>Ga0136604_1001410_pt1 | contig 10810 bp, 7 predicted proteins | sample AntRauFillE10628_FD_104928 | JGI IMG/M metagenome (GOLD analysis project Ga0136604, IMG submission 104928) | Saline lake microbial communities from Rauer Islands, Antarctica - Metagenome Filla E10 #628 | ecosystem: Environmental > Aquatic > Non-marine Saline and Alkaline > Saline | place... | reverse complement strand
TCTCCCGAAACGATTTCGTGGCCCAGCTCCAGTCGCTCAGCGAAGTAGACTTGCAGGACGTCCGAAAGCTTCAGGTTGAACTTGTTCGTGTCCCCGATGAAGTTTCCAATGTGAGTTTTTCGCCAGAAAGAGTGGCATTCGTGATTGAGCAGAAATAAAAGTAAGCCATACCACTCTCGGCTTTTTAGAGTTAATTATTCATACCAACACTCTCTTTCCATGTCTAAGCTTGTAATTCTTTCCTTTTCAATCCTGTTTTCCTTTCAAAGTTTTGGACAGGGCTTTCTTGATGGCTTTATGAAAGGAAAGGAGCATACAGACATTTCGCTTTCTTACAGCTACGAAAACTACAACACTTACTGGGGCGCTGAAGACATCAGCATCACGCGAGACATTCAAAGTGTCAGTATTTATGCAGCACATGGAATTACCGATTGGGCAGATATTGTTTTGGCGGCACCATACGTCAACAACACAGGTTTGGCGGGCTTGCAAGATGGAACTGCGATGTTGCGATTTAAGTTTTTGGAGTTCCAAACCACCGAGGTAAAACTATCCTTGCTGGGTGGTGTCGGCTACAGCCTTCCACTTTCTGACTATGAAACCGAAAGTGCTTTTGCGATTGGTCAACAAGCTGAAGCTATCCCTGCAAGATTGATTTTTTCAGCGATGCACAACAACGGGTGGTTCGTTCAACTACAATCGGGATACACCTGGCGAACGGATCCCACTCCTCCCTCCTTTCCAGTTATTGCCAAGCTGGGATTTGCTAGTGCCAGCCAGTACTTTGATGTCTGGTTTCACAAGCAGCAAGCCGAAGGAGGCTTCGACTACCGAGATGGCTTCAATCAACCGTTTAGAAGTTTTGGTGTGTCTTTTTCAAAAGTTGGAGCAACTTACTACCGACCTTTGAAACCCTGGATCGGAGGATTTTTTCAGGCTGCCTACACACTTGACGGCAGAAATGTGGGACAGGCCATCCGCGCCTCTATCGGGTTTACTCTAAAGTTTGAAAACTTCAAACTCGCAAAGTAAAACTGCACTTCATTAATTCTCTCATCGTTTCTGTTTATCAAACAGGACAATTGGTCTATATTCGCTTGACATACACCTGTTTAACGAAAAACAAATACATCTATGAAAAAGAAGGTTTGTATCCTATCGATTGATGGTGGAGGCATTCGTGGAATTCTCCCCGGAATGGTTGTAAAGGCCATTGAAGAAAAAATCCAGTCACTTACCAAAGACAAGAACAAAAGAATCTCAGACTACATCGACCTCTTTGCCGGAACCAGCACAGGTGGGATTTTGAGCTGCCTCTATTTGACACCAGGAAAAAACCAAAGGCCGAAGTTCACTGCAGCCGAAGCTGTGCAGCTCTACCTCGAATATGGAGATGAAATTTTTCACACCAGCGTTTGGCATAAAATCAAAACTGCCGGAGGCGTTCGCGATGAAAAATATCCTGCAACTGAGTTGGAAGAGCGCCTGGAGGAATATTTTGGCAACACCAATCTCAGTGCGCTTTTGAAGCCCTGCGTGATTACAGCCTACAACATTCGCGACCGCTATGCCCATTTCTTTCGCCAGCAAAGAGCCGTCATCAATCCCGATCACGATTTCCCGGTGAAAGAAGTTGCCCGTGCCACCAGTGCCGCTCCCACCTATTTCGAGTGCGCACGAGTAAAATCATTAAATAACAAATACTATCCGCTGATTGATGGAGGTGTCTTTGCCAATAACCCTTCACTGTGTGCTTATGCCGAAGCGCGGATTATGGATTTTGAAAAACCCGATGGATCTACTGTGAGCCATCCAGGTGCTAAGGACATGTTTGTCATTTCTCTATCCACAGGAACTACAAAGCAAAAGTATCTCTACAGCGAAGCCAAAGACTACGGAATGGTGCAGTGGATAAAACCACTCATCGACATCATGATGTCCGGGAATTCAGAAACTGTAACCTACCAGCTCAAGCAGATTTGGGACACTTTGGAAGAAGAACACAAGGCCGATTTTGTGAGGCTCAACCCCGACCGGGGAGAAGCAAGCGAAGACATGGACGATGGCAGCAAGGAAAACCTTAAAAAGCTAGCTGCTGCAGGTGAGGCATTTGCAAAAGCCGAGGCAGACCAGATTGAGTTCATTGCAAAACAATTAATCGCCTTCAACTAATGAGTTGAGTTCTGAAAATCAACAGCTGAGAGAGCACTCTAAAAAGAGTTCAGTGAATTCCTATCTTTAGCGGCTTATAAACCGGCTATTTGAATGGAAGACCAACGTAAAGTTTCTGGAGGAGCGCACTTGTTTTTGGCTCTTTTGCCTATTATTTTGCTAACGGGCATGTTGGCCTACAATGTGGTTTTTTATGGCGAAGACTCGAGTTATGGGCCAAACCAAATTGCGCTGCTACTCGCTGGTGCCATCGGTGGGCTCATCGGTTTGCGACTAGGTTACAACTGGAAAGAAATTTACGATGGAATAGTTGAGAGCATTACTTCAGCTATGGGAGCAATCATTATCCTGCTTCTGATTGGTGCACTTGCTGGCACCTGGTTGATCAGCGGTATTGTTCCGGCAATGGTTTTCTACGGTTTAAAAATTCTCACGCCAGCCATTTTTCTATTTGCAGCTTGCATCGTTTGTGCGCTGGTTTCGGTTGCCACAGGTAGCTCCTGGAGCACCATTGCGACTGTAGGACTTGCACTTTTAGGAATTGGAAATGCGCTTGGGATTTACGAAGGCTGGGTAGCCGGGGCAATCATTTCAGGAGCCTATTTCGGAGATAAAATGTCTCCCCTATCGGACACCACGAACCTCGCTCCTGCTGTTGCGGGCACCAATCTTTTTACGCACATCCGATACATGGTTTGGACCACCGGCCCTTCGATCATTATAGCCCTGCTCGTCTTTCTGATTGTGGGCTTTAATCTCGACAGCAACGCTCAGGATGGACAGGTTGAAGTGCTGATGGCTGCCATAGAAGACAAATTCACGATCAACTTGTGGCTCTTTCTGGTTCCGGCAATTGTGATCTTCATGATCATCAAAAAAGTACCGGCCATTCCTGCGCTCTTTGCTGGAGTTCTGCTGGGTGCTGTTTGTGCGTTTATTTTCCAACCAGACATCGTCCGCGAAGTTGCGGGAGTTGATGGCACTTATCTCGAAAACGCCTACGTGGCTACAATCAACTCAATGGCGCTGGAAACCAATATCCCCACCGATAACCAGGACGTCAACGACCTGTTATCTGCCGGGGGAATGATGGGGATGTTAAACACTATCTGGCTGATCATTTGCGCTCTTACTTTTGGTGGAGTGATGCAGGCCACAGGACTTTTGAGAAGAATTACAAAGGCGATTTTAGGAATGGTGAATTCCACAGGATCACTCATCGGATCTACGGCTTTTACCTGTGTGTTTTTCAATGTCACCGCTTCTGACCAGTACCTGGCCATTGTGGTTCCAGGGAAAATGTTTGCCGAGGCTTACAGAGAACGTGGATTGGCACCGGAAAACCTCAGTCGTACACTTGAAGATTCTGGGACTGTTACGAGCGTAATAATTCCCTGGAATACTTGCGGTGTGGCTCAGGCAGGTGTGCTCAATGTGGCTACGCTAATCTATGCCCCGTACTGTATTTTCAATATTGCCAGTCCGATAATCACCGTGCTCTACGGTATTTTTGACTATAAAATCAAGCGCCTGGTGCCCGATGCAAAAGACAGTGAAAAGGCAACTGCCTAAGCTCAGAATCTATTATTCAATTCTTTCTGAGCAATCACCCAACACATTCGATTTTCATTTGTTGGAGCATTGATATAGGTGTAAATTGCACCGGTAATTATTAAGGTTCGAATGACGAAGCAAACAGACTCCCAAACACTTGAAAATCTGCAGTCCTCTGTGGCTGAAAACGACATAAAAAAGGATGAGCAAATCGAAGTTATCGGTGCGCGAGTTCACAATCTGAAAAACATTGATGTTTCCATTCCGCGAAACAAACTTGTTGTTTTCACTGGCCTGAGTGGTAGCGGCAAATCTTCATTGGCTTTTGACACTATTTATGCCGAAGGACAGCGCAGGTACATCGAGACTTTTTCTGCCTATGCGCGACAGTTCATGGGAGGATTAGAGCGACCGGATGTCGATCAGATTGATGGTCTAAGCCCAGTTATCTCGATCGAGCAAAAGACGATCTCTAAAAACCCCAGGTCAACAGTAGGGACGATCACAGAGATCTACGATTTCATGCGATTAATCTTCGCCCGTGCAAGTGACGCCTTCAGCTACAAGACAGGCGAAAGAATGGTCCGCTACGACCAAAATCAAATCACAGACCTGATCATTGAACAGTATGAAGGGCAAAAGCTAACTGTCCTCGCTCCGGTTGTTCGTGGTCGAAAAGGACACTATCGGGAGCTTTTTGAGCAGATTCAGAAAAAAGGTTTTTTGAGAGCACGTGTGGATGGTGAAATTGTAGAGCTTTCTACAGGATTTAAAGTTGACCGATACAAGATTCACGACATTGAAATTGTAATTGATCGCGTAAAGGTGAAAAAAGACCAGCGCGACCGTTTGTCCAAGTCTGTAAAAACAGCTCTTGATCACGGAAAAGGGATTTTGATGACCCAGCAAATGGAAACAGAGGAAGTTCGGTTTTTCTCTCTCCACCTGATGTGCCCTACTACTGGAATCTCCTATGCAGAGCCAGAACCCAACCTCTTTTCGTTCAACTCACCCTATGGCGCTTGCCCGAGTTGCAATGGTCTGGGTGAAGTAGCAGAGATAGATCCGAAAAAGATTATCCCAGACCCGAAGAAGTCGATCAAAAAAGGCGGAATAAAACCTCTGGGTGAGTATAAAAACAACTGGATTTTCACTCGTGTAGAAGCACTGCTCGAACAACATGGGTACAAGCTGACCACTCCACTCAAAGACATAGAACCGCAGGTAATCAACTGGCTGCTTTATGGCTCTGACGAGAACTTGACGATCAAGTCTTCGATCGGCATGAACAGCCATACGGTGAAGTTTGAAGGAATCATTTCATTCGTTGAGCGCCAGGCCGAGGAGTCGAACTCTAAGCCAATCAAGAGATGGGCTGAAAGCTTCATGAACAAAACGACATGTCCGGAATGCAAAGGCAGCAGATTGAAGAAGGAGGCGTTGTATTTCAGATTGGGCGAAAAAAACATTTCCGAATTGGCTCAGCTGGATATTCGCGAGCTGGCCGATTGGTTTGAAAACGCAGAAGCACATCTCAGCGAACGACAAAAGAAAATTGCCACAGAGGCACTCAAAGAAATCCGCAGTCGCATTGGGTTTTTGCTGGATGTTGGCCTCGAGTACCTCACTCTTGACCGGTCTGCGCGCACCCTCAGTGGTGGTGAAGCTCAACGCATTCGGCTGGCGACACAAATCGGTAGCCAACTGGTCGGTGTGCTTTACATTTTGGATGAGCCGAGCATTGGCCTTCACCAGCGCGACAACCACAGGTTGATCAACTCACTGAAGACGTTGCGCGATGCGGGTAACAGCATCATCGTGGTGGAGCACGACAAAGATATTATGAACGAGGCCGATCACCTGGTAGATATTGGCCCCGGTGCAGGTGTTCACGGTGGTCGAATTGTAGCTCAGGGTAGCGCTCAGGAGCACACAGAACAAGGCTCACAGACTTCACTCTATTTAACGGGGAAGAAGAAAATAAAAGTCCCGGAGAAAAGACGGAAAGGAACGGGTGAAAAGCTGATTTTGGAAAAAGCCAGCGGACACAACCTCAAGGATGTAACACTCAAAATACCTCTTGGCACTTTCACTTGCGTTACCGGAGTTTCGGGTAGTGGTAAATCCAGCCTGATCAATCAGACTCTCTACCCTATTCTCAACAACTACTTCTTCAAGGGAGTAAAAAAGCCTTTGCCCTATAAAAAAATAAAAGGCATCGATCATCTAGACAAGGTCATTGAAATTGATCAGAGCCCGATCGGACGAACACCACGCTCCAACCCTGCGACTTACACAGGTGTTTTCACGGAAATCAGGAAGTTATTTTCTGAGCTTCCCGAAGCTAAAATTAGAGGTTACAAACCCGGTAGATTTTCATTTAACGTAACCGGAGGAAGATGCGAAACCTGCAAGGGTGCAGGATTGCGAACCATCGAGATGAACTTCTTGCCAGATGTTTATGTGGAGTGTGAAACTTGCATGGGCAGGCGATACAACAGAGAAACACTGGAAGTACGCTACAAAGGAAAGTCGATTTCTGATGTCTTGGATATGACCATCGAAGAGGCCATGGACTTTTTTGAGAGCATTCCAAAAATTAGGCGAACGGTTGAAACCCTCAATGAAGTTGGTTTGGGATACATCACCCTTGGACAACAAAGCACCACCATTTCTGGAGGTGAAGCACAGCGAGTAAAACTCTCTACCGAGCTTAGCAAACGCGACACGGGAAGTACCATCTACATTCTTGACGAACCCACCACCGGCCTGCACTTCGAAGACATTCAGCTGCTGATCAATGTCCTCGATAAATTAGTGGAAAATGGCAATACCGTATTAGTGATTGAGCACAACATGGACATCATAAAAGTAGCTGATTATGTAATTGACATCGGTCCTGAAGGCGGCAAAGGCGGAGGAAAAATAGTAGCTGAAGGTACACCCGAGAAAATTGCTAAATCGAAAGCTAGTTTCACCGGGAACTTCCTAAAAGAGGAATTATAAAATAACTAAAAGTGAATGCTTTTTAAACCACCTCTCACTATACTCCTTAATAGTATTTTTTGCCAGCCAGCGGATTTCGCTTACTTTTATTGATGTTGATTCTGTTCTAACTCATTAACACATGACTAAAAACGTTTGGCGAATACCTATCATTTATGTCATTCTAGGAGTGCTTTGGATTTTGCTGAGCGACCGGTTGAGCGACTGGCTTTTCGCTGGTGCCGACTTCAAAACCTACAGCTCGTTTCAAACATTGAAGGGTCTCTTCTATGTAGTGGCCACCGGTGTGGTTCTTTACTTTCTAATTCGAAGCTTCTACCGAGAGTTATTGAGCTCAGAAACCGTTTACCGTTCAATGTTTTCTCAGAATCCAAACCCTATGTGGGTCTACGATCCTAAAACATTGAAGATTCTTGAGGTAAACCAGGCCGCAGTAGAAGTTTATGGCTACTCTCAACGTGAATTTCAAAACCTCACCCTGGCAGACATAAGACCAAAGGAAGAGGTTAGCAAGCTTTTAACGAATGTTGAAACTGAAAAAGGGGATTACCAAAAAAGTAGTCCCTGGCAACATATAACTAAGGACGGTAAGAAATTTTTTGTCCGCATCTACTCCAATACGATTTATCGAAATTCACAACAAGTAAGACTTGTAACAGCTATCGATATTGACGAAATGGTAAAAGTCAAATTACAGTGCCAGATTCTCAATAATCAGTTAATCGATACGAGCAATTATCTCCGATCAATTATCGATTCCGAATCAGCTTTCTTAATTCGGATGGACGCTAAAGGAAATCTGATTTTCGGAAATCAGAAGTTTTTGAAAACTTTCCACTACAGCACTGCTAGCATTCAAGGCAAGAGCTACACTGAGATTTTTCACAATGAAGATTGGAGAGAGTTTCAAAGAGCATTAGTCAACAGCAAGAAAGCAACTGGCGAGATAAGCCTCTTAACTTTGCGCTCTCTCACTAGCGAACAAGAAGTGATTTTCACCGAATGGGAGTTTCTCGGTATCACAGACCTTGATGGTAAGGTAAATGAAATCCAGGCTGTAGGTAGAAATGTAACCACTGAAGTGCGCAATCGACAGGAGCTACAGCGCTACAAACAATATTTTGGGCGCATTCTGTCTTCGCTCAACGATGTTGTGTTTTCCATTAACGTGATGGACTTGTCCCTCTTGTTTATAAACGAAAGTTGCGATCAGATTACTCAATATTCTTCCGAAGAGTTTATACAAAAACCAAATCTGTGGAGAGAAATCATAGAGAGAAAAGACCGGGATAAGCTAGACGATAACATTCAAGAAATTATAAATACAGGGGAAGAGCGCCAGTTTGAATGCGATATTATTTCGAAGCAAGGCGAAAGAAAGACACTTCTCTTTAGAGTGAGACTTATCTTCAACGAACGGGAAAGTCGTAAAGAGCTTCACGGTATTTTCACCGACATTACAGATGTAAAAAGTGCTCAACGAACAATACGCAAGTATGCTGAGGAGATAGAGGAGCTGTTGCAGAGTATTACCGAAGGATTCTTCTCAGTGGACCAGGACTTTAAATTCGAATACATTAATAACGGATTTGAAAAACATACAGGTTTAAATGCTGAGGAGCTTTTGGGAGAAAGCCTTTGGAAAGTGTTTCCACCGGGAAATGAGCGCTTTTCTGAAAATTTCAATAAAGGACTGGATAATGACAAAAAGCATTCTTTTGAGGCCTATCACGAGCGATTTGATAAATGGTTTTACTTCTCGGTATATCCAAAAAAAACCGGACTTTCAGTTTATTTCGAAGACACCACAGATACACGAAAAGCGAGAGAGGAAGTACAAAAGTCAAGAGAGCTTTTATCCAGCATCATTAATAGTACTTCTGATCTTATTTGGTCTGTAGATAGTCAGTTCAACTTGATTACTGCGAATCACGTTTTTCATCAAAACCTTGATGTACCAATTAAAGATGGACAATATGTGTTGAATGCGCTTACCGACTACCCTGAGCAATTGGACCATTGGAAAGGATTGTATCAAAAATGTCTTGATGGAGAGTCTTTTACTCAAGAAGAACAAATGATGAGTTCCACTGCTGAATTTAGATATGTCGAAATTCGGTTTAACCCTCTTCGGAAAGACAATGGAGAGGTTTATGGTGTAAGTTGTTTTGGTAGAAATATCACTCCACACCGTACACTGGAACAAAAGCTAAAGGATCAGAACAAGAAGTTGCGCGAAATTGCTCACATTCAATCACACATCGTTCGCAGTCCTGTGGTCAATATTCAAGGATTGTTAAAGCTTCTTGACAAACAAGACCTGGCTTCTACAAGCAATCAAGAGATTCTAAGGCATATGGATAGCGCGTTGAAAGAACTGGATGAAATTATTCACGACATCGTAGCTAGAGCCAACACGGTGGAACGAAAGGTTAGAGAAAGTAGAGAGACTAAATTACTTAAGTGATTTTTTGAATACAGTGTGTGAAGGGTATTGAACTTTTTACTACCTTAACCCCTTGTGATTCACACCCTTAATCACTCTACAATGGTCATACGTAATTACTCTCCCTGTTTAAAGAGCGACTGTCTTGCTATATTCGATAGCAATGTTCCTCAATTATACAGATCCTCTGAGAGAGAAGAATTTTCTCATTGGCTTGATTTTAACGCAAAGGATCAGTTTTATGTGCTTTCTGAAAAAAACGAAATTGTCGCCTGCGGAGGTATTTACATAAATCTATCTTCAGGCTCAGCCGGATTGGTTTGGGGAATGGTCGGTTCTGAGCACTATGGCAAAGGATATGCTCAGGCACTGACTACCTATAGACTGCAACAGCTGCTCGAGAAAGCCACCTGTCATTCGATGCGAATAAGTGCTTCTCTTCACACTTCTAAGTTCTATAAAAAGTGTGGGCTCAAGCAAGTTTACATCAAAAAGGACGGCCTCGCCCCTGGCCTCGATAGGTACGATTTTGTTATTCCCTGAGTAAATTCATTTCTTTTTGCTCTGGTTTAACTTTAAATCAGTTTTGCCTTTTTGTAAATTGGCCATCGAACAAATCAAAAATCAAATTACCGATGGCAGCGCACGAAATTGACTATGAGCTACTAGGGGAAGAAATGCAGGCTGTAAGCATTGAATTGGACCCACAGGAAACTGTAATAGCCGAACCTGGAAGTCTTATGATGATGGACAATGACCTGGAAATGAATACCATTTTCGGTGATGGCTCCAATCAGGACAAGGGTATCTTCAACAAATTTCTTTCTGCCGGTAAAAGGCTCCTTACAGGAGAAGGTCTATTCATGACTGCCTATACCAATATTGGATCGGGCAAAAAAAAGGCCTGGTTTGCATCACCATATCCGGGCAAAGTCATAGCATTTGATCTTGCAAAACACGATGGTAAAATCGTATGTCAAAAGGATGCCTTCCTCTGCGCTGCAAAAGGTGTGGCCGTTGGCATTGAATTCCAGAAGCGATTGGGCACAGGTCTCTTTGGTGGTGAAGGCTTCATCATGCAGAAGCTGGAAGGTGATGGAATTGCCTTTCTCCATGTTGGTGGAACAGTTATCGAAAAAGAACTCCAACAAGGTGAGGTGCTCAAAGTCGACACCGGCTGTATTGCTGGATTCACTTCTCAAATCGACTACGATATAGAATATGTCGGTGGACTTCGAAATACTTTCTTTGGTGGAGAGGGGATTTTCCTTGCCAAACTGACCGGTCCTGGTAAAGTCTTTATCCAGTCACTTCCGTTTAGCAGATTGGCAGACAGAGTTATAGCCAGTGCTCCAAAGATGGGTGGAAAAAAGCGTGGAGAAGGAAGTATTTTGGGAGGATTAGGAAATCTGATGGATGGAGACAACCGTTTTTAACTTTTAAGAGTCATAATAGTTAGAATGCCATAGCGTTGAAATGAAAACATCGTTTTTCGAACTGGAAACTCAACTCGCTTTCATTCACCTGCAGAAAGAATCATGAAGAGAAAATTAATTGTTATTGCGACCATTTTGGCAGTGCTTGTAGCGTGCTCTAAAATGGAAGAAGAAACTCCAAAAGAAAATCCTG
>Ga0136604_1001401_pt1 | contig 10859 bp, 17 predicted proteins | sample AntRauFillE10628_FD_104928 | JGI IMG/M metagenome (GOLD analysis project Ga0136604, IMG submission 104928) | Saline lake microbial communities from Rauer Islands, Antarctica - Metagenome Filla E10 #628 | ecosystem: Environmental > Aquatic > Non-marine Saline and Alkaline > Saline | place... | reverse complement strand
GACTCACAAAGATACGATAGTAAGTGCTAGACATGACAACTCTCCGGAGGATGGGGTTTTATGGAGAAAAATGATAAACAACGCCGGGTCGACTTCGACTCGCGCGCCAAGCGTCAGCATGCGGTGGTCAGTAAGATTGTTACTGATAAGACCCGGGCGCAAGGATACGATGGAGAAGGTAATCGCAAGCCGATTACGCCACCACGTTCAGTACTAAACGCGGTTTCCGATAGAACTGCGAGTGTGACCCGAGACATCGAGTCAATGGAACAGTTGCTTCCGGACATTGAGCTTGCCGCTCAGATTCTGGTCAGTAGCATTCTGTCACCCAAAGACATGGGTGCACCAAACCTGAACTTCACCTACACGACAACCTTTGAAAACGAAGACTTGGGCGGCAAACTGTTGAAGGTGGTCTCTGACTACTTCACAGAGGACTATAGGATTAACGAGCAGCTGTCGGAAATTCTACACGACATTTTGTTCCGTAAAGGGTCCTATCCTCGCATGATCATTCCCGAATCCAGTCTCGATCAGATCATCAACGATCGCGGTCGAGTTTCAATGGAGTCTATCCGGCCGTTTGTTAACGCAGACGACATGTCGGTTTCGAACTTGGGACTTCTTGGTGACTCCACCAAACAAGGTCGGGAGAAGACGGTCGGCAAAGACGACTCCAAGCTCAGTATGGAATCTTTGTTTGGAACAATCCACGGTACTGGGAGAAACGTTCCCAAGTACAGCGCGATCATGAGTACTATCACAGTGATCGACAACCCCGATGCGGTTAAGATGCCGAATCTCTATCGAAAGATCAGCAGCGATAAAACAACCAGTACGCTGGCCAGTCGCTTCATGACGCTCGAAGCCCGTCGTAAAGACGAGAAAGAGAAGAAGCAGAAGAAACGCAACGAACAAGCGCGGGAAAAAGCGATCGACTACGGAAAAAACGACCGAGCCATCGAGCGAAACATGGATAGCGGTCGTGCTCACGAAATGGAACCGGTGGTTGAATTGAGAACCAAGTACAACTCAGATCGGGAAATGATTGGTCACCCGATGGTGGTGCATCTGTCTACCGAAGCAGTCATCCCAGCCCACATCCCATCGAACCCAAAAGAACACATTGGGTACTTCGTGTTGTTGGATCAGTTTGGCAATCCCATCAGTACTTCTACTGCCACAGACCACTACCGCGATTTGCAAGCCTCGTTTCAAAGCACCGGTCAAGAAAATCAAGTAACGGCTGTGTTGAAAGAACTGCGTGGTAATGCCGATCTCGGTGACGGTGGGCAGTCTACGGTTCAGTCCATTCACGAAGCAACCACCGCGTTCGCTGATGTGATTGAGCGGAACCTCTTGGATCGGATGCGCAAAGGCATGGGTCACGACTCCATTGAGTTGGCTCGTCCTAATGACGTGTATCAGATCATGTTGTGGCGGACCATGCAGCGTAAGCACACGCAGATGTTGTATGTGCCTGCGGAACTGATGTCCTACATGGCTTTCTACTACAACAACCAAGGGGTGGGTAAGTCCCTGCTGGAAGAGTCTCGCATTCTGGGCAGTATTCGAGTGATGCTGATGTTTGCCAACACCATGGCATCGATCCGTAACTCCACGTCTCGTACCGAGTTGGGCATTCAGTTAGATCCGAACGATACCGATCCCATGAGCACGATCGATCAAGTGCGCGACGCGTTCATGCGGTCCCGGTCGGAACAGTACCCTTTAGGCGAGGGCGATCCGGCGGCGGTTGTCAAGTACTTGCAACAGTCGGGGGTAGATGTGGTCTACTCAGGTCACCCGGGTTTGCCAGAGATGCGGGTTGAGACCAATGAACGATCACCCGGTAAGGTGTTGATGGATCGAGACCTGGAAGAGAACCTAAGACATCAGCACATCATGTCCTTGGGCCTTTCTCCTGAGACGGTCGACACCAGCACGGGGATTGACTTTGCGACCACTTTGGTCAACTCAAGTCTTCTGTTGTCAAAACGAGTCGCGTTGTATCAGCGCGGGTTTGAAGACATGCAGAACGACTTCGTTCGTAAGTACACGCAGAACTCCGAGACTCTGATCACCAAACTGTTGGCGGCGATCGACGAACATGGCGACGCCGATGCGAAGAACGAACCCATGGACACGGTGGATGCGTTCATTGCGGCAATGGATGTGGAGTTGCCGAAGCCAGACTCTGCAACCTTGGAAACTCAGATGGAGTCTTTCCGCTCGTACAGCGATGCGTTGGACATGGCGATGGATGCGTGGATCTCTGACGAGTTTGCCATCTTGGATGCCGAAGGTGATGTGGCTCAGTATCTGCGGGAAATGCGTTCGGCGGTGAAAGCGCATTACCAGCGTCGTTGGCTGCGTGAGAACAACGTCTTACCAGAACTCGAAGAGATCACCGAGATGACCGAAGGCGGTGATGCGGTGTACAACTTCGCTGAGTCGCAAGGCAAACACATGGAAGCAGTCTTGAAGTCCATGCACGACTATCTGGAGAAAGCCAAGACAGCAGCTACCAAGCGGAACGAAAAGCTCGACGACCAGCAGAAAGAACTCGGCGAACACGCACCGGGCGCTGACGGCATGAGCAGCAGTGGTGGCTTTGGTGACGACTCTGGGGGCTTTGGTGAAGATACATCAGACGACTCTGCAGGATTCGGTGAAGAACCAGCTGCGGACGATGCGAGTGGATCGGACGACGGACTGGGCGACTTCGGAGACTTCCCAGATATCCCATAAGCGTTAACGTGAAAGGCAGGGTCGAATGTTATGATCCTGCCTTTCTTTTCTCTTTTTCAGTAAGGAACACTCACCTATGCGTAATGTAACACGTACCGTGTACGGGGCGGCGATGCAGACCGCGATGTACATCGGCAAGTCGTATCAAGTTCAGGAAAACAGCACCCTGAACGAGAAGTTTGGTATTCAGGCGAATACCTTACCCAGCGCCGAAGAACGCCACGCGGTCCGTTACTTTTGTATCGGTAATGGCGGTCACCGAGCCATCGTTGGTGCGGAAGGTCTCTCGTACACAACCCCCAATCACCACGAAGCCACTGACGCGGCGTGTTTCAATCATTTGCCGTTTGTGCTTCGGGAAGTCACTGACGATTTGACCCAAGAACAGCGGGCGAAATACGGCCTGCGCCGGGAAGAGCAACACAACGGTCGTCAGTACTTTGCTTACTACGGTAAACGCCTGACACTGGACGCCGTTGAAGTGAACATGCAAAAGACTACGGTGGATGGGAACAATCAGACCTCCGAGCCTTTTGTACCGACCTCGTCTAACCTGAACCCTGAGCCCCTCGCAGGTACAGATCAGGAAACCAACGTCATTGAAGCTTCGGGCGAATACGTGTCGGGCAGTGCGGTCGTGACGATTGATTTCACAGCCGCCGATGCAGAAGAGCTGCGGAACGTGGCTTTGATCGTCTACGGCGACGAGAAGTACGCGGTCATTTCTGAGATAGCTCTGGTAGGTGGTGTGGATCGTGTAGTCACAGGCCCAGGCCCAGGCAACAACACCATTAACTACAATGAAGTCATTTCCGCTCAGGCGACCACCTTCATTGCGTCTTACTATCAATTGGACATGCAGAACAACGGCTTCACCTTCACCGCAGACGTGGGTGTGACGGAACCTCTGTACGCCATCAGCGAGTAACGCGTATGTTGATCGTACCCGACAGTGATGATCGGTTACGCATCGTCAGTTTTGATCCTGGCACCGACACCTTAGGCAGTAGTGTTTTAGAACTGAACGTTCGAACACTGCAGTTGACGGTGTTGGATGCTCAGACATTTGTGTCACGTCGTCCGATTCGATATCGCCCTGGATATCAACGAATCGAAGAGATCTACGGCGACCGGCTTGCACGGTTGTCCAGTCATCGACAGGCCGTGATGGGCCACTTGCATCGTTGGCAGCCTCATGTCGTTGCGTGTGAATCTCCGTTCATGGGGATGCGCGCTCAAGCGTTTGAGGCATTGATCGAATGCGTCAACGTGATACGCTGGGCGGTGCATGACTTTGACCCGACGGTTCCTGTAGAAATGATCACTCCACCTCAGGCTAAGAAAACGGTGGGGGCGTCTTTTAAAGGGTCCGATAAAAACGACGTTCGATTAGGTATACAAAGTCTCTTCGAGAAATCCAACGGACAACTGGTCTATCGGGCGTACCAGCCCTTTGATCAAATCGACGAGCACAGCATCGATGCAATCGCTGTTGGTGTCTGTCATTACCAACAGTGGGTCGAGTTCCTCACCCACTGATTTAATCAGGGGGTACCGATGGGTATCGGAGCGATTTTAGGAAAACTCAATCCTGTCAAAACCAAAAGTAAACTGATGGTTGCAGCGGGGATCGTGGTTCTTGTTTTCACCGTCTGGGCATGGACGAAATGGGATGCCTGGAAGATTCTCAACCTGGAAAAAGAAAACCAGGCACTTGAGATTGAAAATCAGTCTTCCAAAAAAGCGGCTGACGACGCAGAGTCTGTTCGAGCCATTGATGAAACCGCCGTTGTTGGAACTCTTAAACGTCGAGAAGACGCGGAAGATAACAGCAACGAGATTCAAGAGCAGGTGAGAAATGATGTACGCCAATTACAACAAGAGTTGGAGAAAGGTCGTCAAGCTCTCGATAAGACTCGCGACGAACTGGCTTCTTTGGAAAAGCAACGGGATGAGTACAAGCGATCAAAACCAGACGTGGCGAAAGAAACGCCCATCGAAAGGTCTGAGTCACAAACTCCCCGGGTGGTGGTCAAGACGGTCGAAAGGTCTGTCCCGGCTGTTGACTCTCGGATTGCTCAGCGGATTGTTGACGGCATGTGGGACAACTACTGTGGTCAAGTATCGAACGATCGCGGTTGTCCCTCCCCTGCCGTTACTGAGGGAGGTGACTCCAGCACCGCCGCCCCCTAAGTACGCGTTCGTTTCAGCCAGTGACACAGACCGCTTGTTGATGCTGTCAGAGGCGTGGAATAAGCAGACAGATAAGGTGTTGGTTGGTAATGAAGGGATTCGTGGGTTGGTAAGGTGGCGAGAGGCCATCCTTGAATATTACGAGGACGACCCCGACGTGGAAGTCGTAGAGAGGAAGAACTTTCGACAAGGACGCTAAAGGTAGGCTTCGGCCTACCTTTATGCTGTTTGATGGAGAAGATTTGAAGAATATATCATGAAGGTGAATGGATTGGTCTTATAATCTATAACGGCGTCTATGAATGCTATGAGCGAGCCACTGCGTCTTTAAGGAGAATACGGTGAAGGTAGATAGAATAATTAAGAAGCTTCGTAAAGCTGCCGACAAAATTCCAGACATGCACCGGTGCTTAGTTCGAATGAACACGTACAGCGCCGAGTGGACTGTGTCTGCAAAGAACAAAGTTGCGTTTCGTTTCATTCGGGATCAATTGGAATGTCAGGCGGCAAAAGACGTCAACCATTGTTATGGTATTGGTGGTAGTATGTCGATTCTCCAAACAGACACGCAACTCATCTTTGTGTTGAGAAATGAAAACCGGAAAGAGTATCGGCGGGTAGTGTTGACCTGCGATCAAAAATCTGAAGAAGAAGTACTTGACGACTCTACCAACAACCTCGCCCCGTCTTAACGTGACAGGGTTGTTTTATCTTTTACTCACGGAACCGGAGACCGTAGTACATGTGCCCTCCCTATCACGAAGAATTTACATTGGCCCCAACCCAAAAACCTGAGGTTCGTTCGAAACACTACCTCAACCGCATTGTCGATGGAGAACCCCTTCCTGTTAGTCGTGCTCTGTTCTTACCGTCTATGATGGAGATGGTCCGAAACTTATGTCACGATGGATTGCAGCGAGATCATCTCGTCCGCGATCTGAAGCTTCTGACCAATGCGGATCAGAAAGAACTCGATGCCTCAGTAGACTTTCTTTGCAAGCTTTATCGTCGAATGCCGTTCTCGATGCTTGAGCAGATCAGCGAAGGCGAGTTCTTGCGGATCTTAACAGAGATGAACTCCGGATTCTCTCCTGAAGAAGCCGCCGTGGGACTTTGGGGGATCGAAATACATCTCACAGATCTGGAGACGCCTTACGAACAACTGGCTTGGGGGTTGGAGTGGCTTCAGAAGAGCGACTACCTACCAGACGTTCCTAAGGACACTGTTCTCACGACCGATCTAGGAGGTGACTGTCTACTCATTCGCGAAATCGAGAAGTTAGCTGACCGATTCTTAATCACGAGTTCTGGAGGGCATCATACTGGGTTAATTGCCTGGTTAGCTGATCACCCAGGCGTCGACCACGTCGTTCTTGAGTCCGACAGCTTTGGTCCACTGCGGTGCGGACTGAAGACATCCAAAGGTACCCTGCGTTATGGGTAAGGTAGGTTCAGACCGTAATCGGGTGAATATAAAAGGCGATGGCCTCGTACACGTTATAAGTCTTCCACAAGGCAATGAGGACGTCATGAACTGGGTTAAAGACATAGACCCTACCAATGCCAGGGTTTACAAAGTAGACGCTACAATCGACGGTGAGACGTTCTCAGACGCCTTTGCCGTTGGCAACATGATTGTACCGAAGTTCCCACCGTGGGACAGTCACGGTTCGTTTCATCCAGTCCTTCGATTGACGCTCAGTGCATTTTACCCCAAATTCATTGCTTACGTAATTGATTACTACGTTCAAACTAAGAAAGTCAAAGAATACCAAGTCGACCTACACGATCTAACGGTACTGAATTAACCAGGGCGACCTTCGGGTCGCCTTTTATGCCGTCTGTAATATGTTATTTTTGATCCACTGGACTGATTTAATGGTAGACACCACGTCCAGTTACACTCGTGTTTTACCCGAATTATAACAGGAGCTCAACGATGTCTAGGTTCAACTTCACGCAGTTTGGCACAGAATCTGAAATCGATGCCAAAGACGTTGGTCAACCTAAGTTTCGAGTCAACAAACCCGGTGATGACTCAGAGCAGATTTACGTGCTGTTAGGTTCCTTGCATATGCCGCTTGAAGACGAAAATGCAATTAAGGCGGTAGAATCGTACGTAAACTCAGGCTTCACTCGTGACCTGTTGAATAAAGCGCTAGGCATTTACTGCAGGCGCACCATTGACAACGACGTTACTTTCGAGTATGTCCCACGACTCAGTGTGGCGTGCTAACCCTTCACCGGCTTTAAAGGACAACGAGCTGATGATTCATGAAACTTTGATACACCAACTCAGTGTAAAAGCTTTATGTAAAAAACTTGAGTTAAGTCCAAGGGATCTCGACGTTTTACTTTTGTTGCAAACCAGCCGCAGTTTGAGTACTCCGAGTATTCATCAATTGCTGAGTATCCGTAAAAGTGAAATGAACCGACGCCTCGGTCCGAAGTTGATTGAACTTGGGTGGTTGAAATCAGAGCAGGTCAATCATTCTCGAAAATCAGGCTTACCAACGAATCGCTGGTGGGTACCCGAGGACAAACAAATGCTTATTAGCAATGCGTTGAATGAGATTCGACGAGACGTCCTTACTGAACTAGGGGCAGTCTACAACGAAGATTTATATTGGTTACCTCATTCCGAAGAAACCGTTTAACGAAGGATACACAATGGCTACTCCAATAACCAAAGTTGCCCGTCTGATCGAGCAACTGAGTAAAGGGTTGCGAATAACACCACGTCAAACTGAAATGTTGCTGACGATATACGAGATGAAGTCCATCACGCTAGACGATTTGGCTGCCTTATACAACCTTAAGTCCTCGACCACGTCGACCCATGTCTTAAAGTTGATTCAGAAAGGATACGTCGAACAAGACGACCACTCTGGCTTTGACGTGTTTGTCGTTGAGAAGAATCATCGACACGAGTTGAACCGCTTAATCAACTTGTACATGAGGCGTTTGAAGTTCACAACCATGCGACTGATGCAGGAACACACTCACCGAACAGGACGACCGGATGCTTAAGAGTCGGAGCAGTCTTCCACAGCGCAAGTTCGATCTGATGTGGAATTTCCAAAGAAAGAATCGACGTCACGTTTACTTGATAGCGGGCGACATGTCGCCATCTCAGGTGCTGATGTATTTTAAGAACACGTTTGGTCTAGCGGCCGTGGTGGTTCACGTAACCCAGGAAACCACCACCCGGCGAATTGAAGAGGTCATCGATACCTACAGATGTTGCGTCTTCTACATAAGTGAGTTTCTTCCTGTGAGTATGCGAGAACTTAGACATCACCTTACCTCTGAGTCGTATTCTCCATCGCTTCTGAACGTGATAAATAAAGTGTATAGAGGGAACGATCCCAATCGTCAATGTTGGTTAGCGACATAGGGGACATTTAAACGGGACATTGAACGAAGGCGATGCGTTCAATGTAGTAAGGATTCTTACAGACATGACTAACTGTGGTATTATAAAAATACACGACGGCACCGCCGGACTTCCATTATTTGTAGTCACCGTCGAGGTCTCTTGTGGCACTGCTTATTCGTCAATATCGGATATGTTCAGAGACCCCCCGACCTTAGTCGACCTCACTCATTTACCAAACCCACTAGAGATCGTCGAGTCCGAATCAAATTCGCAGGACATAGTCTTATGTCTTTTAGCGGTTGATGTATACCTAAGCGATCGAGAAGACTTTAGTAATTGGACGATAAAACATAACTACCCCCCCCCCAAGCTTCTAAGCCACATAGGCGACATCTACGTCGTCGTGGATATGAAACGGTGGGCTCAAAATTAATTAATGAGGAATAACCATGGAAGACGAAAACGTAGTAAAAGCAGTTCCAGTCAGCGACCGTCCTCGCATCAAAGTTGAGATCACTGGAGATCAGAGTAAGATCGGTAAGACTTGCGTGGGTGCGCTGATTGTTCAAGCGCTGCGGAACGCAGGTTTCGACGACATACGCGTTGACTGTGAAGACGGGGACCTTAAGACTCGGTTCTTGGAAGGAGTTGACATCACCCGGCTCGTTCCTATGCCTGGAATCGACGTCGTTGATCGAAACGGCTCGCCCACATCGGAAGACGCTGCCATATGGCGCGCGTGATCCAAAATCTGTGTCCTTACTGCCAACACGAACTTCCCAAGCCTCATCGCATGTACGGTCAGATTTCGTTCAGTTGCAGTAACTGTCGTCGGTGGGGTCCTTGGAAATCAAGACTCCGACGCCGAGTCACCTCAAACCTACATCCGGTAACACACACAGACGTGAGTGTTCGTTGAAGAGAATTGTGTATGTCCAACATCAAGCTTCGACCTATGTTTACCGACACGTCCCCCAGCGTCGGTAAGTCCTTTCAGGTTCTTGTGGGAGTAGTTCCTTTCTTGCCCTTAGTGCGTTTGTACAAAGAGCAAACCGGAAACATCACCTCGTTCGTTGGTATTGATCCTGAGGACAAATACGATCGCAATGCAATGGACTGGTACCGAACGTTGCCAGACAATGCTGTGTTGTATATCGAAGATAAGATCGAGAGCTACCCGGCGTTGGTTGATTATCTATCAAAGTTTCCTTATGGTCCTGAATTGATTCGATCGATTCGGCAGGTACATTACGCTTACATACCACCAGTGAAACCAAAACCTATACCCATGCCGAATCAGTCAATTAATTTACTGAGGGTATAGATTATCTCATCGATTCATCCAAACGGAGGACGCTATGCCGAGTACTTCACAGAAACAACACGACCTGATGGTGGCTGTCAGTAAAGATAAGGACCTGGCTGACAAACTCAAAGTCCAACAAAAGGTAGCAAAGGAGTTTGTTCAAAAAGACGAAGAGGAAGGCCTATGGCAAGAAGCCCCAGAACTTGATGTAGAAAGTCTCGAAGCAGTTTCCTTTGAAGACAAAAGCATCCTAGAGTTAATTCCCGAAGATGCATGGAACCCCGAGGTTAGTGAACCTCCATTCCGTTTAGAAGACCGCTTCGTTAAAGCGGACAACGACCCGACATAGACGTTCCGTTGTTGTCGTATACCCCCTGACGATACCCGATGTACGCCGACAAGAACCCTGCGTTTAGGTGATCGTTACGATTGAGGAGACATGGGAGTATGGACAAAACCGTACACACCGTGTTCGATTTTCGAACAGAACTCATGCGCGCCCCAGGCAGCTGTCAAATTCTAATGCGTACGACCGATAAGGGATTGCAAGTCATGCATATGAAAGAAGTTAACCGCGGCGGGCGACAGTTCATAATTCTTGAACCAATCGGGGTACCGGATGACTTAGTGTCATTGGCAACCCTAGCTACAGGGAATCGATTCCGCTTTCAAGAAATGCTCGACGAGGATTTCGAAGTTGTGAAAGTGGACGTAGAACCAGACCACGAGCTCATTATGGAAATTAGAAGCGTTAAGGACGGATGGCATGGGCGAGTTGGTCTAATGACTGGTGGCGTCGATTGGGATGTGGGTAAGTACTACGACACTCGGGTATTACCGATGCGTCGAGGGGAAGATCGAGGTGAGAAGTTTTTCCTCGTCAACGGTCCCATTCCTGAAAGACGTGCAGGGCGATAATACCATTGAGCAAGTGGGGAGGGTATAGTTCACCTCCCCTAATTTTTTACAATAAAACAACCTCTAACATGGAAGATAAACGTATGTCTGAGAACCGCACCAACTTGACGTCAAACACCTCCTACTCAACGGCGCCCCCTCGTTCTTCCGTCAGTCGACCGATCTTGTCGTGTGATTTTGACGGGGTACTGCACAGCTACGTCAGTGGATGGCAGGGTGCTGACGTTGTCGGTGACCCGCCCGTTGATGGTGCTATGCGCTTCTTGACCGACGCTACTGAGAAGTTTGAGGTTCACATCTTCTCGTCGCGTT
>Ga0136604_1001400_pt1 | contig 10859 bp, 10 predicted proteins | sample AntRauFillE10628_FD_104928 | JGI IMG/M metagenome (GOLD analysis project Ga0136604, IMG submission 104928) | Saline lake microbial communities from Rauer Islands, Antarctica - Metagenome Filla E10 #628 | ecosystem: Environmental > Aquatic > Non-marine Saline and Alkaline > Saline | place... | reverse complement strand
TTTGATGTCGGCATTGCCGAACAACATGGCGTCACCTTTGCCGCAGGTCTTGCGTCCGAAGGCATGAAGCCCTTTGCCGCCATTTATTCCACATTCCTTCAGCGCGGCTATGACCAGCTGGTGCATGATGTCTGTATTCAAAACCTGCCTGTGCGCTTTGCGATTGATCGCGCGGGACTGGTCGGCGCGGACGGACAGACGCATGCAGGCGCGTTTGATATTGCTTACCTCACTTGTTTACCGAATATGGTTGTTATGGCGGCCGCAGATGAAGCCGAGCTTTGCCACATGGTTCACACCGCTGCGCAATATAATGAAGGCCCTATCGCCTTCCGTTATCCGCGCGGCACTGGAACTGGCATAGACCTACCCTCAACGCCCGAAGCTCTTGAAATCGGCAAAGGGCGTATTGTTCATAAGGGCAGTAAAATTGCACTCATATCCTTTGGCGCGCGCCTGCAGGAATGTGAAAAAGCCGCCGCGATCCTGAAAGACAAACATGGCATTTCACCGACAATTGTTGATGCACGTTTTGCCAAACCGCTAGATACACAGCTTATACACGATCTGGCGCAAACCCATGACGCGCTTATTACCATAGAAGAAGGCTCGCGCGGCGGCTTTGGCTCTATTGTACTCGAATATATGGCAGAGAATGATTTACTTGATGGCACAACCGCCGTAAAATGTATGCATCTCCCTGATATTTTCCAGGATCAGGATACGCCCGAACAACAATATAAGGATGCCGGTCTGGATGCGGATTCTATTGTTCAGACAGCTCTCAAGACCCAATTATAATGACAAATAAAGCCCCTACGATTGTTCTGTTTGATATGGATGGCACAACGGTGCGTCATATTAACCCGCAGCTACTCAACCTACTTGAAGGACTGGATGATTTTGCGCATAAGGCGGGGAAATTTTTCTCCAAGCTATTCAAACGCAAAATCAGTTCGCCGACATTGGTTGAATTCCATGACGGCAAACGTAAAAAGCTGCTGGTTCATCGCGCTATTCATAAAATAAGACGCAAAGAAATAGACCAGATCGTAGAACCCTGCCCCGGAATATTCAGCTTGCTGGATTATCTCCGTAGCAACAACATCCGCATGGGTATCATCAGTAACGGACTCGGCAAAGGCTACGGGCATGATATTCTCGAGACGTTTGCTCTGGAAGATTACTACGAGGTCAAATTATTTCGCGAGGACATACAGCGCGCTAAACCTAATCCCGATCCAATTATCAAAGCAACCGAACGATTAGATCCCAAGCTTACTGAAAATGATGTGATCTGGTATATCGGCGACCGTTCCAAGGATATCGAAGCCGCGCAGGCCTCCAAAAACCATCTGGAATGTCCGATCATTCCTTTTGCCTATAACATGCATGCTGCGCTGGCTGTTCTGCGTTATAATTACGGGCCGTCCAATATCATCATGAGCTGGGCCGAGTTCGAAACCAAAATCCGTGAATCCCTCAAAGAAACCAAAGTATAATTACTTCAGCCGCACTGGTGTCTGGTACGCAGAAACAGGTTGCTGGTGGATAATCAATTCATTGCGAACTGCACGCGCCGCATCATTTGATATAAATGTCGATAAGACATTCAAATTTTGCCCTGCGCGGACTTGACCTTCGAATAACTCCATCACTAACTCAAACGCCGTTTTAGCCGCAGGCAGTGCAACCACATTAATATCATTACGATCCTTTAGTCCTATCTTGCGCGCGGCATAATCAAGCGCCTCATTCAAACCGCCGAGCTCATCCACAAGACCGACTTCTAAAGCTTGATAGCCCGACCATACGCGGCCGCGGGCTATTTGCTCTGCATCATCAAAACTCATGCCGCGCCCTTCCGCTACGCGCGTGACAAACGCATCGTAAATCATATCCATTATTTTTTCAAAACGGGCACGCCCTTCTTCTGAGAAAGGCTCGTTAAAAGACCAGATATCTGCATTTTGCCCAAAGCCTATCGTAGCCCAGTTTACACCAATTTTTGACCACATCTCCTGCAAGGCAAACTTACCACCTGCAACACCGATGGAACCAGTCAAAGTTCCCGGCAAGGCATAAATATAATCGGCATCTGCGGATATCCAGTACCCGCCCGAAGCCGCCATATCCCCCATAGACACAACAACAAACTTGCCTTGCTCTTTGGCCTTTACAACGGACCTGCGAATTGTTTCCGACGCCGCGGGGGAGCCGCCGGGGCTTGCGACACGGATAATAATACCTTCCACTTCGTCCTGCTCTGCGGCGAAATCAATCGCGCCCGCAACATCGTCCGCCGATGATAATCCGCTCGGCGATGAATCTGCGTGCTCGACAATTGTACCAACGGCATAAATAAGCGCCACAGACGGCTTTTTCTTACCCTCGCGTGCCGCCAGCCTCTCACGTTTCTCTTGCCGTACCACACTTGCGTAATGATCAAGGGCGACAAACATAACATCATCATAAAGCGCCTTATTACCTGCGGTTATGATATCTTTGATCTTATCCGTCAACTGATCAACATAAACCAGTTCATCCACCAGCTTCATATCCACAGACTCGGTATCTGTATAAAGCGCAGCATCCACAATGGCCTGCAGCTCTGCTTTGCCAAAGCCGCGATCCGCTGCAATTTCCGACAATATATGCCCCTGAATATCACCAAGCAGAGAAGTCATCATCTTACGCACAGGCTCTGTAATGTCCTTGTCCGTTACCGCGCTAAACACCGATTTATATTCTTTGCGCGCGATAATTTGCGGCGCGATGCCCATTTTATCCAGCAAAGCCCGCGCATAAGGCAGCTCTGCATATATACCGGATATATTAACACTGCCAACAGGCTGCATAAAGATTTTATCAAAGCTGGACGCCAGATAATATTGCCCGAGACCACTGCCAAACCCGCCATAGGACGTACCGTAAATATAAGCAAACTTACCGCTTTCACGAAAATCCTTGATAACGCTTCGTAGCTCTTGAATATGCGCTAAATTCAAATTACCGCCTTCGAACGTCATAACAAACCCGTTCACGCGCGGATCTTTTTTACCCGCCTCAAGCGCCTTTATCATCATCCCTATGGTCAGAGGCTTATCAAAGCTGTAACCACCCGCTTCATTCGGATGCTCTAATACTGAATCCGTTAATTGTAATAGTAACACCGATTTATCAGGCATCTCTGCAGCTTGATTTTTAAAGAAGATCGACGAAAAGATAATTCCGCTGATCAGGCTCAGGATCATAAAAAAGCCAAGGGACATACACATCCATTTAAACCCGCGCCAAAGCACAAAGCCCAGACCACCTTTTTTCTTAACGACTACCGGAGCAACGGCATTCTTACGCGGCTTGAAAAATAATGATTTGCGAGACTTGAACGTCATAAAATATATCCTTTTAAATGTTACTTTAAATTATAAGACATCACAGAATGAATACAATGTGATTTTTACTTATATATTGCCCTCAAACACTTGTTGACACGGCATCGCGAATTAAACATAATCTTGGTAGATAAAGGAGGGATAAAATGAAAGCAGATACAATCATAAAAGAAGTGCAGCTAGCGCGCAGCTTTGAAGAGGCTGGTAAGGCTCTGGATAAAACATCCCAACTTGATCTTAGTGAAAGAGTCCGCTTTGCAGGGCTGCTGAAAAGCTCTTTTAAAGACAACGCAGACAAAACAATCGGATTTCAGATTATAGAAATAGAACCACTAAACGATTTAAAGACTGCTGAAAAACCTGAATTCAGAGTTGTTGCACGATCCCCGCGAAGCAAGAAATTATAGACATTGTGCCTTGTGCCTTAGCCAGTGATCGGCTAGGACGCACGCAACCATTGCCTCGGCAACAGGAACGCCGCGTATTCCTACGCAAGGATCATGGCGACCTTTGGTAATGATCTCTGTCTCCGTGCCGTGCTTATCTATCGTTTTAACGGGCGTCAAAATTGAACTCGTTGGTTTAATCGCAAGCTTGGTCACTATATCCTGCCCCGATGATATACCGCCCAAAATACCGCCTGCATTATTGGAAAGGAACACAGGATTTCCCTTTTCATCCATACGGATTTCATCGGCATTTTCTTCGCCGCCAAGCGCCACACAATCAAAGCCATTGCCAATTTCTACGCCTTTGGCCGCGTTAATCGACATAAGCGCTTTAGCAAGATCGGAATCCATTTTATCATAAACGGGCGCGCCTAATCCTGCGGGTATGCCGCTGGCGATAATTTCTAGCTTGGCGCCTGCACTGGATCCTTTTTTGCGCTGGCCATCAAGATAGGTTTCCCATGTTTTTGAAGCTTTCGCGTCCGGCGAGAAAAACGGATTATCAAGAACGTAATCCCAATCCCAATTATCATGATCAATTTCATGCGGGCCAATTTGAACCACTGCGCCGCGTACACGAACATCTTCACCAATTTGCGTTTCAAGAATGCGGCGGGCTATTGCGCCTGCGGCAACACGCATCGCTGTTTCACGCGCGGAAGAGCGTCCGCCGCCGCGGTAATCGCGAATGCCGTATTTTGCATCATAGGTGAAATCCGCATGGCCGGGACGGAACTTGTCTTTGATATCGCCGTAATCTTTGGAACGCGCGTCTTTGTTATGAATGATAAGGCCAATAGGCGCGCCTGTGGTTACACCTTCGAATACACCCGACATAATTTGCACTTCGTCCGGTTCTTTGCGCTGCGTTGTAAAACGGGACTGGCCGGGTTTGCGTAAATCCAGATATTTTTGAATATCGGCTTCGCACAGCGGAATGCGCGGCGGAACACCATCAACCACACAGCCAATGGCCGGTCCATGGCTTTCGCCCCAGCTTTGATATTGAAATAATGTACCGAAACGATTACCAGACATTGACTACGCTGCTTCTTCGCCTTTTTTGGGCTTCAGGCTGGACAGCAATTCTGCTGTTTCTGCCGCGCTGTCCACAGAGCACATACCAACAGTATGATAACCGGAATCAACATGAAGAACTTCGCCTGTCACTCCGCTGCCAAGATCGCTTAGCAAGAATAAACCGGAGCGGCCCACATCTTCGATCGTCACGTTACGACGAAGCGGAGAATTAAGCTCGTTCCATTTCAGAATATAGCGGAAATCGCCAATACCGCTTGCGGCCAATGTTTTAATTGGTCCTGCGGAGATTGCATTTACACGCACGCCTTTCGGGCCTAAATCTGCGGCCAGATAACGCACAGAGGCTTCAAGCCCTGCTTTAGCAACGCCCATAACATTATAATGCGGCATCACGCGCTCTGCGCCGTAATATGTCAGTGTTAATAGTGATCCACCTTCATTCAGCATCGGCGCGGCGCGCTGCGCCACGGCTGTGAATGAGTAAATCGAAATATCCATTGTGCGTTTGAAATTGTCACGTGTTGTATCAAGATACATCCCATCAAGTTCGTTTTTATCCGAAAACGCAATAGCGTGGACAACGAAATCAATGCTGCCCCATTTTTCTTTGATCTCGGCAAAAGCGCGATCCAGATCCTCATCGCTACTGACGTCACATGGAATAACCATATCCGATCCTACGCGTTCCGCCAGAGGTCTCACGCGACGTTCAAGCGCTTCGCCCTGGTATGTAAAGGCAAGCTCTGCGCCTTGCTCTGCTAGGGCGGTCGAAATACCCCAAGCGATTGATCTATCGTTAGCAACGCCCATTATAACGCCGCGTTTGCCAGCCATGAATTTGTTGCCGTCAGACATGATATTATCCTTATATTATTTTTATATTATCCTAGAATTAAACCGCCCTTATCCTACACATTTCAAGCGCTACGTCCAGATAATATTCGACATCATAAACAGCTTTCCCGTCCAGATCACTATGGCGCAGCTGTAATGCTTACGCCTTCTATCTCGCGTCGCACCCTTCCCTCCCCCTTTTCACATTGATTTATATCCCTATATCTCTCTACAATAGTATCGATAATGCAATGAAAGGCCAGCAGATGAATGCTCTATACGACATATCAACGCTTGAAACGGCAAATCACGGACAGGATGATCCGTTGTCTTTATTTGCAAACTGGCTTACCGAAGCCAAAAACCATGAAATGAACGACCCCGATGCAATGTGCCTTGCCACCAGCACAAAAGACGGACGACCAAGCGCGCGTATGGTGCTGCTGAAGGATGCAACTTCGGAGGGTTTTAAATTTCATACAAATTCAAACAGTCAAAAAGGCACAGAGCTTGCGCAAAATAGTTTTGCAGCGCTTTGTTTTCACTGGAAATCGCTGCGTAAACAAGTTCGCATCGAAGGCATTGTTAAAATGGTGTCTGCTGATGAAGCCGATGAGTATTACAAAACACGCCCGCATGGCCGTCAGATTGGCGGATGGGCATCGGATCAATCAAAGGAAATGATTTCGCGCAGCGATCTGAAAAAACGCATTGCCGACTATGAAAAGCAATATCAAGACGATGCGCCCATACCCCGCCCTCCCTTTTGGAACGGATACCGCGTTATCCCGACGCGCATAGAATTTTGGGATAACGGTACAGACCGCCTTCATACGCGGCTGATGTATGAAAAAGATGGTGATGGCTGGCGAAAAAGCCTGTTATACCCTTGATTTGCGGAGCCGTCCCTTCTAAGTTCTGAACACTCCTAGGAGCATAACCCAAGGAGCACAATAAGGAGCATAACTAATGGCAAAAACAAAAGCAGAAGCAAAATCAACCGCTGAAGACACGCAAAAAATGGATTTTGGGGCGGATGTATCGCGCCTTCTGGATATTGTTGCGCATGCGCTCTACTCCAACCGCGACGTCTTTTTACGCGAGCTGATTTCAAACGGGTCCGATGCTTGTGACAAGCTTCGATACGAAGCCATAAAGAATCCCGATATCACAACCGATAGCGGCAATTTTCACCTTCGTGTATACAAAGACACAGATTACCGTTTTTTAAACATAGCCGATAACGGGATCGGCATGTCGAAAGACGAACTGGTTGATAATCTGGGCACAATTGCAAAATCAGGCACAAAAGCCCTGATGGACGAAGTATCAGGCGCAGAAAAGCAAGAAGACAAACTCAGCCTGATCGGGCAATTTGGCGTTGGTTTTTATGCGTGCTTTATGGTGTCCACCAAAGTCGAGGTGATCTCCAAAAAAGCAGGCAACAAAGAATGCTGGCACTGGGAATCCGATGGGAAAACGGGTTTCACCATTCGCGAAGCCACAGCCGAAGAACAAGACAAGCTGATTGGTGATCAAGGCACAACAATTATCCTGCATGTTGATCACGAAGCCAGCGAGTATCTGATTGATGACATGCTGAAAAAAGTGGTCAAAGAATATTCCGATCATATTGATTTTCCGATTTATTTGGGCGCAGCAGGCGAAGACGACGAAGAAACCCCCGTGAACACGGCATCTGCGCTCTGGGCGCGTTCCCCGCAAGAGGTTACGCAAGACCAGTACAACGAATTTTACCGCCATATCGGTTACAGTATGGATGAACCGCTGCATACCAGCCACTGGCGCGCGGAAGGGTTGATTGAATATGCGGCGCTGCTTTATATTCCCACGCTTCGGGCTTGGGATTTATATGATCCCTCACGCAAACATGCGGTTAAACTGTATGTCAAACGTGTCTTTATCGCAGATGATTGCGAAGGCCTGATTTACCCTTGGCTGCGTTTTTTACGTGGGGTCATCGATTCCCAGGATTTACCGCTGAATATCAGCCGTGAAATGTTACAACACAACCCTGTTGTCACAAAAATCAAAAACGGAGTCGCAAAACGTGTTCTCAAGGATATGGACAAGCTGTCCGAAGACGACAAAACGGCATTCGAAGCTTTCTGGGTTCAATTCGGCCCCGTTCTAAAAGAAGGTCTTTATGACGCTGTGGAGCATCGCGATGACCTTTTGAAGATCGTACGATTTTACTCCACACATAAAGACGGCGAGCTTGTTTCACTGCAAGGCTATGTTGACCGCATGAAAGACGATCAAAAGGAGATTTATTACATTAGCGGCGAAAATCTCGAGACACTGAAAAACAGTCCGCAGCTGGAAGGCTTTAAATCACGCGGCCTCGAGGTAATGTTCTTTACAGATACGATTGATGATTTCTGGCTTCAATCCGTGCCCGAGTTCAAAGATAAAAAATTCAAATCTGTGACCAAGGGCGATATTGATCTATCCGAATTCGATACGGACACCCCCGAAAGCAAAAAAGACAATAAAAACAAAGATGATAGCGCAGAAAGAGAAGATACGAATTCATCCGCGTTTTTAACGCAAATTCAGGATCTTCTATCCGAAGAGGTCAGCGCGGTGCGCTATAGTAAACGTTTAACAGACTCTCCCGTGTGCCTGATCGCCGATGAAGCAGGTGTGGATTTACGAATGGAGCGCGTTTTAAAAGTACATCAAAATTTCGAGCCCGAAAGCAAGCGCGTGCTTGAGGTTAATCCGGCGCATCCTTTGATTAAAAAGCTGACGGAATGGTCGGAACAAAAAGACATAGTTCACGCAGAACTTGAAGACGCCGCGCATTTGCTGCTGGATCAAGCCAGAATCATTCAGGGCGAACCTGTTCCCGATCCTGCGCGTTTTGCCAAAAGCATGTCTGAATTTATGACACGCGGCATTACAAAGGGCTAGATCATGTCTTTTACAGTTTTAAAATATGACGATGTGATTACACGCATTGCGCAAAACAAGGATGCGCTGCTCATCAATATCATGTCCGAGGACGAGTATAATGCAGGCCATATTCCCGGCTCCGTAAACATGCCGCTGGATTCGGACAGCTTTATCGAAGACATTGCTTTTTACGCGGAAACCAAAGATGCCGAGCTGATCTTATATGCTAAAAACAGCGATATGAGCCTTGTTCTGGAGAGTGCCGCCCTGCGATTACAGCAGGACTCTTTCACAAAAATTGCCTTGTTTGAAGGCGGTCTGGATTCATGGACAGAGAACGGCGCGCCGCTCAAAACCTATGACGCGCCGACAGATTCAGGCTGCGGCAGTTGCGGCGATTGCGGCTGCAGTTAAATCCTGGATTATCCCCCCCTCACCATCAACCTCAATAAATAGATAAAACTTTACCTAATATTTAAGGGGTTTTTAATAATACTCTGATATTCTGATAATCTAAGGATTAAGTTCGGATAAAAAAAATCACAATTTAATTCAATTTTTCAAACTCAAATATTGGGGAAAATATCATGAGATCTAAGAAACCAGTACCACAAACTACATCAGCATTTTCGCAGATGGCACAAAATGGCGGAGCAGCACGCGAAGCAAATGAGAAACACGACACGCGCGCACACGATACGTCATTGAATGACCGTATTGCCGAAGCGGCTGCAAAACAAAGTTTTAAGTTATAACGCATAACCCTTTAAAACCATTAAACTATCCATTCAAATTACAGATGGTTTAGTTATTTTAAGCGCAGAATTAAAAAACGCTAATACTCAGACGGCAACTTTGAAGTCCGAGTATTGCTTTTGCGGGCGCGGGCCTTTGTGACTAATCACATCCGCGGCTGCAAGCGCGCCTAGTTTTCCGCATTTTTCAAGATCATACCCTTGTGTGTAGCCATACAGGAAACCGGCGGCATATTGATCGCCTGCGCCTGTTGTATCAATGACATGCTCGACTTTGGCAGCGGGGATATCAATGCGCTTGCCGCCGGATAAAATAACCGCGCCGTCTTTGCCGCGCGTAATTGCGGCAATCTCGCAAACATCCGCAACATTTGATAATGCAGCTTCCAGATCCTCTGTCTCATAAAGCGATTTAATTTCATCCGCATTTGCAAACAAGACATCAACGTGGTTATCCACCAGATCAAGGAAATCTTCGCGGTGACGGCCGACGCAAAATGAATCCGACAATGTCAGCGATACTTTGCGGCCGGCTTTTTTTGCAAGGCGCGCAGCTTTGTAAAAGGCTTGTTTCGCTTCGCTTTTATCAAAGAGATACCCTTCCAGATATGTTACTTTGGCTTTGGCGATTGTGTCCTCGGCTATATCATCGGGGCCAAGCTCTGTTGCTGCGCCCAGAAAAGTATTCATGGTGCGCTCTGCGTCCGGCGTGATCAATACAAGGCAGCGCCCAGTTGATAAATCACCCGTGAGGCGGGCTGTTTCAAAGAATACGCCGGCATTCTCAAGGTCACCTTTAAAGGCATCACCTAGCTGATCATCGGCAACCTTTCCAATATAAGCGCCCTTGCCGCCAAATGATACAAACCCCGCCAGCGTATTACCCGCAGAGCCGCCCGAAGACATTTCCGTATCGGTGCCCATCAGGCCGTAAAGCTCGTTTGATCTCTCTTCGTCAATCAAGGTCATGCCGCCTTTTTCCATACCGTGTTTGGCATGCTGGTCTGCTATAAACTCTTCGCTGAGATTCGCCAGCACATCAACCAAGGCGTTCCCGATGGCAACCAGATCATATTCGGTGTTTGTATCGCTCATATCTATATCTTTCTTGTTTTTTAATATTTTCGCTATAGTTTACTGTCTATATTTAAAAGTAAACCCGTTGCACACAAAGCAGTATAATGACACAGCAAAAAAAAGAAACAGCGTCAAAAATAAATGACAATTTATCCTCCAAGAACAAAGCCGCCCTTGCAGCGGTCTCTCTTGCGGGTGAACTAGGCTGGCTGGATGTTACGATTCAGGACATTGCACAGCGCAGCGATATTCCGCTGGCAGATTTACGCAATCATTTTGACAATCGCAGCGATGTTTTAGCCGCCTATGGACGCTATGTTGATTCCCGTTTGTGCGAAAACATTGCAGAAGATACAGGCAGTTTATCTCAAAAGGATATTTTATTTGAT
>Ga0136604_1001397_pt1 | contig 10866 bp, 9 predicted proteins | sample AntRauFillE10628_FD_104928 | JGI IMG/M metagenome (GOLD analysis project Ga0136604, IMG submission 104928) | Saline lake microbial communities from Rauer Islands, Antarctica - Metagenome Filla E10 #628 | ecosystem: Environmental > Aquatic > Non-marine Saline and Alkaline > Saline | place... | reverse complement strand
TTAAAGAATACCGGACTGATCAGAGCTGATCCGGTTTGTCCCCATTCACAGCAGTGATTTCGACTATTCACAGCTCTTCAGTTGAACTCTGGCGAATTGGTGCAATAGTTAAGAGAGACTTCAAAATCCGGAACCAAACCTTCATTCTTGTATATGTTTGCGGGCGGCTTACCGACCCGGGAGACGCATTTTCTCCTCCCGGCCTCCCGGATTATGCGAATAATGACGAAAAGGAGGCATTACCATGGCCAGCGAAAATCTCAGCCGAGACAGCCTGAATACCCTTTCCAGCCTGACTGCAGGCGGCAAGACTTTTCATTATTACAGCTTGCCTAAAGCAGCGGAAACCCTGGGTGACCTGGACAAGCTCCCGTTCTCGCTCAAAGTCCTGATGGAAAACCTCCTGCGTAATGAGGACGACACCACCGTTGAGCGTAAGCACATTGACGCGATGGTGCAGTGGATGAAAGACCGGCATTCGGAGACGGAAATCCAGTTCCGCCCGGCCCGGGTGCTGATGCAGGACTTCACGGGTGTACCGGGCGTGGTAGACCTCGCGGCGATGCGCGCAGCGGTCGAGGCCGCCGGTAAAGATCCGGCGATGATCAACCCCCTCTCGCCCGTAGATCTGGTGATTGACCATTCGGTCATGGTCGACAACTTCGGCGACGCCTCTGCATTCAAGGACAACGTTGCCATCGAAATGGAGCGCAACGAGGAACGTTACGAGTTCCTGCGCTGGGGCCAGCAAGCATTTGATAATTTCCGGGTGGTGCCGCCGGGTACCGGCATCTGTCACCAGGTGAACCTGGAGTATCTGGGCAAGACCGTCTGGCAGAAAGACATTGACGGCAAAACTATCGCCTACCCGGACACCCTGGTGGGTACCGATTCCCACACCACCATGATCAATGGCCTGGGTATTCTGGGCTGGGGCGTTGGTGGCATCGAAGCGGAAGCCGCCATGCTGGGTCAGCCAGTGTCCATGCTGATTCCGGAAGTGGTTGGCTTTAAGGTCAGCGGCAAGCTGCGCGAAGGCATTACCGCCACCGACCTGGTGCTGACGGTCACTGAAATGCTGCGCAAGAAAGGCGTGGTCGGCAAGTTCGTGGAATTCTACGGCGATGGCCTGAAAGACATGCCAGTGGCGGACCGGGCCACCATTGCCAATATGGCGCCTGAGTATGGTGCGACCTGCGGCTTCTTCCCGGTGGACGACCAAACCATCAAGTACATGCGCCTGACTGGCCGGGAAGAGGATCAGTTGGAGCTCGTTGAAGCCTATGCCAAGGCTCAGGGCCTATGGCGAGAGCCTGGCCATGAACCGGTGTATACCGACAGGCTTGAACTGGATATGGACGAAGTGGAAGCCAGTCTGGCGGGCCCGAAGCGTCCCCAGGACCGGGTGGCACTGAAGAACATGAAGGCGTCGTTTGAGCTGTTTATGGAAACCGCCGAAGGCCCGGCGGAATCTCGCGAGAGCAATATGGATTCGGAGGGTGGCCAGACTGCGGTTGGCATTCACGACAGCTACGACCATAAGGCCAGCCAGCCACTGGAAATGAACGGTGAAAAATCCCGGCTTGATCCCGGCGCGGTGGTTATTGCTGCCATCACTTCTTGTACCAATACCTCCAACCCGAGTGTGATGATGGCCGCAGGCCTGATCGCCCAGAAGGCCGTGGCCAAAGGCCTGAAAACCCAGCCCTGGGTCAAGACGTCGCTGGCGCCCGGTTCCAAGGTGGTTACCGACTATCTCAGGGTCGCCGGACTGAATCACGACCTCGACAAGCTTGGCTTCAACCTGGTGGGTTATGGCTGCACCACCTGTATTGGTAACTCCGGTCCCCTGCCGGATGCGGTGGAGAAGGCCATTGCCGATGGCGATCTGACCGTTGCGTCCGTGCTGTCTGGCAACCGCAATTTCGAGGGCCGGGTGCATCCGCTGGTGAAGACCAACTGGCTGGCGTCACCGCCCCTGGTTGTCGCTTACGCACTGGCGGGTAACGTGCGCCTCGATCTGTCCAAAGAACCACTGGGCGTCGGTTCGGATGGCGAACCGGTGTACCTGAAGGACCTCTGGCCCAGCCAGCAGGAAATTGCCGAAGCGGTCGAAAAAGTCAAAACCGACATGTTCCGCAAGGAATACGGCGAAGTGTTTGACGGCGATGCCACCTGGCAGGCCATCGAGTTCCCGAAAAGCAAGGTGTACCAATGGTCAGACAAGTCCACCTACATCCAGCACCCGCCTTTCTTTGAAGGGCTGCAGGAAGAGCCTGATGCCATTGAGGACATCAAGGACGCCAACATTCTTGCCATGCTGGGCGATTCGGTGACCACGGATCACATTTCTCCGGCTGGTTCTTTCAAGCCAGATACCCCTGCCGGTAAATACCTGCAGGAGCATGGCGTTGACCCCAAAGACTTCAATTCCTACGGCTCCCGCCGGGGCAACCATCAAGTCATGATGCGGGGCACTTTCGCCAATGTGCGGATCAGGAACGAAATGCTGGACGGTGTGGAAGGTGGTTACACCAAATTCGTACCCACTGGCGATCAGATGGCCATCTACGACGCCGCCATGAAGTATCAGGAAAGCAACACGCCGCTGGTAGTGATTGCCGGCAAGGAATACGGCACCGGTTCCAGCCGTGACTGGGCGGCGAAAGGCACCCGGCTGCTGGGTGTAAGAGCGGTCGTGGCGGAATCCTATGAGCGGATTCACCGGTCCAACCTGATCGGCATGGGCGTGATGCCCCTGCAGTTCCCGGAAGGAACGGATCGCAAGAGCCTGAAGCTGACCGGTGAAGAAACCATCAGCATCGATGGGTTATCGGGCGACATCAAGCCCGGCCAGACCCTGACGATGACGGTCACCTACAAGGACGGCTCAACCGACACCTGCGATCTCAAATCCAGAATCGATACTGCCAATGAGGCGGTGTATTTCGAGCACGGCGGCATCCTGCACTACGTTGTGCGGGAAATGCTGAAGTCTGCCTGAGTCAGGCTTTGGCTGTGAAGAAGCCCGGCGGGTTTTTGCTCGCCGGTTTTTTTAGTGGGTCAGCGGTAATTCAAGCCAGAAAGTTGCGCCCTTTCCCGGCTCTGACTCGTAATCCACCTAGCCTCCCATCTGCGTCATCAGTTCCCGGGTAATCGTCAGCCCCAGCCCAGTGCCTCCTTTGGTTCGGGTAGAAGAGCTGTCGGCCTGGGCAAACTTCTGGAAGAGGCGGGGCCGGCAAGCGCCCAATGAGCCCCCGGCAATCAGACCGAGCGATCCTGAAATAGACGTGAGAGGCGTGCGGAGTTCATGGCTGACAGTGGAAATGAACTCGGTTTTCATTCGATCCACTTCTTTGCGCTCTGAAATGTCCTCAACAAGGGTCCACAGCGGGGGCGTTCGGCTGCCTCGTTGATACGCATCCCTCGAATGATTGCCGGATAGGTGGAATTTCCCGCGCGTTGAATGGCTACTTCGTGGGGACCGAATCGACCGCTTCTGGTCAGCTCGGTAGTGATTTACTGGCGCAGTGTTCCCATGTCATCTGTAACCGGTAGGTTCCAGAAGGGCTTCGTTCAAATCCACGGGAAGCTGGCCCTGAAAGTGTCCATTCAGAAATCGCTCGGACTCTTTCAGATCATCTGGGTGTGCCAGGTCGAGCCACGTCTGAATGCTTATCGGTGCCAGTTCTTCCAGCTGATAGCCGCAGATTTCCGCCCAGCGCTCGTTGTACACAGTTTTACCCGTCTGCACATTCCATTCCCAGGTACCGATGCGGGTACCTTCAATGATTGCACGTGTTCTTCGCTCTTTTCGTCTGAGCTCATCGTAGAAATCTGATGGTGCTTCCCGCTCTATTTCCTGCTCCACACAATCGGCCAGTTCTCGCAATAACTTTTGGTCACTGCCACTGAGAGTGCTGGGTTTTTGATCAATTTCAAACGCGAGGCAGGCCATTCGCGTAAAGCGGTCAAAGCGTTCCTCGGTAACTGTGTCGAGTTAGAGTGACTGGCCGAGTGCTGCCTGGTGTGCGATCTCGTTATAAGGAATGTCAGGCGCTTTCATGACCCGTCCGGATTGCTGATTGATTGGCAGGGACTTCAACCCAGAAGTGAGCCCCCTGATCATTGTAGGCACCGATTCGACCGCCCAGCAGTGACGTCAGTTCCCTTGAAATGGCGAGACCCAGTCCTGTGCCCTTTGACGCTCGCGTGGTTCCCACCTCGGCTTGCGCGAAGCGTTCGAACAGGCGGTCCTGAAAATCTTCCGGAAAGCCGTTGCCTTGATCGCTGACGGTAAGCCTGACAAAACCCTCGTCTGCTGGAGTGACGTCCAGAGAGACCTGTCCGCCTTTGGGTGAAAATTTGATGGCGTTGCTGATGAAATTATCGAGAATCTGTCGCAAACGGTGTGCGTCGGTGTGAACGGCCAGGTCGCGGGAGCAGTGACTGGCCAGTTTTACATTGTGATCTCTGGCCATACTCTGGTTACCCTGGATGGCCGCGGAGACAACAGGCTCCAGCGGCTGGGTCTCAGGCGTGAGCTGCAGTGCACCGGTTTTGAGCTTGTTGAAATCCAGAAGATCCGAGATCAGCAGCTGCAGTCGTTCACCATTCCTCAGGGCGAGCGCACTCATCGTGGCAGCCTTTTCCGGTAATTTACCGGTGGTGCCGCTGGTGATAAGGCGCAGTGCGCCGTTGAGCGATGTGAGGGGCGTTCGTAGCTCGTGGCTGACATTGGAAACAAAGTCGTCTTTCATCTGGCTGATGGCATCCCGCTCGTCCAACAGTTTGTTAAAGGCACTGGCCAGATTCTGAACTTCCGGGGGGCCGCTCTCTTCCAGCCGGCTGGTGCTGCCGCTGGCAGCCGACATGCTCAGGATGCGGCGGGTCATCCGGTTCAATGGCTCCATGGCTGAACGTGTGACTATGTAGCCCAGAGGCACAACGACCACGATAATGATCAGACTGAACAGGAAAAATTGATAAAATGACTCGGTGGCGGGAGCCCTTGCCAGGCTCTTGGGCACGGCACGGATAAAAAGCCAGCCCAGCCGCTGAAGATGGCTAGTGGCATAGATCATTTGCTCGCCATCTGCTCCCTTGACTTCCCCGAGACTAATACCGGAAAGCGCCGCGTCGACAAGCGCGTTTTCTCCGGGATTCGGCAGAGGGCGGATTCCCGCGTCGAGTTCGGGTGCTTCGACATACAGAAAGTTGTCGGTATCGATGACCAGAAACTCCGCCTGCTGCCGCCGGCTGAGCTGTGTCGCTTCGCTGGGGATCAGGCTGGTCTCATCGAGATTGATGCTGCCTGACAAGAAGCCCAAAAGGTCGCCTTCATCGCTCTCAATGGGTGCTACAAACGACAGCAGTGGGTGGCCAGTTCTCCGACCGATGATGGGCCTGCTAATGGTTGACGTGCGGGTCTGTAGCGCTTCTGAAAAATGTGCCCGGTCAGCGTAGTTGGTACCTATACGGTTGGCGACATAAATGTCTTCCGAAATCGCCGTCACGTTCTCATCGAGTACCAGCAGACCGTTGGAGAAAAGATCTCTCAGCATGTTCTGTCGCGCGAGTAATTCATTGATTTTTGAGGTCGGTAGAAGATTGTTGCCATCGGTCAGGGTCGTACTGAAGGCCTCCAGTAAGGCCAGCCGCATCTGCAGGCTTTGACTGACTTTGTCGGAGATGCGGCGGGTTTCATAGACCTGCTGTCCGGTCAATATGGCCTGGAAGTCGTCATTCAGCGCCCGGTAGGCGGTGGACATCACAGCAACAACAGCCGTCAGGCTGCAGCAGACAATAATAATGGCAAGGCGACTACCAAGAGAGACGCGTGACAAGCGAGGAATTCCTTCTAGCACTTCGGTTGAAAACTTGCTTTCATGGGAGAATAGTTGAAAGTAGTTCCATTGTTTGTAAATTTAGGTATATAGATGCTGCTATGGCTAATGATGTCAGTGCGAAACTGGAAGTCCTGAGGCAGAGATTCCGCGATAAGGCAGTTGATGAAATTGACGTTCTGACCGGAATGATCCGTGCGATTCGATCGGGACACTCTGGTTCAGATGATATCGCCTCCGCCTATCGCCTTCTTCACCGGCTCGCCGGCTCAGCCGGAACTTTTGGCCTTTCCAGGCTGGGCGAAGAGGCCCGGAGTCTGGAATTGCGCCTCAAGCCCCTGGCTGAATCTGACCAGGACTTACCGCCTGCCCCAAGCATTGTTGACGATGAATTCTGCCAGCGGTTGGAAACCCTGCGCCCGCTTCTCGACGCTCGGGATTCAGCCGAGACCGGGGCTCACCCGTTGAGGTCCGACATGGCTGGCGACGACCAGGTCGCGTTGATTGTTGAACCTGATCAGGGCCGCGCCCAGCAGATGATGAACGGCCTGGCATTGTATGGCTATGCGGCGCAGTGGTTGGCCAGCGTAGAGGGTTGGCAGGACAAGATCACCCAGGCGCCATCAGTTGTTGTTATCCGGGATGAGTTGTTCCTGGCCAATAGCGGGCATTTCGCTCAATCATTCGCGGCTTTGCCGATCATCTGTGTGGGTGCGAACGACTCCTTTGCCAGGCGCTACGCTCTGGCCCGCGAGGGCGCCGAGGCATTCTTCAGTGAACCGCTGAACGTGCCGGTGCTTGCTGACCATCTGGAGCGCCTGCTGTCAGATCACGCAGATGCGGCCAGCGGGCGAGTGCTGATTGTCGATGACGATCCCGAATTACTTGAGCACTATCGCTTAGTGCTTACCAGCGGCGGCATGGAAGCCCGCACGGTAGGTGACCCTTCGACGCTGCCTTCCATGCTTTCGGAGTTTTGCCCTGACATTTTGCTGATGGATGTTCAGATGGGAGAGTTCGCTGGGCCAGCGTTAGCGAGAATGCTTCGGTTTGAGCAGGAGTGGTTAAGCCTGCCCATCATCTACCTATCTTCCGAAAGTGATCCGGAGCTTCAGCTTGAGGCGCTTGCCAAAGGTGGTGATGACTTTCTCACCAAGCCAGTGTCGGATTTATTTTTGCTGCGCACTGTTCGCGTTCGGTGTTACCGGGCGAAGCAACTCGACAAACTGGTGTCGCGAGACGGCCTCACAGGCTTGCTGAAGCATTCGGTGGTGAAGTCAGAAGTGGTGAAAGTGCATGCACGCTGCCAGCGGATGAAACATGTTTCCGTGGTTGCGATGCTCGACCTCGATCACTTTAAGCAGGTCAACGACAATCAAGGCCACCGGGCAGGTGATCTGGTGATCAAGGGGCTGGCAAACCTGTTGCGTCACCGTCTTCGGAAAACCGACATCATCGGCCGCTATGGGGGCGAAGAATTCATTGCTGCACTGCCAGAGTGCGATATGGACAAGGCTATCGAGGTGTTTACGTCGGTCTGTGATGATTTCTCCAAAATTGTGTTTCGGGGCAATTCCGGAAAATTCTCCGTGACGCTCAGTGTTGGCGTTTCAGCGCTGTCGGATTATGACCATTCTGAAGATGCGATTGAGGCTGCCGATCAGGCGCTTTATGAACGCAAACGGATGGGCAGAAACGGCGTTACTGGTGTCTCTTCAGTATGAAGGTTTTGATTCTCGAAGATGACGAATTAATGGCTGACCTTCTGGAAACGGTTGTGTTCGGCTTGTATCCCGATGCTCATGTTGAAAGGGCTGAGCGAGTGTCGGTCGCTGTCGCATCCTGGCACGAGAAGCCTGCAGATCTGGTGATTGCCGATTGGAACCTACCGGACGGCTCGGGTTTGACTCTGGTCAGGACGGTCCGTCAATCCAGCCTGGAAACCCCCGTGGTTATCATATCGGGACGGTCTGATCGGGAGTCGATTCTGGCGGCTGCGAATCTTGGTATCAATGGTTACATCAGCAAACCCTTCAGCGTGGAACTGGTTCATGATCGGCTAACGAAATTGATTGATCCGGCGCTCCTGGAGGATGGGGCGCCGCAGTCGCTTGCTGATCGCCTGAGGCTTGCGGCAGAAACGAACATACAGCTACCCGGTACCATCGATGCTGCGTCGGTTCTGGCGTTGTCCGAGCGACAGGATGACCTGACTCCTGGCCAGTTGGCGGAGCGCTGGAAACGGGAACCGGGATTGAGCGCAAGGCTATTAGAACTGGCCAATCGCTCGTCTTTTCGGCGGTCAGGGAATCCTGTGCAGAGTGTGAAAGACGCGATTACCGCCATCGGTGTTCCCATGGCGATCAATCAGGCGCTGGCACTGGCGCTCGATATTGCCGGCAAACTGCCGGACCCGCGTTTGAAAGAGCTCGCTCAGTTCCATCAGGGTGAGGCCGCCAAAGTTAGCATTGAGGCCGAAAGGCTGGCGCTTTTGCTGGGTGACAGGGGCGAGGTACACCAAACCGCCGGGTTGTTGAGCCGGGTAGGCGAGCTGGTTGCTCTCAAGGTGATTCAGCAACACCTGGATGCCGGAAACGCGCTGAGTGACGGGGATATTAACAAGGCCATGGTTGACTGGGCTCAGGCACTGGGCAATCGCGTGAAAATCCAATGGCGGCTGTCCCTGGAAATCCGGGAACTGGTCGGTGCCGTTTACATGCTGCGGAAGGATACGGTCGCCAAAGACCGCTTAGTGATGAGAGCGGCCGCATTAGTGGCGGAAGGTGCCGGTGATGCTGAGAACTGTCAGCGCCTGCTACGCCAGCTTGGGCTGAGCAACGAGGAAAGGGGCAAGGATGACACAGACTGAATCGTTAAACAGAATACTGTTGGTTGAAGATGAAGAGGACATTCGAGCTGTTGCCGAAGTGGCGCTGGAAACGTTGGGGGGGTTCGATTTGAAGCTCTGTGGCAGCGGTGAGGAAGCGCTTGAATCCATTGAGGGTTTCTCGCCCCAGATGATCATTCTGGATGTGATGATGCCGGGAATGGACGGCCCCGAAACGCTTCGAGCCATCCGCAAACTGAGTGGCTATGCTGAAACACCTGCGGTTTTCATGACCGCTAAAGTGCAGTCGGAAGAAATCGAAAGTTACCTCGCCGAAGGGGCGGTGGGCGTGATTCCGAAACCTTTCGATCCGATGGCTCTGTCGGATCGGTTGCTGGAGATCTGGCGGATCTGTCGACGCATCGGTTAGACTGTTTGCCGGTTTTCATTTTGTTCGCAAGGTTTTGCTAATGCCCACCGACTCCCCACGGGACGAGCTGCTCGCCAAGCTCAATCTCGAAACCTCACAGATCAATTGGCGTGATCTTCAAACCTACTTTGCCCGTGGGCACGTGGTTCGCGTGTCGCCGCAGCTGGACCTTCTGGACGTGGCTTCCGAGCTGACGGCGGATAACAAGGCTCAGTTCGAGCACTGGATGTCCGCTGATCAGGTGGGCGAAGTCACCCCCGATCAGGCTCGCCGGTGGTTCGAACAGGATGCCCAGCTCTGGGCCGTGGTGGTTGCACCCTGGGTACTGGTTCAGGATCGCAATGATCACATTCTGCATTGATTCCGGGCTGATGCGTCCATGCTGACCGGGGCGCTGCTGATTCTGGCACCGCTCTTCCTCGGATTTGCACTGCGACTGGAAAATCGCCGGGCCATGACCGTGATTCACTATCTGGTCGAGGGCCTGGTGTATGTCATCCTCGCTCTGCTGGGGTTGGGTCTCGGGCAGATGAGCGGCCTTGCCGATCAGCTGGCCGGTATGATTGTGCAGGTTTCACTGTTGGTGCTTGTGCTGCTGATCGCGAATCTTGCCGGCCTTTGGCTGTTGCATCAGTTTCAGCCCATGACGCCGGACGACTCCGTAGCGGCCGTATCCACAGGCTATCGCCGGCTTTTTCTGGCGGGACTGAAACCGCTGCTGGCCGTTCTGGCGGGGGTCGTTGCCGGCTACTGGCTGTTGCCGCAATTGCCGATGGCCGAAGACCTGGCCACCGCCATGCTGATGCTCCTGCTGTTTCTGATCGGGCTGCAGTTGCGCAATGCCGGATTGTCCTTGCGCCGCTTGTTGTTTAACCGTCACGGCCTGGGTATTGCCCTGGTGATGGCAGGTAGTTCGCTGGTGGGTGGGCTTGTTCTGGCGCCCATGCTGGATACCGGCTGGTATCAGTCGCTGGCGCTGGCCTCGGGCTTTGGCTGGTACTCGCTGTCCGGAATTGTGATCGGTGACGCCCTGGGACCGGCCTGGGGCGGTGTGGCCTTTCTGAACGATGTGATCCGGGAAATCATCGCGCTGGCTATTATTCCCTTGTTGATCAGTCAGCGGCCGGGCATGGCTATTGGTTATGGGGGTGCGACCGCCATGGATTTTACCCTGCCGGTGATTCGCAGCAGCGGTGGCCTGAGCTGCGTACCGGTGGCGATCGCCTCCGGGTTTATTCTGTCTTTCCTGTCGCCGGTGTTGATGGCGGTGTTTCTGTCACTGGGGGCATGACCGGTTTATTCACGGGAGCGCTTCGCTCCATTGTGATTTTCTCAGGCTACTCAGGCTACTCAGGCTACTCAGGTTAGCCGCATCAGATCAGGAATTTGCGGACATCGATCTTGTATTCTTCCGGGTCTACCGAGCGAAGAATTCGGTCCTGGGTGCCTGGTTTGGCCAGATCCAGAGTGTCGACGGTGATCGGCATCCGGAACTTCGTGTTATACATTACCCGGACCACGGGCAGGCGCTGGTCTTCGTCATTGGTTTCGATAACCACACCCAGTCGACCGCTTTCCAGAAGCACCAGCGAGCCAATAGGGTAGAGGCCTACACACCGGATGAACTCTCTCACCAGAACCGGGTCCAGGTGTCCGCCGCTCCACTCCAGCAGCTTTTTGAGCCCCTGTGTGGGCGTCATGCCTTTGTGATATACCCGGTCGGTGGTGATGGCATCGAATACATCGGTGATGGCGACCATGCG
>Ga0136604_1001396_pt1 | contig 10869 bp, 12 predicted proteins | sample AntRauFillE10628_FD_104928 | JGI IMG/M metagenome (GOLD analysis project Ga0136604, IMG submission 104928) | Saline lake microbial communities from Rauer Islands, Antarctica - Metagenome Filla E10 #628 | ecosystem: Environmental > Aquatic > Non-marine Saline and Alkaline > Saline | place... | reverse complement strand
CGCGGTTAGTCTCGGCGACCCGGCCCGCCCCCGTCGTCCAGCGGTCCAGGATCCCGCCCTTTCAAGGCGGTGACGCGGGTTCGAATCCCGTCGGGGGTACCACTTCGGCTGCGACCGGAACCACCGCGGCCACGCGACGTCCCAACGGTGGCCCGCACGGAGCGTGGCCCGCCCCGGGACGGAACACCGCATGGCACGCACAGGACTCCTCGTCCTGACGATCGCGCTGAGCATCGCGCTGAGCATCGCGCTGAACTCGTGCGCGACGAGTCCGAGCGTCGACCCCGGCGCGCCCGCCCCCGTGGCTGCCGAGGAGGTGGTGGCGAGGTCATCGGTCCCGATCGGAGTCGGACCAGCCGTGGTGCCCACGACCGACGCGGCCGTGCGGACGATCGGCGTGGGCAGGCCCGACGGCAGGATCGACCAGCCGCAGGTCGCCTCGGCGATGGGCGACCTGCTCGCAGCCGACACCGGCTTCGTCGGTCACGGGTACGACCGCACCCGCACCCCGCCACGGATGGCCCTCGGCTTCTCGGGCGCCGCGCCAGAGCTCGACCTCGACCAGCTGGGCCTCGGCGAGGTCCCGGGCGACGTCCACTCCTCGACCGGCCGCAGCCGCAGCGAGCTGTTCCGGCAGGCGGACGCGGTCCTGGCCCGAGGCGCCGTCCTCGGGATCGCAGCCTCGGCGGTGGACGTGGATCTCCTCCGCGGCCTCCTCGACGTCGCCGTGCACCCCGACACCCCGCTGCGGCTCGCCATGCAGCTGGCCGAGGAGTTCGGCCCGCACGTGGGGGTTGGCGGCGTCCAGCTGGACATGCCGTGCGACCCGGCTCGCGCGGACGCCGGGCGCCGCGCCCGGTCCGACGGAACCACGACCGGCGACGCCGACGACCGCTTCCTGGGCCTGACGCTCGATGCTGCGCGCGAACTCGCGGACGAGGCGGATCTGGTGCTTCTGGTGTCGCACACCGACGGCGTCGCGAACATGCTGGCGGCCGGGCGACTCGAGCGCTCCGTCCTCGTCGACGTCTGCCACGGGATCGTCCTGCGCGCCCGCATCGACACCGGTGACTGACGTCGTCGGGGGCTCGCTGGGCCACGCGTGCGTCCGCGCCCGCCCCGCGGCCCGCCAGGGCCGGCCTGCTCCGTGGTCGACTCGGCCGGTCGGGGGACCGAGCGTCGCACGTCCCTGCGTCGTACCTTGCCGGCCGTGCGGCTCCGGTGACCGGGGCCGCACGACCGTCTGTCACGCAGCGGGCACGATGTTCTGGTTCTGCATGAACAGGTTCCCGGGGTCGTACGCCCGCTTGACCTCGGTGAGGCGCTGGTAGTTGGGGCCGTAGTTCGCCCGGATCCGGTCCTGGTCGTCCGCCGCCATGAAGTTGACGTAGCCACCCGCGTCGGTGTGGGGCTCCAGCGCGGCGTGGTAGCCCTTCACCCACGCCGTGTTGGCCTCGTTGTCGGCCGGGTCGGGCCACATCCCGGCGATCACCGGTGCGAACCGCGCGCCGCGGTGGTGGAACGCCGTGGCGTTCGGCGCCACGTCGTGGACCGCACCGTCGATCGGGTAGAGGTGCATCGTCGACTCCAGCGCCGGTACCCGGGGGCCGTGCTCCAGGTGCACCGCGATGGCGTCGTCGGTCAGGGCCGGCAGGAAGGCCGCCTTCCAGTAGTGCTGCAGACCGGCCGGGAGCAGGGCGTCGAAGGCGCCGTTCAGCGCCGGGTACGGCATCCGCCCGACGTGCTCGGCGACCGGCTCGGCCACGTCCCGCAGGGCCTGCAGCAGTCGCGCGCCCTCCTGGTCGCTGCCGTCGAAGCACGACACGACCAGCAGCAGCGGGTCACCGACGCGGTCCTCGGGCACGAACGGCAGGGGCGGCGCGATCTGGAACGCCGGGAACGCCCCGAGCGTGCGCGGGGCGGCGGCGATCCAGTCCCGGTAGGTACGCAGCAGCTCCTCGGCGTCATCGAGCTCGAAGAACATCGGGCCCCCGTAGATCGTGTCGAGGGGGTGCAGGTCGAACTCCATCTCGGTGACGACCCCGAAGTTGCCGCCGCCGCCGCGCAGGGCCCAGAACAGGTCCGGCTCGTTCTCGGCGTCGGCGGTCACGAAGCGACCGTCCGCGAGCACCGCGTCGACCGAACGCAGGTTGTCGATCGACAGGCCGTGTGCCCGCGACAGGTAGCCGATGCCACCTCCGAGCGTCAGTCCGGCGACGCCGGTGGAGGAGATGATCCCGCCCGTCGTCGCCAGGCCGAAGCCGTTGGTCGCGTGGTCCATGTCGCCCCACGTCGCGCCGCCCTGCACCCTGGCGGTGCGCCGCACCGGGTCGACGCGGATACCGGTCATGCCGGACAGGTCCAGCACGACGCCGTCGTCGACGGTGCCGAACCCCGGCACGCTGTGGCCTCCGCCGCGCACCGCCAGCGGGAGGCCACCCTCCCGTGCGGCGGCCACGCCGAGGCGCACGTCGGTGACGTCACGCGCTCGCAGGACGGCCAGCGGCCGGCGGTCGATCATCGCGTTGTAGACGGCCCGGGCGCGGTCGTAGTCGTCGTGCTCGGCCGTGACCACCTCGCCGCGTGCCGCCTCGAGGATGCTCAGTGCGGGTGTGCCACTCATGCCGGTCCCTTGGTCGTGCCGCCGTGCACGGTCGTGCGATGCGGGCACTGCGAACATCGCGCGCACGGCCCCGCGGCGGATGACCAGACCTGCCCCGATCGACGTGCCGGGAAGGGGTCAGGTCTGACCATGGCCGTCGACGCCGTGCGGACGTACCGTCGGACGATGGAACCCCCGCGCGAGCCCCGGGCTGCGCCGGAGGCGGTCGGCACCACCACGGCCTTCGTGGGACGCAGTGCGCAGTTCCAGCTGCTCGAGCAGCTCTGGGAGGCCGTCGAGGACGAGCGTCGGCAGGTCGTGGTCGTCGGCGGAGCTCCCGGGATCGGCAAGACGCGTCTCGCGGCCGAGGCCGCGCGGGCCCTGCGGCGCCACGGCGCCACGGTGCTCTGGGGGGCCTGCGACGCGGACCTCGAGGTCCCGCACCGACCGTTCGTGCGCGTGCTCGAGCAGGCGCTCGCCGACGCCCCGCTCGGGTCGCTGGGCGGCGTGCCGGACAGCGACGCGTCCGCGCTGCTGCGCCTGACGGGCGCAGCACGCCGCCACTGGCCGGACGCCCTCGCCCCGGAGGCGGGGGAGCACGAGTCCCGACCTGCACTGTTCGACGCCGTCCTGCGCGTCGTGGTGGCCCTGACGCGACAGCAACCCGTCGTGGTGGTGCTCGAGGACCTCCACTGGGCCTCCGACACGACCCTCGCGCTGCTGTCGCACGTGGTCCAGTCCACGGTGGGCGAGCGGCTGCTGGTCCTGGTCACGGCCCGCACGACCGAACCCGACCGCCGTGACACGGTGACCTTCGCTCTGGCCGACCTGCACCGGCTCGACGGTGTGGAGCGGATGGACCTCGACGGCCTGACGACGGCGGATGTCGAGGACTACCTGGTGGCGGTGGCCGGGGCCTCCTCCGCGCAGGCGCGTGGAGCTGCACCGGTGCTGCGCGAACGCACCGGAGGCAACCCGTTCCTCCTCCACGAGCACTGGCGGGACCTCGCCGGACGGGGCGGGGTCGACGCGGTGCGCGAGCCGGGGGCCACGGCACCGCGCTCCGTCCAGGACGCGCTGCGGTCCCGGCTGCTCGCCCTCGGCCCACAGCGCGCCGCAGTCGTCGAGACCGCCGCGGTTGCCGGCGAGGTGGTCGACCCGGCGGTCCTGGTCGCCGCCGTCGACGGCACCCCCGAGGAGGTGCTCGCGGGCGTGGACGCGGCCGTCGGTGCCGGGCTGCTCGAGCCCGCCCCGGGGGCCCACGGCCGGCATCGCTTCGTGCACGCCCTGGCCCGCCAGGCCGTGCTCGACGGCATCCCGTCATCCCGCCGGGTGCAGGCCCATGCACGTGTCGCCGCTGCCCTGGAGGCCGTCGGCGACCACGACGACCCCGGCCTGGTCGTGGAGCTGGCACACCACCACCTGCAGTCACGCGCGCTCGGGGACGGCTCCCGGGCGGTGCACTACCTCGTGCTGGCGGCGCGCCAGGCGGAGCGCAGCATCGCCCACGCCGAGGCGGCCGCACGCTGGGAGCAGGCCGCGCAGGTGCGCCTGGCAGTGGGGCCACCCCGTACGCAGCTGCTCATGGCGGCGGCGCGCTGCCACATGCACGCCGGTGTCTTCGCCCGTGCCCGCGAGCTGTACGGCGCGCTCGCCGCGTCCGAGGACCCCGTGGTGCGCCTGCACGCGGCCGTCGGGTACGAGGACGCCTCGTGGCGTCCCGGCCTGCACGGCGACCGCTCGCTCGGCCTGCTCCAGCGGGCACTCGACGGCGTGCCGACCGACCACCGCGACCCGCTGCAGGTGCGGGCGCTGGCGAGCATGGGACGGGCGGCCGGCTTCACCGGTGACGCCGCCCGCTCGCGCGACGTCGGCGACCGGGCGCTGGCCGCCGCGAGGGTCGTCGGCGACCCCCACCTGCTGGCCGACGCGCTCGCTGCCACGCTGTGGCAGGGCATGACCCCGCAGCTGGCGCCGCAGCTGCTCGCGCGGGCGGTCGAGCTGCACGCGCTCGGGCGTACCAGCGGTGATGACGACCACCTCGGCCAGTCGGCGTTCTACCGGGCGGTGTTCGGCTACATCCTCGGGGACGCCGCGCAGTGGGCCAGCGCCCAGCGCGACCTCGCCCGGCTCGCCAGCCACGGCGGACAGCCGTTCTTCCGCTACGTCGCCGGCTGCTGCCGCTGGGCGGAGCGGTACGCGGCCGGGGACTTCCGCGCCGCGGAGCACATCACGGGCTGGCTCGAGGAGCTCGCCCCCGAGTTCGCCCAGGCCACGGAGGGGTCCTCGGCCGTGCAGCAGTTCATGCTGCGACGGGCCACGGGCGGGCTCGGCGGAGTCCGTGGGCTGGTCACCGGGCAGGAGGACCCGGCGCAGCACTGGCTGCCCGGGCTGCTGGCCCTGTACGTCGCGCTCGACATGCCGGCACCTGCGACGCGTGCGCTGGCGACCCTGTGCGACCAGCTCGACGACCTGCGCGCGGGCACGGCGCAGTGGGCCGGGGTGCTCGCCTGGGCCGCCGAGGCCGCGGTCGCGCTCGGCGACACCGCGGCAGCTGCGCGGCTGCGGCCGCTGCTGGCCGAGCACGCGGGCACCAACCTCGTCGCCGGCCAGTTCGTCGCGGTCTTCGGCAGCGCCGACCGGCCGCTGGCCCAGCTCGACTCCCTGCTCGGGCTCGGCAGCGCGGACCTGCACTTCGAGCGGGCCCTGGAGATGGACCGACGCATGGGCGCGGTCGCCCACCAGGCCGAGACCCTGCTGGCGTGGAGCCGGCACGCAGCATCGACCGGGGCGTCCGGTCGCTCCACCGGAGCGCTGGCCGCGGAGGCGCAGGCACTGGCACGTCGCGTCGGGCACGTCGCGGTGCTCGACGCCCTCGACGGGGCACGCGGGCCACACACGGCACGGGTGCTGCCCAGGGGGCTCACCGAGCGCGAGCTGGACGTCCTGCAGCTGGTCGCACAGGGACTGTCGAACCGGGAGGTGGGGGAGCGGCTGTTCATCAGCGCCAACACGACCGCGAACCACGTGCGCAGCATCCTGATGAAGACCGACTCCCCCAACCGGACCCGCGCCGCGGTGTTCGCCGCCGAGCACGGGCTGCTGGGCTGACTCGGGCGCGCACGGCCGTCCCGTGTGGGACGGGCGTCACGCCCGACGCGTCACAGCGCCGCGAACGTCCCGTCGGGCGAGATCTCCCCGGCGAGCTCGACGATCGCGTCGGCGGGCAGGCCCGCACGCACCGCGGCGGCGCGGATCGACGCGACGTCCTCGGCCTCGTACAGGCAGAAGGTCTTGCGCCGGTCGGCCGAGAGGAACGAGCTCAGCCAGCTCACGCCCTCCTCGTCGTTCAGCGCGTTGATCATCGCTGCGGTCTCGGGCGTGGCCTCGAGCTGCTCGCCGAAGTCCCGCTCGACCATGAACACCGGCACGACGGCCTCCTCCTGCCCGTGCCCCGCGCACGTGCCGAGCCAACCTATCCCTGCCGCACCCCCGGGTCACCCTCCCGGGCCTAGGCTCGGCAGTCCCTCCTCGAGGGCCCTCCACGGCAGGAGTAGCACGGTGGCGTCGAAGGTCGAGATCCCGGTCGAGCGGCAGAAGGCGGCACAGGCCGCCGGACGGTTCGAGCTGGAGGACCTGCCCGGGCCGCTGTCGGCGCCCGACGCCGCGGTGCGCCTCGCGCGGACCGCCAAGGGCGACGAGGCGCTGCTGGGCGTGGCCACCGCCAAGGAGCTCGTCACGCTGCGTCCCGGCCAGCTGCTGGCCAACTACGGACGCTCCGAGTCCCGCTGGGTCCTGGAGCACAGCCGACGTCGCGCCGGCCGGGCGAAGGTGCACGAGCTGCTCAGCTACGCCCGCCAGCTGGTCGGGCTCGACCCCGACGGCAACGTGCGCGTGTGCCTGATGGGCCACGCGGGCCAGGGCCCCTGCGTGCCGCTGTGGGTGCCCGAGGACGACGTCACGCTGACCGTCCAGCCCGGGGACGTCGTCATGCGCTTCGACGACCAGCAGATCGAGGTCTGACCGTGCCCGGCGCTCCCGACCTCGCCGCCGAGCGCGCATTCGCGCTGGAGCTCGCGGATCTCGCCGACGGCCTGTCGCTGCCGGCCTTCGGGCGGCACACCCGCGACACGGCGGACACCAAGGCCGACGGCACGTGGGTGACGCAGACCGACGTGGGCGTCGAGCGGGCCCTGCGGGCGGCGATCCTGGAGCGCTTCCCCGGGCACGCGGTACTCGGCGAGGAGGACGGCCTGGAGGGTCCGCCCGACGCCCCGACGTGGGTCCTCGACCCGATCGACGGGACGACCAACTTCGTGCGGGGCAACCCGGTGTGGGCGACGCTGGTGGGCCTGCGCGTGGACGGCCGGGACGTGCTCGGGGTCGTGTCGGCCCCCGCGCTCGGCCACCGCTGGGACGGGGTGGTCGGGCACGGCGCGCGGATGGACGGGCGCGCCGTCGCGGTCAGCGACGTCGACACGCTCGCCGATGCCGAGGTGGCGTTCGGTGGGCTCGACTGGTTCGTGCGCACGCAGCGCTGGGGGCTGGTCGAGGCGCTGGTCGCACGGGCGAAGCGCATCCGCGGCTACGGCGACTTCTGGCAGCACTGCCTGGTCGCGTCCGGGTCGACCGAGGTCGCGATCGACGCGACGGTGTCCACCTGGGACCTGGTGGCGGTGCGGGCGCTGGTGGCAGCGGCGGGTGGCAGGGCCACCTCGCTGGCCGGCCGAGAGACGTCCGACGGCGGCGACCTGGTCTCCAGCAACGGTCGGCTCCACGACGCCGTGCTCGCGCTGGTCCCGCACACCGTCTGAGCGCCGTCCAACGTGCCGGGGGAGCGCGTCCCACGAGGTGTCGCACCCCGTTCGTACGCTGCAGCCATGGACACCAGCACCGACGCACCCACCACGCCCACGACGGCCGACGACCAGCCGCTGCTGGTCGACGTCCCCGCCGAGCTCGAACCCGAACGCCCACCCCTGGTGGACGCCGACGGGCGCGTCCGGCTGTCGTTCAGTCGCGTCGACACCTACGACAACTGCCCGCGCAAGTTCCGCTACCGCTACGTCGACCGGCTGCCGTCGCGGCCGGCGCCGGCCCTGTCGTTCGGCACGTCGGTGCACGGCGCCCTGGAGCGGTTCTACGACCGCAAGCTGCCGCAGGAGCCGAGCGAGGACGAGCTGCTCGGGTTCCTGTACGAGGAGTGGGAGCAGGTCGGCTTCGTCGAGCTCGACCGCGCCGAACAGCTGGCCTACTACCGCCAGGCGCAGGACGTGCTGCGCCGCTACCACCGGCGCGTGACGGGTCGCTACCGGCTCCCCGTCGCCACCGAGGCCTGGTTCGACCTGCCGATCGGCGAACGGGCCACGGTCGTCGGCTCGATCGACCGCGTGGACGCCGACGACGACGGCGCGCTGCGGGTGGTCGACTACAAGACCAACAAGCGCGTGCGCGACCGTTCGCGCGTGGCCGGTTCGCTGCAGCTGTCGCTCTACGCGCTGGCCTGCGAGCACCTGTACGGCGACCTGCCGGCGTCGGTCGCCCTCGACTTCCTGGTGCCAGGCGTGATGGTCGAGGTGGCCCTGGAGGACCTCGACCTCGATCGCGCCCGGCGCGTGGTCGACGAGACCGCCCAGGCCGTGCTCGCCCAGGAGTACCCGACCACGCCCAACCGGCTCTGCGACTGGTGCGACTTCCGGGCGGTCTGCCCGGCGTGGGAGGAGCGTGACGACGGCGCGACGCTCGGGGGAGCGGTCCTCGAGGTCGAGCAGCGACGTCGGCGCCTGACACGCGACGTCGCCGACCTGCGTGCCCTGGAGGCCGGCGTGCAGCGCCTGCAGGACGAGCTCGCCGACGACGAGGTCGCCGCCGGGGACGCGCACGCCGCGGCCCGTCGCGACGACGGGTCGGGGCCGGCCGGCACGGGCGACGACGAGGGCTAGCCTCGGCCGTCCCGCCCGTCGACGTCGCCACGACGCCGCAGGGCACCGACGGCAGGACGGACCCCGGATGGGCCAGCGCGCGAGCGACAGCACGACCATCACCGCGTCACCCGACGCGGTCTACGCGGTGATCAGCGACCTCGACGCCTACACCGAGTGGGCCGAGGGCATCAGGTCGGTCGAGGTGCTCGAGCGCGACGACGCCGGCCTGCCGGTGCGTGCCGCCTTCCGGGTCGACGCGCGTGTCGCGGAGATCTCCTACACGCTGCTGTACACCCACGAGCGCCCCGACCGGATGTCGTGGACGCTCGTGGACGGCGACACCGTGACCCAGCTCGACGGGCTGTACGAACTGACCGACCTCGACGGCGCCACGCGTGTGGACTACTCGCTGGAGGTCGACCTGTCGCTGCCGCTGCCCGGATTCATGCTCAAGCGCGGTGCCCGCACGATCCTCGACACGGGTCTGCGCGGGCTGAAGAAGCGCGTCGAGGGCGCCTGAGGTGGCGCGCAGCGACGACCGCCAGGCCGCGTACTTCGCGCTGCTGCGTGCACGCGAGGAGCTCGACGCGCTGCGCCGCTTCGAGGAGTACCTGCTGGCCGAGCGTGCCCGCATCGACCGCTTCGTCGCGGACGGCCGTGCGCTTGACGAGGGCGTCGACGCACGCCTGCGCCGTGCGCTGCGCCACACCGACGACCCCGTCGGCGAGGCCCTGGAGCTGCGACGGCGCGTGATCGCCGACGAGCGCCACCGGCTGCCCGGGCGCATCGAGGCCGCGGAGGAGTACGTGCGCGACTGCGAGGCGACGCACGCGGCGAAGGCGGGCTGATGTACCGCGACGACCCGTTGGACGACGAGGCCGAGCTGCGCGCGCTGCTCGGGGACGACCCCGTCGACGCGCTGCTGGACGGCGTGCGCGAGGATCGTCCCGCGCTGCTGGTCGCGCTCGACGTCCTGCGGGTCCTGCAGGGCTGGGTCGACGACGAGCAGGCCGGGGCGTGGTTCGCCTCGCAGCAGCGACGCCTCGACGACCGCACGCCGGTGCAAGCACTGGTCGAGGGTGACCACGAGGATGTCGAGGACGCGGCGCGCGCCTACGCAGCCGCGCAGGGGTGACGCGGCGAGGGCCGCAACGCACGTCACCCCGCCCGACGGCCCTGCGGTAGTCTCGCCGGACCACCGGCGCCCGTGGGGCGCCAGCACGCCGCGGCGTCGCACCCGGCCCGCAGACCCTCTCCCGGGTTCCGGCCGGACCGACGTCCCGAGCGCCACGAGTCCACGCACGGCAGCGCCGTGCCCAGCAGCACAGCGAGGTTCCCATGACCATCGGTCGCGTCAAGGTCTTCCACAAGGACCGCAACTTCGGCTTCGTCACGGCGGAGGACGGTGACGAGGTCTTCTTCCACGCCGACGTGGTCGAGCAGGGGCCCGTCGGCTCCGGCGACGAGGTCGAGTTCGAGGTCAACGAGCCCGACAACCCGCGCGAGCGCGCGGCCACGACGCTGACGGTGACCAAGAAGGCCGTGGCGGACAACCCCGTCGGCCGCACCATGTCGCCGCCCCCCACGTGGGAGCAGCTCGAGGAGCGCGAGCGCCAGCGTCGCGCCGCGCGCCGGCGCCGCCGCTGACGATGCCGCGGTCGCACCCGGGCCCGGGCGGGGCAGCCCCCGCCGGACCCGCCGCGTGCGCCGCACCCACGGCCGCCCCGCCACGTGCAGGGGCGGCCGCTCCCGTGCGCGAGGCCGAGTCGGACGTCGTCACCGACGACGAGCTCGCCCCGCACTGGGACGTGCTGGTCTGGGACGACCCCGTCAACCTGATGAGCTACGTCGTGCACGTGTTCCAGAAGGTCCTCGGCGTGACGGAGGCCGTCGCGACCAGGCTCATGCTCGAGGTGCACAACGAGGGGCGCTCGCTGGTCGCGACCGAGCCGCGCGAGAAGGCCGAGCGCTACCTGCGCCAGCTGCACGAGCACGGGCTGCAGGCGACCATGCGACGTGCACCATGACGCGCTTCAAGCGTCTGCGCGACGGTGGCCTGGCGTGGCTGCTCGGCGACGCCGAGCTCGCGCTGATCGTGCGGCTGGTCGGCCAGCTCGACGAGGTCCTCGACGGGCCGACCGACGACCCCGTCGTCCAGCGCCTGTTCCCGGCAGCGATCGAGGGCGACGACGAGGCGGACGCCGAGCTGCGTGCCCTGCTCGCCGGCGACCTGCTGCTCTCCCGCCACGAGGCCTGCGCGGCCGTCCAGCAGGCGCTCGCCCGTGCCGAACCGGCCCGGCGCGGCGCCCTGCGTGTGGTGCTGCGCGAGGACGAGCCGGACCT
>Ga0136604_1001395_pt1 | contig 10875 bp, 8 predicted proteins | sample AntRauFillE10628_FD_104928 | JGI IMG/M metagenome (GOLD analysis project Ga0136604, IMG submission 104928) | Saline lake microbial communities from Rauer Islands, Antarctica - Metagenome Filla E10 #628 | ecosystem: Environmental > Aquatic > Non-marine Saline and Alkaline > Saline | place... | reverse complement strand
CGTTCTCAATCCGTTTTACCTGAACTACGATGTGACCAAAGAATCACTCATAGCTACCAAGTCGGTGAATTCGTTTTTAGTGGCGATCGTTCAACTCTCCACCTACGCGTTCTTCGGAGCTATTTACGGTGAGTACTGGGGCTATGGAATTGCACTTGGACTCGGTGCAGCTGTGGGCAACTTTGCCGGGAAGCACCTGCTGAAAAAGGTTTCAGACAAGCGCTTCCGACAGTTTGTGATCATCATGATGGTGATCAGTGGAGTTGTGATGTTGGTAAAGCAGCTCCTTTGATTGAACCATTTAAGTTACTTGCTGAGTAGCTCTTTTACTTTCGAAGCCACCACTTTTCCATCGGCCTTTCCGGCAAATTTCTTGGAAGCTACTCCCATTACTTTTCCCATATCCGCTGGAGACTGAGCGCCTGTGTCAGCAATGATCTGCTGGATTTCTTTTTCCAACTCTTCGTCAGACATTTGCTCTGGAAGGTAGGTTTCAATCACTTCGGCCTGATCCATTTCTTCTTTCATCAGCTCCTCGCGGCCTTGTTCCTTGTAGATGGCTGCAGACTCGAGTCTTTGCTTGTGAAGCTTGCTCAAAATTTTGACTCCAGTTTCGTTATCTACTTCTCCGGAGCTTCCTTCCTTGGTAGCTTCCATCAAAAGCTTGGACTTGATATCGCGCAATGCCGACAGACGCTCACGGTCCTTGGCTTTCATCGCTTCTTTGATGTCGTTGTTGATTTTATCGGTAAGTGACATAGTGGTTCTGATTTTTGCTCAAAGCTACCAAAAATGCACTTAAAAAGATCTTTTAGCACGCACAGTGAAACAACAAAAAAGCCTCCGTAAGTAATTACGAAGGCTTTCTTGAGAACAATTAAAAATTGATTACTAGAAATCAATCCACATTATCGTGCAAAAAGGAGTTATTCTGTCTTATTTGAGTTTTTTTTTCTCCGTTCTCATCAGTCTCTTCAGAGATAGTGAAACGTGAAACTGAAGACTCAGAAGAGTGCTGCACATTGTCGAGCCTCACATTTCTGCGCTTGTAAGCAGGTTCGTCCTCGAGGTCAGACAGTCCAGAAGGTGTTTTCAACTTGTGTGTGAATTCGCGGATTCGTTGCTCACGACCTTTGTTTTTGTGCTGTAGCTCTTCTCTCGAAGGACGATCTTCCACTTGATTCTTTTCTGCTGACGGTGGCTCCTCTTCCTCATCTACATCTGTGATGTTGATGCTACTCTTTTTGTCGCTATCGTCTTGTGCAGAAGAATGGAACTTGAAAGTCACTTCTTCATCCATTGAGTTGAGCGAATCATCGTTGAGGTCGTAGATCTTTTTCCCGTGTTTCGATTCTGAAGTATCCTCTGTTTCTTCTTCTCGCTCTTCTGTCTCTGTGTTGTCAGTGACTTCCTCGTCCTGAGGTGTCACTTCGTCTAGATCTCCATGAAAGAGTTGCGATTGCTGTTCTTTTTCCTGATTTGCCTCCGGGCTATCCGATTCCTCAGTTTGCTTTCTGGTAATGATAAATGGCTCTGACTCGTCTTCTTTCTTTGGCTCCTCTTTTTCGCTCTTAATTTGAGTCGGTTGAGTAGGATGAGAAATGCGGCCCGTGATTTCACGGGGTTCGTCCTGGTCAAGGTCGAATCTTGTAATTTCATCGCTTTCGCTGTTTTCCGATGGAAGTCCTGAATCTACTTCAGAAGATTTAAAGCCCGTAGCGATAACCGTCACGCACAGTGAGTCTTCGAGTGATTCATCAGAACCATAACCCCAGATTACTTCTGCCGACATGCCGGCTTGTTCCTGGATGTAGTCAGTGATTTCTGTGATTTCATCCATCAGCACTTCTTCCGAACCGTAAGTGATGTTGAGGAGCACAAACTTGGCACCTTCAATCACGTTGTCGTTGAGCAATGGTGATTCGAGAGCTGTAGTAACAGCTTTCATTGCGCGGCCTTCTCCGTTGGCTTCACCGCTACCCATTATTGCAACACCGCTATCACGCATCACGGTGTTAACGTCATTCATATCCACATTCACTTCACCGGTAAGGGTGATCACTTCGGCAATTCCTTTGGCCGCTGTGCAGAGCACTTCATCTGCATGGGCAAAAGCTTTTTTGAGTGAAAGATTTCCATACAGCTCACGGAGTTTGTCGTTTTTAATCACGAGCAAAGTATCCACAGCATCGCGCATTTCGCGCAATCCTTCATCTGCCTGGGTTGTTCTCTTCTTACCTTCAAATGCAAAAGGCACAGTGACAATTCCCACAGTGAGAATGCCCATTTCTTTTGCAGCCCTGGCAATAATCGGGGCGGCACCGGTTCCGGTTCCACCACCCATTCCAGCTGTGATAAAGGCCATGGTCGTGTTCTTCTCCAGGATTTCTTTTACATCATCGAGGTTTTCGACAGCTGCATTGCGACCTACCTGTGGCAAAGATCCCGCTCCCCGGCCTTCAGTTAGAGTTGCTCCAAGTTGAATTTTCGTTGGAACAGTACTCTTGTCGAGTGCTTGAGAATCAGTGTTGCAGACAACGAAGTCTACCCCCTGAATGCCTTGCTCGTACATGTAGTTCACCGCGTTGCTTCCGCCTCCACCAACGCCAATCACCTTGATAATGGATGACTGATCTTTGGGAAGGTCAAATCTCATGAAGCCTGACTGATTGTTTTCTTCCATAACCTTACTTTTTTATGCTGTGAATGAGTGCTTTGTCGTTTTTTGTGTAATTGCCAAAAGGTCAAGTCTAAGAAATCGATTAATTCCGTTTTCTCTACAATGCTGAAAGAGAAAGCTTCCACGACCCATTGTTTATATTGTTAATCTGTACTGGATTATTCCTCTTCATTTTCAAACCATTCGCGAATCTTGTGCAGGAATGAAGCGGCACCTTTATTCGCTTTATCCTTCTCAGGCTTGGTGTCTATAAGCTCTGCCGGTGGCGTGTGCTCGTATCCTTTTATTACCAATCCAACACCAGTAGCGAAGGTTGGGCTGAGCATGTCTTCGAGGTCTGTGTTGGCGAGGTGCTCATTTGGATAACCAATGCGCGTGTCCATGCCGGTCACGTATTCGAAGAGTTGCTGAATGTGACGAAGTTTAGATCCACCACCTGTCACCACAATTCCTCCAATCAATTGCTTTTCAAATCCGGAGTTTCTGATTTCGTAGTAGATGTGTTCTATGATCTCCGACATTCTCGCTTCGATAATGCTCGAAAGGTTTTTTAGTGAAATTTCTTTCGGCTCTCTTCCTCTCAATCCAGGAATGCACACGACTTCGTTGTCTTTGTTTTCGGATTTCACTGCAGATCCAAACTTGAGCTTGAGTAGCTCCGCCTGGCTTTTCATGATTGTGCATCCGTTTTTGACATCGTCAGTGATGGCATTACCTCCGAATGGAATTACCGCTGTGTGGCGAATGATTCCGTCCTGGAAAATGGCGATGTCGGTAGTTCCACCACCGATATCTACCAGTGCCACTCCGGCTTCTTTTTCCTCAGCACTGAGCACTGCTTCGGAGGAGGCGAGAGGTTCCAGAATCAATTGCTCTACTTTAAGTCCTGCTTTTGAAACACACTTAAAAATGTTTTTTGCAGCGGCAATTTGCCCGGTGATGATGTGAAAATTTGCTTCGAGGCGAATTCCTGACATCCCGATCGGATCTTTGATGCCCTGTTCGTTGTCAACGGTAAACTCCTGCGGCAACACGTGGATAATCTCCTCGCCCGGCAGCATTACCAGTTTGTACATATCATCAATCAGAGCATCAACATCGCGCTGCCCGATTTCATCTTCAAGGCTATTGCGAGTTCTGATGCCGCGGTGTTGCAAGCTTTTAATGTGTTGACCGGCAATACCAACGTTTACCACGTTGATTTCCACATTGGCGGTTTTTTCTGCCTGTTCTATTGCAGACTCAATGGAAGCCACTGTCTTCTCGATATTGGAAACAACTCCACGCGTTACTCCTACAGAGTCGCTCTTGCCCATTCCGAGAATTTCAATTTTGCCGTGTTCGGTTTTGCGGCCTACAAGGCAAGCAATTTTGGTGGTACCAATGTCGAGGCCAACTACGATGTCAGATGATTCCATATTCTTTTGTTTTAATTGCTCAGTTCCGATTAGTAGTGCTTTTCACACACCACCTGATCGCGATATTTTAGATTGATCGTTTTGTATTTATTCAAGTCCACGGCATGCACAGTTTCCTGGTAAAATGCCATGAGCTTTTTCAGTTTCTTGTCTATGTTCTGGCTGTCGCCAAAAATGATTCGATGGTTCCCGACCCTGGGTAGCAATTCGATCTCGCGATTGTCATTCACGTAAATCGATTCTATCTGTGCCTTCCAGAACTCATCTGTTTCAATGCTTTTCACCACATCAAAAAGATCATCCATCAGGAATTTCGAAGCTTTGGCTTCGTCTCTTCTAATTTCTCTCACCGAAATATTCGCAGCCGACTCCATGATGTTGCCATAGAGCACCGGCACTTTTGCGGTGTACTTTTTCGACAGTGGCATTGCTCGCCCCTCGCTGTCGAGGTAAAAGCTGCTTCCGTCTTTGTTCAGTACTCTTGCTATCGGAGTTCGCTGATAAACCTGCACGGTTAGCCTGCCATCTACAGATTTCACCACGTTTACATCTTTCACCGCAGGAATAGTCTTCACTTCCTTCCGGATTCGGGTAATATCAAGTTCGTTCAGCGGAGTGCCAACAATGCTGTCACCAAGGTTGTAAATGGCGGTTTTTACTGCATCTTCATCGATGAAGTAAAAGTCATTTTCGCGCTCAATCTCTACCTCAAACTTCCAGCAAGAAGTGACTCCACGACTCTTGTCGGCAAAGCTGAGCAGGGTCACAAGCCCGGCCACAACCAAAATCCAAAGCGATATGTGAAGTATTTTTTTCATTTATTAGTTGGCGACAATGTCGTTTTCTTCCATCAGCATGTTTCTAATCGGAATAACCAGGCGATCTATATCCCCGGCTCCCAGTGTTAACAGTACTTCTGGAGCATGCTGCTTTAATTCATCCAATAACTCATTTTTTTCTATGCACTTTTTCGGTGTGTCTTTAATTTTATCCATAAGCCATTGTGAATCCACGCCTTCGATCGGTTCTTCACGAGCTGGGTAGATGCCCAAAAGGATGACTTCATCTAGCTTTTCTAACGCCCTGGCAAAGCCATCGGCAAAGTCTCTGGTACGGCTAAATAAATGCGGCTGAAAAACGCCTGTAATCCGCTTGCTGGGGTACATTTCCCTCACCGAGCCGATGCACGCTTCAAGTTCCCTGGGGTGGTGAGCGTAGTCATCGATAAAAACCAGATCGTCTGTTTTGATGTGGTATTCAAATCTTCTTTTAGCTCCTTTGAAAGAGGCAACGGCAGACTTAATTTTCTCTTCGTCAATTCCTTCGTGGTGAGCTACAGCTATTGCGGCTACGGCATTTTCTACGTTGTGTCGTCCCGGCAGTCCTACTTCCAGATCTTTCCATGTGAACGAAGGTCCGGCAAGGTCGAAGCGATAGTTTCCATTTGAAACACGGATGTTTTCAGCGGAGTAGTCGGCATCCTGAATGATGGAATAGCTGGAAGTAGTCACATCCTTCAGTTCAGGTGATGGAAGTGCTTTTTTGAGAATTAGCTTTCCTCCCTTCACGATTTTACCGGCAAAGTCGAAGAACGAATCCACCATCGATTTTTCCTCTCCGTAAATGTCGAGATGGTCGGCATCCATGGAAGTGATCACTGCAACATTTGGCGAAAGCGTTAGAAACGAACGGTCGTACTCATCAGCTTCGACAATTATTTTAGTCGGATTTTCCGAGTAGATCAAATTGCTGTTGTAGTTGGTAGCGATCCCTCCGAGGAATGCGCCACATCCATGTCCCGATGAGTGGAAAATATGAGCAAGCAGCGAAGTCACGGTTGTTTTTCCGTGAGTGCCTCCAACTGCGATTGTGTAATTATTTTCTGTGATCATGCCCAGCACCTGTGAGCGCTTTTTCAATTCGAAACCGCTTTGCTGGAAATAGTTGAGCTGGACGTTGTTTTTAGGAATGGCCGGGGTGAAGACCACAAGTGTTTTTTCTTTGTCTGCATTTTCAACCCAGTCTGGGATAGCGCTGGTGGTGTCTTCAAAATTCACTTCAATGCCTTCGGAAATCAGCTCGGAAACAAGTGGACTCTCTGTGCGGTCGTAGCCGGCAACCCGGGCACCACGCAAGTGGAAATAGCGAGCCAGGGCGCTCATGCCTATGCCGCCAATTCCCAGAAAGTAGAATATGTCCACTTCTTTTAAGTTCATTTTTCTATCAGTTTCAAAACTTCATCGGCAATGCGATCTGCTGCATTTGCTTTTCCGTGTTTTAGGATGTTCTCGCTCAATAATTTTTTGCGGTCGCTATTTCCCGCAATTTTCAATATTTCAGCGCCCAGCTTTTGCGGAGCATCCGAGTCTTTTACCATCTCCGCAGCATCGGTGTCGACAAGTGCATTGGCATTTTTCGTTTGGTGATCTTCGGCTACATGAGGCGAAGGCACGAGGATCACCGGTTTGCCCACAAGGCTCAACTCAGAGATGCTAATGGCACCAGCTCGTGAAACAATCACTTCTGCCGCTGCATAGGCGAGGTCCATCTCCGTGATGAAAGCCATAGGCTTCACCAGCTTTTCGAGTCCGGCTTCTTTCACGGATTTTTCGGCTTGCTCGATAAATAATTTTCCTGTTTGCCAGAGCACCTGAACTCCCGCATCCGCAAGATCAGTCAGGCTGTTTTCGATACCGTGATTGATAGAGCGAGCTCCGAGGCTTCCGCCAATGGCAAGAACTATGGGCTTGCTGTTGTCAAATCCAAAATGCTGGACTGCCTTGCCACCTTTGCCTTTCAGATCCACCACTTTTTGCCTGACTGGGTTTCCTGTGATCACAATCTTCGACTTGGGAAACCAGCGTTCCATGCCTTCATAGGCCACACAGATTTTGTCGACTTTCCCCGCGAGCAATTTATTGGTGATGCCCGGGAAGGAGTTCTGTTCCTGAATGAGTGTTTTCACATTCCCGCCTGCTGCCATTCGCAGAAGTGGCCCACTGGCATATCCGCCAACGCCAATTGCGATGTCGGGATTAAATTTTTTAATGATTTTTCGGGACTTGAGTAAACTCGAAATGACCTTAAAAGGAAAGCTGAGGTTTTTGGCCGTAAGCCTTCTCTGCAAGCCGCTAATCCAAAGTCCTTCAATCTTGTAACCGGCCTGGGGGACTTTTTCCATTTCCATGCGGCCTTGAGCTCCAACAAAGAGAATCTCACATTCCGGAACTTTTGCTTTCAGCGTGTCGGCAATGGCGATGGCCGGGAAGATGTGTCCTCCGGTTCCTCCACCACTTATGATGAATTTAGGCGACTGCATATTCCTCCTCCTCAGTTTTATCGGTGGTTTTCTTCACCGGGTTCTTTTGATTTTTGTTGGATTTTGTTTCTTCGAATTCTTCGGGGTTGTACACCATACGGCTTGCGCTGAGCACCATGCCAATGGCCAGGCAAGTGAAGATGATTGAGGTTCCTCCCATACTCACCAGCGGCAACGGCTGCCCGGTAGTGGGGAAGAGGTTGACTGCCACGGCCATGTTTATCATCGCCTGGATGACGAGCATCAGGCTCAGTCCGAGCACCATCAATCCACCAAAATGTTTGGGACAGCGTGTAGCTGTTTTGATGGATCTAAAAAGTAGGATGAGGTAGAGCAGAACGAGGCCCAGGCCGCCAAAAACGGACCCGTATTCCTCAATCACAAATGCGAAAATCATATCGGAATAGGGGTGAGGCAAGAAGTTTCTTGAGGATCCCGACCCTGGTCCGTTAGGGAAAACACCGCCTTCGTGAATCGCCACCTGAGCGTATTCAATTTGATAGTTTCCGTCAGACTCCTTATCCATGAAGCTTTCGATACGATTTACCCAGGTTCCAAATCTGTCGAACACATCTGGAGCAGTTTTTCCGATCATGTAAATCAGGGCGATGGAGACCAGTCCCAGCCCGATGATCGAGAAAATATATTTCCCCGGAACGCCTCCGATAAACATCATCAACAAACAGATAGCTGCGAGCATGGCTGCGGTGGAGAAATCGGCAGGTAAAATCAATCCACAGATCACGACAATGGGCATCAGCACTGGAAGTACACCCTCCTTGAAACTATGCAATACGGTACGCTTCACTGTAAGCATCCGCGCTACGTAGAGGATCAGCGCGATTTTTGCGAAGTCGGAAGTCTGGAACGTCATGTTCACCAGCGGCAGCTCAATCCATCTTTTTGCGTTGTTGATGTCGGCACCAAAAAGCAAGGTGAAGAGGAGCAGCAATCCCGCTATCCAGATCATAAAAATGGACAGTTTGCTGAAGTACTTAATATTGATCTTGTGCACCAGAAACATGACACTCAGCCCGGCAGCGATCATCAACGTGTGCTTGAAGAGAAACTTAAAAGTGTTTCCTCCGGCTTGCACTGCGAGGGTGCTAATAGAGCTGTAGACCGCCAGGATCGAAAACAACGACAAGATTATTGTCACTGCCCAAATCACGCGGTCTCCTTTTATTGCTTTTTTGAGGTCTTGCATCAGGTGCTTCTTAGCTTTTATTACAGCCTTTTCACGGCCGATTTAAACTTGCGTCCGCGGTCTTCGTAGTTGTCGAACAAATCGAAGCTCGCGCAAGCAGGTGAGAGCAAAACGGTGTCGCCATCGTAGCCCAGTTCGTAGGCTGCTTTCACGGCATCTTCTGCTGACTGCACATCCACAATGGTGTCGATACGACCTTCAAAGGCCTTGTGCAGTTTTTTGTTGTCTTTTCCGAGGCAGATCAACGCCTTTACTTTTTCGCCTACAAGCTCGTAGAGCTCGGTGTAGTCGTTTCCTTTGTCCACTCCACCGGCAATCCAAATCACCTTTTCTTCAATGCTTTCAAGGGCATACCAGGTTGAGTTGATGTTCGTGGCTTTAGAGTCATTTATAAACTTAATGCCGTGCACCTTGGTCACATATTCGAGTCTGTGTTCCACATTTTCGAAATGCGTAAGACTGTCGCGCACTACTTCCTTGCGGAGGTCTAATATTCTTCCGGCTACTCCTGCGGCCATCGAATTGAAGAGATTGTGCTTTCCCTGTAGAGCTAAATCGTGAATAGACATGGTTAATGCTTCTTTTATGTTGATGATCAAATTGTTACTTTCTACTCTGGCGCCCTGCCAATCGGCAGTGGCTGTTTTTCTATTTATGCCGAAGCTGTATTTCTGAGCTTCGATTTTGTGCTTTTTCAATCCTTCCGCAATCACCGGGTCGTCTTCCCAGTAGATGAATGCATCTTCTGAGGTCTGATTTCGGGTGATCCGAAATTTGCTGTCTCGATACCGCTCCAGGCTGTTCCCGTAGCGATCGAGGTGGTCCGGTGTGATGTTCAGCAGAATGGCGATATCGGCTTTGAAGTCGATCATTCCATCGAGCTGAAAGCTGCTGAGCTCAACCACGTAGTGATCAAACTTTTCTTCAGCCACCTGGAGGGCCAGGCTCTTTCCGACATTCCCTGCGATTCCCACATTCAGCCCGCCATTTTTCAGCATGAAATAGACGAGGTGCGTTGTTGTGGTTTTGCCGTTGCTTCCCGTTATGCAGATCATTTTGGCATCGGTGTAGCGTGCGGCAAATTCAATTTCCGAGATCACTGGAATGTCCTTTTGGCGGAGCTTCGCAACTAGTGGAGCTTCGTCAGGAATTCCCGGGCTTTTGACAACTTCATCGGCCTCGAGGATCTCTTCTTCGCTGTGGGTTCCTTCTTCCCACCGGATTTCATTATTTGAAAGAACTTTTTTGTATTTCTCTTTGATGGTGCCGCGATCGCTCACAAACACATCAAATCCTTTTTTCTTTGCCAGTATGGCTGCTCCTGCACCGCTTTCCCCTGCTCCCAAAATCACTAGCTTCTTCATCTTCTGCTATCTGATTTTGAGGGTTACTATCGTCAGCACTGCCAGCATCACACCTACAATCCAAAAGCGTGAGACGATCTTCGACTCGTGGTATCCAAGCTTTTGATAGTGGTGGTGTAGTGGGGCCATCTTGAAAATTCGTTTTCCTTCGCCAAGTCTCTTTTTCGTGTATTTGAAATAGCTCACCTGGAGCAACACGCTCACATTTTCAATCAGGAACACTCCGCAGAGAATGGGAATCAGAAGCTCTTTGCGAATGGCAATTGCGAATACCGCGATGATTCCCCCGAGGGCCAGACTACCAGTGTCGCCCATAAAAACCTGAGCTGGAAATGAGTTGTACCACAAGAATCCGAGACACGCTCCGACAAATGCGCTTATGAAAATCACGAGCTCGCCAGAGCTGGGGATGTACATGATGTTGAGGTAATCAGCGAAAATGTAGTTACCAGAGACGTAGGCCAAAATCGCCAGCGTTACTCCGATGATAGCCGATGTTCCTGTCGCCAGTCCATCGAGTCCATCGGTCATGTTGGCTCCGTTACTCACGGCAGTCACGATGAAAATCACAAACGGAATGAAGATCAACCAGGCGTAATCCCTGGCGCCTTCTCCCATCCAGCTGATGAGCCACGCGTAGTCAAACTCGTTGTTCTTGACAAATGGAATGGTGGTCTTCGTGCTTTTATCTATCGTTACCCAATCGTCACTTTCTGTTGGAGAATCGTCCTGGTCGGCAGCAACTTCAGCGAAAGAGGTTGATGGCGTGTCGGCAATTTTTTGCTTCATCGTCACATCCGGACTGAAGTAGAGCATGGAACCGATAATGATTCCAACGCCAACCTGGCCAATGACTTTGAACTTGCCAGCAAGACCGGCTTTGTTCT
>Ga0136604_1001392_pt1 | contig 10881 bp, 17 predicted proteins | sample AntRauFillE10628_FD_104928 | JGI IMG/M metagenome (GOLD analysis project Ga0136604, IMG submission 104928) | Saline lake microbial communities from Rauer Islands, Antarctica - Metagenome Filla E10 #628 | ecosystem: Environmental > Aquatic > Non-marine Saline and Alkaline > Saline | place... | reverse complement strand
TGATTTTTGGAGAACTTCAAACTTTACCGCACTCATCACCGCGCTTGTTCCTAGAGCCGCAATAGGTAAGCTGACTTTTAGAGATAGATTCTTGCCTACGCTCTCCATCTTATCACCCGCAGCTTTCATTTTACTGCTCATTTCCTTAAATGAGGCGCTAACCTTAGCTGAAAACTGTTTAGTAGAAGCCGCTATTTTGCCCCCAGCCTCCTTGGTCGCTTGTGTGATTCTTCTAAATGCCGCAGTAAATTGACTAACGTCTGCCGATATTACCGCTGATAGTCTCAGATTGCTGTTTTCCATTCTCTTTTGCTTTCCTTCTATTATAATTCGCAACTAACTCTAGATGCTCCTCCTTAGTTATTCCTGACCTTTTAGATGCTCCTTCGCTTAAACCTAAGAAGCCCTCTAAGGGTATTGCTTTACTGCTCTGAGACTGCATAACCGACCATGCTATTATCTGAGTCCTTCGCCATTCCTCTTTATCGTTCTCGATCTGTCCCTCTATAAACAAGGAAACCTCGCGAATCGACATTTCTGCAACTTCGCGAGGTTTAAGACCAGCTCTGTAAGCCGCTTTATAAAGGGTGTAAAATGTTAGGGCTTCGTCTTTTGCTTCTTTTTTTTTGCTCCTCCTTCTGTCATGTCCCTTAACGAAACGCCCATCATTTTTGTATCGAGAATCGCTTCCTGAATAAGTGATGTCGTTTTTTCGTTAATCTCCTCTAAGAGCATAGTCGCTTCGCCTCTTGTGATACTAACTTTTAGCCCGTTAAGATCGCAATACGCTTCATGACCGAAGTAGACCATATCGGAAATACCGAATACGCCTTCCTTGTCTAGTGTTTCACCGAGTAAGTCAAGATTAACACCTTGGAAATCACAATATTTTCTGAAGGCTAAAACGCCCATTTGGCAAGTGACTTGCTTCTTATTAATCGTTAGGTTGATAGTGTTCATTTATGTTTATTAGGTTTCTGTTGCTCTAACTAAAACTCCGTTTAATTTAAACGTACCTGAAATAGATACTGGCTGTTCCATCTCGTAATTGACCGTAAGGTTAGATACCGTAGCTGTTCCCGTCCAAATATTACTGCCAGCAGTATCGTCCGTCATTTCAAAATCGAAATCAGCTCTAGTGTTTATAAGGTCGTAAACCTCATTAACCCCAACTGTATCGGATGGATCTTCTAAGCCATCGAAGCTACCCTCTGCCGAACGCATTCCTCCCCCAGCTAAATTTGTTTCCCAGCCTCCGCTTTGCTGAGTTGATGTCAATGGAATATCCACTGAGATGTTTATTGAGCTTGTTTTGGTTGACCCTAGAGCCACTCCGTCAATGAATAAAAGAAAGCTCGAACCGTTAATTTTTGCCATGATATTTACCTTTATAATTCTTGCGCTAAGATATTGAATATAAGCTTACGAACAATAACCATTTTATCTGCCTCATGTTCCGTAGTCGCCTCAACCGCCACAAGGTTAGCGCTCGTTAGGTTAAATGTAGCTAACGAAATCTGCCTACCCCGTACGTCAAGTAGGTTTCCGAGGTAACTGCCACAACGATCTACGTTCTGATTATCGGTGAAATCTGCTCCAGCTTTACTTACGATTGTTAATTCTAACAGATATTGACCGATAAAATCGTCCTTAGTTCCGTCAGATTGAAGGAGATTAACAGCGCACCAAACATATCTATCGCCTGAAACCGATTTAGGGGGGTTTAAAAAGTAGTTCCAGTCGTTCACGCTATCGTTAAAAGAGTTGCCTAGTAAGCCGTAAACGTACTTTTCGATTTCAGTATTTGCTAATTTCATTTCTTCGTTAGTTTTCGCTTAATGTAAACAGCCGCCTCAGCGATTCCCTTCTCCATAAACCGCTTGCCCGCTATCTTAGATGTTCCGTTATTCTGCCAAATAGCGTATTTAACGTCGGTGTAAACTTCAGCCTCTAATCTGTTTTTTTTGGAGACTTTTCTAATGCTCTGCCTTAATCTACCAGTATCAACGGGTGCTTTCTGAGCCGCATAGCTTTCCGCTACTAGTCCAGCGCCTTGGATAACACTTTTAACCTTCCTAATATCCTCTTTTAATAAAGCTTTTATCTCTTTATCGAAAGAATCTAACTGGGCCTTTGTAAAGCTGATTTTTATACTCATCCCATGTGATTTCCTTGCGCTATATCCATTGCTGGATTATCCGTATTTACATTTTCAATGTAATAGGTAGCCCCGTTAAAGATGATTAAGTTCGTTTCCGTAATAAGGTTCTTGCGGCATTTAATCTTAATGCCCTTTCTAAACACACGCTCGTTCTCTCTAATAAGCTCGCTTTTAGTGCTAACTGTTGCACTAGCCCAAATAGTACGTAGCAATGTAGTTTGCTCGCTAAAACCGCCCGTATCAGTCCTCGTTCCTGAAGTTTCGTAAACCGCTATTCTATCAAAGAAATCGACAAATTGTGGTTGACTAGGTTTCATTCTTGAAAGTTACATCGGGTGATATTCTATTCATGTGCTTGTCTACGTCATTTTGGGGATAATTATAGCCGCCTATCCTTTCCCAATGCGTAATGCCTTCTCTTGTCTTTAGATCAACGATCTGAGGCTCGTCAAAAACGTCGTCTAAATTAACGTAGTCTACCTCGATAGCATCTAAAACCTTCATTGAGTCGTTATCTAGTCCTGAATCTTTTTTCCCACTCCATAACGTAGGAAGCCGTTTTGATTTAGTTTCTACCGTAGCCGAACTCCGCTCTAGTAATAGAGCCACTAAAGGATCGGGAATGTTCTGAGTTTCGCCAATTAACCATCCGTACCAAGGCCGTCTAAATAAGAGCTTCTTGCCTCTCGTTTTATCGATAACCTTTCTCGGAAATACTCTACCAGCACCTAATTGACGAACGCCTTTATAAGTGAATTTCCTTAGCTTATCCTGAACTACGTTGTAAAATAACATAGTCTTAATCCCGTAGACCGTATTCTGATCTAGCTTCATTTCGGCTACGTGTTTAACGTACTCAACCGTCATTAAGTCGTCAGAACCTACATGAATAACCGCATCCCAGTCAGGCTCTCGATAAGCCGCTCTAAGCATTTGATTGTGTTTCTCGGAAACGGGGTTATTAGGAGTCTTTATTACGTTACACTTTTCGGTTAACAAAGTCTTGTCTTCCATTATGAGATCGTAATCATCCTCGTCACTTACCGCAATCGTAATAGGTAGCTCTAAGCCCGTTTCTTTACGGAGATATGCTAAGTGCCATAAGAACGCCAAGGTGATCTCTTTGCGGCCCTGAACACATGTCATTAATCTAATCTTATTCATGTTAAATCCAATTAGTTCTGTCTATGTGAGTTCCTAGGATTTTAACACCCTCCGAAGCTCGTTCGTCACCTCTATTATAATACTTGTAGCCAGCGTAAGCCATTAAGCTCTCTTTAAACGCTGTTTGTTCTCCAGTAGTAATCGTAGCCGTATAAGTTATCTCGAAGTAATAACCAGCGATACTGAATATCTCAAAACGAAGCATATTACCTCGAAGAGTATAGTCTGAAGACTTGATAATAACCGTATCGCCATCCCAATCAATCGCAGTTACATCAGTAATCGTTATTACCGAATTAGCGTAAGGAAGCTCGATAATGTAGTTCCCGTCCGAGTCAGGATCTTCCATGCTTACTTTGGCTGTTACGGTAAGTTCATCGTTCATCTGTTTGTACGTGATCTCTTGGGCTTCATTTACCGTAGCTGAGAGGATATCGTTCATTAGATTATCTTCAGCCGTTATACCGCTCGATTGTTTTATATAGTTCGTCAACTCAGCAAGAGTGATCGGCTCTGTACCAGTTCGTTCTATAACGTATTTAATCGCGTAATCTGTCAACATATTCTAAGGGTCTATATAAGTTATCGAAATAATCCTCGTCAAGTTTCAGCATCTTGTTATGGCAATACTTATTTAATCGCTTCGCTGATGCTCTGTATTCAAGTCTAAAAACGTGGTAAATAGCTTGGTAAGTGTAAGGTAGGTTATCATCGAAAAGGGCTTCTAAAAAAATAGCTTCTATGGCTGCTAAGGCGGGCAGAACTCGTTCTGATTCCTTCTTTATTAAGCGGCCATCTAAACGAGTGGTGACTTTAAATAATGGAATTACCATTACTTACCTTTGGTTTTGCCTTTTTAAAGGGGTTTTACTTTTTTCAGTAGTTCTTTTTGGGCCTGGAACTTTCTTTTTCTCCACGTATCCCTTCTCTAAGTGATAAGCCTCTTCTTTTTTGTTTTTAAAAGTAACAATCTGACCCGCTCTTTTTATCTCGTTAGACGTATCGAATGTCCTGATTACTAAGAACTCTTCGTTTGCTAATTTCTTTGACATTTTCGGTTTAATTAAATGATTTATAGAGCTGCTAATTTACTGAATATTTTTATATAAATAAAAAAGGCACCACCCGCTACGGATGATGCCTCTTAAATCACTAACAACCTACTTACTATGTGAAGTTTTGAATTTTAGCGATGTCGGTAGCTAAAGTACCGTAAACAAATGAGTCCGGATAGTAAATCGGGAACGCTAATCTTTCCTCAGCAATTACTGAAATAAGGTTCTTTTGTGCGTTATCCTCATCCTGATCGTAGAAGCGAACATTAACGCCCTTGCGATCAAATATCTGCGCTCCGTTTAACCAGTCACCTACGAAGTACTCTCCTACGGTTACGGCAGTATTACGGAATACTGGAATACCAGCGATAAATAGTTGTCCGCCTAAAGTGGTAACTAGATCTTGCTTAACGTAAGCGCCATCAGCATCTTTAGCGGTATAAATAGTGTAGTAATCCTTAGGGCTTAAAAGAACGCCTGAGGCTTCGTATTCTAGGCTTTCAATAGTAGAATAAACAGCTATAATCAAATCAATGATTTGTGCGTTACTATCCGCAGCAAAAGCCGAGAAAGTAGTCGCATTTTGGTTTAATCCAGTAAGATTTTGACCAGAACCGCTACCGTAAAGTAATTGGCTGTCTTCCTTCTTACGAATATCTTTCGTTAAACGCCTAGATAGGAAGCTTGTTAAGGCTGGAATATCATCGATCATTTCCTCAGAAATACGCGCAAAAGCGGTAATCTTACGAACTGGAGAATCCATAGCATCTAAGTCGTAATCTACTTGACTCTTCACTGCTCCTTCTGCGGTCATATCGGCAGAACCTTCGCCAGCAGTCTCCTGAACATAACGGAATACGTTAGATGTCATTGTTCCTTGTGGAATCAATGAGCGGATATGTACTGGACGTTGGGCAAGTTCTAAGATACTCTCTCTACGAGTCGGAGCGATAACCTCTCCAGTTAACGAAGTTGCTCCAGTCATTGTTCCGACAGCTTTACCAGTAATGTCTAGCATAAACTGACCCGCTTTATTGTCACGAACTGCTTGCTGAAAGCCTTCCTTTCTTACATTGTCCATAATCAAGTCCTCGAAGCTCTTAGTCTCAGCATCACGCTCGATAAGCCCTTTCTGCACTTGTGCATCAAGTTTGTCAATAGCGCCTTGTAGAGCCACTTCTTTTTCGCTTAGCAAATCGCTAATCGCTTTTACTTCCTTCTTAACGTGAGAGTCAACCTTATCGGAATAACTTTTTTCGAGACTCTTGTTGGCCTCGTCAATTTTAGAGTTTAAATGCGTTTTTAAAGAACTGATTTCGTTCTTCAACGCTTCTGGTATATCCATTTCTTGTTTTTTTTTGGGTTTAAAAATCTTCGGAGTCAAACATTCCTACTAAATCTAACGGCTTATCGAATTTAAAAGTGCTGTCAAGCGGCTTTACTTCTTTAAGTGTTTCTAGTATGTCTGATTTAACCTGCTCGTAATGTGTTTGTATTTGAACGAATGTCTCATCGGTAAACGTACCGCTAGACAAGGCTTTTGAAAGCGCATCCATGCGTTTAACTAAGAACGCTGATCTCTCGATAGTGTTCATTCCCTTCATGCCAACTACGGGAGTATCTTCGTTAGCGCCCCAAGTTACTGAGGAGTATTCGAATAGCTTTACCTCCTTAATGTAGTTGATATTGGCCTCTCTGTCGTACTCCTCCTTCATGGGGATGAAGCCGACTGAATGCTCAGTGATTATACCTTGCTCGTATAACTTGCGGTAGTCTCCATTCTTTATGTCGCTTATGTAGGACGTAATAAGAAGCCCTGAGCTATCTTCTGATATGTCAAGGGGCCTCCCTATTGGATTCCAGCTATCGTGCTGATAAAGGTGCTTGATTCTATTCTTTCCGTCAGGGCCGTTTTCCTTGATAGTCTTAGCATAAGCGCCAAGCTCAATTATATCGCCATCGGAGTCAATGTTATTAAAACGAGAAGCATAAAGAACGACTTGACCCTTCGTCATATCCATGTCCTTTACCTCGTAAGAAATGTCCTTTGTTTTAAAACTGTTCATCCTTCTAGTTTTGACAAAGATACTGTAAATGATCTTAAAATACCTAACAACCAAAAAACGCCCCGAAGGGCATTGGATTATTCTGCATGTTAAATGTGGTTTTTAGTGGTTTAAAGAATGTTCCCCTCACTGATGAGGGAAATATTATTCGACTATGTAAAATAAACGACATCTGCAATTGATAACTTCAGCCGCAGAGCCAGCACTGTCCTGGGGCATGAGCATATAGCTGTCACCTATTCTAAATCGCTCGTTCTCCTCCACAATATCGCCATCGGCTTGAATATGGGTTAATCTAGTACGAGAATCAATGTACGCCATCCATTTTTTCTTGAAGTTTACGTCACTCGTTTGCGCTCCTAACAAGCTCGCTCTATTCGCTAGGGCTGCAACCTCTGTTCTAGCTATTCTTTGCGCTCTAAACTCGTTCGTCACTCTCCAGCTCAGTCGAATGTTCTCCTCTATTAAAGCGATCATTGATATTTCACCAGCGCCTTGTTCTAATCCTAATTCTACCGCAGCCGCTATCGCTCTCCTTGCTTCAGCTTTACTGCTCTCGGCTATTGTTCTAACGTCCGTAGCTGTTTTACTGTCCAAGTATCCCAACATAAACAAATAGTACGGGTCGTCAGAATCAATGGCCTTTATTTTAAGGTGCTTTTTAGCCCCATTTGCACGGGTTTTTATGAAGTCGTAGTACTTTGCTCCTTGTGGGATAATAAGCTGTTCAAATAGTCTGCGATAGTCTTCTAGTTTAATTATACCGTTTAGTTCGTCAGATATTGCTTTGTAACCTATTACCCTAGACCTAACGAGTATTTTATCCATCTGATCCTCGAATAAGCTGATTAACTCATCTCGCCAAGCTCGCTCATCTTTGTTCGTTAGCCTTGTCCAGTGATTTTGGCTCATTCCTACCTCTCTCATCTACTTCTATTTGTAGTCGTGAATGATCTTGGCTAATCGTTTCTGAGTCTCCTCTTCTATTGGTATAGCATCGGGGTCAGTTAAGCTTATTGGGATAAGGTATTCGGGAAGGGAAAAGTCGGGTTCGATTCCAACTAGCTCTTGTTTCTTACTTGTGGGAATGAAATACGCATCTTTAAGTACGTTAATTAACTCTGTCTGATCCTTATGAAGCACCTCGATGCCTGATAAGTCAGGTTTTAAGCATAGACCATCACCCTTGGTAAAAAACTCCGCGTTTAACTTAGCCAACCAAGCGTTTAACGTAGGTAAGATTGCCTCCGTATAAGCTCCTTTTTTAGCCTCCGCTATATTATTGTAAGTGCTAGATGTGTGATCGTTAAATAGCTTGGAATCTAATCCGTAAATCGAATAAATGTCTCTAGCGGTCATTTTAGAACTTTCTAAAAGTCCTAAATCCTTCTCACTAGCCGAAATGCTTTGCCACTTAAATAATTGCGACATCGCTCGTATTCCTCCTCTATTAACAGAACCCTGAACGCTTTTATTGATGAAACTCTGCATTCCTCTTAACTGCTCTTTATTAGGCGCAGCCGCATTGTCATTGCTTTTTTGGTCAAACATCAATAAACCTATCGCACCTAGGTTTTGGGCGAGTTTAGCCAGTGCGGTCTGATTGCTATTGTTTGTGTTTAACGCTTTTAAAGCCGCTTTTAATGGACTCATCCCGTAGAGCCACTGCCCATTCTCAAATAAGTAATTAGGCGTTTTTAAATGAATAATAAGCTCTGGAGCGAAGTCTTGCGTACTGATTGTTCTAAGGTTATAAGCCTCGATACCCTCTGTTCCAGTATTCCCCTTTGTTTTAATCTCAACGTACTGGGCGGGAAGGTTGTAAAGTTCTATCGGTATAGCTGATTCTCTTGTGGTGCTTTTTACTTGATAATTATAGCTATTTCCCGTAAGAAGGTAGAAGCCTAAACTCTGCTCCGCAAATTCGTTATAATTCTGAATGTCATTTGGTCTTCTTAATAGGTCTAGTATAGGGTGTTTATCTATATTCGTTTCCTTGCCATCTTTACCCTTAAGAACAAGCTTAAGAGGTATGCCAGCCGCTCTCCTTGTTATGTAACGAACTGCTGAATGTACTACTACGTTAAGATTATATCCGTTCGTAATGTAGCTCTTTGCGTTCTCTTCTGGAACGACCAGCCCTCCTCCTATATGTTGAAGCAATGCGGATTGTACTTGCTCTGACGATAAATTTGTAGCCGCTTTATTTTTAAAAAAGTCGAATAAACCCATATTGCCTTTATTTTGCTTCAAAGATACTATTTAAACAAAGACCAGTTCAGAGGCGCTACGTTTACTATCCATCATAACAAAATAACGAGCTGCATCTATTGCGTGATCTCGCTGGTTCTTCTCAGGTTCGTTAACAGTCTTGCCTTCTTCAGTGACCTTGTAGGAGTACTCTCTAAGCTCTTTAATTGTGTTCAAGCTTCTATCTGTAACGTAAAATAGATTCTCACCCATAAGAGCCAGCCCGAATCGAATAGAATCAGCTCCTTTCGTTACTCCTCCTACACGACAGCCAGCCGCCTTTAGGTAATCTATGGACTTAGGTTCGGCACTATCAGCCCAGCCCATGATTTTATCTAGGTTGTTTCTCTTTAAACGATTCGCTATATCCTCGTTCGTTAAGAGTGTGTTATAAAATACCTCGTCAAATATATATGCATCGTTTAACTTATAAACCGCTATGCAAGATGTGGGGTCGTTAGTATAGCCAAAATCGAGTCCGTAACCTAGTAAACGAGCATTCTTAGGGATTGTACTGATTCGATTCCAGCTTTGATGCTCCTTAAATATCACACCCGACCTAGAACCTAATTTGCCGTAAACATAAACATCTACCCAGTTTCGCCAGTACTCACTCTTTTCTGCTTTCTTCTCCGCTCTCTGAAGCTCTTTAACCACCTCCTTAGGTGTCGCTTCGTTATCTTTATAAGTAAGTGTTAGCCAATCTGTATCAGGCTCGTTCTCCAGCTCTGTATGCGCCCAAAACTCATGTGAGGGATTAAAATCGACATAAGCAAACAGCCTAGTACGAATAATTAGTTGCTGCCACGCCTCGAACTTAATGTTATTAGCCTCATTAACGAACAAAATATCCCTCCTTGCTCCTCGCAATCTATCGGGATGATCCGCACTAAAAAACTCGATATAACTGCCATTGGTGAAAGTGTAAGTGGCATTAGAAGACAGCCAATTTGCGGGATTATAGTTGCTTGTAGAGATCATTATGTTCTTAAAATCTCGAATAGCGCCCTTTCTTAAGTGTGGAAAAGTCTCAGAAACCACACTTATCGAAAGATTAGGTTTTGACAGCGCATAACTTATAAGAAGCGGGAGAATCGTAAAGGTTTTACTAGCACTTGTGCCTCCCTGAACGACTCTGACTCTCTTCTTTAGCTTTATAATTTTAGTTTGTGCAGTGGTCTTAACGAAACTCATTTAACGAATTTTAATCCTCTTCCTCTATATCGCTCAAGTCAATCCCTTTGAAAGGAGCTTCCTCGCGGGTCGTTATATCTATTCTAGTGTTCGATAAACGGTGATATTCTTCCTGTGATCCTAGAAGTTTGTAGAGTCCCATTTGCAAAGTAGCGTTATCGCTTTTAAACCATTTATTTCGCATCGAGACCTTTATCTCGATCTTGTTGTTTTCAAGGGCCGTCTTTATATCGATAGATTCGTTAAGTTTATGTTCGTAAAACGTAGGCTTAGAACAAGGCAGATAAGCGACCACGTCTTCGATAAAGAATAGCTTATGCTTCGTTATGGCCTTCATCGCTGTGGCGTGTAATTCTTTAGTTTTATACGACATCTTTGTTCGTTAAGTTTTCGTTAGTAAAAGGGGCGTCTTCGGGATAAGTGTCCCACCTGATGTTGTTCGCTCCTAATACTACTCTATGTCTTTACCTTATTAATTCTTTAGTAAACTCTTAAGGGCGTTCAGTTCGTACGACTCAGCTGGATAAAATTCGTAAAAGGTTGTTTTGCTTATTGGTAAAAACGCTACAATATCCTCAATATAAAAGAGGTTATTAGTTTTCACCTGCTCCTCTGCTTGCTTGTAAATTTGTTCCTTATCGTATGCCATAATATTTTAATCCTTTTTTGTGTAAGGTGTTCCGTTTATCTTTATCTCTAACGTAGGGTCTAACTTGGTCATTCTGTCTATTATTACTATCTGTATAGCAGGCTAAAGGTCTTTTGTTTAGCATGTCTGGAAAATCTTGTAAGGATTGTTTTAACTTCTCAAACTTCTCGTCTCGGATAAACCTTGGGTTCTTTGGGTTTGGTTTAATTTGGGATATTTTTGCTTTTGCCAGCAGTCAAAGTTAACTATTTTTAAATTAAATTTAGTGCCTAACTAGGTCTTGTTACAGCCCTATGGTTTGTAATTCTGATTGTAAGGCTTCGGTTTTCGGGTGTTAAATGC
>Ga0136604_1001391_pt1 | contig 10884 bp, 8 predicted proteins | sample AntRauFillE10628_FD_104928 | JGI IMG/M metagenome (GOLD analysis project Ga0136604, IMG submission 104928) | Saline lake microbial communities from Rauer Islands, Antarctica - Metagenome Filla E10 #628 | ecosystem: Environmental > Aquatic > Non-marine Saline and Alkaline > Saline | place... | reverse complement strand
TTTATTCCCATTCTCAGGATCGAAAATCATGGATAACTTTTCCTCAAAAAACGCACTTCAGTGAAGAGGCACAAAATCGCTATTTAACTCAGGGAAATACCCACAGATTCTGCGGAAGAGGCACTTTTGGAGCGGTTTGACCGATATACTTCCCAACCAGGTCTTTGCGTCCGACCTCAACCAGATGGCCTTTGCTGAGAACACCAAGCTCGCGGTAAATATCCGCGATCAGGCGGGCGACCACTGTTTTGCCCGTGCCAGGATTCCCGGTGAAGACCAAATGCAAGGTGGAGCCAACGTCAGGCAGTCCGAGATTTCCACGGGCTTCCTTCAATTTTACCAAGGCGATGACATCACGCATGGCATCTTTGACCGCTTGCAGTCCGGTCATTTTGTTAAGCTTGAGAAATGAGGGAGGCAGCGAAGCGTGCTCTTCTTCAGGCTCAGGTGGCTCGACCGCCTTTGGCTTTTTCTCCACCTTTTTGGGCGGCGTCTCTTTTTCGGCGATCTTGTATCCCGGTGACTTCACAGGTGGCTCAAGGCTAATGAAACGAAGAGGGTCTGGATCTGCGACCGAGCCGGACTCGTCCAGCAGGTATCGCTGACCGTCTCGCTCGATGTAGGGAAGCTTCGGCTCCAATACGGAGGCAGGCCACTCACGCACGTAGCGGCGACCATCGCGTTCGATGGACTCCGGGCCGGGTGGCGGGGTGCTATGCCGCAGGTTTTGAAGAGTAAAATCGCTCATGTGGATGAAACGAGGGCGAGGCCTCTTTCATCCGGCTTGCGTGAACATTTCTACGAAATGACCACAAAGCGGCAAAAACTAAAAATAACGAGCTTTGACATTTTTGGATGAGTCTCTAGCCTGCCAGTGAATGAATGTGTCACTGACCGACAAGCTCGAAGAATTCGTCAACCAACTGGTTGAGCAAGGACGCTACCGCTCCGCCAGTGAGGTGGTGCGCGAAGGGCTACGCCTTCTCGAAATCCGCGAAGCGCAGCTCCCTCCGAAGCCGGAGACGAAGAAAAAATCGAAACCCTCCACAGACTAAAACTCATCATCATGCCATCTCTGGAATTCAAAGGAAAACAATTCGTTTACTCGCACCATCTCAGTGTCCCTTTTCGGGAACTGATCGTGGACGCCAAGAAGTCTCTCCCGCCCAAAGGTCAGAAGCCGTCACTCGATGATAATTTGATTATCCATGGGGACAACTTGGAGGCCTTGAAAGCCTTGCTGCCGACACATGCGGGCAAGGTGGACTGCATCTTTATCGATCCACCCTACAACACGGGAAATGAAGGCTGGTGCTACAACGACAACGTTCGGTCGCCCCTGATGAAGGAATGGTTGAAGAAGGAAGCCAATCCTGTGGACAAGGAAGATTTGGAGCGGCACGACAAGTGGCTTTGCATGATGTGGCCAAGGCTAAACCTACTTAACGATCTACTCAAGGAGGATGGCCTTATCTGGATCACTCTTGATGATAATGAGATGCACCGGTGCCGGATGATCCTGGATGAAATATTTGGGGAGATGAATTTTGTGGCGGCAATTTGCTGGAGGAAACGTTACACAAGGAGTAATAACGCCAAGAAGTTCTACTCTCAAAAAGACCACATACTGGTCTATCGAAAGTCCGAATCTGTCGAAGTTATAAAAGAAGGTAGAACCGACGCAACAGATGCAGGCTACACGAACACTGACAACGATCCAAAAGGCCCGTGGATCACGTCTTCATACGTAAATCCAGCGACCAAGGAGAAGCGAAAGAATCTTGTTTACCCTATCAAGAGACCCTCTGGTGGAAAGAACGTAGAACACCCTACGCATGCGTGGAAATACAAGAAAGAAGAACACGTCCGCCATGTGGCAGAAAAAAGACTATGGTGGGGCGAAAATGGAGCTGCCGAGTATCCTCGATTGAAACTCTATTTGAACGAGGCGAAGGATATTGTTCCAGTTGACTTCTGGAATTTCGACGAAGCTGGATCATCAGATAATGGCAGCCAAGCCTTGAAGGATATTTTTGGCGCAGAAGTATTCGATAATCCTAAGCCTACCCAGTTGCTTGGAAAAATCTTAGACTATATCGACAACGAAGATCCGGTGATTCTTGATTCTTTCGCAGGATCAGGAACAACAGCCCATGCAGTGTTGGCCGCGAACAAAAAAGATGATGGCAATCGTCGATTTATACTTATCGAATGCGAGGACTACGCTGATACTTTGACCGCCGAGCGTGTCCGCCGTGTAGTCAACGGCTACAAATTTCAAGGAAACCAACGAGAGGAACTCTACAATGAAAAAATCACATGGAGCAATTTCTCGAAGAAGGCAGCCACGATTCTAGAGAAGGTCGAGAGTGTCGAACAGCTTGAAGGTGCAGAATTCGACAAGGTCAAAAAAGAGATCAAGGATGGAGTCCTGACGGTCACAGGAGAACGTAAGATTGAAGAGAAAGTGCCCGGTTTGGGAGGGAGCTTCACTTTCTGCACACTTGGAGAACCAATCAATATCGAGAGCCTTTTAACGGGCGAAGACATGCCCGGCTACGAAGCCTTGGCGCGATACGTCTTCTACACCGCCACGGGACAATCCCTTGAGAAATTACCGAAGACAAACAAGACCGGATTCATCGCAGAAACCGAATTGTTCCGAGTCCACCTCATCTACCAGCCAGACAAAGCATGGCTACGTTCAAACGAAGCGGCATTGAACGCAGAACGGGTCGAAGCTATCGCGAAAGAAAATAAGAAAGGCAAACGGGCGGTTGTGTTCGCCGTTGCCAAGTTCATGAGCCAGAAAGAGCTAACCAAACGACGCATCGAGTTTTGCCAACTCCCCTACGCCGTGCATCGCATCCTCGGAGACTAGCAAGATATGAACCCACGTAATTTTTCAGATTTCGAAAAGGACGTTATCCGTCGCATGTTGGAAATTGATGCCAACATGGGTTTTCTCGTGTTGAATAATCTACTTGCTACGGGTGGCGGCAATAGCCTTCTTCCTTATGATTGTTATATTGATTTGGAGGCAGAAAACAAAGTTACCATCAAGGTAAGAAAAGAGCACCTAAAGGGTTCGAATCAAGAGGTTTTCAAAGAGGTGGATTGGAAGGTCTCAAAAATTATCATTTCGGTTACTGATCTGTTTAGACACTTGGAAGAAACGGGAATGATTATCCTTTACGGAAATTACAACGCTAAGGCCATCGGTAATAAATGGCAAAACGAACCATACCAAACATGTAATTTCATCGACGATGATTTGATGCCTAGGATTTATCAATTAGCCCGTAGAAGGGTCTTTGTTTCAGAATCACTCAGGAAGCTCGTAGAAGACAAATTTTTGACGCAGGAAGAGATCCGGCATAATGAGGAGATGGCTTCGGCTCAAAGAAGTTTGAAAATCTCATGGGTAGCAAATGGCGTTGCTATAGTCGGCCTCATATCCTCACTTCTGATTCCGTTATTTAAATCTGACAGTGTTACAATCGCGAACAAATCTCTTGCTGGAGTGGTTGAAATTCCTGAGTTGAGAAACCTTCAGGCAATGGAGAGCACGCATCAAAAAGGCCAGGACGAAATCGAAGCAGCAATCAGCCAGCTGGAATCCTCAATGGTGAAATCGTCTACCAGCAACAACAGCGAAGTCATAAAGCTGAGAGAAGATATTACAGGCGCTTTGGGCGGGATTAGGGATGTGCTCAAGTCTTTGAATGCTCCGGAAAAAGCAGCGAGCGAAACCGATGGTGACAGCGGTATTGAGAATTAAGTTATGGAACTCAAGGAATACCAAACACGAGTGCTGGAGCGGTTTGAGGACTACCTCGACACGATGGCGGCTAAGCGTGCCCGTGCTGAGAAGATTCTGGAGATCGATCAGGAAGACGATCCGAATGCCCGATTGGGTGACTTCCCGAGGGATGCGTGGGACGATCTGAACCATCGGCGGCTTTTGCCTGAAATGCGCTCGGCAGATGGCTCGCGTCTAGTCGCGCCCTATCTGACCCGTGAAGACGGATTTGGCATCAGCATCCCGAATGTCTGCCTCAAGGTGCCTACCGGGGGCGGAAAAACGCTGTTGGCAGCAGCAGCTCTCGAACGACTGCACGCGGATTACTTCAAGAAACAGACCGGATTTGTGCTCTGGGTGGTGCCATCCGATGCGATTTATCGGCAGACTTGGAAGAGCCTAGCCAATCGCGAGCATCCCTACCGTCAAATTCTCGAACGCGCTTCTGGAGGGCGGGTGAAGATGCTGGAGAAAGGCGACGCCTTCAATAAAGCCGATTTCCAGAATTACCTCTGTGTTATGGTTCTGATGCTGCAATCCAGTGCAAGGAAATCGAAAGAGACACTGAGAATGTTTAGAGACAGCGGAAAATTTACCGATTTTTTCCCGGAGGTTGATGACTCTATCGGCAACCGTGACCTACTAACTAAGGTGCCAAATCTGGATCAAAATGATCTCACGGATCTTGGCTATATGGACGGAGTTGTTCCGGGATCACTATCGATCAAGCAGAGCCTTGGGAATACGCTCAGGTTGCTTCGCCCAGCCATTGTGATCGACGAAGGGCACAAGGCCTATACCGACACTGCGCGGGATACGCTGTGCGGATTCAATCCATCCTTCATGCTTGAGCTTTCCGCAACTCCGAACACGGGCGGCAAGCATCAGTCCAACGTGCTCGTGAATGTTCCGGGCAATGACTTGAAGGACGAGGAGATGATCAAGCTCCCGATCAATATTATCAACATCGCGAAGGGAGACTGGAAACACACCCTGACCGAGGCTCATGACCAATTGAAGGAGCTACGGAAGGCTGGTGAATCGGTTCAGGCGAGCGACGGGCGCTACATTCGTCCGATTATGCTGATCCGAGTTGAGCGCACCGGAAAGGAGCAGCGGGATGGGCATTTCGTCCATGCCGAGGATGCAAAAGAATACCTCATGGAAAAATGTGGGGTTTTGGAAGAAGCGATCCGATTTAAGACTTCTGATAAAGATGAACTGGGCGACATGGATCTCCTCTCCGAGACGTGCCCGGTCGAGGTGATCATTACCAAGGATGCGCTTCGTGAAGGCTGGGACTGCCCGTTTGCCTACGTTCTGGCAATTCTCTCGAAGACGACGGCAAATACTGCGCTCACCCAAATGATCGGGCGGGTATTGCGTCAGCCGCACGCGCAACTGACTTCGTCCGATGCGCTGAACGAATGCTATGTTTTTACCTTCGATCAAGAAGTGCAGCAAGCGGTGGAAAGCGTCCGAAAGGGACTGGAGGACGAAGGCATGGGCGACCTCGCAACCAGCGTAAAGGTTGGCGGAGCGGGTGCAGCGGCTACGCCAACGAAGCGCGTGAAGATCAAGCGCCGTGATGCGTTCAAGAACTTGCCAGTAATTTTACTGCCGCGAGTGGTTTGTAAGGATAAAAACTCGAAAGGTGGGTATCGAGTGCTCGACTATGAACGCGATATCCTCGGAGAAGTAGATTGGGAAAATTTGCATTTTTCTGGTGCTGCATCCTTTCACGCCGGAGATGCCACGAAGCTGAAGCGCACCTTGGCCAAGGTGAATATTGAGAAAAAGAAGGGCGGGCAGTTCGACTTCACCGATACACTCACACAAGAAGAGGATGAGATTCCCGACGATGGCTTGGACTTCGCTTTTCTCGTAAGACAACTAACGGATGTTGTTCCGAACCCTTGGCAGGGCGCACGTATCCTGGAGGAAACGCTTGAGGTGCTTCGCAAGGAGATGGATGAGAAACGGATTTACACCAATCGACTCGCCTTGATTGCTGAGATGAAGAAAGACTTGAAGTTACAGCTTTATGGGGGAACCGATGGGAAAGAGAAGGTGAACGGAGTCGCCGAAACGTTGTTCCGCGACAAGCTGAAGGCAGGCGATATCGAATTCAGCCTAATGACGGCAAACAACCCGGATCTCGATTGGAAGCTCGCTGAGACGCTCGAAGTTGAATTGACCGGGACTGAGTTAGAGCTTGCTAGGAAGGACGGATCACCACTTGAGAAGCAACTCTTCGAGAAGGTTTTCGACAAAGATTTCAACTCTCTCGAAAAGAATACCGCATGGTATCTCGATGGAGCTGAAACAGTGCATTGGTGGCACCGAATCGCGGTCAATCAGCAATCTTATGGATTGCAAGGATGGCAACGGAATCGGGTGTATCCCGACTTACTCGCCTGTGTTCACGGGACAAAGGATGGCAGCTATCGTTTCTCAGTTCTCGAAACGAAGGGCGAGCATTTGAAAGGGAACGACGATACGGCATACAAGAACGCGCTCTTCGACCTCTTGAACGAATACGCCGCCAAGAGCTTCGAAGCCGGAAAGTTACTACTTGGGGAAGATGCCGAGCAAATGAGCTTCACGATGCTCCTTGAGGAAAATTGGGAACAGGAGATTGAAAACTCTATTTAAATCATTTTTATGAAACTTCAAACAGCATGCATTAATAATTTCAGACGCCTTGAAGGCGTTCAGATTGATTTCGATGACGATGAGACAGTTTTTGTTGGCCCTAATAATAGCGGCAAAACTTCAGCCACGACTGCCTTTCGGCTATTTTTAGAAAAGCAGGAGTTTCGTATCCACGATTTTTCTGTAGCCCGCATCACTGAGCTGAATGCAATTGCTTCGGAAGAGCTTCCAGTATCAATACCATCGATTGACCTCGAACTATGGTTCTCGATTGCTCCAGATACTGAGTATTATCGAGTTGCTACGCTGCTTCCAAACTCTCTGTCAGATTTGAACAAGGTTGGCATTAAGATACGCTACCAAATTAAGGACGCTGCAAAGCTTCGATCCGAATACCTTCTTGCAGTTAAAGAAAACGAGGACGGCGAACGCCCAAAAAATATTAGTCAGTATCTCGCAAGTCTTGGAGGGTTAAATAAGTATTTCGAGCTTAGCTACTACGCGCTTGAGAAAGACGGCGATGAATTGAACGAAATTCCCGTCGATCCTAAGGAAGCCAAACAGACTTTAAGCTCTTTGATTCGCATAGATTTTGTTGATGCTCAAAGAAATATTCACGATCAGGAAGTTGGGAGGAGCAATCGTCTATCACAGGCTTTTGCAGCTTTCTATGAAAAGAATCTTGATCAAGCAGAGATCAGCGATGACGCAAATTCGGTCATCGCCGAAAATAATGACCGTCTCAATGAGCACTACGGCAAGACCTTTGGGAGCTTGATGAAAGTAATCTCAAGGCTCGGCGTGCCATCTGTGAATGATCGCGAAATGAGGATTGTTTCGAATCTGAGTCCAGAGGTTGCGTTAAAGGGAAATACCGAACTTCTATATATAGATTCGGACTTGAAGCACGAGCTTCCTGAAGCCTACAACGGCCTTGGTTTCAAAAACCTAGTATACATAGCTATACAGGTTAGTCATTTTCATTTGCAATGGATGAGAACAAAAGAGAAGCGGCCTCTTTGTCAGATAATTTTCATTGAAGAGCCTGAAGTGCATTTACATGCGCAAGTGCAGCAGACGTTCATCACGAATATCTGGAAGATCGTTAAACAAGCCTCCGAAGAGGCTGGAGAGGAATCAATGATTCCGCAACTGTGCATAACGACCCACTCATCCCATATTCTCGAATCAGTTGAATTCAATAAGACTCGCTACTTCAAGCGGTGTGATAGCAACGGAGCTACAAGCGACGGCTCCAAAATCCTAAATACTACAGTCGTCCTCAGCCTAAATGACTTTGTGCCGGACAAAGCGTCAGCATCTGGTGAAAAAGAAGATGCAAAGGAGACGAAAAACTTTCTGCTTAAATACCTAAAATTGACGCATTGTGATCTATTTTTTGCTGATGCTGCTATTCTGGTCGAAGGCACTGCTGAAAAATTATTGCTGCCTAGAATGATAGAGAAAGATGCACCAAAACTGACTTCCAATTATCTCACGGTTTTAGAAGTCGGCGGTGCTTACGCGCACCGATTCGCAAGTTTATTCGAATTCTTAGGTCTTCCCTATTTGGTTATCACGGACATTGATTCCGTTGATCCGTCCAACAGCAGAAAAGCCTGTAAAGCAGATACTACAGATTGTGTCAGTTCAAATGCCGCGATTAAATTCTTTTTAGATGAGACCCGTATCTCTGAATTAGCTAAATTTGATACTGAGAAAGTAACCTTAGCTGATGGCAAATGCTACATAGCATTTCAGCATCCGAGCGAAGTTGGAGCAGGCACCGAAAAAGTTGCGATGCACGGTAGAACTTTCGAGGAGACGCTAATTTACGACAACTTTGAGTTATTCCATTCAGGCGGCCTTGAGTTGAACGTAGAATTTTCTGACCCTCAAGATTTAGAAGCGGATCACGATACTGTATTTCAATGCGTTAAGTCAAAGACGTTCAAAAAAACTGAATTCGCGCTAGACATAGCATCCGCTGAAATCGAATGGCTCACTCCAAACTACATTCGAGATGGAGTTGTATGGCTAGAGGGTAAATTGGATCGACCTGATTCAGTTGTGGAACTCAAAGAAGTTACTGGAAATGAGTAATCACAAGGAAACAAAAGCTGACCAACAGATTAGGGAGTGTCTTGACGGAAACCAGAGTTTCGCAGTCATCGCCGGGGCGGGATCAGGGAAGACGACTTCTTTAGTCGACGGTCTTAAGTATTTACGTGAGACAAAAGCTGCTCATTTGCGAAAGACTGATCGCAATGTCGTGTGCATTACCTATACAAATCGAGCTGTTGAAGTTATTTCCCAGCGTCTCGAATGGGACGAACTATTTCAAATTTCGACTATTCATAAATTCCTGTGGAATAGCGTGAAGCGGTTTACTTATGATATTCGAGAAGCCCTAAAGTCATCGATAATTCCAGAGCAGATCGAAAAAAAGCAACAAGATGACAATGGCGGGCAAAGCCAAAAAGCTATAGCAGCTCGTGAAAAAATCTCGGCTCTCCAGACTGACCTCTTGTCCTTAGGTGAGGTAGGCGAATTTCGATATAACGACAGCACATTCAGTGATTATCCGAAGGGGTTAATCGGTCACGACGACGTCATAAAAGTATCATCATATTTGATACTTAACAGCGAGAATCTTCGAAATCTATTAGGTCAAAAATATCCTTACATATTTGTTGATGAGGCACAGGATACGTTCCCCAATGTGGTGAAAGCATTAAACTCACTGAGTAACGGCGGCTCAGCGACTATTGGGTATTTTGGCGACCCAATGCAGCAAATCTATGACAAACGTGCTGGTGACTTCGCTGAATCAGAAGGTCTACTCCGAATTACTAAGGAGGAAAATTTTCGCTGCTCAACGGAAGTCATTAGATTACTCAATGCATTTCGCTCGGACGTGCAGCAATTCGCCGCAGGAAGTAATGCTGAAAGTAAAGGAAGCGTTCATTTGTTTTTGCTTCAAGCTGAGACGCCAGAAGCACCGCGAGGGCGTTACAGTGAAGAGCAAACGCTACGTGCTTCAGAGAAATATGGAAAGGTGCTTGAGGAGCTAGGTTGGGCAGACCAAGAAGACGTCAAACATCTCTTCCTTGTGCGCCAAATGATAGCTAGGCGATTAGGATTTTCAGGGCTTCATAATTTGTTTACGGGACAATTCTCGTCAACTAGATCGCAAGAAGCTTACGAATCGGGAGTTCATTATTTACTTAAGCCATTTGTGGACTGCCTCGGTGATCTCATCGATGCGCACAGAAATGAAGAGGCAAGTGAAGTGCTTCGCTTACTACGAAAATATAGTCCTACATTTGACCCTCAAGGCGTGAATGCAACTAAAACGATTTCAGACGTTCAGGGATTATCGTCAAGGCTAACACAAGGGCTTAATGAATTATGGGATCATGAGCCCATCGGGGAAATCCTCAGATTCTGCCGAGACCACGGCCTTTACGATATTTCTCAGAGACTACTTGAAGACCTTAATAGAGAGCCCAGAGCCGAGACCTTTGACCGAGAAGCACACTCCGATGAAAAGAGCGATTGGTTGGCCGACTCATTTTTTGAGATGGGGACTTCCGAAATCCCAACATACGTCGATTTTGCAAAAGATAATACCGCCTATAGCACACAGCACGGAGTCAAAGGTGAAGAATACAAGAAAGTGGTAGCAATTTTTGACGATGTCGAGGCCGCTTGGAATAACTATAGTTTCACGAAAACACTCACACCTGACACCTCAGGAACAGCTACAGAAGGTCAGTATGACAAGAGCACTAAGCTCGCATACGTATGCTTTTCGAGGGCTGAGATTGATTTACGAGTGATTCTTTTCACTCAAAGCCCAGATGCGGCTAAAAGTGAATTGGTAAGCAAGGGCTTATTCAATGAGGAACAAATTACTATTTGGAATGATGTCTCATCCTCCAAATAGGAACTATTCAGTAAACACAATCCGATGAAAGCCCAAGACCTACAATTCACGCAACTACTCGAAGGTTCGAAGCAGTTTATTATCCCAATTTTTCAGCGCACCTACAGCTGGGAGCAAAGCCATTGCCAGCAGCTTTGGGACGACATTATCCGTGTCGGCAAAAGCCCTAAGCTCGACAGTCACTTTATTGGCTCTGCTGTTTACATTCCCGAAGAAATTTAAAGGACACCCACATAAATTCCTCAAAATGCTTGACTGGCGGCTGGACGGTGAACAAAAAGTCACTCAAGAATGCCAATTGCTAGAAAAACAGTCGTAGATGTGGATCAGGTGGGCGTGTATCACTGCATTTCCCGCTGCGTGCGCCGTGCGTTTCTATGTGGTGTTGAAGCATTTTAGCGGGACAGGCTTATTTATTTAATTACCTTGCAGCGGGATACAAGCAATAGCTGTCCGTATCGCCTCCTTGTGCCTACAG
>Ga0136604_1001387_pt1 | contig 10906 bp, 8 predicted proteins | sample AntRauFillE10628_FD_104928 | JGI IMG/M metagenome (GOLD analysis project Ga0136604, IMG submission 104928) | Saline lake microbial communities from Rauer Islands, Antarctica - Metagenome Filla E10 #628 | ecosystem: Environmental > Aquatic > Non-marine Saline and Alkaline > Saline | place... | reverse complement strand
GACCATTACAAAAGCGGCAATCGAGCTGTAGAAAACAGCCGGCTTTTCTTTTCGGTATCCAAAAGACAGCAGACATGTGGCGGTTATCAGGAGCCCGATGACTACGCCTACCAGCCGATTCAAATATTCGGTCCAGGTTTTAAAGACAGAAAACTCCGAAGCCTCAAAACCTGCAGGCAAATCGGCAGCGGCTGTGGGCGGAATCCACAGGCCAAAACACTTGGGCCAGTCCGGACAACCGAGTCCGGCGCCGGCCGCGCGCACCAATCCTCCTATAAATATCAGGAATATAGTTGCCGCAACTGTTGTTATTGCTATTTTCTGATACGTATTAAATTTCATACAATCTTAAAATAGACTGAGTAAATTGTAAGATAATTAATTTTGCGTCCCACAAAATTGCAGAATGCATTTTAAACTAAACAGTAATCAGTTTAAAATTTATTTTTATCGGTTGCCGGTATTTGTTAGCCAAAGCGTTGTTTAATACTTCCGACAGCTAAAGCCGGTATTAATTCACCGATAAGATTCGTATTTTTGTTTAAGCCAAGTTATCAATGCCTACATGAAATCAACCACAGATTTTAGCCTCTCAAAGTTCCTTAACACGGAGAAATTGGCGGCCTACTATGAGCTGACCAAGCCCGGGATAACCTTCTCGGTACTGATAGCAATGGCCGTTGGTTTTATACTCGGTTCGGCCAGCGGTATTGACTATTTGCTGCTTTTAAATGCCGTTATCGGCACATGGATGATTGCTGCGGGCACGGCTGCTCATAACCAATTTTTAGAATGGCGGCTGGACGGTCAGATGAAACGCACGCGGCAGCGTCCGCTCCCTTCCAGCAAAATCACACCGGCAGAGAGCATCATATTTTCGCTTTCTCTTATTTTTGCAGGGCTATTTTATCTCATTTTTGCAGTTAATGTTGTAGCCGGATTGGTTTCACTTGCCACCACTCTTCTGTACTTATGTGCTTATACGCCGCTAAAGCGTATTTCTGCTATCAACGTTTGGGTTGGTGCCATACCGGGCGCCTTGCCTCCGGTGGGCGGCTGGGCGGCCGCAACAGGAAATTTGGGAAGCGCGGGCATGTGGCTGTTATTTGCCATCGTCTTCTTCTGGCAAATTCCTCACGTAATGGCCATCGCCTGGGTCTGTAAGGATGATTATGAAGGCGCTGGTTTCCGTATGCTGCCTGCCAATGATTCAAAGGGAACGCTTGCTACCACTTTTATTCTTGTCTGCCTGCTTGCACTTATGCCTATCTCTTGGGGACTTTATGCCACTGGTGTGAGCAGCTGGCTTTTTTTGGCAGGGGCATTGATTACCGCAGTAGTCTTTCTTTTTTATGGTCTTCTTTTTGCTAAATATCGCACCAAAGAATCAGCCAAAAAATTAATGTTCGCCTCTTTTGGATATCTGCCGGTGGTGTGGGTATTTGTGATTTTGGATCAGATGCTGCTTTGAAGCTCTTCAATTATAGGCCCAATCTGTTTTTTCATTACTGGCACATCCTTGTTAATTGCTGACAAAACTTCTCCCACATCCACCCTGAAATATTCATGAATGAGCAAGTTTCTGAAGTCTTTTATCGTAGTCCATTCTACATTAGGATAACTTTCTTTCAAAGCATACGATACATTTGCCGCAGCTTCTCCAATTATTTCGAATTGACGAATAATAGCAGACTGCATCATCAAATCATTTGATAATTTTTCATAATCGGCTCCTTCAGAAAAATCCTCAATTAACACTATGGCTTCTCGCATGTGTTCCAATCGCACTAAATCTTTTTCTCTACTTTTCATACACTGTCTCCAAATCCCTTTCAATATAAGGGCGTGCATATTTTGAAACCCCTTTTGATGTGCCAAGATCAACCTCTAAGTTTGTCAAATCTTCAAGCTCCAATCGGTACCGTGCAAGTGCCATCAATCCTACCGGATGCTCCATCTCAAGCAGAATATCAATATCAGAACCTTCCCCTTGCTCACCACGGGCAAATGAGCCAAAAACCTGTATCTTTTTTACCGGTTTATCTTTGAAATAATCTGTTATTATCTTATACGCTTCTTTTTTATCAATCATATCTGCATGATTAAATTCCGTTTAAAAATCAATATACCCAAGCAAGACTAAAGAAACGAACTTTGGTAGAGTACCTGTTTCCACCTTTTTGTAAAATCTGTTAAGCCCTTTTCCACCCCTCCTCCTTTTTTTGTACTATTTGGTGATCCTAAAACTAACTTATCAGCTTTATGAAATTTTTTAAGCAAGCTTCCCTCCTGTCTCTTTTCATTTCTTTATTCATTTATCTTCCGGTTAAAGCCCAGACCACTGACACTTATTTTCCTGACCGTCATGAATGGCAGAAAAAATCACCCGAAGAAGCGGGCATGAATGCCGTTCAAATTGACTCTGCCATTCAGTATGCTATCAATCACGAAACGAGTAATCCCAAAGATTTAAGCATAAGCCTGAACACGCGCACCAGCGAGCCGTATAATAATATCATCGGTCCGGTTAAAGAACGCGGGCCTATGACCGGAATAATCATCAAGAACGGATATATTGTTGCCGAATGGGGCGCCCCGCACCGGGTTGATATGACCTTCAGCGTTACCAAGAGTTTTCTCTCTACCACTGTGGGCGTAGCGTGGGATAAAGGATTGATTAAAAGCGTGGACGAAAAAGTAAAAAAGTATATGCCCATTGATCACTTTAACTCCGAGCATAATGCAAAGATCACCTGGAATCACCTGCTGCGGCAGACGAGTGACTGGGAAGGCACCCTCTTTGGGAAACCCGACTGGGCCGACCGGCCGCAGGAAGAAATCACGCAGGAAACCATCAACCGCGAGCGACATGAACCGGGAACCAAATGGAAATACAACGACGTGCGAGTTAATCTGTTGGCCCTTGCAGCGATGAATGTGTGGCGGCAGCCGTTGCCCGTTGTCTTACGCAAACACGTGATGCGCCCCATCGGTGCCTCCAATACCTGGCGGTGGCTTGGCTACGAAAATTCGTGGGTAAACATCGACGGGCTACGCATGCAGTCGGTAAGCGGCGGCGGGCATTGGGGCGGTGGTATGTGGATCAGTGCCTACGATCAGGCCAAATTCGGTTATCTGTTTCTGCGTGATGGAAACTGGGACGGTGAACAGATCATTTCAAAAGAATGGATTAAAATGGCGCGTACTCCTACCGGGGCCAACAAGGGCTACGGCTATATGAATTTCTTTCTCAATACCGACAAAGAACGGCTGCCAAGTGCACCCGAATCGGCCTTTGTGTTTCTGGGCAGCGGGGTGAATATGGTGTATGTTGATCAGGAAAATGATTTAGTTATTGTGGCACGCTGGATTGCTGATTACGAGGCCATGGACGGCCTCATTAAGCGAGTAATTGAAGCAATTGAATAACTCTTTTAGTCTATTAAAACCCTGACTTATCAATTTATCAATAGCAGAAGCTCATGTGTAGATATCCAATAATAGTATTTTTAATAATTCCATTGCTTCATGCCTGTACAATTGAAGCGGTAGATCGCCCCGGAAACGGTGGCGGCAGTGACAGTACAGCAATCTTCACGGATGTAAGTGCTACCAATATCCCGGTTGATAATTTAAGCGGGAACAGTATGGACGCCCGGGCTGCAGATATCGATAACGACGGTGATTTGGATTTGGTGATAGCGATTGAATTCTTCCGCAACAGAATTTTAATTAATGATGGAAACGGCGTGTTTACGGATCAATCAGCCGAGCGGCTTTCGGGGCGCGATTTTGATACTGAGGATATAGCCATTGCCGATTTCGACGGCAACGGTGGCCTTGACATTTTTTTTGCAAGTGAGGATAACGGGACCAATGAATTCTATTTAAATAATGGAGACGGCACATTCAGCGATGCAAGTGCCCGCATTCGCGTTGCCGGTACCTCCAACGCTGCGCTGGCTTCTGATATTGACAACGACGGCGATTTTGATATCTTTTTAGGTAACAACGGTACCAATGACGTATTAATTAATGATGGCAGTGGATTTTTCCAGGATCAATCAACTTCAAGATTTCCCTCGCAAGTAAATGATATCACGCAGGATCTTGCACTGGGTGATATTGACGGTGATGGGGACCAAGATTTATTAATCGCCAACGAGGGTGATAACCGGCTGTTGCTTAATACCGGCAATGGCTTTTTTATAAATCAGAATCAGAACCGGCTGCCGCTCGTAGGCAATGTGCAGGAAACACGGGATGCCGACCTTGCCAATATCGACGACGATAATGACCTTGATATTTACTTTGGGAATATCACCATTTTTCAGACCGGCAGCAATTCACAAGACCGGCTACTGGTAAATGCCGGGCAGGGCTTTTTTAATGATGTTACCGTAAATCAATTGCCCGCTATTGCTTTAAACACATTCGACGGTGATTTTTTTGATATCGACCGCGACGGTGATTTTGATATTATCGCCGGAGATTTCGGCAGCCTTGATAGTCCTTCCGGTAATTTTACGGGTTCCAACTTTGCCCGGGTTTTTATTAATGACGGTACCGGTTTTTACAGCGATCAAACCGGCACGTACTTTCCCGAAAATTTTTCCCCTGCCGTGGTTGATTTAGAAATTGCCGATTTTAACAACGACGGGCTCACCGATATTTACGTTGCCAATTTCCGAAGCCAGGATGTGCTTTTGCTGCAGCAAGGCCAGTAGCTTAAGATGCCAGGAACTTATAAAGTGCCTGGCATCTGCCTCACTCATATATCGCGGGATATTTCTCAGGATTGGCTTTGTGCATCAGAGCATAAACCGCATCAAAAATCTCTTCCTCATTGGGCTTGGTAAAGTAGTCACCGTCGGAGCCATACGGACCGCGGTGCTCTTTAGCAGTGAGGCATTGGGCTTCTGAATCAAGGTGATAGTATCCTTTTTGCACATCCAGCACGTGATGCATCATAAATGCAGAGGCACCGCCGGGCACATCTTCATCAATAAAAAGAATGCGATTGGTTTTCTCGAGCGATTCTGAAATCATGTGGTTTCTGTCAAAAGGCAGCAGCGTACGTACGTCAATCAATTCAGCAGAGATGCCTTCCTCCTCAAGTTGCGGCAGTACCGCTTCGCAAATATTACAGGTTGAACCATACGATACAATGGTGATATCTTTTCCCTCGGAAACTACATTTGGGATACCAAGCGGCACGGTAAATTCACCCAAATTGGCTGGCAGTTTTTCTTTGAGGCGGTAAGCATTGAGCGGCTCAACAACCAAGGCGGGGTCATCTCCTTTCAATAGCGTATTATACATTCCGGCGGCATCCGTCAGATTACGCGGAACGCATACATGAATACCACGCACGCCGTTAATGATCATACCCATGGGCGATCCCGTATGCCAGATGCCTTCAAGGCGGTGCCCGCGCGTACGAACGATGACGGGTGCTTTTTGCCCGCCCATGCTGCGGTAACGCAAGGTGGCAAGGTCATCGCTTAGGGTTTGGAAACAGTACAGCAGATAGTCGAGATACTGTATTTCAGCAATCGGTCGCAACCCGCGCAGTGCCATGCCAATACCTTGACCAAGAATCGTGGCCTCGCGAATGCCGGTATCACTCACGCGTACTTCACCATATTTTTCCTGCATGCCTTCCAGGCCTTTATTCACATCACCCAACTTGCCGGTGTCTTCCCCAAAAACCAGCGTCTCAGGATATTTCTCAAAAATTTTATCAAAATTATCCCTAAGCACCATGCGGCCGTCCACCTGCTCAGGGTCTTCACCATATTCGGGCTTTACTTCTTCAATATTGAGTGGAGAGTGTTTCGATTCAGAATACAGATGGGTATGATACCGTTCGGCATTTTTTTCTTCGCTCTCTTTAAGCCAAGCAAGTAAATCATTCCGCGACGAAAGCTCCTCCCCCCTTGTAACACGCAGTGCCTTTCTTGCGCCCGAAATAATATCCCGGCGAATAGGTACCATAGGCGCTTTCATCTGTTTCTTTATTTTTTTGAGATCATCAGCAGCACCTGATTCACTGGCAAGCTTGTCGAGGAGATTTTCAGCCGTGTTCAGCTCTTGTTTCATTTCATCCCGGAAGGCATTCCAGGCCGCTTTTTTTGCTTCTTTAACTTCTTTTTTTGCATCTTCCTCCAGTTTTTCAAGGGTTTCTTCATCAGCGATACCTTCTTTCAGCATCCAATGGCGAGTTTTATCAATGCAGCAAAAATTTTCTTCCCACTGCAGGCGCTCTTCATCTTTATAGCGCTCATGCGAGCCGGATGTGGAATGTCCCTGCGGCTGGGTTACTTCCTGTACGTGTATCAGTACCGGAACGTGTTCTTCGCGGGCAATTTTTTCAGCCTTTTCATAGGTTTCCATCAGCGCCATATAATCCCAGGCTTTAACTGTCAGAATTTCCCAGCCCTCCTCTTTTTGTGTGCGTTGAAATCCTTTTAATACTTTTGAAATACTGTCTTTTGTAGTTTGATATTTTCGCGGCACCGAAATACCATAGCCGTCATCCCACACTGACATCACTATCGGCACCTGCAGTACGCCCGCGGCATTAATCGTCTCCCAAAATATGCCTTCCGAAGTACTTGCATCACCGATGGTTCCCCAGGCTATTTCATTGCCGTCCTTCGAAAATTTTCCGGACTCTTTCCAGTCCTTAAGAACCTCTGAATTGCGATAAATTTTTGATGCCTGCGCTAATCCCAAAAGCCGTGCCATCTGTCCCGCTGTGGGTGATAAATCCGGTGAGGTGTTTTTCATTTTGGTGAGGTCTTTCCAATCCCCGTTCTCATCCAGACTGCGGGTGCTAAAATGAGCATTCATCTGTCGTCCGCCGGAATGCGGCTCTTCTTTTAGATTTGCATGCGCGTAGAGCTGGGCAAAATATTGCTGAACGGTTACCGCTTTTATAGCCATCATAAACGTTTGATCGCGATAATAGCCCGCCCGGAAGTCACCATCATTAAAATATTTGGCCATTGCAATTTGCGGCAATTCTTTTCCGTCCCCAAAAATGCCAAATTTAGCTTTTCCGGTGAGTGTTTCTTTTCGTCCCAGGTATGATACTTCTCTGCTTATAACCGCAAGTTTATAGTCCTCTAAAATCTCCTCAATTTTTTTCTTTGAGAACTGAGATTTTGAACTTTTTTTAGATTTTGTCTTCGTCCGGGCCATGATATGTAATTAATTCAATTAGTTTACTTCTTTCGGCGCTCTATTCATTTTAACCGATCAGAATTGAAGGGCTAAGAAAATACAAGGTTCCGCCTTTTTTTACAAAAGTTCCGGATGCCGATAGCAGATAGCGGATGGCAGACAACGAAAAATTTGTTCATCTGCCATCCGCTATCTGCTATCTGTTTTTATTCCATAAACCCGCCTTTGGTCATCTTGATCGGATCAAGGGCTTCATCCAGCTCTTCATCCGAAAGGTCCGTCATTTCCCGTGCTACTTCTTTAACCGGACGCCCCTCTTTAAATGCCCTTTTTGCAATTTTAGAACCTAAATCGTAGCCAATGATGGGATTTAGCGCCGTAACCAATACCGGATTGCGCATCACCATATCGGCGATGCGTTCTTCGTTCACGGAAAGCTTAGCAACGGATCGGTCCGCTTGATTACGGACGGCATTGGCTAAAATATCTATGGATTCAAGCAGGTTATGCGCCACCACCGGCAGCATTACATTTAACTCAAAATTGCCCGATTGACCCGCTACGGTGATGGCTAAATCATTACCTACTACCTGAGTGCAAACCATTACCAACGATTCTTCAATAACAGGGTTTACCTTGCCCGGCATGATGGATGAGCCGGGTTGAATAGCCGCAAGCTGCAATTCTCCAATTCCGCTATTGGGACCGGAGTTCATCCAGCGCAGATCGTTTCCTATTTTCATCAACCCTACAGCAATGGTTTTTAGCTGTCCGCTGAGTTCTACCGGTGCATCAACCGTTGACTGTGCTTCAAAATGGTTTTTTGCTTCTCTAAAGTTTATATCCGTTGCCTCTGAGAGGGTTTCGGCCATCTTTGCACCAAACTCCGGGTGGGTGTTCAACCCGGTACCAACGGCCGTTCCGCCCTGCGGCAGTTCGGTGATACGCTCCATTGTTGATTCCAGGCGATTAACCCCAAGCTGCAGTTGACGTGCATAGCCGCCGAATTCCTGTTGGACGGTAACCGGCATGGCATCCATCAGGTGGGTTCGGCCTGTTTTTACGACATCTGCAAATTCTTTACCCTTTTCTAAAAACGTATCAGCCAAATGCTGCAAGGCCGGGATCAGATTTTTCTTTACAGCTAAAGCTGCGGCCAACCGAATAGTAGTTGGAATCACGTCATTGGAACTCTGTCCGTAGTTGACATGGTCATTCGGGTGAATTTCGGTGTCCGCATCACCCCCTTTAAGTTCGTTGGCACGCTTGGCAATAATTTCATTGGCGTTCATATTGGATGAAGTACCCGAGCCGGTTTGGAAAATATCAATGGCAAAATCGTGATCAAAGTCTCCTTCCAATACTTCCTGCGCCGCTTTTTGAATTGGATCTGCAATCGATTTATCAAGCTGATCCAAGTCTTTATTTACCTTTGCGGCACTTTTCTTAATCAACCCTATTGATTCTATAAAACCCCGGCTGAATTTGATGCCGCTAACCGGAAAATTATCAACGGCCCGCTGTGTTTGTGCACCGTAATAAGCGTCTTTGGGTACTTTCACATCGCCCATGGAATCTTTTTCTATGCGAAAATCACTCATAACATTCGATTCTTTCTTGGTTAAATTTATTCAATCTGCTACAGTAACATTATGACGGCAAGCTGCATTCGAAGGTAGGGAATTTAACATTTAGCCACAGATTTAAAGATGAGATTAAATCTGTCTCAATCTGTGCAGATCAGTGGCTAAAACTCCATCCGGTACATGCGGTAGGTTTTTTCGATGTGGGCGCCAATTTTTTCGGCCACCCGAATCATGCCTTCGTTTGATTCCAGCACCCAGCTTAACTCGGATGAGTGAAAACCTTCTGTACGTCCATTTTCTATCGCTTTTAGATGCAGCAGTGCATCTATACCTTTTCCACGATATTCGGGAATGACGCCCATCAGTGCTGTTCGAATTCGATTGATCTTGCGTTTATACCAAAGCAACTTAAAAATACCGGTTGGGAAAAGACGGCCGTTCATGTGCCTGAGCGCCTGGTTCAAGTCGGGGAACCCTATTGAAAAGGCTACCGGACGGCCTTCGATTTCAACAATATGTGCAAATTTAGTATTAACAATTAGTTTCAAGTCGTCTGCCAGAACCGATAACTCGCTTTCAGTCAGCGGTATAAAACCCCAATTATCCGACCACGCCTTATTGAAAATTTCGCGCACTATCTGAACTTCTTCATCAATATTTTTTAAATTCACTTCACGGATTTCCAATGCCGGAAGTCGTTTCTTCACAATTTTACCGGCCCGCCGCATGCGGTCTATAGCCACCGTATCCTGGCTCACCCTAAAGGCATATAAATCAATTTCTTTCTCTAATCCTTCAGCTTTTAGCAGACGATCGTAATACTGTTTATGATAAGGCATTAGTACGCTTGGATATTCTTCAAAGCCATCCACTAAAACACCGATCTCATCCATCATGCTTGGATTGGTCGGACCTAAAACTTCTGTGAGCCCACGGTCTTTTAACCAGCCGGAAGCGGTTTTTATTAAAAGACTGGCTACAGTTTGATTATCGATACATTCAAAAAAACCAAAAAAACCAGTTTTGTTGTTGTGATATTCATTGAAGCGACGGTCTTCGATGGCTGCAATGCGTCCGCACATTTTACCATTTTGTCGCACGATAAACATGCCAATGTCGGCATTATTATAGAAAGGATTTTTTTCGGTATTGATGAGCTTTTTTTGCTCCATTAATAGCGGAGCTACCCAATACTCATCATTTTTATAGTGCGAATAAAGAAACTTTATAAACTCTTTTCGCTCCTTCTTAGAGGTTACAAACGAGACTTCGTTTGTTTTAGGGTTTTCTTTCAATGATGAACTTACTCCTTAAGTGAATGGCCGTTGCGATCTATGATGCCTTGCTTAATACCAACTGTTCGAAATGCTTCTAAAATGCGGTTTAAATGCTCATCGGTGTGGGTAGCCATGTAGCTGGTGCGCACAAGCGACTGACCTGCCGGTACGCCCGGAGGTACTACGGCATTAACATATACACCGGCTTCAAATAAATCCTTCCAGAATCGAAAGCAGTTCGTCATTTCACCGATAACTACAGGAATGATAGGCGTTCGGCTGTTCCATACGTTAAAGCCCATTGCTCTAAGCTCATCGCGCATGTAGGTTGATATTTCCTGCAAGCGGTCTAAACGCCAGGTTTCTTCCTGTAAAATCTCAAGGGCCTTTAAAACCGTAGCAACATTAGCAGGCGGCATGGATGCACTGAAAATATGTGCAGGGGAATGGTGTCGAATATATTCAATCACTTCCAAGTCGCCCACAATAAAACCGCCGAGTGAAGCAAATGATTTGGAAAATGTACCGCTGATAAGATCAACTTCATCCATTAATCCATGCACCGAAGCCGAACCGCGACCGCCATCACCCACAACACCGATGGCGTGGGCATCATCAAGATATAAACGGGCGCCAAATTCGTTTTTTAGTTTAACCAGTTCAGGCACATCGGCCAGCGTGCCGGACATTGAAAAAACGCCGTCGCTTACAATAAGTTTTCCGGTATCAGCATCAGCGCGACTAAGCAACTTACGAAGCTGCTCCATATCACTGTGCTGATATCGCATGGTTTTAGCGTTGGATATAAGTGTACCTGCCACGATGCAGGCGTGGTTATCTTTGTCGGAGAAAATG
>Ga0136604_1001385_pt1 | contig 10910 bp, 10 predicted proteins | sample AntRauFillE10628_FD_104928 | JGI IMG/M metagenome (GOLD analysis project Ga0136604, IMG submission 104928) | Saline lake microbial communities from Rauer Islands, Antarctica - Metagenome Filla E10 #628 | ecosystem: Environmental > Aquatic > Non-marine Saline and Alkaline > Saline | place... | reverse complement strand
TTCTCACTCACGACATGGCGATTCGAAAGATAACCCATTATCACCCCGATGATCAGGGCGGGGATGCCGAGTATGAGTAAAGGAAGGGTGCTGCCACGGCGGGGTTCAAAGCTCACATATACCGGTTGGTTGTAGGCACCGGTGGAACTGGAGCTTTCGGTCGTTACGGCGTAGTCCCCCTTGAGCGGAAAGGTCGCTTTCATGGTGTAGCTGTTTTTCGTCTCACTCCATCGGCCTTCGTCGTAGCCACTGGCCCGCCAAAAGTCGCCGCCGAAGGAGAGTAATTGGTCGCCTTTCGGGGAACGGACGATGATGGCTACGTCGCTCCAGCCCTTATTATTGGCAAGGCCAGAGGGCGATTGGCGGACGGTGACCGCATAGACCACGTCGGCCCTGTCGATCTTTAGCGTGGACACTTGGTCGGGGTTTTCCGGTTCGAAGGTGAACGACTGGCTTTTTCCCGCTTTGCCGTTTTGAATGGAGGCACCGATAAAGCAGAGAACGGAAAGTGCGATCAAGATGAGCGCGTAGGGCGTCCATCCGTAGGTGGAGTGCTCAATGTCGGCATCGCTGCTGCGGGAGTATGTGGAATTGCTTCGGGACATGACGAGTGGATTAGAGGATTAGCCGAAGATGTGGACGAGGATAGAGGCGAAGGCGATCATGGCGGACGCTTCGAGGATGGCGGCGCCGACGTTGCGGTCGACTGAGATTTCATGGTTTAAGTCAACTTTTGAAAAAGTGATCTTATCGAAGCAGAGCCGCACCAGCGGAATGAGAATCACGACGATAGCCGCCTCGCTGGCGAAGGTGGTCATATTGGCGCTCCAGTTGATGAACTCGCCCGCGCTGGCATGGCCGAGCACGATGCCGATGGCGATCAAGGCTCCGCAGAAGGCGATCCCGGCTGCGATATTGTCGTCTTCAATTTCAGCATGGATGTCGTATCGGGTGAAGAATTGGTAAATGAAGCCGAATAGGACGAGGACTACTTGGCCGGCAAAGAAAAAAGCCAACGCGGTCAATAACCCTCCGCCTTGGCCATTGATCGCACCAGCCACGACGAACCCCGAGGCGATGTAGGAACCCGCCTGGACGGCGCCAGTCCCCACATTCTTGTCTTCAATGATTTCTTTAACATTGCTAAATTTGTAGAGAATGAGCCGATCATTGATCATTCGGGAGAGGTTGAGCAAGACGACACCAAATAGCGACCATCCGCCAACATACAATAGGTCGGCCACCAGCCCCTTGCTCGGCCCCAAATAGGCGCCGATGAAAACGATGACTACTCCCAATAGGTAGCCACTGAAGCTGACTGCGAGCGCAACGTTATCCTTTTTGGCTAGTTCCAGATCAATTAGATAGGGCGTGAGAAAATCATTAATCAACTTTGCCGCAGTGATGATCAAAAGCGCCAGCGCTACGAAAGCCAAGCCGATGGAGAGGTCTATGAGAACAGTTTGCATAGTCGGTGGATCAAGTGTGAATCAAGTGGTGGAAAATACTTTGATTTGCCCGGGACGAAGCGGCTCGGAGAGATAGGCGACGTATTCTTTGCTGCCCCAGCGCTCGATGGATAGGTAGTGCTTGCCGTCTTTGCTTTCGAAATCCCAGTAGTGGAGGCGTTCGCCCTCGCCCGAGCGTGAGGCGTTGCGGTAGAATGTCGCATCGCCGCAGTCTTCGTAAATATACTGGATGCTTTCAAACTCGATTTTGCCCTTGTCCTTGGCTTCGATGGCTTCGACGTCGCCACCAGTGATTCCAACTTCCGTCAGCTTCAGTTTTCGCAGGCAAATACTGACTTCCAGTTCGTCGTCCTCTTCAATTTCGATCCAAACCGGGGTCGTGCCGCGTTCACCTTCCAACTCATACCAGGTGAAGCCATCCTCCACATAGCTGTGGCGGGCTTTGATCACGACATCAAAGTCCTCCAGGTTTTCGCCGATTCCTTCGAGTTGAACGACCCCGCCGGGACGGACGTTTTCGATGACGAGGGGCACGTCTTTAGGGCTACTGCTCTGGCTTTCTGTGGAAGCTTTCTTTAGATGAAGAATGTAGAGGAACGCGCCGACTGCGAGCAGGATGAAAATGAAGTAGAGCATGGTTGTGCGGAGTTTTAGGCTTAATTGATTACAGAGGTGTTAATTTGATGCTAACGGGGGCGGTTTGTTTTTGTCCATGTTAAATCCTTTTTTCGGCGTATACGTTCGCGACACTTATTTGTAAGGTGTCGAAGATGTTGACGATCAAACCAGCTCAACTAAGACAGTCAAACCTAGCTTTGACAGGAATTGATCCCTGCTTAGGCTAGAAATTTTAACTTAAAGAACCTCAACGAATACCTGTTATGATACTCGATCCCAACCAACGCACCTTCGAACCCTTCAGTTTAACGCGTCTTTTGACCACTTGTTTTGGTCGCGGCAATGGCGAAAAGGTTTGTATCCTAATCGATCTGCCGAATCCCGCTGATATTGAAGATTTTAAGTTTTTGAATGACGAAACTCTTTCCATTCAAAACTACGGGCATGAAGTCTTCTACAAAAGTTTCAAATCGGGAGCACTCGAGGAGATGAACTGGACCGGTGGTGATTTCTTTGCCTTCAAGGAAACCGGCGGAAGTAACCTCGATATGGAGGACGAATGCTACGACCCGGATGGCACCCTGCTGAGCCTGGATAAGGACATCTATCCGAATTACGGCGTGATCCTTGTCGTTTCTACCTTCTCGGCTACGGCTCCGCTGACGGCCAAGTGTAAGGAGTTCGGCTTTCGCGGCGCGACCCTGCATGGGCTCAATCAAATCATCCTCGATACCGGGCTCTCGGTGGACTACAATATTGTCTCTGAGGAAGCAGAAAAGCTGCGTCTCGGCTTAACCAAGGCAGACCGCTTCGAGATTGATTTTGAGGTTGAGAGCAAAGTTTACACGTTAAAGCTGCACACCAACGGGCAGGCAGCCCAGAAGAGTCATGGCCTATGTGCGCAGGGAAAGCCGGATGTGGCCAACCTCCCGGGCGGTGAGGTTTATTTCGTGCCGGAAGATGCCGAGGGGGTCTTCCCGTTTAAATACGATGAGAGCACGATCGGCCTGCTCCATGTCGAGAATGGGAAGATTGTGAAATCTCAGTTCGTTTATGGGGACTACAGCGAAATTGAAGACCATAACCGCCGCCTCAAGGAGGATCCGATGATCGGGGCAATCGGCGAGCTCGGCTTCGGCACCCAGGTGTTGCCCTTCTCCGGGCGCGATATTCAGGATGAAAAGATCCTGGGCACCATTCACGTGGCAACGGGCCGCGACGACCACCTCGGAGGTAAGATTACCCCGGATCTCTTCAAAGAGCACAAAAATGCCTCGCACGATGATGTGCTCTATGCCCCGCACAAGACCCCGGAAATTCGCCTGCAACAGGCCCGGATGATTCGTGACGGTAAGACTGAAGTGCTGATCGAGCACTACAAGCCCGCCAAATATATGATTGATCTGCTCGAGGCGGAGAGTCCTGCCCTCGTCTCGTAGCTGATGTCCGGAGCGACGCTGCATTCCTCTTTCTAAATTCAACGTAGCCGAAAGCCTTAGCTTTTGGTCCAAACATTCCGAATTAAGTGTAGCCGAAAGCCTTAGCTTTTGGTCCGAACGGTCCGAATTGAGTGTAGCCGAAAGCCTTAGCTTTTGGTCCGAACGGTCCGAATTGAGTGTAGCCGAAAGCCTTAGCTTTTGGTCCGAACGGTCCGAATTGAGTGTAGCCGAAAGCCTTAGCTTTTGGTCCAAGCATTCCTCTTTCTGAATTGAATGTAGCCGAAAGCCTTAGCTTTTGGTCCAAACATTCCGAATTCAACGTAGCCGAAAGCCTTAGCTTTTGGTCCGAACGGTCCGTCATCTCGCAGTGCTCTCCAAAGCCTAAGGGCTTCGGCTACAGTTTTAAGCTCCTCTAATTATAACCACGCATGAATCCCTACGAATCCGACGAACTGCTCCAGCAGTATCTCATCTTTCATTACGCCAGCCCGAAGGAGCAATTCCCCTACGGCTTCGGTGGAGCCGATGCGCTGGACTTTCCGAAGCGCTGCGCGCTGGATGGGCCTGATTTTGGGCGTTTGCCCTTGGGCGCACGTGCGCTGGACTTGGGCTGTGCGGTGGGGCGTTCGAGTTTCGAGCTGGCTCGTCATTGCGCGGAGGTGGTCGGTATCGATTATTCACAGGCCTTTATCGATGCGGCCGCCCGCATGCAGGCGGAGGGCCACATGCCCGCGACCCGTCTGGATGAAGGCTCAGCGACCACCGAGCTGGATGTCAAAGTGGATGACGGAATCGACCGAAGCCGAGTGAGTTTCGAGCAGGGCGACGCCCAATTTATCCGCGAGGACATCGGGCAATTCGACCTGGTGCTCGCCTGTAACCTGATCTGCCGCCTACCCGAGCCGATGCGGCTACTTGAGCGCTTGCCGCAACTGTTAAAGCCAGGCGGCCAGCTCTTCATCACCACGCCTTTCACCTGGCTGGAGGAATACACGCCTTTCCGAAATTGGCTGGGCGATGGTGCGCACGATTCCTTTGCGGGCCTGCGCAAGGCGCTGGAGCCGCAATTTGCTTTGGACGCGCAATGGGATATGCCCTTCCTCATTCGGGAGCACGCCCGTAAGTTCCAATATTCAATCGCCCAGGCCAGCCGCTGGGTAAGAGCTTAAATGTCCTCGGGCTTAGTGGACTCTTGACATAGTCTATTCGTGCTCTAGCTTCCTTGCTCCACTTACAACACCATTCAATTTATTGAAGCGGGCTTCTGGCGCGCTTTTTTTATTTCTACATACATACTATGAGCAACGAGATACTTTCTGTCCTTGAATACATGGAGAAGGAGAAGGGCATTAGCCGTCCGGATATGATCGAAGCGATCTCCGGTGCCATTGCTGGTGCTGCGCAACGCGGTATCGGTGCCGGGCGGGAAGTGCGTGTTGAAATTAATCCTAAAACGGGTTCTTTGAAGGCCTGGACCGTGCTCAATGTGGTGGATTCCGTGGGGGACGATGCCTTCGAAATTCATGTCGAAAAGGCGCGGGCGATTCGTCCGGATGCCCAGGTTGGCGAAACCATTGAGAAGGAAATTGACCCGGCCTTTCTTGGCCGAATTGCCGCGCAGACGGCCCGCCAGGCGATCATGCAGCGCATTCGCCAGTTTGAGAAAGACCGTATTTACGATGACTATAAAGATACGGTCGGAGATATCGTGACGGGCACGGTTCGACGCCGTGAACGGGGTGACCTAATCGTGGATCTGGGCAAGGCCGAGGCCATTCTTCCTCCCAGAGAGCGTGTCCCCGGTGAAGATTATGCGCCCGGCGAGACGATTCGCTGCCTGCTCCTCAAAATCGAGCAGACCAACCGCGGGCCCGACATCATCCTTTCGCGTTCCAATATCAATTTTGTGCGCCGTCTCTTTGAACTGGAGGTGACGGAGATCGCTGACGGGACGGTAACCATCGAGGCGATGGCGCGCGAGCCCGGTTACCGCTCAAAGATCGCAGTGAACAGCAACGATCCCAAGGTCGACCCCGTCGGCGCCTGTGTCGGTGCCCGAGGTGCCCGAGTGAAGACGATCGTGCGCGAACTCGGCGGCGAGAAAATCGACATTATTCGTTACTTTAAGGATCCGCTCGCTCTGCTTGAAGAAGCGCTCAAGCCTGCCGTGCCTAGAAATGTAAAGGTCAATGAAGCGGACCGCCGTATTCTCTTCCAGGTTGCCGAGGACGATCTCTCCATCGCCATCGGTCGAAAGGGCTTTAATGCCAAACTCACTTCACGCCTGCTCGGCTGGAAGCTGGATATCGGTAAGGAAGAAAAAGAAGCTGTCGGCTTTGATGAGAAGGTGGCCAAGGCCGCCGCAGGAATGGCCGCGATTCCCGGCCTTGATCCGGCACTTGCCGCTCGTTTGGTCACCAGTGGTTTTGCCAGCCCCGAAGTTTTCGAAGGCGTCGAGGCGGAAGACCTGGTCGGCCTCGGCTACACCGAAGCGGAAGCTTCGGATGTTTTGTCCAAGGTCGAAGCCTTTCTCTCCGAAAGCGCATAGCACCGGTCACACACCACAGTATAAAAATCTCTTAGCAATTAACACCGCGTTAACCCACCAATATTCGCATATATGAGCGTCCGTATCCACCAGCTTTCCAAAGACATAGGAATGGAAAATAAGGAGCTGCTTGCTCTCCTCAAGGGCCGCGGTTTTGAGGTGAAAAGCGCGTCCAGCACGATTGACAATATCAGCGCAGATGCCCTCCGCGAGGAATTTGCTCAATCTGTCGAGACTACGCCTGATGAGCCCGTTGCCGCCAAAACTGAGGTAGAGGAAAAGCCCGCTGCCCCGCAAATTCCGGCTGGAGCCTTCGTGAAAAGTGCGGAGGACATTCAGCGCGAGCGTGAGGCCAAGGCAGCGGCGGAAAAAGCAAAGGCCGAAGCCGATAAGCCGAAGCCGGCTGCCCCGAAAGCCGCCGAGCCCGAGCCGGCTGCACCTAAGGCATCCAGGCCGCCTGCGCCACCTGCGCCACCGGCACCGCCCAAACCGACGACTCCACCCGCGCCGCCTGCTGGCGGCCCATCCAAGCCTCCGGGCCCACCCAAGCCACCGGTGCCGCCGACAACTTCAATACCACCTTCGGCTCCTGCTCCGGAAAAACCTGAAGGTGATTCCAGTGCAGAGGAAGGCTCGCTTGCAGAAGAGGCCTCAGAGAGTGCCGACGAAATCAAGACCATTCACCTCAAGCCGCCGATTGTCGTGCGCGACTTTGCCGCAGAGATGGGTCTCAAGCCTTTCAAGCTTATTTCCGAGCTGATGGAGCTGGGCATCTTCGCTTCGATGAACCAGAGTATCGAAGAGGATATTGCCAAAAAACTGGCGGAACGTCACGGCTGTATCCTTGAGATTCATCACCGGGGTGAGGGCAGTGATCAAGGTTCCAAAAAGCTAAAAGAGGAAAAGCCTGCCGACGACGACCCGCGTTTCCTGGAGCCGCGTCCACCGGTGGTTTGTATCCTAGGTCATGTCGATCACGGTAAGACGACCCTGCTGGATACCATTCGCAAGGCCAACGTCACCGCTGGCGAAGCGGGCGGGATCACCCAGCATATTGGTGCTTATCAAGTCGAGCATAACGGCCACAAAATTTCCTTTATTGATACGCCGGGCCACGCTGCCTTCTCCAAGATGCGTTCCAGAGGCGCCAATGTCACAGATATCGCGGTGCTGGTCATCGCGGCAGACGACGCCTTTAAGCCACAGACGGATGAGGCCCTGAAGTTCGCTAAAGAGGCCAACAATGCGATCGTCGTGGCGATTAACAAAGTTGACGCGAAAGGAGCCAACGTTGACCGGGTGAAGCAGCAGATGCAGGAGAAAGGCATCGCGCCTGAGGACTGGGGCGGCGAAACCATCGCCGTTGAAGTTTCCGCTCTGAAAGGGACGAATATTGATAACCTGCTCGATATGATCTTGCTGCAGGCCGAAGTCCTCGAACTGAAAGCCAATCCCAGTTGCCCGCCAAGTGGCACGGTGGTCGAGTCTCAAGTGGAACTCGGCCGCGGAGCTACCGCGACAGTCATCGTCGAACGGGGGACCCTGAAACAGGGGGATGCGCTGCTCTGCGGAGAGGTTTACTGTCGTGTCAAGACCATGGCGGATGCCGATGGCAAAGCTTTGAAGTCAGTGCCCCCGGGCACGCCCGCCTTGGTCATGGGCTGGTCTGGTGTGCCAGCCTCAGGTGATAAATTTACTTCAGAGAAAAACGAAAAAACTGCCAAGCGATCCGCTGAAGAAACGCTTCAGGCACGCAAATTATTTAATGCCGCGGCCACTGCCGAAAAGAGTGGCGAAGGTGGAGCGGCTACGCTTGAAGATCTCTTTGCCGCCATTGAAAACCAGCAGAAGAAGTGCCTGCAGGTCATTGTGAAATCGGATGTTCACGGCTCAACCGAGGCACTGGTTTCGGCGCTTGAAGAGATCCATAGCGACAAGGTCGATATTAAGGTCATCAGCAAAGGTGTGGGCCACGTGACGAGAAATGATGTGACCCTCGCCAGCGGCGGCGGTGTGACCATCGTCGGTTTTAATGTTAAGTTGGACAACGGCGTGCAAAGTCTCGCTAAGCACCACGACGTGCGTATCATCCAGCACGAAATTATTTACGAACTCATCGATCAGGTCGAAGAGGCCATGGCTGAACTTCTTGATGCGGAATATCTCGAACGTAAGTCCGGTGCCGCAGAGATCCGGCAGGTCTTCAGTGTTGGCAAGAACCGCAATGTGGCAGGCTGCATGATCACTGAGGGCACGATCAAGCGTAACGGCCTCGCGCGTCTCATGCGTGGCGGAGAGGTCGTCCACGAAGGTAAAGTCGATACCCTCAAGCGCTTCAAGGATGATGTTAAGGAAGTTCGCGCCGGCTACGAGTGTGGTATCAATATCTCGGCCTATAACGATTACCAGGAGGGCGATATCATCGAGTGCTTCGAAGTCGAAGAGCAGCGTCCTTCGCTCTAGGCTGACTACAATTCAGCGTTGGATGTTCAGCGTTCAATGTTCAAACTCCCCTATCGATGTCACAGCGTATTTCCCGTATTAACGAATTGCTTCAGCGTGAGGTGAGCGAGCAGATGCGTCGCTATTACCGTAGCGAGACTGCCCCCATCACGATTAGTGATGTGGATTGTTCGAAGGATCTGCGGAACCTGAGAATCTACTACTCCGTGCTGGGTGATGACCGCGCGATCCGCGAAGCGAAGACGCTCTTTCGGCGTATCGGAAAAGATCTGCGCCAGCGCGTCAGTAAGCAGGTCATTCTTAAATACTTCCCCCGTTTTGAATTTATCTACGATTCCTCGCTCGAACGCGGTGCGGAGATCAACGAGTTAATCGACCAACTGGATTTGGATAATGACTAAGCAACAATTTTACGAAACAGAAAGTTTGCGCTTCGCTCAAGGGGTGGCCCAGCTTCAGGGGCAAAAGGTGGCCGTGCTCGGGCATCAGCGCCCGGACGGGGACTGCATCGGCTCCATCGTGGCCGTCGTGCGCGTCTTGAAAAGTCTTGGGATCGAAGCTGTCGGGCTGAACCGCGACGCGGTGCCCCGTTCACTGGAAGCCTTTGTCGGTGATACTCCGCTTCACCTCGCCGAAGACTTTCAACCCGATGGCCACGTCGCTGTTACGGTTGACTCGGCTGATTTTAAGCGGGTGGGGGAGCGCCTAAACGAGCTTTTCCCCGAGGTCGCGCTAAATATCGACCACCATATTTCGAATAGGAACTATGCTCGGGAAAACATCGTCGTTGCCCAGGCCAGTGCTACGGCAGAGATCCTTGCGGGGATCTTCTTTGATCTAGGCTACGAAATCGACGCCATCACCGCTCAGGCCCTGTATGTCGGAATTGCCACCGATACCGGGCAGTTCCGTTTTCCTTCCACCACGCCGGAGACCTTTGAGATCGCGCGCCGACTTTGTGAGCATGGGGCCAACCCCTCGGAAGCGGCTTACCAGCTCTACGAGCGCGAGAGCTTTGCCAAAATTCAGCTGCTTCAGCTATTTCTCGATTCGCTTCATCAGGAATTTGATGGCCGGGTGTGCATCGGGCTTCTTGAAAACGGGGTTTACGGAAAAACCGGAGCGACACTCGATGATGCCGAGGGCCTGGTCGATTATGCTCGGGCCATTAACGGTGTTGATATCGGCGTGCTGATTGAAGACTGCGATGGCGCGATCAAAGCCAGTTTGCGCGCCAAAGACCCGTTCTACCGCGTCGATCAGGTCGCCAAGCAGTTTGGCGGCGGCGGGCACGCCTGCGCCGCTGGTCTGAACTTGGAAAATAGCTCGATTGCAGAATTTCAGCCCAAGCTGGTCCAGGCACTCGGGGAGCACCTCAAGGCACTTAGCACACAAAACTAAAGACATGTCACAAAATCAAACTGATACGCCCGAAGGTATCCTGCTGGTCGATAAGCCGCAGGGCATCACCTCACACGACGTCGTTTCCAAGCTGCGCCGTATTTTTCACATCAAAAAAATCGGCCATGCCGGCACCCTCGACCCTATGGCGACGGGATTGTTGGTGATGCTCATCGGCAAAGCGACCAAAGTCTCGCAGTTCCTCATGAGCATGGATAAGGAATATGTGGGCACGATACGGCTGGGGCAGAGCACCGACTCTCAGGATGCCGATGGCGAAATTACCGAAGAACGACCGGTCCCTGAGCTGAGCGAAGATGCGGTTTTGCAGGAGATAAAGACCTTTATCGGCGACCAGTATCAGACCCCGCCGATGTTTTCCGCCAAGAAGGTCAACGGGCAGGCACTTTATAAACTAGCCCGTATGGGAAAGACCATCGAGCGTGAGCCGCGCGTCATCAATATCGCCAAGTTCGAAATGCCCCGCTTTGAGCCCCCGGAGATCGACTTCCTCATCGCTTCTAGCAAAGGCACCTACGTCCGGACCATCGCGCATGACCTCGGCGAGCGCCTCGGTTGTGGTGCCCATTTATGCGGCCTTCGCCGGACGGGTGTCGGTCAATTCCGCGTCGAAAATTCAGCCACGATTGAAGAACTTGAGGCCATGTCTACGTCCGCATTGCGTAAGCGTCTCATCCCTATCCTCCAAGCGGTCCCCAGTCACGCCCTCTAGAATCGAACTGGTATCACATCTAGCCGAATGCACCAGCTTTTGCAGCATCTATTAAAACGTAGCCGAAAGCCTTAGCTTTTGGACCATCCATCTATTAAAACGTAGCCGAAAGCCTTAGCTTTTGGACCACCCATCTATTAAAACGTAGCCGAAAGCCTTAGCTTTTGGACCATCCATCTATTAAAACGTAGCCGAAAGCCTTAGCTTTTGGACCATCCATCTATTAAAACGTAGCCGAA
>Ga0136604_1001381_pt1 | contig 10932 bp, 9 predicted proteins | sample AntRauFillE10628_FD_104928 | JGI IMG/M metagenome (GOLD analysis project Ga0136604, IMG submission 104928) | Saline lake microbial communities from Rauer Islands, Antarctica - Metagenome Filla E10 #628 | ecosystem: Environmental > Aquatic > Non-marine Saline and Alkaline > Saline | place... | reverse complement strand
GTCCGGGTAGGATAGTGGATGCATCTTTAACATTGGCCGCCCGCTTTAATTTACTTTCGGCCAAATCGCCCAGGGGAGCAAATATGCTTACCGCAATAACGGAAGGCAGCAACACCCACCAACTAATTGTAAGTTCATAGGGAATTAAAAACCAAACCAAGCCTAAACCTGCTGCTGCTCCTAAAAATCCGAAAAAGAATCCTTCCCATGTTTTATTCGGGCTTATGGAAGGTGCCAGCATGTGCTTCCCAAATTTTTTCCCTCCAAAGTAGGCAAATACATCATTCCCCCAAACCATTAAAAACAGGATAATTGTAAGAACAAAACCTACCTCATCGATACCTGAGTTTCGTATTAGCAGCAAAAAAAGCAGCCCAAATGAAGCATAACCGGCACAAAATATGGTGGCAATAAATTCCTGCATATGTCCTTTCTTGGTATTTAAAACCTGAACGGATGCAAAAAGCAGAAAAAGGCCGGTGCCCACTTCAAAAGCGTAAGGAAGCACGGGCACAAGCATAATCCAAAGAGCAATGATATAGGGAAAGAAACGGGCGGGCCTGAAACCGGCTTTATCTACAATGGTTTGTATCTCAGACTGTATCAACAGTACTAATATGACAAGCGCTACATAGAAATATATTCCCCCGGCCCAGCTTACCCATAAGGCAAAAGCAGCAGCCGGTACTGCAAAAAGTACACGCTTAAGCAGTTCACTCACAAACTACTCCTCCTCGTCTATTGCATTTTCAGCTGCTTCATCCCACTCCGCTACTGCTTTACGCGCCTGTGTCTCATACTCTTTGGGTACGTATAAATACACCAGGGCCATATCACCTATATTTAGATTATAGGATGAGTCGCGCTTGGACAAAATATTGGATGGGATCTCAAGATTGGAAAGGTAATTCTTGGCCATTTCAATTTCATACTCGGTGCCGCGTTCCATCACACACACCCAGTTTTCTATTTCATTAGGTTTGGGATCTCGTAACATCGGCTCCTCTTTTTGGGTTTGTTGGTGTTATAACACGATTGTTTACCATGAAATATATTAAAAATCCAGCCATTACCACACTTGCCACAACTAACAAAAGGGGAGGCATGGTTTCAGCTGATAATTCTGCAAAGGCCGACTCGGGATAATATTTAGCAAAAAGTACGCTGGCTCCGTTGTTTGCAAAATGGGCCACCATAGCCGGATAAATGCTTTGGGTGATCCATGTCATATATGCCAGCAGCATGCCAATGCAGGTGAGGGGTAACAGATTAGCTATTTGCAGATGGTACATACCAAATATAAGGCCTGAAATAATAATTGCCGTTGTTATGCCCCAGCTTTTTTCGAATGATCGTAATACGTAGCCGCGAAACAGAATTTCCTCACAAATGGCCGGTACTACCCCGATGTTAAAAAGTGCTACCAAAACAATACCGTTACCGGTAAGATAGGTTTGCATCATCTCCATCTGTTGAAGCTGCATGTTTTCCATGGCTTCGGGAACGGGAATAAATGAGTTAAGCCACCCTAAATACCATATTGCCGGCTGAGCAACAAGAATAAGCGCTATTACCACCCCCATCATAACGGGGGTATTTTTATAGAATCTAAAGCGTAAAAACTCCCGACGATTGGCTTTGCTGGTGTGCAGGCGGCAAAAAAACCAAGTACCCAATGCCAGAAACAAAATTTGTCCTGTGGAGTTACCAATGAAAACCAACCCCAAATTTTCCGTTAGCATCGTTAAGGCATTTGCCGGATCAACGGTTTCCGGGGCTCTTAGAACAATTAGTATGACCGCTATAACAGTTGCTGCAAATTGAAATAAAATAAATGCGGCAAAAATCCAAAGCAGTGCCATACCGCCATGAGAAAACCCATTTCGCTTCACCCATGGGGTATAACTATTTATATTTTTTGGTTCTGTTGAAGTAGATGCCATTTAGCTATGCTGTATGTTCTTCTTTGCCGAAAATTTTGGCGCCAATCATGCCGGTAAGTAAATTAAGGATGCCATTAATAGGAATGCCCCATAATAGTTGTGTACCAATACTTTGTTGACTCTTGATTCCCTGTACAGTAGAATCTATAAGGGTTTGTTTCTGTCCGCTTGGCAAATCCATGGCTTCCAAACTTGCAACGGTGCTATCAACCATGTTTTCAACCATATCAGGATCAATTATTTGCCATATCTGACTTAATATTATGGTAACAATAGTAATACCAACTCCGGTTAAAAAACCAATAAGTGCTCCTTTACCTAATTTAATACTAACTTCATATTCCTTTGCATAATGCCAGGTTGCCAGCATTCCACCAAATGCCCCGAACAAACACGCTAATATTCCGATTAGTTGAATAGGCGAAAAAGGTGAGCCTGTCGGCTCAGAATTTATCATTGCATAGTTCGACAACAACGATATTGCAAATGTAATAATGCCAAACAAAAAACTCGCTACTGTCACAGACGTCCAATAAGATGCATTACTTGATTGTACCGGTTGTAATTGCTCCATAAGATTCCCCTTTATGTTTATCGTTTACGATGAAAAATGACCCCGTAAATAACCATGCGGCAGATGATGTTGCCAGACCACCGAGTATAAATCTTGAAACCAGCGTATTTTGCCATAAGCCAAACAGATTTCCAAGAATATCAACTAAATTAATTATTACAATTACTGAAAGTATTTTTTTTACTGACTTAGCTTGGACTCTGTTAAAGAACACGGCCAGCGGTAACAGAATCCACCCTGCTAAAAATCCGGAGTAAATCCCTAAACACCGGCTGCAAACGGCCATGGGTTGCCCGCCCAACCAAAAAGAGCGTTCCGGCATTTGATGGCAAAGATCTGCAAAGGCCTGATGCTGCCACTGTAAAAACCACGCTCCACTTTGCCCAAATAGTCCGCCGCCCAGAACAACCACCATCACGCCTGCCAGCAAAACCAATACTAAAAAATATAATGAAGGCTGTTTAACAGACATGCATTTTTATTTAGCTGCAACGGACGATAAACAATTAATAAACGGTTTGGGTGCGCGGCAGGGCTTTCGGTTTTCTTCATTCATAAAACAGAGCACTACTTTTCCAACAGCATGTAATTGGTCCGAGCGTGCAGTAAACATTTCATAGTACGTTTCCAGTTTTACCATTGGAATATCAAACACATGAATATTAATTTCTATCTGATCGTCATAAAAAAGAGGCGCTTTATATTTTACGTGCGATTCAACCACGGGCAGCATCACCCCTTGTTCTTCCAGCTTGCGGTACGGGTAACCGATTGATCGAATCATCTCGGTTCGCCCCACCTCAAAATATTCCAGATAGCGACCATAGTACACGTAGCCCATTTTATCGGTTTCGCTGTAGCGGCTGCGCATTTTGTGTGAATAGGTGTAAATGGGTGATTTTTCCGGGACCACTATTTTGCTTTGGTTTTGGATTTGCCGGCTTTTTCCTTTGCTCGATGTCCCCATTCTCCCATTTGAGCATATTTTTCAATCCTTTTTTCAACCAAAGCAGCAGGCTTCATTTTTTTAAGGCGTTTTAATGAATCGAGCAGTTGATGTTTGACCGCCGAGGCCGAGGAATCAGGGTCTCGGTGTGCTCCGCCCAGCGGTTCACTAATAATACCATCAATGATATTTAAGGCTTTCAAATCTTCTGCTGTTAATTTAAGCACGGATGCAGCTTGTTCTTTGTAATCCCATGTTTTCCAGAGAATTGATGAGCACGATTCCGGCGAAATTACGGAGTACCACGTATTTTCCATCATATATACTTCATTACCCATCCCAATGCCAAGGGCGCCGCCGCTGGCTCCTTCACCAATAACTACGGTTACAATAGGCACTTTAAGGGTAGCCATCATTTTAAGGTTTTTGGCAATGGCTTCGGCCTGCCCTCGTTCTTCAGCTTCCAAACCGGGATAGGCGCCGGGCGTATCGAGCAGTGTTATAACCGGTACACCAAATTTCTCAGCCAATTTCATTAGACGAAGCGCTTTGCGATAACCCTCTGGGTTGGCCATTCCAAACCGGCGATATTGTCGTCTGTGGGTATCGCGGCCTTTTTGATGGCCCATAATCATAACGGATTGCCCTTCAATAGTTGCGAAGCCACCCACAATAGCTTTATCATCACCGAAATAGCGGTCGCCGTGTAACTCTACGAAATTTTCAGTGATCGACTTGATATAATCTAAGGTGTATGGGCGATCGGGATGCCGGGCCAATTGCACTTTTTGCCACCGGGTTAAGTTCGTAAAAATGGATGTACGTAATTCATCAACCCGTTTTTTTAACCGTTTTATTTCGGGTGATAATACGTCATCATCCGCAATGGTGAGATTACTTAATTCTTCAATTTTACGCTCAAGATCGGCTATGGGTTTTTCAAAATCCAGGTATTGCATAAATATAAAAAGGTTCTGTTACAACAAATTGATGTCAAATATACAAACTAAGATTGATACTTTAAGAACTTTATAGAATGCACCATGCGCTTAGCGCTAAGCGCATAGCAGGTTATTTACAGTTTACCGATTAAGCTTTTAAATTTCAGCGACCATACTCTCCAAATAGCCTCACGTACAATTCCCTTCGACATTTTTGATACGCCCTCTTCCCTTTCTCTAAAAATGATGGAAACTTCTTCAATATTAAAGCCTGCCTTCCACGCTCTAAAATGAAGCTCAATCTGAAACGCATAGCCGTTCGAACTGATGCGATCCAGTGAAATATTTTCCAACACTTTGCGGTGAATGCATTTAAAGCCGGCGGTAGTGTCAAAAATTGGCAGACCTGTAATAAACCGGGCGTACATGTTGGCGCAGTACGAAAGTATGAGTCGGCTCAACGGCCAATTTATAATGCTGATTCCTCTTTTGTAGCGCGACCCTACGGCAACATCAGCGCTACCTTCTTTTACTCTTTGAACGAGACGAGGTAAATCTTCGGGATTGTGTGAAAAATCGGCGTCCATTTCGCAGATGTAAGTATAATTATGTTTCAAAGCATATTTGAATCCTTCAACGTACGCCGTTCCAAGGCCCAATTTTCCTGATCGTTTAATTAAGTGAAGGCGATCGTTATAGCATTCTTCTAATTCTTCAACCAGTGCGGCCGTTCCATCCGGAGAACCGTCGTCGATAATCAAAAGATCCATGGATTCCTTTAGCGCCATGACAGACTCCACCATCTTGCTGATATTATGAGCTTCGTTGTATGTAGGAATAATCACTAAAATAGATTGCTGCATACCAATAAAATCTGACCAACTGCTTATATAAATCTAACTAAGACGACTCACAGGATACAAATTTAGTTATTAATTTGACACTTAAAATTTATATACTCCGAACCGCAACCATTTTGTAATAATTTTTCATTAAAGCACTTAATCTTATTGTGTTTGAACTTTTAAAAACCTCCCAAAAAACTAAAGCCCGACTTGGCGTTTTAACTACCGACCACGGTACTATTGATACCCCAATTTTTATGCCCGTGGGCACGCTTGGATCTGTTAAAGCAGTAAAACAAGATGATTTGATTGATAAAGTGAAAGCACAAATCATTCTGGGTAACACCTATCATTTATACTTGCGGCCCGGCTGTGATATTATGAGTGATGCCGGCGGACTGCATTCGTTTATCAACTGGAATCGACCCATTTTAACTGATTCCGGCGGCTACCAGGTTTTTTCGCTTTCTGATAATAGAGAACTATCCGAAAAAGGTGCGCAGTTTAAAAGTCACCATGATGGTTCCAAACACATGTTCACTCCCGAAAATGTCGTTGAAACCCAGCGCATTTTAGGCTCCGATATTATGATGATTCTTGATGAGTGTCCGCCGTACCCGTGCGAGTATGATTACGCCAAAAAGTCAATGGATCTTACGCATCGCTGGGCTAAACGCGGCCGAGAAGCATTTTTAAAATCCGAACCGCTTTATGGTCACCGGCAGTTTCAGTTTGGTATTGTGCAGGGCAGCACCTACAAAGATTTACGCAAAGAATCGGCCCGGTTTATGGCCGAACTTGATACCGAAGGCATTGCCATTGGCGGGCTAAGCGTAGGCGAACCTACCGATCTAATGTACGAAATGACCGATTTAAATACCGATGATTTACCTGAACATAAACCCCGGTACTTGATGGGCGTAGGCACACCTGCAAATCTTTTACAAAGTGTAGCCCGGGGGATTGATATGTTTGATTGCGTACTCCCTACGCGAAACGCACGAAATGGACAAATTTTTACACGAAATGGCATCATAAATATACGCAATGCCAAGTGGAAAAATCATCATAAATATTTAGATGAGGATTTTCCTTCTGATTTGTGCCAAAAGTATAAAATGTCCTATATTCATCACCTCTTCAGAAATAACGAACTATTGGGTTTAGAATTAGCCTCGCTGCATAACCTCATATTTTATTTATGGTTGATGGAAGAGATCCGGCGTCATATTCGAGATAACAACTTTGCCGAATGGTATAAGGGAATGGCTGATAAGGTTAGTGAGCGGATATAGCACTAAAAAAAAGCCTGATCCGTTTTCGAATCAGGCTTTTAATAAAGTAAGGAGGCGCCGACCGACTCTACCGCCTATTGGCAGTACCATGGGCGCGGGCGGGGGTCACGGGCGTGTTCGGAATGGGAACGGGTGGGGCCCCGCCGCTATGAGGCACCTCCTCAAAAAGGATGAATCAAAAAGGGGTAGTGAAGCTGTGCGCTCCTGCTCCGCCGACTGGCGGAGCAGGAGAAGCGGCCTGCCCCGGGGTCGGGGCGGGCTTGTAGATTCGGATGGTTCATTTAGAGCGTTAAGATCGGGCGCCACCGTGTTGGCTCACCTGCGCATAAAGCTTCGGTGAGCATAGCTTGTCGTGCAAACCATACAGGGCAAACCGATTGCCTGATTAGTACGGCTCGGCTGCGGTGGTTACCCACCTTACACCTGCCGCCTATCAACCTGGTCGTCTTCCAGTAGGCTTATGGGGAATCCTTATCTTCGAGCATGCTTCGCGCTTAGATGCTTTCAGCGGCTTATCACTTCCGCACATAGCTACCCAGCGGTGCCCCGGACGGGACAACTGGCAGGCCAGCGGTGCGTCCACTGCGGTCCTCTCGTACTAGCAGCAGCACTCGTCAAGATTCCAACGCCCACAGCAGATAGGGACCGAACTGTCTCACGACGTTCTGAACCCAGCTCGCGTACCGCTTTAATTGGCGAACAGCCAAACCCTTGGGACCTTCTGCAGCCCCAGGATGCGATGAGCCGACATCGAGGTGCCAAACCTCCCCGTCGATGTGAACTCTTGGGGGAGATAAGCCTGTTATCCCCGGAGTACCTTTTATCCTTTGAGCGACGGCCCTTCCATGCAGTGCCGCCGGATCACTAAACCCTGCTTTCGCAGCTGCTCGGCCTGTATGCCTCGCAGTCAAGCACCCTTATGCTTTTACACTCTACGCACGATTGCCGACCGTGCTGAGGGTACCTTTGGGAGCCTCCGTTACATTTTAGGAGGCGACCGCCCCAGTCAAACTACCCACCATACAGGGTCTGCCGATTGCTCGGCATTAGAATTCACCTGCCGCAAGGGTGGTATTTCAGGGGGGGCTCCACCCGAGCTGGCGCCCGGGCTTCCAAGCCTCCCACCTATCCTGCACATGCGGCCGGTAAAGCCAGTGTAAAGTTGTAGTAAAGGTTCACGGGGTCTTTCCGTCCCGCTGCGGGTAATCGGCGTCTTCACCGATACCTCAATTTCACCGAGCTCGTGGCCGAGACAGCGTCCAATTCGTTGCACCATTCGTGCAGGTCGGAACTTACCCGACAAGGAATTTCGCTACCTTAGGACCGTTATAGTTACGGCCGCCGTTTACCGGGGCTTCAGTCGAGGGCTTCATCCGCCAAAGGCGAATTAACCCCCTTCCTTGACCTTCCGGCACCGGGCAGGTGTCAGCCCCTATACATCGGCTTGCGCCTTAGCAGAGGCATGTGTTTTTGTTAAACAGTCGATTGGACCGGGTCACTGCGCCCCACACCGTCCACCAATTGGCGGACGGGCAGGGGATCCTTCTCCCGAAGTTACGGATCTAGTTTGCCGAGTTCCTTAGCCACGATTCGCTCGAGCACCTTAGCATTCTCTGCTCATCTACCTGTGTCGGTTTAGGGTACGAACACCGGATGGCCACCAGCGACGCGTTTCTTGGCAGCATGATTACCCACACTATCGGTTTGCCCGCAGGCTCCCCGTACTGTCGGCGTTCGGCTTTTGTGGGGGGCGGATTTGCCAACCCCCCGGCCTACGGCCTTCAACGCCCCATTCCGTCGGGGCGCGGTGGTGTCACTTCTGCGTGACGCCTCTGGTGATTGCCAGTCGGTGGTACCGGAATATTTAACCGGTTGTCCATCGGCTTCGCCTAACGGCTACGCCTTAGGTTTCGACTAACCCTGATCCGATTAACGTTGATCAGGAACCCTTAGATTTTCGGTGGACGGGTTTCGCACCCGTCTTATCGTTACTCATACCTACAGTTTCGCTTCCAGGGCCTTCACTGTTTCTCGCAAAACAGCTTCAGCGGCCCTGGAATGCTCCCCTACCACTCTATCCGCCAGATGGCGGACAGAATCCGCAGCTTCGGCACCATACTTTATGCCCGCAAATTTTCGACGCCGGGCCGCTCGACTAGTGAGCTATTACGCACTCTTTCAAGGAATGGCTGCTTCTAAGCCAACCTCCTAGTTGTCTGGGCAACCCAACTTTCTTTGTGCAACTTAGTATGGATTTAGGGGCCTTAGCTGGCGATCTGGGATCTTTCCCTCTCGCGACAGGACGTTATCACCCTGCCACTGACTACCACCCAACACGGGCCGGCATTCGGAGTTTGTCTAGGGTTGGTAGGCGGTGAAGCCCCCTAGCCTAATCAGTGCTCTACCTCCGGCACGCTGTTCGGGTGATGCTATACCTAAATATATTTCGGGGAGAACGAGCTATTTCCACGTTTGATTGGCCTTTCACCCCTATCCACAACTCATCCGATGGCTTTTCAACGCCAGGCGGTTCGGGCCTCCACGCCGTCTTACCGGCGCTTCACCCTGGTCATGGATAGATCACGTGGTTTCGCGTCTGCCCCGGCCTACTGCACGCCCGTTTCGGACTCGCTTTCGCTGCGGCTGTCTCCGCTGAGCGGATTAACCTTGCAGGCCAGGTGCAACTCGTAGGTTCATTATACAAAAGGCACGCCGTCATCCCGCACATAATAAATTATGTGCGGGACTCCGACCGCTTGTAAGCGTATGGTTTCAGGTACTATTTCACTCGCCTTCTCGGCGTTCTTTTCACCTTTCCCTCACGGTACTTGTTCACTATCGGTCATATGCAATATTTAGCCTTGCCGGATGGTGCCGGCAGCTTCAGACAGGATTTCTCCGGTCCCGTCCTACTCAGGGAATCCCACCACGGCAGCGCGCGTACGTCTACAGGCCTTTCACCTTCTGTGGGGCGGCTTTCCAGTCCGCTTCGTCTTTACTTGCTTCCGCTGATGTGGGCCCTACAACCCCTAAAGCCCGTAGGCTTTAGGTTTGGGCTGACCCCCGTTCGCTCGCCGCTACTTGGGGGATCACTTGCTTGTTTTCTGTTCCTCGGGGTACTTAGATGTTTCAGTTCCCCCGGTTGGCTTTCCTCAAAGAGGAATATCTTTGGTAAACCAAAGATGGGTTGCCCCATTCGGATACCTGCGGATCTGGGCTCTTGTGCAGCTCCCCGCAGCTTTTCGCAGCTTTACACGTCCTTCATCGCTCGCATATGCCAAGGCATTCACCATACGCCCTTGAGTGTTTACGCTATATGGTTTGCACCACAAGCTTCAACTCGATGACGCTCGATCTTAACTCTTGCGCCACAGACCAGCGGCCTGCAGCAACAAAATGTTGTTGAATCTAAATGTTGAATCTATATTATCAGCTTCACTACGTCAAAGAACACTCCCGCCAAGGGCGGGAATAAATCAAAACTCAAATACCAAATAACAAACAGAATCGATATTTGCTATTTGAATTTTGCGGCATTGTTATTTCCCCCGATGATTCAGGGCTGTGGAGCTGCGGGGATTCGAACCCCGGACCCCCTGCTTGCAAAGCAGGTGCTCTGGACCAGCTGAGCTACAGCCCCCTGTTTTTCTAAGGCCTTACCCCTGCTGGCTAGTCCGCCAGCTGGCGGACTAGCCAGCAGAGCTATAGCCCCTTTTAGATTTCCGATTGATGATTGCACATCGCAAATCCTCATTCATAAATCATCAATCGCAAATCCCAAGTGGGCTTGGCAGGAGTTGAACCTGCGACCTCACGCTTATCAGGCGTGCGCTCTAACCAGCCTGAGCTACAAGCCCAACTACACTCTCCCTGTCGGTCAAGCTTCATTGGGCGCAGCCCGCCGAAGCCTTGGCGCAGGCGGGGAATATTTAGACGATCACAGCCGGGCCGACTGATGCGGCCGGGGCGACGCTGTAAAAAGGAGGTGATCCAGCCGCACCTTCCGGTACGGCTACCTTGTTACGACTTAGCGCCAGTCACAGGGCTTACCCTAAAGACTTGCCTTCCCGACTAGGTCGGGATTGGCTCAGCCTGATCAGGTACTCCCGGCTTCCATCGCTTGACGGGCGGTGTGTACAAGGCCCGGGAACGTATTCACCGCGCCATTGCTGATACGCGATTACTAGCGATTCCACCTTCATGGAGTCGAGTTGCAGACTCCAATCCGAACTGGGAATGGTTTTGGGGATTGGCTGCCGCTCGCGCGGTCGCTTCCCATTGGACCATCCATTGTAGCACGTGTGCAGCCCTGGACGTAAGGGCCATGATGACTTGACGTCGTCCCCACCTTCCTCACTACTTGCGTAGGCAGTCTGGCTAGAGTCCCC
>Ga0136604_1001377_pt1 | contig 10944 bp, 5 predicted proteins | sample AntRauFillE10628_FD_104928 | JGI IMG/M metagenome (GOLD analysis project Ga0136604, IMG submission 104928) | Saline lake microbial communities from Rauer Islands, Antarctica - Metagenome Filla E10 #628 | ecosystem: Environmental > Aquatic > Non-marine Saline and Alkaline > Saline | place... | reverse complement strand
TGGCTGGTGAGCCGCTGTGGCTCACCATCGACAATCGATTTATAGTGCGCAATGACACGCTTCGCATTGTTCCTTAAAAACCGGAGTGCGTATTGCCAGGCAGGTCGCGGCGAAGGCATCCATCCCCACTCACACCCACAGTTGCGGTTGAGGCGCGTTTAGTACTGTCTGTGGTCGTCCATTCGTCCGTGATTTTCAGGGTTTGAAAACCACAACTCTGGGAACGATGTTCGCCCTGCTACCAGCTCCATTGAGGGTGAATCCTGACGCCATCCAATAGGTTATGCGCCGAGGATCCGGTCGTATGTCAAGGTAGTCCCCCCAGGCCCGGGCCGTTGGTTGGTGGGTTGAAGCCGCACCCAATACCATGTTCCAGAGGCTTTTCGAGGGGTCGAGACAACCAACACCCAACGTTGGGTGCCGACCGCCTGCTCCGCAAAATGCCACTATGCCGACGTCACCTCTCTGGTTTGGGCTGATTGCCGGGTACGCCCAGGCCCGATCAGAATTCCACAAATCCGGTTCATCCACTCGCTCGTCAGTGGCTTTATCAATACGCACCACTCGCACATAGGGAAAGGGGTGCTGGGCATCGGCAGACGCTGTCCATGCAAACCCGAGAATGCCGTCGGAATTCCAGCCGGCGGTTATCCGGTCGTCCAATCGGTTCATCCAGGCACTGCTGGAATCCGCAGTTGATGCGTATGGACCATCACTCCAGGGGGTGACAGGCACTGAAACCTGCGAGACCTCACTTTCTGAGTCCGGCCAGCGGAATAGTTCAAGGGATGGACTGCTGTAACTCAGGCTTGCAAAAATAGCGGTACCACCCTCTCCCCGGGCAAAGCGCAGTGACCCGAACAAGGTGGTTGACCAGGCCTGACGGGTCAGTTGCTGGCGAGCCTTGAGCTGATCCAGTGATAACCTCAAGACAACGCCTCTGTGCCAGCGATCGGTGGTTGTTGAAAACAGGTTGAAGGACAGCAGCAGGTGGTCGTCAGACTCTGCCAGGTCCGGATAATCCAGCCAGGCCTGAGTCCAGTTTTCATCAATATCCAGGGGATGTGTGTCCCACCAGGTCCAGGTGCCTGGTTTGCCGGTTGAACTGACGGCCACACGAATCAGGTTGCCACTGCGGGTCTTGGAAAACTGGAGCAGCCAGATCCACAGTCGCCGTGATTTGCAGTAGTGAATCAGCTGATCGCAGCAGAAGCCGGCGCCCGCCGGGGGCAACTCCGTGTATGGGTCGATAAACGTCCAGGTTTTGCCTCCGGTTGTTGAACGTGAGCAAAACCAGTTGCCGGTCATTATTATCCGTTTCCCAGAGCTTGCAATGCTGGGTTCAGTAATGGTGCCGGCCTGGCCACCGGTCGCTGCGAAGTCGAGCTCGAAACGGTCGACGATGGTTGTCATGATCAGCTCTCCGATTCGGGAGGCAGGTCTTCCTCAATGCTTGCCTCAGGTGGCCTTCGGGCCGTCCCAACGGGGGCTGGTTCTGGCGGCTTTTCCTCTGAAGCTGGTGACTGGTTACGGGGTGCCTTGTCCGGCCCCGGGGCTTTTCTGTGGGGTGAGATTTTGGAGTCTTTCTCGTCAAAGTCTGGCTTGCAGGCGTCATGTTCATCCGGGCAATGCCCTTTCTTATCCTGGCACTCTGGCTCCTGGGCACTGGTCGTATGCACATGTCCCACGCCTCGTTTTTCCCTCTTGGCCGCCATTCAGGCCACCATCAAACGGGTCAGATACCCGCCCATTACCGTCCAGAACAAGACGCTGTACCACTTCTCCCCTACCTCACGGTTGATCTTTCTTCCCACAAGAGTGCACACGGCCATAACCGGGACCAAGGCTCCTGCCAGTAAAAGATGGTTCATGGAAATCAGCCCCGACTGAGTGAACACCAGTGCCTTGGTCATATCGCCTACCATTGACACCAGTGAGGCAGCACCAACAAAGTAGAAACGCTCCAACTGAAGGCTCCGGATAGCAATGCCTTTCAAAGGCCCGGACGTACCGGAAAAACCGGATGTGCCGCCGGAAAGGAAGGCCAGAAAAACAGCCCAGACCCTGCGCACTGGTCCGTGGGCAAAAAAATCCCCTGCGAGGGTGAGCAGCAGCATGATGGCAACCGTGTATCGAACCCAGACCTCTGGCATTTGCAGCATCAGCGTGGCGCCCAGGGCGCTTCCAGCGATTACGGCGGAGGCAATTAATGCCGACGCGCCCCAGGGTAACGTTTTTCTGTAAACGACGACTTTAGCGATGTTGTTGCAGGCCAGAAGCAATGCAGCCACGGCAATCCCCTCCCGGGTGCCGATAGCCAGCATCAGGCCCGGAACCAGGATCAGCGAACCGCCAAGTCCTGCAGCCGCAGACAACACAAATGACGCCGGAATGACCAGCGCAAGAATAACGACAGTTAACGCATCAAATTCCATGAGTGGCTTCCTTGCTTAGGGGAAAAGTTGAGTTCCGGGCCTGCGACAGACACTGATCAAACGAGCTGCTGCGTGCGGCCAATGCCGGACGAGTCCTTCCACCCCATTCAGCGAGCCTGCGGGGGCCGCGGAAAATTGATCCGCGGTTGAGCCGCCGATTGCAACAAGCAGAACGCGGTGCCCATTGGGGACGGCTGAAAGATCAATATTGATAGCAACAGCCCTTGGCATGCGAGCCGCCAGGGGAACTGACAACCGGTGTAGGGGTGTGCCGTCAGTGGCCACTGGAGCATTCCAGCCCGCCGGTGTTGGTTGTGGCACCCCGCCTGTCAGACTTCTGGCGAAAGTGACAAGGTCGGTGCAATCGGTTCCCAACAAGGCATTCTGGGAGGCATCGGAACGCCACAAAAGCACAACGAACGCGCCGTTTGCAGCCACTGCACGGGTGTCACGGTGATGCAGAAGTACGTCTACGGTACTTCGCTCCTGGTAAGCCCGCCAAACATTGCTGATATTTCGAAGCGGCACCACCGCCTCCATCAGATCGATTTCCGAACCGGGAAGGCTGGGCGCTGCCGCGTTTTGCCAGGGAGCCCGATAGACACCGGGAGCCCCGGCCTCATCCTGTGCCGCCGCCATCACCGCGTTCCATAGCGCGGCATCCACCTGACGGGACCCGGGGGCTGGAAGCGCAAGCAATCTGCGGTGCCTCTCTATGAGATCACCAAACTGGTCACTCCATTGGCCATCAGCAATAACACTGGGGTAGATCCAGCGGAAAGCCGTCTGGAATGTCCAAAGCTGGTAGCGAAGATTGCCGTTGCGGAGACTGGAGCCACGGAACGCGGGCGGGTTGGCAACCGGTGCTTCAGGTCGGATGCAAATGTCGGGACTGGCAAAAAACGGTTCCGGAGTCGCTCCTGGTGAGCGCCGCGGATTCTGCATGGGCGTCGGAAAAATCCGCCGGTCGTCCCGGGCATGCACCCGCAGATAAGTGCGGGTCGGTTCGGCGGTCGCCAGATTGACTTCCCATACTCCCCGGGATTGCAGCGCCGCACGAAGCAGGCGTGGAGAGTCTGCGGCGCCGGCCGGGTCAGCCCAGACAGTCAGGTCCTGAACGGTGGATTCAGGCAGGCCATTTACAAATAACTGCCAGGCGCTGTGGGTATTGCCGGCTATCCTGTTGGCGCGCCAAACGGCTGATGCGGTGCCTACATAAACGGCGTTTGCGTTCACCGGATCGACAACCACTGAGTAAGCCGGGTCAATTGGGCTGCTGGGAGACGGAGGCACCGGGGGCAGGGTCTGCCCTAGCCCGGTCAGACGAAATCCCCCTGCGGCGCTATCAAAGTAGTAGCAGGTGTCCTGCGCTGGAACGGGCGGCACCGCTGCCACGGCTGGATTGGGGGGCGAAGCGGGAACTGCGGGTCTCCACTGGCTGGTCTGGCCGGTTCCTGTCAGGTAGAAATCGCTGGTACCTGGCACCGGCTCAATATCCGTCAGAAATGTTGCTTTTGGCGTTACCAGAGGCGGAACCGGGGCAGCCATTCCGGGAGACAGCAAGGTCGTCGAGGTCCAGCGGCCGGGATTGGCAGCGCTCTCCTGGTACTGAACGACGCCCTGATTGAAAAGCGCCAGCACAGTTCGTTCATCTGCCCACTTTACGGTCACAACGGATCCGAGCCCGCCTGCTGGCACTCCAAAAGCCATATTGGCGTCTGTGCTGGGAACCCGTGTGCCTGGACGGGGGTCCCTGGCCTGCACAAAGACACCGGCGGCCGTGACTGGCAGAACCCTCCAGGTATTTGGATTGCGGGTTCCCAGATTGTCCGTGATCCAGACCCGGTTGGTGCCCAGGGCAATTCGTCCAAGGCTTCCCGATGCACGGCGTATGGCGGCGATTCCCGAATAGAAATTGCTGGCGTCGGACTCTGCGTCGTTCGTTATCACGTTGCACGGCTGCACATAGCGAGCGGAGGGATCACAGGCCCAGTTTGCTCTAATAAACTGCCCCATCACATAGTGTGACTGCACCGGGTGGAAAACCACCCCGCCGCCGTCTCCCTGCATGCTGGTTTTCATTTCCCAGACTGTACTGCCCACCCTCACCTGTCGGCCATTATCCTGACAGCCCAGCATGGCGAAGTGGCTGGAGGTCGGGTGATTTGCACAGAATACCGACTCGATGGCTGCAAGTCCGACGTTCTTTGCAGCAAAGGTGTTGGTTTGACCGTTACGCAGGGAAGCAAACACTCCCCCGTCGCAGCCCACCCAGATCTGATTCGAACCATCCGGATTATTGGCCTTGCGCAGGCTGTGTACGTCGGGATGCACCGCATTACCTATCAGGCCCTGCGTGCTGGCTCCATGGGTTGTTCCAACTGGTTGATCAGAAATACCGGGCGAAGGAACCAGATTGTTTCCACTGACGTCGAAGGCCCAGATTGAGGCGTTCCAGTTTGCCAGCCAGAAAAGCGAACCGCCGATGTACACACAGTCGGTTCTGACCGGAGGCGGGCCCGCTGCGGTTGTTCGGGTCGTCACCACGATGGCCTGGTCATAGTCCCGCTGTCCGGGCCAGAGATTGGCGGCGCTGGGGACGTTATTGAGTGGATTGGCAGTAGGCACTGCAGGCACGTCCGTCGCAATCGCACCAGGGTTCGCAATCCGCCAGACGTGAGCGACAAGGGGCGCCTTGTTATCAGAAGGGTTCGTGTCCACCTCGCCCAATACATAGACCCGGGTGTTGTCATCATTAACCGCCATGCTCATTCGGCCGATCAGACGACTGCCTGCGGGCACTGTCGGAGCAGGCAGAAAATTCATCGCGGCCCAGACAAAGCTGTTGCCGTTGTCATCAGAAAAGGCAACGCCTGTATGTCTGAAGCAGACAAATAGCCGGTTACCGACGTAGCAAAGGTCTGTGGGGTCACTGAACTTGATCGCTACTCCTCTTGCAGGCGGCACTGTTGAACCCGGCGGAAACTGCAGTGGCGTCCAGCTGAAAGCCAGTTTACCCGCAACCAGGGAGCGGACACCGCGGAACAGGCCACCGGAGGTCGCCGCAATGACCTGGTCTCCGTCTGCACCCACCGGAGAGCCGGGGACTCTCACCATGCGCGCGACCGATACACCTTCCAGAACGCCGATACCGGTTGCCGCTTCCCAGGGGTCTGCATTCAGGGCCGCATCAGCAGGACCCTGTGCCACGAGTATACCCAGGCCGCGTGCCGGTGAGTGCCCGGTCGCCCGCTGGGTGGCACCGATTTCTCCCGTGCCCACCATGACAAAATCAGCCGCCGCATTGGCGCCAAATGACACCATCAGGCAACCGCTTGCAAAGGCACTGGTGTTACCGCCTGCCCGCCGGGGCTCGTTGGCCCAGCCACCAAGTGGTTCCCAGGTTGCGCCGCCATCGCCGGTGTACCAAACGCCGCCTTTGGCCGTAGCCGCGTAGACCCTTTGGCCATTGGCGCTGACAGCCAGGTCACGTACCCGTCCGGACACTCTGGGGCGCCCATCCGCCTGACCCTGCCTGACAACCGATGGGCCGATAGGCACCCAACGATTGGTGTTATTGGCAGCAAACGCCATGGGTGCGGGTGCTGCCATTGGTGTTGCGCCCGGACCCGGCTCGCCGAATTCGCCAATTCCCTCGCTCGTCATGAGCGCGCTCAGGGAAGCCGACAGAGCTTCGTGGTCTACAAAACCTGAGCTTTCATCGAGAAAGGCGTCGCGAGCTGCTGAATTCTTTTGTTTTTTCGCCTTTCTTTCTCGTCTGCGTTCCCAGGCTTTTTCCGCTGCAACGCGAAGATCAGCCGATGTATCAGTCATGACTCATCCTCCTCGATTATCCGGATCCAGCCTTCCTGGAATTCATGAGGCATCCGTGGCAGCAGAGCGGATTGACTGGCTGCCACGATGGGGTCATCCCGCCATGTCAGCGGTCCGGTGCGTCGCGTGAACTGTTGTTTCTCCCCGAGCAGGTTCACCTTGGGCAACCTGATTTCCTCCGGATCTACCAACACAGGGCCTACCCTCACTGAGGGAATGACCCGTTTCAGCCCCCGATTGGTCCATGCATCATTCAACGTCAGGGACTTTCTGGGCAATATGCCGGAAGTCAGGTTTACCCTGCCTGCAGGCAGCATCAGCAAGGTCACCCGATAGGACTGTCCCGGCTTTATGTACAGTATGTCCTGGCCGGACAGGTAAGGATGCTCCAGTGGTCGAACACCGGGGATATTAACCTGGCCCAGAAGGCCAAGCTGGCCACGGCGGCGGCCCGAGTCGCGAGCCAGGGCAGCGATGGATTTATCCACCAGATGGAAGTACTGGTAATCATCATCGATGAAATAGCCCAGCAGGGAATCGTCGCTTCTCTGCAGGTCGCCCAGGCGCACCGGGAAAGACTCATCCCGCAGGGCGTCGAAGGCGGCTAGTCGGGCTTCAGCCGTCTGTTCAGAATCGACCTTTACCTCATCAAGATCATCGGGAATATCCAGCCTGAGGGTCGCCTTCACCACGGCGATGGGGCGGCCGACCAGCCCGGCAATGTTTCCCGATCCAAGCGCACTGTAGGTGTCGACTGTCCAGAGGGTTGTGTCGATTGCGCGGAGAAGCGTGGTCAATGAACTCTCGACTTCAGGGAGCTTGCCGTCTCGCTGGCGGACATCGGACCGGATGACGCCGGTCACCAGGTTGCCCAGCGGCGTGGCACTGGCGGGCAACTCCGCCATGGGGCCCGCTCCCGGCGGCAGTGGGCGCCCCGGCGCGGGCTCCCAACGGACGGCACCGGTTAGCTCATGATGAGTGATCTGCCCCAGGGGATTGCCCTGGTTATCGAAGGCCTCCAGTGACTCATCAATGTGATCGGGAAGCAGGAAACCGGCGACAGGGTTAACGGCCAGTTCAGGCTCCAACTGATTGACAAACGCTTCGGGTGCCCGGGAAGGCTCTCCCTGGTAGGCCGGATCAACCAGACGGAACAGCCAGCGCGCACCAGCCTGAATCCTCGCGGCCATTTTCATGGCTGACGGGGTCTTACTGATTTCCAGCGGTGTGGTCGTGCGGATGTTATCCGTGGGCACATCAAGTACCCGCCCAAACGCGTCGACCAATCGAAGTGCACTGAAGGTCAGGGTGCCACCGAAAAGGGTCAGGGGATCAGCGATCACTTCCGGACGATCATCGGCCTCGGGTGCCGAGAAAAAGCCGCCGCGATAATCCAGCCCCAGAAGCTGTTCACGGATGCCATCCAGAGACGCTGAGGCAAGGTCCAGTGGTTCCAGAAAATCGGCGAGTGACTCCAGCGAACTCTGTTGCGACGCCGTGAGTGAGTCACCGGTGGCCTCCCGTTCCTGTTCGGCTTTGATCCAGCGTTCGATACCGGTATGAAGAGCAGTACCGAGTCCCCTGCTGATGGGGCTGCGGCCACTGATTTCAATCATCTGAACGTCAGCTGTGTCTGTACGGCGAACCAGTTCGAGTTCATCCAGGTCCCAGTCGCTTATCCGGGTTGAGCCTTCCAGTTCAACCCGCCACTCCAGCCAGAGTGGGACCCATGGCTGTCGCCACGCCGTTACGCCCAGGGGGCTTGGGTTATAGCCTTCAAGGTAGGAAGCTCGGGCGAGTTCTGCGGCCACCTGTTTCCTGATCGATGTTGCGGAAAATGCCATGGAAAGCCAGTTGTCCTGATCCGGTGCCTGAGGACCAAGCGCACTTTCGGACAGCGTGTACTCGCCGCTGCCGTCGTAACGGCCATCGCTGGAAAACAGCCTGAGCATTTCGCCATCGATGCGACGCTGGTACTGCGGCCGTGTTTCTTCTTTCTCCGCGGCTGCATTGGCCAGCCATCGGCTGCAGTAGGGATTGAGCACCATGGCCTCGCGCACGACCGTCAGAACCTCCGGAGGAACAGCACCCGACCCCAGCGTCGGTACAAGGTCGCGAGCCTTGATAACGCCCTTGATGCCTTTTACTGCTTCATTCGGATAGCGGCATCGCAGGCGGCCCTCGTCATCGTATAACCCGTCGAAGTGATGTCGCAGGCTCGGCCGGGCGCCCTTGATGGCAATGGATGGCGGCTGTGGGATAAATATCCTGGGCGCAGGCCTTTCCAGGGTGCGACGATCTTTAAGTGCCGTTTTTACGACTTTTTCCTCGATATTCAATTCAGCTGCCCTGGGAGCCTTGTCCTGTGCGCTGAAAATCACCTTGTCGCGCCACTTCACCTGCGGGTTCAGACTGTCACCCTTGCTCTGCCTGGCAAGTTTGGCCCTGCCCTTGCGGCCGACTGTGGTGGCGTTCACCGAGGCAGAATCCTCAACCCTGAGATGATCAAGCATTGCTGAAAGCAGTGGCTTGCCAGGCAGCGAGCTGAACATGTCATTGTGTTCACGCTCGGCGATATCCCGGAGGCCATCCTGTGTTCCAACCCGGTCGATCAGGTCGCTGGTGAAGGCGGCAGACAGCATTTCGGCAGCCCTTCTATCGGACAGGCTGGAACCCAGAGTCTCGGCGCCAAGGCCGGTCACCAGATCATCCGTATCAAAACCTGCGGACACAGAAAGCGCTTCACTCCGGGGCCGCTCATCAGAGCCTGGCAGCGCCGTATCAAAAGGCACACCCGTAATCATTCCGTGGAAGAGCGACATGAATGTTGGTGGCTTCTGGGCAATCAGGACTTTGGCCGCTTTATCGACGGGTAAAGGCATCTCCGGGGCAATATCCGAGTAGGTAAAAGCTTCTTCCCTGCCGCGGGCGACGATTTTTGTGGGCGTTGATTCAAGCGGTTGCTTGAACTGGCCCCTGGCACGTAAGCGTTCGAGTACAGCAAGGTCCGGCTCATTGCTTGGGGGTTCGGCCTCAGGGTCAAGATGCCAGCCAAGCTCCGCCATGACCTCTAAAAGATCCACTTTCGCACTGACGCCCAGAGGATCTTTGTCGATATCGGTATACCAGCCTGCGACCACATAGGTGGCGGCATTGCTCTCAAAGCCATCCTTGGCGACTTTTTTCAGCCCCGGCAGATCTTCAAATCTGTCGTGGAAGCCGAAACGCCCGGCACTGGCATGGTAGCATGCCGTCCAGAGTGGTGAGCCCCCAACGGTTCCGTCGAGCCGGTCGTAGGTCGGTTTTTCCACGTTCTCGCCGGTCACCCCCCGATACAGATCAAGCGGCGTTTGTGAGCCTTTCTTTGCATCAACCACCCACCCCCTGAGCATCGGTCGTTTGATACCCACGGGAAACAGCGAACGGATAACCACCCAGTGATCGGGGAGTTCGGTCATCTCAAGTTCGCCACCGGCTGACGACTCCGCGCCCCTGAGCAACGCATCGGGCAGCGCCCAGTGCAGGTGCACGCCGGTCTCAGGAATGCTGCCCTCGGCAAAAGGCAGCGGGTCGCCGCGACTTCCGGTAACCGGAACCAGCGGTTCCGGGTTGGACTCGTGGGCCACGTAGGCCTGAACATCCACGGGCACCAGTATGCGTTTGTTTCGACGCAGATCCGGATCCCAGGTTGTGACAGAGCCCAGGTCGGTGTCCGCCCTGACCAACCATGCCCAGCGCTCATTGAAGACCGCCTTGCTGAGCGTTTTCTTTTTAAGCAGATGCTTGAACATGTCGGGCCTCATAGCTTGAACGTGGCGTTGACCATCGTTTCGTACTCGATGGTAGCCCGGAACATGGCACTGATCGGCGGCACCTGGACTTCACCAAATACCTGCCGCCACGGAAATGTAACCAGCTGGAGGGCGTACTCCGCACTGTCGAGGCCATCCCCGGCACCGGTGTCAGGATGGGCTTCGAGGGCCTCGGACAGACGGCGAATATCCACGACGCCAGAAGACCCGACCCGAAAAGGCACGTCCACATCCTTGCTGCCATCGTCAGCCAGGTATTCAAAGTTGTCTTTGTTACGGGGTCGCAGGCTCGCAGAGCGTTGATTACCGTTGTCCTGGTGCATGAAACCGAACTGGACGCCCTGCCTCGGCTCTTCGATGTGGACGACCTTGGGTATGCTGTCAAACAGGCAAAGCAGAACCGCAGGGGCCAGACGTTCCAGGCGCAGAAGCCTTACCCGGCGAGGGTCATCCTCGGTGAACTGGAAGTCATCGCCCTCTTCCGGATCCACATTGAACGCCCGGACGTGGAGGCCTGGCCAACCGGAAACAGCAGCCGAGCGCAGCAGGAAACCAGTGACGGGCCCTGGCTGTCCCATGAGCCTGGCCACGCCTTTTCTTCTGCGGACGTTGCGTTCCTCGGTGTCCAGTTCCGCGCGGATGGCGGTATATTGGGCATCGAGTTGTATCCGGTCGTCACTGTTCACGGTTCCGACGCTCAGGGCGCCCTGTACCAGAGCGTCAGACCACCGGCGGTCCAGGTAAAACCAGCGAATCGATTCCGGCGGAAGCAGCTCGCTGTCTGCGACCAGGTTGGCGAAGGGGACGCCTTCCAGAAGCCGCAGCCGCACCAGCCAGTTCCTGAGTGCTGCAGGCATGGCCGT
>Ga0136604_1001370_pt1 | contig 10975 bp, 8 predicted proteins | sample AntRauFillE10628_FD_104928 | JGI IMG/M metagenome (GOLD analysis project Ga0136604, IMG submission 104928) | Saline lake microbial communities from Rauer Islands, Antarctica - Metagenome Filla E10 #628 | ecosystem: Environmental > Aquatic > Non-marine Saline and Alkaline > Saline | place... | reverse complement strand
GCCAGGTAGTCCTTGGCGGTGTGACGGCGAATGCCGCCGGTCGGGCAGAAGGTGACGTCCGGAAATGGGCCAGCGAAGGCCTTCAGGGCCGGGATGCCGCCGGAGACTTCCGCTGGGAAGAATTTGAATTCACGGTAGCCCAGGTTGTGGCCCACCATCAGCTCGGAAATGGTCGAAACGCCCGGCAGCAAAGACGCCTCGGACGTTACGCCGAATTCCAGAATCGCCTCGGTAACCCCAGGCGTGATCACAAACTGGGCGCCGGCAGACTCTACCTGGCGATACTGGGCGATGCTTGTCACCGTACCAGCGCCTACCCAGGCTTCCGGAATGGCTTCCCTGATCTGCTCGATGGCTTTCAGGCCATGAGGCGTGCGCAGAGTAATTTCCAGAACGCGGATACCACCCTCAACCAAAGCCCGGCACAACGGCAACGCCTGATCAGGATGGTTAATGGTAATCACTGGAACCAGCGGTGACGCGTTCAACACTGACCGGACGCGGTCGCGGTGGTAATCGGCTAACTGGTTCATTCAAGCACTCCAGTAAATCTGCAGGCCGGGCTTGAGGAAGGCGCGGATGGGCATTTGCCGGACGCTATTGATATCGCCGCATGCTGTCCGCAGAGTGGCCAGCTTGTCGTCACCATTCAGGTGCAGCGCGGTCAACCCGGCTTGCCTGAGCGCACGCAACGTCAGGGTGATTCGTTTTTGAGACTGTGAGGGCGGCGTCATCGGCGACACAATTCGTGCAGACTCCGTGTCCAGCGCCTGGTCCAGTTCCGGCGAATCCGGAAACAGGGAGGCGGTATGGCCATCGGTGCCCATACCCAGAATCAATACATCCAACGGAAAATGCAGGTTAGAAAGTGCTTTTTCAACCGCTAAAAGGCCTTCTGCCGGCGTCGCACCGGGCTGCTTGAGCGAAAGGTAGTGTGCTTCCGCCGCCGGGCCCTGGAGCAGGTTCTCCTTGACGAGACGCGTATTGCTGGCCTGGTCAGACTCGGGTACCCAGCGTTCGTCGGCCAGCAGTACATCGATTCTTGCCCAGTCCAACGGCTTCTCCCTCAAGGTTTCAAAAAAAGGCAGTGGCGTGGAGCCACCGGAAACCACAAGGCTTGCACGCGGGGCAATCAACAACCGCTCAGAAAGATGCTCGGCAACGGCATCCGCCAACGCCCGGGCTGCGTCTCCCGGAGTGTCGTAAAAAGCGGCGCTCACCGCCTCTGGAAGATTCAGATCATGCATCTTCATACCAACTCCTGCCGTCCCGGGTAATCATTGCGATGGACGCCACCGGTCCCCAGGTGCCCGCAGCGTAGCGTTTGGGCGGTTGGCCGCTGTCATCCCAGTTGCGCATAATCTGATCGGCCCACTGCCAGGCATTTTCCACCTCGTCCCGACGCACGAACAGATACTGGTTTCCTTTCATGATTTCCCAGAGTAGCCGCTCATAGGCATCCGGTATCCGATCGGTTTCAAACGTTTCGGAGAACGTAAGCTCCAGCGGCCCCTGTCTCAGACGCATACCCTTGTCCAGCCCCTGATCCTTGGTCAGGATCTGCAGGGACATGCCCTCATCAGGCTGCAAACGAATAATCAGCTTGTTGTTGGCCAGGTGCTTCTGGTCCGGATCGAAGATGTAGTGCGGGGCCGGCTTGAAGTGGATGATGATCTGGGACAGCTTTTCAGGCAGTCGTTTACCGGTGCGTATATAGAAGGGCACGCCGGACCAGCGCCAGTTATCAATTTCCGCTTTTAGCGCCACAAACGTTTCGGTTTTACTACCTCTGGCTGCCCCCTCTTCTTCCAGATAACCGGGGACCGGTTTTCCTGCGCTGGTGCCGGCCGTGTACTGACCCCGAACAACATGGGTTTCCATCATGTCCGGGGTAACCCTGCGCAGGGCTTTCAGCACTTTTACCTTTTCATTCCGGATGCTGTCAGCGGACAGGTCCGAGGGCGGATCCATGGCAATCAGGCACAACAGTTGCAAAAGATGGTTCTGCACCATATCCCGCAACTGGCCGGCCTTGTCAAAATAGCCCCACCGCCCTTCAATGCCAACACTTTCCGCCACGGATATTTCCACATGAGAGATATGGTTCTGATCCCACTGAGAGGCGAACAAATTGTTCGCAAAGCGCAGAGCAATAAGATTCTGGACGGTTTCCTTGCCCAGGTAGTGGTCAATCCGGAAAAGCTGATTCTCGTTGTAAACCTCGGCCAGCTCGTCGTTGATAACCTTTGATGATTCAAGGTCGTGGCCAATAGGCTTCTCAACAACTACCCGAGTATTGTGATCGCAACACCCGTGACTCCTCAGATTTCGGGCAATTTCGCCGTACATAGCGGGCGGCGTTGCCATATAAACAACAAGATGACTGAGGTCAAAGTTACGCCATGTCTTGAGCTCCTCAAAACCCGCAGGCTCATTGAAATCAAGACGATGGTAATCAACTCGCAACAGAAACTGGTCTGCTACGCCGGCGTCAAATTCGTCAGGCTTCACATACTGCTGCAATGTTTCTCGCAACACCTGCCGGACGCCTGCGGTGTCAGAGTCGCGTCTGGCGATCGCAAGAATGCGACTGTCGGCGTGCAACAATCCAGTACGTTCAAGCTGATAAAGCGCCGGAAAAAGTTTGCGCTGGGCAAGGTCGCCAAGAGCGCCAAACATCATCACATCACAGCGGGTTTCATCACGATCGGCCATCGGTTTCCAGTCTCCATGATTCCAGGTCGTACGACTATCGCGGGCCTGCCACGCCATCGAACGCATTACCAATCACAACCAGAGGTAGTAATTTTATCAAAATAATGACAGCTAGTACCCGTCATTCCAAGGCCCTACCGGCAAAGATGACAAGTTTACTACCCTATTTCTTCGACAAACACGCTATAATTCCGAAAAATTCAACGAATGGCTACCAGCTTCAGGAGTGCCCGCGATGGCTGCCAACAGAACGCAACGCGACGACAACCTGCTTGAGGACATCAAGAACCAACTGGAAACACTCAATAAATCCGAACGCAAAGTTGCCGAAGCCATTATGCGGGACCCGACGGCGGCAACCCGTTATAGCATAGCCGCACTTGCCCAGGCGGCCGACGTCAGCGAACCAACCGTTAACCGGTTTTGTCGGGGCTTCTCAGCGACTGGCTTTCCCGATTTTAAAATCCGGCTGGCTCAGAGCATTGCCACTGGCACGCCCTATATCGGTCAGAATATCGAACCGGACGATTCGGTTGACGAATTCGCCGACAAAATCATGCTTAGCACCATCGTTAACCTCGAGAAAACGCGCCAGAGCCTTGATCCCGGCGCGCTGTCCGCTGCGATTGATCACCTGATTCAGGCCAAGCAGATTCACTTCTTTGGAATGGGTGGATCAGCGCCGGTGGCAATGGACGCCCAGCACAAATTTTTCCGCTTCAATATTCCGGTGATGTTCTACGATGACCCCCTGATGCAGAGAATGGTTGCGGCGGGCAGTTCCACCGGCGACGTGATGGTACTTATCTCCAACACCGGGCGCACTCTGGAGACCATTGAGATTGCACAGCATGCCCGGGCGAACGGGGCAACGGTGATCGGCATTACCACCCCTGACTCGCCCCTGGCCGATATGTGCACGGTTGTGGTGGGCGTGACGGCGCCGGAAGACACAGAGGTCTATATGCCCATGGCGTCAAGGATCATCCACCTGACCGTCATCGATATACTCGCCACCGGGGTCACCCTCAAGCGGGGCACCGATTTTCTTGATCACCTGAAAAAAATAAAGGAGAGCCTCAGGCCAACCCGGGTCCCAAGATGATTCGTCTTTCCAGGCCCTGAATAACAGGCGAAAAAAAAGCACCCGTTGGGTGCTTTTTTGTGCCTCAGCGCCTCTCGACTTCCGCCTGATTTCGCAGATACCGCTGATAAGCCTGATACTCTCGCTGTCCACCAATGGTAGCAAGGAATTCGTTGATCTGCTGGTACTCCTGGCTATCAGGATCAACTACCCCTTCTTCCACTGAATCCAAAGCAACGATGATCACGCCGTCGCCTGTCAGCTCGAAGCCGTATTCGGCTCCGCTATCCGGACGCGCAAGGGAGAACACTGTCGATACCGCTGACCGACTGACGACTGAGCTGTTGCGACCCTGTTCGGTGTAAGTTGCCCACTCGCCCAGTTCCAGAGATAAGGCGTCTTCTCCCGCCTCGAGCTCGGCGACAATGGATTCAGCCCTTTCCCGAAGCGCCTCACGGGTTTTCTGACGGGTAAGTTGTTGGCGGATATCCGCCTCAACATCCTCAAGCGGCTGCTGCCGCGCTTCGTAATACTGACCAACCCGAGCAACAACCGACATGTTGTCTCCCACATCGATCAACTCTGTATTAAAGCCATCGTCCAGAACGTCCCCTGAAAAAAGCTGACGTACCAGACCTGCATGATCAAACGGAGGTTCCCCGCCATTACGGGTTACACCTTCTTTGGTGCGAACCTCGAGGCCCAGCTCTTCCGCCGGCTCTTCCAGATTGTCGGCTGAGTAAGCGCGATCAGACAGATCGGTGCGAACTTCGGCGAAGCGTTCATTTGCTTTGCTGCGAGCCAGATCGCGACGCAACTCGCTTTCCAGTTCGGCGAGCGGTGGTACGTCAGACTTGCGAATACCCGTTACCTGGATCAGGTGAATGCCGAAACTGGTGGATACCGGCTCTGAAATTTCACCCTCCTCAAGCTCAAACAGAGTCTCTTCAAACGCCGGATCATAGACGCCGCGGCCGGCATAACCCAGATCACCCCCCTGCTCTGCAGAGATTGTGTCTATTGAGTATTCTCCTGCAAGGTCGGAAAACGATTCCCCGCTTTCCAGGCGATCCTGGATTGTCTGCATCGTCGACTCGGCTTCGGTCCCATCCTCGATAAGAATGTGGGATGCCTGGCGTTCCTCCCTCGCAAGATCAGAGGCCTGCTGCTCATAATACGTCTGTAGCTCTTCATCGCTGACCTCAATCGACTCAGCGAGCGCCTCAAGCGACAGTACGATATACCGTGCATCGACCTGCTCGGGCAATTGGTAGTTGCCTGCGTTGGCATCGTAGTAGCTTGCGACTTCGTCACTGCTGACACTGACCTGCTCGCTTACCGTCGACTCTTCAACTGTCAGCGCACGAAAGTCACGGGTCTGGTTCTGGATCGCCAGTAAGTCCGCCGCATTCTGTCTGGCCGACACGCCGCTCTGGGCAATGCCCGTACGGATTTGATTGATCACATATTGCCTGCGCATGGTCTCGCGGAACTCCACAACCCCCATGCCCATATTGCGAACGCTGGCGACGAATCGATCGCGGCTGAAGGTCCCGTCAACCTGAAATTGCGGCATCTGGGTGATCAACGCATCGATATCCGCATCAGACAGAGACAGCCCCTGCTCAGCGGCATCCTGGGTAAGGACCTTCTGTTGAATCAGGGATTCGAGAACATCGCTCCGAATCTGGTCTTCGTTCAGCAAAGACTGATCCGGCCTGTCCATATCCGATAGCCGTCGCTGACTTTCGATCTGCACAACGCGCATAAACTCACGTTCAGTAATGTCGTCGCCATTGACGGTTGCGACGCTCGGCTCGCCTGAAAACCCGCCGATAATGGCATCCATGCCCCAGATTGATAGTGAGACAATCAGCAGACCAATAATAATTTTGGCAATCGTGCCCTGGGAATTTTCCCGAATATCTTGAAGCATGTTTCTCCCGGATCCCTGATCAGTGTCAGTAAGGGTCACTTAACGTAAAAAGGCGCATTCGGTCAGGAATGCGCCTTGGAATTCTTTCGGAGCTATCTGCCATCAGAACAGACCCTCTGGCAGGCGCTCCGGCAACAGCCACGACGGCTGCCACCTAAAGAAAGACCCCGTTTACTTAACGGCGTCTTTCAAGGCCTTGCCTGCTTTGAAACCAGGCACTTTGGAGGCCGCGATCTTGATCTCTGCACCGGTCTGCGGGTTGCGGCCAGTACGTGCGGCGCGCTCCTTCACAGAAAAAGTGCCAAAGCCTATCAGTGTAACCTGATCACCTTTTTTGAGAGCACCGGTAATGGAGGAAGTCACTGAATCCAGAGCGCGACCTGCTGCGGCTTTGGAGATGTCTGCTGATTCTGCAATTGCGTCGATTAGTTCGGACTTATTCACACTAAACCCCTTCGATTCTAGGTTGAAGATGTTATAGGTTGGTTTGTTGTTTCGTGGACTTTCCCGACTATCGCATAAGCGATCTGAGAATTCCATTCTTCACTTTTATTATTCCTTTCGGCATATCACCGGCATTCGGAATAGGCTTAAACGGCGCGGGAGCCCTTGATACTGGCTGCTTCGCGGCGAAACAGTTATACCAATGGGCTCTCTAGCCTGTCAACAACACTGAACGTGTTTAATGTGTATTTATGCGCTCGGACGTTTCGTTTTCGTCATCGCGAGCGCTTCCTGAACCCGCTTCCGACACTGGCTCTTCGGCACCCGGCTTGGGCGCATAAACCAGCGCTATGTCCAGCACTTCGTCAATCCATTTGACCGGAAGGATCTCCAGAGACTCCTTGATATTCTCTGGTATCTCTTTGAGATCCCTCGCATTTTCATCAGGGATGATCACGGTCTTGATGCCACCACGGTGGGCCGCCAGAAGCTTTTCTTTCAGTCCACCGATGGGCAAAACCCGACCCCGAAGCGTGATTTCACCGGTCATGGCAACATCCGCTCTGACCGGTATCTGGGTCAGCGCAGAAACCAACGCGGTGCACATGCCAATACCGGCACTGGGACCATCTTTTGGCGTTGCACCTTCCGGTACGTGCACATGCAGATCGTACTTTTCATGAAAATCGTCCTTGATTCCAAGCCCGATTGCACGGCTTCTGACTACAGTAAGAGCCGCCTGGATGGACTCCTGCATGACGTCACCCAGCGAGCCGGTCTTCACAACACGGCCCTTACCCTTGGTCAGGGCACACTCGAGAGTCAGCAGTTCACCACCCACCTGTGTCCACGCAAGGCCAGTGACCTGCCCGACCTGGTTCTTCTCTTCTGCCAGTCCGAATTTGAACTTCTTGACGCCAGAGAAGTCTTCCAGCTCGTCAGGGGTAAGTGTCAGTGACACTTTGTCGCTGCTTTCAACATGGTTTCGTACCACCTTACGACATATCTTGGCGATTTCCCGCTCAAGACCACGAACGCCCGCCTCACGGGTGTAGTACCGAACCAGGTCCCGCAGTGTCTCTTCGGACATCAGTAATTCATCTTTGCGAAGGCCGTTGGCTTTAACTTGCTTGGGCACCAGGTACTTCAGCGCGATATTCACCTTTTCATCTTCGGTGTACCCCGGAATCCGGATAATCTCCATCCGATCCAGCAGAGCCGGCGGAATGTCCATGGAGTTGGAGGTACACACGAACATCACATCCGACAGATCGTAATCCACTTCCAGGTAATGGTCGTTGAACGTGTGATTTTGCTCCGGATCGAGCACTTCAAGCAGCGCAGACGCCGGGTCGCCACGATGATCCATACCCATCTTGTCAATTTCATCGAACAGGAAAAGCGGGTTTTTGACGCCGACTTGGAGAGCTTCTGGAGTAGTTTGCCCGGCAATGCGCCGATGTAAGTCTTTCGGTGACCGCGGATTTCAGCCTCGTCCCTGACGCCGCCCAGAGCCATTCGGGTGTACTTACGATTGGTTGCACGAGCGATGGACTGCCCCAACGACGTCTTACCCACACCGGGAGGTCCTACCAGACAAAGCACTGGGCCTTTTACTTTTTTAACGCGACTCTGCACTGCCAGGTACTCAAGAATCCGCTTCTTGACCTCGTCCAGGCCGTAGTGATCCTCGTCAAGAATTTCACGGGCTTTCTCAATATTATGACGGACCCTGCTGCGCTTCCTCCATGGAATCGAAAGCATCCAGTCTATATATCCCCGGACAACCGTTGCTTCAGCTGACATGGGAGACATCATCTTAAGCTTGTTCAACTCGGCTTCCGTCTTCTTCAGAGCTTCTTCTGGCAGGCGGGCTTCCTCCAGCTTCTGCTCCAGTTCCTCAAAGTCATTGTTACCCTCACCAAGACTACCCATCTCTTTCTGAATGGCTTTCATCTGCTCATTGAGGTAATACTCGCGCTGGCTGCGTTCCATCTGCTTCTTGACGCGCCCACGGATGCGTTTTTCAACTTCAATCAGGTCGATTTCGCCGTCCAGCTTACCCAGCAACAGATCAACACGCTTACGGATATCCAGCGCTTCCAGAAGTTCCTGCTTTTCAGGGATCTTCAACTCAAGATGAGCCGCCATGGTATCGGCCAGGCGTTCGAGCTCAGTGATACCTGTAAGTGAACCGGACACTTCCGATGGTACCTTGCGGGAAAGTTTGACGTACTTTTCAAACTCTTCCATTAACGTTTTAACCAGAACCTCCTGCTCCTTTTCGGGCAGCGCGTCCTCGTCAATCAACATGGCATGACCGGCAAGATAATCAATGTCCGTTATGTTGCTTATGGTCGCTCTGGCGTTGCCCTCCACCAGAACTTTCACCGTGCCATCTGGCAGGCGAAGCATCTGCAGCACCGTGGCGAGGGTGCCCATATCGAACACATCTCCGGCGCCGGGCTCGTCGGTAGACGCGTCTTTCTGAGCGACCAGAAGGATCTCCTTGCTGCCGTCCATTGCAGCCTCAAGGGCCTGTATTGATTTCTCGCGACCCACAAACAATGGGACCACCATGTGCGGGAACACCACAACATCACGAAGCGGCAGGAGCGGGTATTCTTGCACGGATTCTTCAGGTATCAGGGTCATAGAAAATCCTCTGACGACGTTTCTTTCAGCATATCACCCTTCTTTGGGGCGACAGCAGAAAATGCAATCTCTTCGAAGGCCTAAGCCCAATGGTGACGTTCGATCAGGCACAAAAAAAGGGCGAATACGCCCTTTTTCTGACTGCGAGAAAATCAGTCATCCGGAACGGCTTTGGCATGATCGTTATTCGCGTAGATTTTAAAGGGCTCCGACTGTCCCTTTATGACGCTTTCATCGATAACTACCTTGGAGACGTCATGTTCAGATGGAATCTGATACATGGTGTCCAATAAGGTCGCTTCCATAATGGAACGCAAACCACGAGCGCCTGTTTTCCTGGCCATCGCCTTATTGGCTACTGCCCTGAGCGCATCTTCCCGGAAATCCAGCTCTACGCCTTCCATATCAAACAGCTTCTGATACTGCTTGGTCAGGGCGTTTTTGGGCTCGGTCAGAATCTGCACCAGTGCGGCCTCGTCGAGTTCGGTCAGCGTTGCTACCACTGGCAGACGCCCGACAAACTCTGGAATCAGACCGTACTTCACCAGATCTTCGGTTTCGACGTTCTTGATAATGTCGCCGGTATTCTTGGTGTCGTCCGGGCTCTTCACCGTGGCAGAAAAACCAATGCTACTGCGTTCAGAACGCTCCTGAATGACTTTGTCCAGGCCGGCGAAGGCACCACCACAAATAAACAGCATGTTACCCGTGTCCACCTGCAAAAACTCCTGCTGGGGATGCTTACGACCACCTTGCGGCGGCACCGAGGCAACGGTCCCTTCGATCAGCTTGAGCAGTGCCTGTTGGACACCCTCACCCGACACGTCGCGCGTGATGGAGGGATTGTCGGATTTGCGCGAAATCTTGTCGATCTCATCGATATAGACAATGCCTTTCTGGGCTTTTTCCACATCGTAGTCGCACTTCTGGAGCAATTTCTGAATGATGTTTTCAACATCTTCACCCACATAACCGGCTTCGGTCAGCGTGGTTGCATCAGCAATCGTGAAAGGCACGTTCAACATGCGAGCAAGTGTCTCGGCCAGCAGTGTCTTACCACTACCCGTCGGACCGATCAGCAGAATATTACTCTTACCCAGCTCAACTTCCGCTTTGCCTTCACCATAACGAAGACGCTTGTAGTGGTTATAAACCGCGACGGACAAAACGACCTTGGCTCGGTCTTGACCGATAACGTACTCGTCAAGATTGTCGCGGATTTCAGCAGGTGTCGGAAGGCGATCGCTGGCCTCTTCCTGAGCATTTTCCTGAATCTCTTCGCGGATAATGTCATTGCACAGGTCTACGCACTCGTCGCAGATGAACACCGAGGGCCCTGCAATGAGCTTCCGGACTTCATGCTGGCTTTTTCCACAAAACGAGCAGTACAGCAACTTGCCGTTATCGTCGCCTCTGCCGTTTCTTTCATCTGCCATTGAAATACCTCTGAGCTTGATTTGCCGACGTGCTCATCTGCTTACGCCGGCAGGGAATGATGCGATCACCTTGCAGTATTATTGATTAGGTGTGCGCTTATCAAGTATTGAATCAATCAGACCATAGTCCTTGGCCTGCTGCGGATCCATGAAATTGTCCCGCTCTGTATCGCGGGCAATCGTCTCAAGATCCTGACCTGTATGCCTGGCCAGGATGGTATTGAGGGTGTGTCGGATCTTGAGAATCTCACGGGTGTGGATCTCAATGTCGGTCGCCTGCCCCTGATATCCGCCAAGTGGCTGGTGAATCATCATTCTGGAGTTTGGCAGACACGCACGCTTGCCTTCAGCACCGCCAGACAGCAAGAACGCACCCATACTGGCAGCCTGGCCGACGCACAGGGTAGCCACATCGGGCTTGATGAACTGCATGGTGTCGTAAATAGACATACCCGCCGTCACTGACCCGCCTGGGCTGTTGATGTACAGGTGAATATCCTTATCGGGATTCTCGGATTCCAGGAACAACAACTGTGCAACGATCAGGTTGGCCATGTGGTCTTCGACCTGGCCCACCATAAAAATCACCCGCTCTTTCAGAAGACGGGAATAAATATCGAATGAGCGCTCGCCCCGGGCGGTCTGCTCAATAACCATGGGTACCAGACCGGAACTGGTAACCATTGCGGGACCATCAATTGGTTT
>Ga0136604_1001368_pt1 | contig 10981 bp, 6 predicted proteins | sample AntRauFillE10628_FD_104928 | JGI IMG/M metagenome (GOLD analysis project Ga0136604, IMG submission 104928) | Saline lake microbial communities from Rauer Islands, Antarctica - Metagenome Filla E10 #628 | ecosystem: Environmental > Aquatic > Non-marine Saline and Alkaline > Saline | place... | reverse complement strand
CGAACACTGCTCCTACAAAAACTCTATCAAATGGCTTAAAACCCTACCTAAGAAAGGTCCTCACATGCTCGTTGAAGCGGGTGAAGAGAATGCCGGTCTGGTAGACATTGGCGATGGTCTTGCCTGCGCTTTCAAAATTGAAAGTCACAATCACCCTTCGGCTATCGAGCCTTACCAGGGAGCGGCAACGGGTGTTGGTGGTATCAACCGCGACATCTTTACCATGGGCGCTCGCCCGGTGGCACAGCTCAACTCATTGCGTTTTGGCAGCCTCGATAAAGACCGCACCAAATGGATGCTCGAAGGAGTGGTGAAAGGAATTGGCGATTACGGAAATGCTTTTGGAATCCCCGTAGTTGGCGGTGAAGTATTCTTCAACGACTGCTACGAAACCAATCCATTGGTGAACGCCATGAGCGCGGGAATCATGGAAACGGACAAAATGATTTCGGCCACGGCAAGTGGTGTTGGCAACCCGGTTTACATCGTGGGTTCTGCCACCGGAAAAGACGGAATTCAGGGGGCGAGCTTTGCCTCAAAAGATATTACTGAAGATTCAGCCAGCGACCTTCCGAGTGTTCAGGTGGGTGACCCTTTCCAGGAAAAACTCCTTTTGGAAGCTACTCTCGAACTAGCTGAAACGGACGCTGTGGTTGGAATGCAGGACATGGGTGCTGCAGGAATTACTTGCTCCAGCTCTGAGATGAGCGCTGCCGGTGAAGTCGGCATGGACATTTTTCTCCACCGCGTGCCTTTGCGGCAGGACGACATGAAGCCTTTCGAAATTCTACTCAGCGAGTCGCAAGAGCGCATGCTGGTAGTTGTGAAAAAAGGAAAAGAAGATGTTGTAAAACAGATTTTTGACAAGTGGGATCTCAACGCAGAAGAAATTGGTGTGGTGACAGACAGCAAGCAGGTGCGCTACTTTATGGGTGAAGACCTCGTAGCCGACATTCCAGCTGAGTCGCTTGTGCTTGGCGGAGGAGCTCCTGTTTACGAAAGAGAATATACCGAGCCGGCTTACTACAAAGAAGGTCAGAAGTTCAACATCGATCAGATTGACGAGCCGAGCGACCTGGTAGTGGTTGCCAGAAAATTGCTTGCCAACCCAAACCTCGCTTCCAAGCGTTGGATTTGGGAGCAGTACGACAGCATGGTGGGAACAGCCACGATGACTACCAACGGCCCATCCGATGCCGGGATCGTGAACCTGAAAGGAACCAATAAAGCTTTGGCACTCACTGTTGATTGCAACGCGCGTTACGTGAACTGCGATCCTGAAATAGGAACGGCCATCGCTGTTGCAGAAGCCGCTCGCAACATCGTTTGTAGTGGTGGTGAGCCATCGGCAATCACCAATTGCCTCAACTTTGGGAATCCTTACAACCCGGAAGTTTACTGGCAGTTTGTAGGGGCGATAAAAGGAATGAGCGCAGCTTGCGAAAAATTCCAGACTCCTGTAACAGGTGGAAACGTGAGTTTCTACAATCAGTCGCAGGGCAAAGACGGAAAGCCGAAACCTGTTTTCCCAACTCCGACCATCGGAATGCTTGGATTGCTTCAGGACAAGTCGCTGCACACAACTCTCGATTTTAAATACAAGGGAGATTTGATTTTCCTTTTGGGCGAAGCCAGAGATGACATCAACGCATCTGAGTACTTGTCGAGCATCCACGGAATCGAGAACACACCGGCTCCGTATTTCGATATCGATGAAGAGTTCGAACTTCAAAAGTGCGTGAAAGAATTGATCAAGAACAACTTTGTGAATGCAGTTCACGATGTTTCTGACGGAGGACTTTTCCTTACGCTTGTAGAGATGGGGCTTCCTCGCGGACTTGGCTTCGACATCGTTACCGATTCGGAGTTGCGCGAAGATGCATTCCTCTTTGGAGAATCTCAGAGCCGAATTGTGGTAACAGTAGTTGAAGACTACGAAGACAACTTTATCGACATGGTGACCGAGGCGGGAGTGACGATGACTTTGCTCGGCCACGTGACCAAAGGCAAAATGTGGGTTGATGAGGAACACTTTGGCTACATTGACGATGCTCGTAAGATTTATGACAATGCCATCGCTGAAAAAATGAAAAAGTAGACTGTCTCTAAAGCTCGAGAGCTGCGTTACTCTTGATTTGAAAACAGTCATTCACGAAAGTGAACTCCTTGATTTTCAAATCATCGAAAGCCTTACTCTCGAACTTTATAGCCAAGTCGCTTTAATCTATAATTGTGAAGCCAAATTTTGACTAATATTTTTGAAGCAATGTCGTTAAGAGAATGCTAAAGCAATGCTTTTGCCAACCGGATTCTCTGGGTAACCCCGATGAAAAATGAAAATTATCCGTTTTATCTTCAGTAAGGTTTTTTTGAAGAACCTTCTCATAGCCCTGGTTTTTGTAGCGGTTGTGATCTTTGGGGCCAATATCTACCTCAGCTCGTACACCGATCACGGAGAAACGGTGGAAGTGCCTGACTTGCGCGGCATGACTCTCGAGGATGTGGAAAGCACACTTTCTTCTTCAACGTTGACTTTCGAGGTGATCGACTCTGTCTACAACGAGGGCCAGCGCGGCACTGTGCTCGAGCAATTGCCGCCACCAGCTTCCCAGGTGAAGGAAGATCGTAGTATTTACCTAACGGTGAATGCACAGCGACAGCCGATGACAGAAATCAAGGTTAAAATCGGGGAGTCCTTTAGAATCGCACAGACTAAGCTCAACATCGATGGAATTGAGTACACGACCGAATACAAGCCCGGTGTTTGCAGCAACTGCGTGCTCGGAATAAAGTATCAGGGCAAGGATGTAGAAACAGGAACTGAAATCCGAAGAGGGGACAAGATCACGCTCATTTTGGGTGAGCGAGGGAATGAGAAAGTTTCTGTTCCAGGTCTTTTCGGTTTGTCTCTCGACAGTGCCGAAATGGTTTTAACAGATCATTCACTGACAGTTGGATCCCAGATCTACGATCAGGGCATTCAAACCAGACAAGATTCTTTAGATGCGAGGATTTACGATCAATACCCTGATCATTCTGATGATCAGGAGTTGCGAATAGGCAGTCCGGTAGACGTGTGGTTGACCACCAAGCCACTCAATACCGATACGCTTTCCTCATCAGAAGGCGCGGATATGCAGAACACTGATAACAATACGACAGCACCATGACCAGACTTTTTCTCTTTTTACTTTTCATCTTTTCGTTTGCTTCAGTTGAACTTTTAGCCCAGGGCGAAGTGGAATCACCACTTACCAGCAATCCACAGGTTATTCAGCAACACCTTAAAGAGCGAACTTTTGAGCCCAGGGAATCGAGAGCTGGAGATAGTTTTGAGCTACCTTTTGTAGACGACTTTTCGCGTTACTCCCTGTCGACCAACGATCCCGATATTCCGGAATCTTACCAGCGCTGGGAGAACAATAGCGCCTACATCAATAACGATTTTCCAATTGATCCGCCAACAGTAGGCGTGGCTACGCTCGATGGTCTCGATTCTACTGGTTACCCTTACAACTTTGCAAATGAGTTTGCTTACGGTCCGGCCGATACACTGACCTCTTGTCCGATCAATCTGGATGGTTACGCTCCAGCAGACAGCGTTTACCTATCATTTTTCTACCAGCCGGCTGGTCTTGGAAATGCTCCTGATCCACAAGATTCACTTGTCCTTGAGTTTCTATCACCCGATAGCCAGGGCGAAGGCGGAGGTTCGTGGAACCCTGTTTGGTCAGTTTCTGGCCCCGAGGACAACCAGTCGGCTCCTTTCGAGCGTGTTTTTATTCACATCAATCAGGCGCTCAATTTACACGAGGATTTCCAGTTTCGCTTTAGAAATTACGCCACTATAAGTGGAGCAGTGGACCAATGGCACATCGATTACGTAGTTGTCGATGAAGGGGCTACTCCGGGAAATGCCGATCTCGTGGACGTGGCCTTTGTGTATGACGAGTTTACGCTTTTGCAAGATTACTCGGCAATGCCGTGGACACATTTTATTGATAACCCGGAACTTTACATGGCCAACAACAGACAGGTGCTGATGGCCAACCTCGAGAATGAAAATAACAACGTGAGTTACGGTTTTCGGGTCGGCTACCAGGGTAGTTTTACCGATGTGCCCAACAGCAATGTGATCACATCTTTCGAGGCGAACTCATCCCTACCTGTGGATGTGGAGATCAAGGAAGAGCCTTATAATTTCGTTTATGACGAAACGGTCAACGACACCTGTGCATTTTTCGATGTCGAGTTTTATCTGAATGAGTCGAATGACGCCAACAGAAATAATGACACGATTCGATTTGTGCAGGATTTCACCAACTACTACGCCTATGACGATGGCACGGCCGAAGGCGCTTATGGTGTTACCTCAGCAGGTGGAAAAATTGCCATGCAGTTCGAGACTCAAGCACCAGATACTTTACTGGGACTATTCATTCACTTTATTCCTTTCCGCCTCGACAACTCAGACAAAAGTTTTCTACTCCGTGCCTGGAACGATGATGGAGGCATACCGGGAGAAGAGCTTGGTGAAAATTTCGCGTTTAACAATCCTCAGTATTTCAATCTGGGTCACAATATTTTCGACTATTTCGAATATGATGAACCATTGGCTGTGAGTGGAACTTTTTATGTAGGCTGGGTGCAAGATACAGCTGAGTCCTACAATGTCGGCAACGATAAGAACACCGCCAGAAATGGCGAGCGACTGTTTTATAGCCTGGGCATCGGAAGCAACTGGCAACAGTCAACAGCATCGGGAACGGTGATGATTCGTCCGGTTTTTAAATCCGGCAAGTCAAGAGTTTGGAACAGCATTGAAGAATTTACAGACGAGGAAGTTAATTTGTACCCAAACCCAACCACAGGTTTGTTGAATCTCGAGCTTTCTACCGAACGACAAGTTGAGGTTTCGGTAGTTGACATCACAGGTAAGGAATGGATGTCGCAGTCAGTTAATAACAGTGCTCAGCAGTTGGACCTAAATGGAGTACCCGCTGGCATGTACATCGTAAGAATTGTCGATCAGGACAGTGGAAAAGTGATCTTCAAGAAAATCATCAAACAATAAAAACGATTTGGAAGATACTTTTGATTCTGAAGAACAAGGCAATGACCTTTTTGAACATCACAATATAGTTGCTGATCCTGGTCAACAGGTTATGCGCATCGATAAGTTTTTGAATGATCGCATTCCAAACACTTCGAGAAACAAGCTTCAGGATGCAGCCAAATCGGGCTACATTAAAGTGAACGGAGATGTGGTGAAGCCCAACTACAAGGTGAAACCCGAAGATGTGATTACAGTTGAGCTGCCTTATCCGGTTCGTGAAATCGAATTGCTTCCCGAAGACATTCCTCTCGACATCGTTTACGAAGACGATACCGTGATTGTGCTCAACAAGTCTGACGACATGGTGGTGCACCCCGGTTATGGAAACTTTACCGGCACCCTGGTGAATGGTTTGATTTACCACTTCGAGAACCTTCCGGAAAATGAGCAGCACGGTGTGAATCGCCCCGGGCTGGTCCACAGACTCGATAAAAACACAAGCGGCCTCATGGTGATGGCCAAGACAGATGAAGCCCTCAGCAATCTTTCAAAGCAGTTTTTTGACAGAAAGACCGAGCGCAGATATTGGGCACTCGTTTGGGGAGATGTGGAAGAGGAGGGAACCGTTGAAGGTCACATCGGTCGATCGTTGCAAAATCGAAAAGTGATGACCGTTTTTGAAGACGGGGAGTATGGCAAACACGCAATTACTCACTACAAGCCAATAGAGCGATTTGGCTATGTCACGCTGGTGGAGTGCAAGCTTGAAACCGGGCGCACCCATCAGATCAGAGCCCACATGAAACACATCCTGCACCCGCTTTTCAATGACGAAACGTATGGCGGTGACAAGATTCTCAAGGGTACTACTTTTTCCAAGTACAGGCAATTCATCCAGAATTGCTTTGGCTTGCTAAAAGGACAGGCCCTGCACGCAAAGACGATCGGGTTCACTCATCCCAAAACCGGTGAGTGGATGTCTTTCGAATCTGAACTACCCGAAGGTCTTGAAAAGGTCCTGATAAAATGGAGAACTTATATTTCGAGTAGGAAGGATTAATCAGGAACCGGCAGTCCATCCAGTTCGAGCTCGGCATTTTCCCATTCCTTCATCAGGTCTTCTACTTTTTTCTTTAGCGCTGCATATTCGTCCAACTTTCCCTGAGATTCTTCAGGGTTACTGAAGTCGACATTAAGTAGCTCCTTATCGAGAGTGGAAATTCGCTGTTCGCATTTTTCAATTTCCCGTTCGCACTTGCTAACGGTGTTCTGAAGTTTGCGCTTTTGCTTTTGAAGATCTTTGCGTTCCTCGTAACTGAGTTTTTGTTGATTCTCAACTGGCTTTTGTGCTTCGGCCTTTTTCTGTTTTTTCTTATCCCTGTCCACTTCAAACTCAGCTATCGACTCTGCTTTTTTGTCTTTCAGGAAGTCGAAAATATCTCCGAGGTATTGGCGTAAACCGTCTTTCTTAACTTCATAAATGGCAGTGGTCAGTTCGTGTAGGAAGTCCCTGTCGTGGGAAACTACAAGCAGTGTTCCGTCAAAACGAATGAGAGCGTTTTTCAGCACTTCTTTCGATTTCAGGTCGAGGTGGTTTGTGGGCTCATCGAGAATCAGAAAGTTCTTCGGTTCGAGCATCAATTTACACAATGCCAGCCTGGCTTTTTCACCTCCGGAGAGTACACTGACTTTTTTGTCTGCGTCCTCACCAGAAAACAGAAAGGCTCCCAGCATCGCGCGGATTTGCTTGCGAATTTCTCCTTCAGCGATGTCATCAATAGTTTCGAAAACCGTTTTCTTTTCATCGAGTTGCTCAGATTGATTTTGTGCGTAGTAGCCGACCTTCACGTTGTGACCGAGTTCAATTGATCCGGTGTCAGGACTGAGCTCCCCTTTGATAATACGACTTAGGGTAGTTTTACCAGCGCCATTTTTTCCAACAAACGCTACTTTCTCCTGTCTGCCAATCGAGAGTTCCACATTCTCGAATACTATTTTACCGTCAAATGATTTCTTTAGGTCCTCCGCCTTGAGCACCACCTTTCCCGATCGCGGGGCAGGAGGGAAGGAAATGTTCATCTGAGAGCTGTCAAACTCATCGAGTTCTATTCTTTCGAGCTTATCGAGCTTTTTGATCAGCGACTGCGCAAATGCTGCCTTGTTGGCTTTAGCTCGAAACTTGTCGATGAGCTTCTTTGTGTCCTCGATGTATTTCTGTTGGTTTTTGTACGCTTCACGCTGTTGCTCCAGGTCTTCCGTTCGCTGCTTGATATACCTCGAATAGGAAAACTTGTAGTCATACACTTTGCCTTTCGAAATTTCAATGGTGCGGTTGGTGACCTTATCCAGGAATAGACGGTCGTGAGAGATCATCAAAAGAGAGCCATCGTAATTTGCCAGAAAGCTCTCGAGCCACTCTATGGACTCGATATCGAGGTGGTTGGTAGGCTCATCGAGTAAAAGGATATCCGGAGCTAGGAGGAGGATTTTTGACAGCTCGACTCTCATCTTCCAACCACCGCTGAATTCATTCATCTGGCGGTCCATGTCGTTGGATTCAAAGCCGAGACCCGTCAGGATCTTTTCGATGTTCTCCTCCACCTTTGAGCTTCCCATGATGGTTAGTCTGTCGTTGGCTTCGTTGAGGTCTATGATAAGCTGGGCGTATGAATCCGATTCATAATCCTCTCTTTCATTTAATGCCTGAGTGAGGCTTTCGATCTCGGTCTCGAGTTTCTCTATTTCCGAAAAAGCCAGCTTAGCTTCTTCCAGTACAGTGTTGCTCTCGTTGTGTTTCATCTCCTGAGGGAGATACCCGAGAGTAGTCCCTTTCGGTTTGCTAACTGACCCGCCAGTAGGTTCCTGAATTCCGTAAATAGTTTTGAGCATTGTGGATTTTCCGGCTCCGTTTTTTCCAACTAAACCAATGCGATCCTTCTTGCCGATAAAAAATGAAATGTCCCGGAACAGGTGTTCTGGACCAAAGCTGATGCTCAAGTTATTTACTGTAATCATGGTGCAAAAATAGCGCGAGTTATGGAATAAAAAACGCCCGCGGCAATTTTGCCACGGGCGCTGAATGTATTTTTATGAAAGCTTATTTTAAATTCAAAGGATAAGCTCCAGAGCTTGAACTATAAAGTTGTATTTCAAGGCTTGCGAAGTTTTGAAAATCAAAGATTTTACTAAAGTAAATGATTGTTTTCAAAACAAGCGTAACGATGAAATTCAGCTTTATATAAAAGGCTCTAGTAATGCCAAAGGTCATGCTCCATAATAAAGAGCTCCTGCTTTATTTCTTTGGCTTCAACGAGTGCATCGATGCCTTTTGCATAACTCAGGATACTTCTGTCATACACATTCGCCTCTTTGATGATGTAGCTGCTGAACATGCGCTTCTGAAAGAAGTCCTCGTAAGTGAGACGCTGTGCATCATTCGACTTGTTGAAAGTTGAATGATTGGCGAAAACGTAACGACACTGAGGGAAGTAAAGCCAAAACAGTGTTTTGTAACCCCTCTTGGAACCATCATCGTTGTACTCTTCTTTCATTGGAGCAATTCCAATGATTCGAACGTATCGCTCAGAGCGTTGCTTATCAAAGATCCAATCTTCCTTGATTTGGAACTGGGTGATTGTTCTCGATTGTAGCTTTTGAACATTAGTTACAGTGATCATATTCCCTGGATTATCCATATCTGGAATCTGATTTGTAACCTCTGGATAAAGCAGAGAATCAATCATGTCTTCAGTCATAGGGTAGCGAAACTCGTCATCGTCCTCAGTAGGTCCTAAGCTGTATGCAGTTATTGCCCCATTCTCAAGTTCATCTATAATAACTTGAAAAAGACTCTTACGATCTTCTATTTCCTCAAGTGGAAAGTAGAGAGGGTGATTCATCTTCTCGCGTAGGTCGATTACTTGCCACACACGCTTAGCCCACATTACATCTGCTTCACGCAAATGAGGATAGGGAATCACACGCTTAGTCGGATTGTGCTCTTTAACATAAGCTCCATCCAAAACTGTCTGCTGTGGCTCGGGCATTCCACCTTGATCCGTCTCGTTTTGATCTTCAGTTTGCGCTTCCGAAGAAAACACAAATGCAATCATAAAGAGTAGAGTTGTTGCGTATGTGACTATAGTATTCATAATTCTATGACTTTTTATATGACTTTAAGCGAAATGTTGGCAACTTTCCGTATTTCTCCATCTGGCATTTTAACCTGTATGTCTTCAATGAAGACCTTTTGTCCAACTGGGACTTTTTGCATCATCAGTTTCTGTTCCTCAGTTGTTCTTTTGCTATTTGATTTTTTCTCAATGACCTGGCCATCTCTGATAAACACCATGGTGAACTCGGTTACTTCAACGTTGACGTTGAAGTCGAAATTTTCCATTTTGGGAATCACTCCAGGCTGTATGACCATTTGAGTTTTCTTGATGGTATTGTCAGTAGGTCCTTTACCGCCAAACTGAGGCACAGGATCCGGAATACGTTTTACACGAAATTCCTTGGTACCCATGTTTTGTTTTGTCCCGTCAGGCATTTCAGCAGTTACGCTGATGTTCGCTGTGTTTGAAGAACCAGGACGCATCGTATAAGTGCCATCTGAATTCTTCGTGAGCCTGTGACCAGGGCAAGTTGCTTCAATGGCTTCTGGCCCAACACCTGGAACTGAAATCTCTACCGGGTTTTCAACTCCGCGGTAGAATACGTTCATCTTCGTTGGAGAGACAACCAGAGAAGCCTCGGCAACAGTCATTTCAGGGACGTAAAGATTAAAGGTTTCAGTACCTGAAGGACCATCATAAGAGATCAATCCTTTAAACTGGTGCTTTCCATTTGGAAGCCCTGATGTAGGAATTTTTAATTCTCCAAGCCCTTTCTTATTAATAGCCAATTGCATTTCCTGCGAAACATCATCAGTGGTCCACTCTGTAGAATCCTCTCCATCCCATGGCCTTTGCTTGACCCACATTGCCGGTGGGTTAGTCGCATCATAGGCTGCCAAAAGAACCTGAGCTCTAAAAGTATCGCCTTTTATGATGTAGCTGGATTGCGGAACTACGAAAGGTTCAAGAGTCGTAAACTTGTAGGACTTACCTTCGATACCAGCCAAAAGTGCTGTTACGAGATCAGCCTGAGCGTTTTGAACGTCTACCTGAAGCTTGGTCATAATTGGAATCATTGCAGCGAGAGGACTGTGGTAGAAATTTTTAGTTTGCCATGGAACCTTTTTTCCATCTTCCATTACCGTCTCATACTTAAAAATACTGTCAAGACTAGCCATTATAGCCTTCTGATCAGATGCTTTCCATTTCTTACCAGTGACTTCTGTAAGTTCAATGTCCTTTAGGTAGTCACGGAAGTTTTCAAGCTTCATCTTCAGTTCTGAAGCTGACCATGCAACACTGGAATCCTTCGGTTGATTGGGTGATGACCCAACAAGCATCGCTGTGTTTTCCTGATTTTCATCGGGCTTCTTCACATACTTGTCTCCTTCATCGTTCAAAGCATCCATGCGCACAGCAGAACTATCTTCTTTGAGGAAGTACTTGTAATCTACACCACTATGAGAAGCAGCCATTGTTCTGGCCTTCAATTTCGAAATGTATGATACAAGATCCTCTGATCTGGTTTTCACATCTTCTGCAGCATTGAAGAAGGGCTCTGCCTTTGCAGGGTTAGCGGCCCTTTTCCCTGCCATATCGGCCCAGGTCGCGTTGTTTTTTGAATCCAGTGTTTGCTCCGTTTTCCGGAGGCCATTGTCTACCAGTATGAATGCATCGAGAATTTCTTTTGATACGTTCAGCGCCAAAAGTGCTGTGAGTACCAAATACATCATCCCGATCATCTTCTGTCTTGGGGTTTCTTTACCTCCTGCCATTTTCCTTGATCTTTAAAAGATTAGCAACTTAATTT
>Ga0136604_1001367_pt1 | contig 10988 bp, 9 predicted proteins | sample AntRauFillE10628_FD_104928 | JGI IMG/M metagenome (GOLD analysis project Ga0136604, IMG submission 104928) | Saline lake microbial communities from Rauer Islands, Antarctica - Metagenome Filla E10 #628 | ecosystem: Environmental > Aquatic > Non-marine Saline and Alkaline > Saline | place... | reverse complement strand
TTTTGACGAGTGCACGCCTTACCCATGTGAATTTGAGTACGCCAGAAAGAGCATGGAAATGACTCATCGCTGGCTCGACAGGTGTATCGGCAGGTTGGATGAAACCAGTCCGAAGTACGACTACAACCAGTCGCTTTTTCCCATTGTGCAAGGGAGTACATATCCCGAATTGAGAAAGATAAGTGCTGAAACAATTGCCTCCAAAAACTGCGATGGAAACGCCATTGGCGGTCTTTCAGTTGGCGAACCACACGAAGAGATGTACTCCATGACCGAGCTGGTTTGCGATATCTTGCCGGAAGACAAGCCGCGCTACCTCATGGGAGTGGGGACACCGGCAAATTTGCTCGAGTGCATCGCTCTTGGCGTGGACATGTTTGACTGCGTGATGCCGACCCGAAATGCCAGAAATGGAATGCTTTTCACCTGGAACGGGACGATGAACATGCGCAACAAGAAATGGGAAAATGATTATTCTCAGCTCGATCCGGAAGGTGATTCTTACGTGGATCAGTTTTATTCGAAAGCTTATGTTCGTCACCTCTTTGCGGCAAATGAACTTTTAGCCATGCAAATCGCATCGCTTCACAACCTGTCTTTTTATCTTGCCCTTGTGAAAGAGGCACGAAAGAAAATTGAAGAAGGAACGTTTGCTTCCTGGAAGAACCAGATGGTTCCGAAATTTACCGAACGACTGTAAAACTCAGCGAGTGAAGGTTCTCGACCGATATATCATCCAGAAGTATCTGCAGATGTTTTTTTTCATGATCGGTGCATTTATCGTCATCGCGGTGGTGATGGATGTTTCTGAGAGGATTGACGACTTGATTGCAGCCGAAGCCTCGGTCTGGGAAATCATTACGGAGTACTACATCAACTTTATCTTTTTTTACGCTAACCTGCTGAGTGGCTTGTTGATTTTCCTCACCGTAATCCTCGTCACCAGCAACCTGGCTCAAAAGTCGGAGCTGGTTGCGATAATTAGCAGTGGCGTGAGTTTTCAGCGGCTTTTGGTCCCCTTCATGATTGCGGCTTCTTTTCTGGTTGTTCTCTCACTCCTGGTCGTTCACCTGATCTTGCCCAAGGCCAATGAGATTCGACTGGCATTTGAGGATGAGCACATCCGACATGCGTTCAACATTGAGCAAACCAACCTCCACAGAGAACTACAGCCAGGAACGATTTATTACTTCAGAACCATTCGGGCGAGTTCCAATCGTGGACACGATTTTTCTATCGAGCACTGGACTGATGACGGCCTCTTGCGCGAGAAACTCTTTGCTTCAAAAGCGGTGTTCATTCCGGAAGATACGCTGTGGTCGCTGTACGATGTTCAGGTTAGAAAGTACGCTTCTGACGGGAGCGAAGAAGTGATCACCCAGAAGCAAATCGACACCACTCTAAATCTGCGCATTTCCGATTTTGGTCAAAGAGAGGAGAACGTTTTTGCGATGAATTACTTTGAGCTCAATGATTTTATCGAAGAGGAAAAATCGAAAGGATCGGATAAAGTCCCACAGTGGCAGATTGAAAAATACCAGCGAACTTCAAATGCTTTTTCCATTCTCGTCCTCACACTGATTGGGTTTTCTATTGCTTCCCGCAAAAAGAGGGGAGGGATGGGTGTTCACTTGCTCCTGGCGGTTTTAATCGGCTTCCTCTTTATTTTCTTTCAGCGAATGTTCAACGTGGCAGCTGTAAGCATCGACATTCCGCCCATGCTCGCGGTGTGGATGCCTAACTTCATATTTCTGATCTTTGGGTTAATTCTTTACCAGAGAGCTCCGAAGTAAAATTTTCTATTCTCGTCCTTCTTCTATTTTCACTTGTGCTTTGGTTCGCAGTAGTTGCGATAGCAGGTTCTCGAGCGCGGTCCTTGAGCGATGCCGAAAGGAAGTCGAGAGAGTGTGGATGCCCAACTTTATCTTCCTGATCTTTGGGTTAATTCTTTACCAGAGAGCTCCGAAGTAAAAGGCAGTAACAATAAAAAAGTTGTTAGGGATTTTGCCAGGCCACTACAAAGGCAGCGTCACATGAGTGTCTTCCGGATGAAACTGGATGCCTTCGGGAAATTCACTGAAAATGCCGTAAACAGTAGAACCACTACCCGTCATGGCCGTGTACATCGAACCATTGTTATTCAGCAATTCTATCACACGCAACAGGTAGTCGCGCTCTTTTATCACCAGCGGTTGAAAGTCATTTTTAAGGTGCTTTTTCCACTGTGGGAAATCCTGTTTGATAACCATGAGCATGTCTGCTTCAACCGGTTTTGGGACAATCTTGCTGTAAGCCCATTTTGTGGAAACATGAAACCCCGGGTAGACAAGCACCATGTAAAAACCGTTGAGCTTGAGATCGAGGGGCTGCATTTTTTCGCCTTTCCCGGTAACGTACATCGGGCGGTTTTGAATAAAAAACGGGCAGTCGCTGCCAAGAGTGGCCGCGTGTTCCTCGAGCTTTTCATTGCTGAGGTTGAGGTCGTAGAGCTTGTTGACCATTTTTAGGGTAAAGGCCGCATCGGAGCTTCCGCCCCCGAGTCCTGCACCCATGGGAATGTCCTTTTTAAGAATGATGTCCGCACCGGGAATGTCGTAATGCTTTTGCATCAACGCATAAGCCTTCTCAACAAGGTTGGGAGGAGTAGGGCCTTCTTCAGGATCGCCAGAGGCTAAAAATTCGTCTTTCGTAACCAGATCGTTGCTCTCGAAATTTGGCAACCGCTCCATTCCCTCGGCCTTAAAATTAAGGGTCTTGTCTTCTCGGGGAGAAATTTCCAGTGAGTCTCGCCAGTTGACTGGGTAAAAAACACTTTCGATTTCATGAAAACCGTCTTCACTTTTTCTGGTGACATTCAGTCCCAGGTTAATCTTGGCATTGGGAAATTCGATCATTCCAGGTAGCCGTATTTTTTGAGTTTGTTTTCGTTTTCTCTCCAGTCTTTATCCACTTTTACGTAAAGCTGCAGGAAGACTTTTTTATCGAGAAAAACCTCCATGTCTTTTCGCGCTTCTGTTCCCACGCGCTTTAGCATCGACCCTTTTTTGCCGATCAGAATTCCCTTTTGCGAGTCGCGGTTGACGATAATCACAGCTCCAATGCGTATGATTTTGTCCTCCTCTTTATACTCCTCAATGAGTACTTCCGAGGCGTAGGGAATTTCCTGCTTGTAGTGCACAAGAATTTTTTCGCGGATAATCTCCGACATGAAAAAGCGCATCGGGCGATCGGTGAGTTCGTCTTTTGGGAAAAAAGCCGGGTTTTCGGGAAGAAGAGACTTTATCTTTTCGAGCACCATGTCGAGGTTGAACTTATGCAAAGCGGAGATAGGAGCCACTTCAGCTTTTGGCAGGCGTTCTCTCCAGTAGCCAACTCTTTCGGCCACTTCGTCCTGCGTACCCATGTCTGCTTTGTTCACGAGCACCAAAACCGGAATCTCTACTTTTTCAATACGAGTTAGTGTTTCCTTGTGGTTGAGCTCGTTTTCTTTGAGGTCGGTTACCAGCAAAATGATGTCGGCATCGGCAAGTGCTGATCCGACAAAATTCATCATCGACTCTTGCAGTTTGTATTTAGCATCGAGCACCCCCGGAGTGTCCGAGTAGACAATCTGAAAATCCTCGCCATTTACAATCCCCATTATGCGGTGACGGGTCGTTTGCGCCTTAGATGTGATGATGCTAAGTCGCTCGCCTACAAGGCCGTTCATTAACGTGGATTTTCCCACATTCGGACTACCTATGATGTTTACAAAACCTGCTTTGTGCTTCAATGTATTTTTTTGTTTTTCTGTTTTGCAAAAGAACAAAATAAATCTATCTTTGCGGTCCCCAAAACGGGAGGTCATAGCGATGACCGGCTGCAAAGAAAAGCGGTCAGATTTATTAAGATTACAATTATTACCTGAGCGATTAGCAAAACGGTAAGATTAAGATATAGTGCGGGGTGGAGCAGTTGGTAGCTCGTCGGGCTCATAACCCGAAGGTCGTAGGTTCGAGTCCTGCCCCCGCTACCATTCAAAAAGCCTTCTTTGAAGTTCATTCAGAGAAGGCTTTTTTTGTTTTCATACCTCACGTTTCACGTCCTCCCATTTCTTTTTCAGACAGGAATTGAGCTTCGTTTGCTTCCGTTCTAGAAATTTATTTGCAGAGTCCTGTATTTGATGTGATTGTAATGTTTCCAAATTTCCTTGCTTCTTATTACATTTAGGAATTCAATTAACAACTATTGTCGATGGCTTTGAATTCTGTGTTTTCGTGGTTTATCAAAAAGCGAATACATCAAATAGATCTTTTTAAGAAGTATCCTCACGAGGTGCAGAGCGAGTTATTTCATCGCATGCTGAACTCTGCGAGGGAAACAGAGTTCGGTCGCGATCATGACTTTGCGGCCATCAGGTCGTTTAAGGACTTTCAAAAAGCTGTTCCCATTAGGCGTTACGAGGATTATGAGCCCTACATCTCAAAATTGAGAAGGGGCGAACAAAATGTACTTTGGCCTACACGGCTGAAGTGGTTCGCCAAATCTTCGGGGACGACTAACCACCGCAGCAAATTTCTACCTGTTTCCAAAGAAGCGCTTGAAGACTGCCACTACAAAGGCGGAAAAGATTTGCTGGCCATGTACTACGAGAGCTATCCAGAAGCTGACGTGTATGGCGGCAAATCATTGGTTTTGGGCGGGAGCTCCAAGATCAACACGTTTAGCAAAGACTCTTACAGTGGCGATCTCAGTGCCATCATTATCAAAAATCTGCCGTTTTGGGTAGAGCTGAAGCGCGTTCCAAACAGGGAAGTGGCGCTGATGGACAACTGGGAAGAGAAGATCGAGGTGATGGCTCAGGCCACGATGAATGAAGATGTGAGAATGATTGCCGGAGTTCCTTCATGGAGTCTCGTGCTGATGAAGAGAATCATGGAGCTGAAGAATGTCGACAACATGCTTGAGGTGTGGCCAAATCTAGAGTTGTTTATGCACGGTGGAGTTAGCTTTTCGCCTTACAGGAAACAATACGAGAAGCTCATCCCTTCCAAAAAAATGCACTACCTGCAGAACTACAATGCCTCTGAAGGGTTTTTTGGAATTCAGGACAGGCTGGTAGCAGACGACATGCTGCTCATGCTCGACTACGGAATTTTCTACGAGTTCGTGCCGATGGAAGAGCTCGATAAGGACAATCCTCAGGCGCTCTCGCTGGAGGATGTGGAAGTCGATAAAAATTATGCTTTGGTGATTTCTACAAATGCCGGGCTTTGGCGCTACCTGATTGGCGACACCATTCGGTTTACTTCAACCGACCCTTACCGAATTCAGGTGACGGGACGAACAAAACACTTCATCAATGCATTTGGCGAAGAGCTGATTATTGAGAATGCCGAAGACGGGCTCACTAGCGCTTGTGAAGCTACAGGCGCAATTATTAAGGAATTTACTGCCGGTCCGATTTACATGAGTGATCACTCTACGGGAGGGCACGAGTGGCTGATTGAATTTGAAAAAGAACCGGACAACATAGAGTCTTTCATAAGTGCTCTTGATACGAGGCTGAAAGAAGTGAATACCGACTACGAAGCCAAGCGGACGAACGATTTGACACTGCGACCTCCGGTGGTGAAAGCCATGCCGCATGGCACGTTTTATGAATGGCTGAAACGAAAGAATAAATTGGGTGGCCAGCACAAAGTTCCCCGTCTGTCGAACAACCGGCAGTATGTGGATGACGTGCTGAGCGTTTTACCCGAACCAACGGATTTAGTTTAATGAAGTATCTCGCATTTTTCCTGGTTACAGCATTGCTCTCGGGCTTTACCCTGGAAAAGAAATATGCCGTTGAGGCCGATACTTTCTTCACCGATCAGCTCGACAATGTCTATCTTTTGAAAGGTCAAAACTTACGCAAGGTCAGTTCGGGCGGGACAATCGACTACGAGTTCAATGTTATGCGATATGGCAACATCACCACAATTGATGTGACCCGGCCGCTGAAGCCGATGCTTTTTTACAAGGACCTTTCGCAGATTATTATTCTCGACAACACGTTGAGCATGCAGGGATCACCGATCGATCTTTTTGCCCGGGAGCTGGGGCAGGTGAATGCAGCGTGCGTTTCGGTGAATGACCACTTTTGGTTGTACAACCTGAATAACTTTGAAATTTTGCGCACTGACCGGTCGTTTAAGACGGTTGTGAAAAGCGGAAACCTAACGCAGGTAGTGGGGAAGAACGTGATGCCCAACTTTATGGTTGAGGTCGACAACTGGCTTTATGTGAACGATCCTGAAAAAGGCATTTTTATTTTCGATATTTACGGGACTTATGCACGCACCATCCCTGTGAAAGGACTCGATTTTTTTCAGGTGATAAGCAGCAAGATTTACTACGTGAAAAATGGGCAGTTGCTCGTTTACGACACCAAAAGTTTTTCGGAAGAAGTGATCGAGCTGCCGGTAAAAGAATTTACCGATCTTCGCGTCAATTCGAGTCGCTTGTACGTGCTGAACGACAAAATGCTCGAAGTGTACAAAAGTGATAATTAAGCTGATTTTCAGAGCTTGATTTATTCGTTTTGTCAATAAATTTGATGACTTCAAAAAATTAAAAAACTAAGATAGATATGCATATTGCCATTGCCGGGAACATCGGTTCCGGGAAAACCACCCTGACAACCCTGCTCGCCAAGCACTACAAATGGACTCCTCATTTTGAAGATGTGGACGACAACCCTTACCTCAATGATTTTTATAAGGACATGCAGCGTTGGTCTTTCAATTTGCAGATCTACTTTTTGAATAGTCGTTTCAATCAGATTCAGGAGCTCCGCAGAAGTGGAAAAAACATTATCCAGGATCGGACGATCTATGAGGATGCTTACATCTTTGCGCCCAACCTTCACGCAATGGGGCTGATGACGACCCGCGATTTTGAAAACTATTTTTCACTGTTCAATTCTATGGACGAGCATGTGGAAGCACCAGACCTTTTGATTTACCTAAGAGCGAGTGTCTCATCGCTGGTGAAGCAAATCCAACGCAGAGGACGTGACTACGAAGAAGCCATTCGATTGGACTACCTCACGCGTCTCAACGAGCGCTACGAAGCGTGGATCAGTACCTACGACAAAGGAAAGCTTCTCATTATCGATATTGATGACAACAACTTCCACGAGGATGCCGAAGATCTAGGTAAGATTATCAATGCTATTGACGGGGATATCCACGGACTCTTTGACTAATGAGCTAGTCTATTGAGCGAGATTAGTTCGTTGAGTGAACTGAGGAAAGAAACAGCCACGAGGCATCATTGACCTAAAAGAAAGAAAATAAAAAAAGCCCATCACGGATGAACCGGATGGGCTTTAATTTTTTTGGGTGTTGCTCGAAAATTACTTCTGAGCAGTCACTTTAAAGTTGAGCATAAAGTCATCGTAGATCAACTTGTCTCCAAGATCTTCGAAGAATTTACCAGAACGAAATTTGATATCGTACTTTGTACGGTCAACAGTCATCATTCCGCTGGCAGTCATTTTTCCGTCTTCCATCATTGAGTTTTCGATTTTCAATGTTGCTGGCTCAGACATTCCTTTGATGATCAACACACCGTTAACCATGGTAATACCATCAACTTTTTCAGATCCTTCGATCTTGAAAGTGGCAGTCTTGTGATCTTCAACGCTGAAGAAATCTTTAGACTTCAGGTGACCTTCCAGTTTAGCCTGGCTTTCAGGATCGTCTTTCAAATCTTGGTTAGAAATGGTAGACATGTCCATTACGATTTCGCCACCAGCGATTTCACCGTTTTTTACAGATACCATTCCAGATTCCATTTGAACTGTACCAGTGTGCTCACCAGTTACTTTTTCACCTTTCCAGTTAACTACACTTTCAGATGCCATTAACTTATACTCGCCATCAACAGCAGCCTTTTTAGAATCTTCAGCAGATTCCATTTCTGTGTTGTTTTCTTCGGTAGTTGCAGACTCTCCTTCGTTTCCGGCATTGTTACACGCAGCCAGAATAAATGCGAAAGAAAGTACGTAGAGATACTTAAACTTCATTTTTTGTTGGTTTTTTAGAGGTTGATTAAACTAATTTTCGATGTCCCTACAACTATTGAACGTCTGTAATGTTCACGGTAGTTTCATCAATGCTTTCTGATAAATTTTCATCGAAGGTAATTTCTTTCTGTGAATCTATTTCATCAATGTTAGAAGAATGCGCTTCTCCTTCGATAATGTGGGGCGCAATAATCAGAGCCACAATTGATGTGAGCTTAATCAAAATGTTCATCGATGGTCCGGAAGTGTCTTTGAAAGGATCACCTACAGTGTCGCCAGTTACAGATGCTTTGTGAGCGTCAGAACCTTTGTATTCCATTTTGCCATCGATCTCAACGCCTTTCTCGAAAGATTTTTTGGCGTTGTCCCATGCACCACCGGCATTGTTTTGGAAGATACCCATCAACACACCGCTAACGGTGATTCCGGCAAGTAGTCCACCGAGTGGCTCAGCACCCATAGTGAATCCGACAACGATAGGCGCGAGCAACGCGAGCGCCCCAGGAGCAATCATCTCGCGGATAGAAGCCTGAGTTGAAATCTCAACACATTTTTCGTATTCCGGCTTGGTCGTTCCTTCCATAATTCCAGGGAGAGCCTTGAACTGACGTCTTACTTCTTTTACCATCGCCATGGCCGCGCGGCCCACCGCAGAGATTGCCAGTGCAGAGAAGATGAAAGGAATCATCGCTCCAACAAATAACATGGCAAGAACTTCGGCTTTGTAAATGTCGATTGCAGTAATTCCCGCAAGACCAACATAAGCTGCAAAGAGTGCAAGAGCAGTCAGTGCTGCAGAAGCAATTGCAAATCCTTTTCCTGCAGCGGCAGTGGTGTTACCAACGGCATCCAGGTTGTCTGTTCTTCCGCGAACTTCTTCAGGCAATCCGCTCATTTCGGCAATTCCACCGGCATTGTCGGCAATGGGGCCAAAAGCGTCAATGGCGAGTTGCATTGCCGTTGTAGCCATCATTCCGGCTGCGGCAATCGCAACACCGTAAAGTCCGGCAAATTCGTAGGAAGTGTAAATTCCGGCAGCGAGAATCAAAATTGGAAGAACTGTCGATTCCATTCCCACAGCAAGACCTCCGATAATGTTGGTCGCGTGGCCGGTAGAAGATTGTCTAACGATAGAGAGTACAGGACGTCTGCCCATGGCAGTGTAGTACTCGGTTACGATACTCATCAAGCCACCCACGATAAGACCGGTGACGATGGCGTAAAACACATCCATGTTGGTAAATGAGAATGTAACTGCACCGCGCACGAATTCGAGCTCTGCCGGCAACATCCAGGTCACCAGGAAGAAAGAGGCAATTCCTGTTAGGATGATCGATCCCCAGTTTCCGAGGTTAAGTGCTTTTTGAACGCTTGAGTCTTCACCGCTGATGCGAACGAAGACTGTACCGATGATAGAGAAGATAATTCCCAAACCGGCAATCACCATCGGCAAGAGGATAGGAGCCATGTTGCCAAAGTTATCCATGCTCAGTACTTCGCGGCCGAGCACCATCGAAGCAAGGATTGTAGCTACGTAAGAACCGAAAAGGTCGGCACCCATACCAGCAACATCACCTACGTTGTCACCAACGTTGTCGGCAATCGTTGCCGGGTTACGTGGATCATCTTCCGGAATTCCGGCTTCAACTTTTCCTACGAGGTCGGCCCCCACATCGGCAGCTTTGGTATAAATACCACCACCCACACGTGCGAAGAGTGCAATCGACTCAGCTCCGAGAGAGAAACCTGCAAGCACTTCGAGTGCCTTTTCCATTTCTGCACCATTTGGGCTGTGGCCTTCAGCGTACATGTAGTAAAAGACGATAAAAAGCGAACCCATTCCGAGTACAGCAAGACCTGCAACACCTAGTCCCATTACAGAACCGCCATTAAAGGAAACTTTAAGAGCTTGCTTGAGGCTTGTGCGAGCAGCCTGAGTTGTTCTCACGTTTGCTTTGGTCGCGATATTCATTCCGACCCATCCGGCAAAGGCTGAGAAAAATGCACCGATAAGAAAGGATACTGCAATCAGCCATTCGGAGTGCTCTACGAGTGTTCCGGACCAGGCCAGGATACCTGCGGCAAAGACTGCAAAAATGCTGAGCACTTTCCACTCGGCTTTCAAAAATGCAAGAGCACCATCAGAAATGTGCTTTGCGAGTTCTTTCATATTGTCATCACCTGCATCCTGCTTGTTCACCCAAACGGCCTTGATGATCATCACCAGAAGTCCTACCAGTCCCAGGATAGGAACCAAATACATCATTTTACTTTCCATGTCTAAAATATCTGTTTGATTAAATAGTCGCGGTTACGAAGTAGTTTTTAAAAACGAGGGCAAAAATAGCTGTTTCGTCCATGGTTTACAAGCGGTGAGGGAAGGAGTGTTATAAGGGAGGCGGTAGGTGAGATTGGAATCGCGTTTTTTGATTACTATCAGGGTAGGTTCATGAGGACCTAAAGCAAGTTCAGGACGATCGTCTTCGGATGGACTATTTGTGTGGGGTAGAGTGTCGTTTCTGATGGGAATTTTTGTTGAAGAGTTCGATTGCATCCACACTAGTGACATCAAATGACTACAAGACTCTGAAACAAGGTCAGAGTCTTTCGATTCCACCTCAATAGCCTCTCATAACCCACTTCACATTCGGATCTGCCAGCGCGCAGGCCAGAAAAACACTAACTATTTCTCCCTCTCAGGTCGTTCGTTCAATTCCTGAGTCAATTTTAATTTTACTTCAATTTTCTATCTTGCCACGAGATTCTAAATTAATGCCTGCAATCTTTTGAGTTTGCCTTGACTTGCTAACCTAAACTACTCATGAAAGAAACAACCTACTCCAGTTCTAATACGCCTCTCGATTATGAAAGGCCTCCGATGGTGGAGGAAGATACTTCCAAAGGCCACGATCTGCACACATTCATCTACTCGCTT
>Ga0136604_1001366_pt1 | contig 10999 bp, 5 predicted proteins | sample AntRauFillE10628_FD_104928 | JGI IMG/M metagenome (GOLD analysis project Ga0136604, IMG submission 104928) | Saline lake microbial communities from Rauer Islands, Antarctica - Metagenome Filla E10 #628 | ecosystem: Environmental > Aquatic > Non-marine Saline and Alkaline > Saline | place... | reverse complement strand
TGACAGGACCACCGGAACTGGAGGCCACCATGGCAGGGCCGAGCAGCGAGCGGGGGCGGGCTGGCCGACGGGCCGAGCGTGGCCGGGGCGACCCACGGAGCGACCTCGGCGTGGCCTACGGGCTGATCGCCGGCGCAGCGATCGGCAGCCTGCTGATGGCGGTCACCGGTGCCCTGCTGTGGGTCATCATCGGACCGGGGGTCGGGCTCCTGGTCGGGCTGGTCGTGGCTGGCCCGGCATCAGGACACCAGGACCAGGACCAGGACCGGGACCAGGACCCCGACCGCGACGCGGACGGCTGAGGTCACGGGCCTGAGGTCCCGGGCCTGAGATCACGGGCCTGAGATCACGGGCCGGGCCGGTCAGCCCGTCGGGACGCGGACGTGGGCCGCGAGGGGAGCGTCACCCACGGCACGTCGCAGGACGAGGCGCACGAGCGAGCCGCCCCCGGGCCGGCTGTCGAGGTGCAGGGCGCCGCCCTGTCGTCGGGCCATCGTCACGCACGCGTGCAGCCCGATCCCGGAGCCCTCGTCGCTGTGCACGGGCCCGTCGCGGACCGTTGCACCCACCTCGGCGGGGATGCCCGGGCCCCGGTCGGCGAGCACGATCGTCGCGTGCTCGCCGTCGGTCTCCGCCCACACCTCCACCCCGTGTGGCCCGGGGGCGTGTCGCACGGCGTTGAGCAGCAGGTTCTGCACGATCTCGACGACCTCGTCGACGCTGCCGTGGACCAGCAGCGGCCGGGTCAGCCGACAGTGGATCGGGACACCCAGGCTGCGGACCAGCATCACCTGCCGTTCGACCACGGGCGCGGCGTCGAAGGTGCCTCCCCGTCCGTCGCGCGGCTCCTCGTCCGCGACGTGGCGGACCTGGGCGAGGTCACGCTCCAGCAGCGCACGGAGCCTGCTGAACTCCCCGCTCACCGCATCCCGCAGGGCCTGCACCTCGAGGTCCTGCTCCGACCGGGACAGCGCGACCGAGGTGGCCCCGTCCAGCGCCAGGATCGCGTTGCGCACCTCGTGGACCGTCAGCCGGGACATGCCGCCGGGTGGGGGCCGCCGCAGGCCGTGGGCCTGCTGGTGTCGCGCCCGTCCCCGCTCCCTGTCGCGCTCGAGCACCCGACTCAGCTCGATCAGGGCGCCGATCGCGCAGGCCATCACCAGCGTCGCGTGGACGGCCAGCAGGTCGAACTGCTCGTGTGGTTCCTGCAGCGCGTGGACGAGGTTCGCGAACCCGATCACGGCGGTCGCTGCCAGCACCCAGCCCATCGCGCTGCGCAGCCGCACGGCCAGCAGGCCCCCGGCACCGGCGAGCACCAGGACGACCCCGCTGCCCGCAGCGACCGCGTCGGTGTCCAGCTCCCCCACCAGCGGCCAGGCCAGCAGCGCGGCACCGACCAGGGATGCCACGCCCGGCCCGGCCACCCGAGCCAGGCCGAGGCCCGTGTCGACGGCCGGGGAGCGCAGGGCCCCGAACACGCCGGCCACGACCACCGCTAGGCAGGCCACGACGACCACCCGCGTCGGACCCTCGTCCCACGCGGGCGTGATGCTGTGGCCGAAGGTCAGGGCGGTGAAGCCGGCGCAGAGGCCGGCCGAGGCCACACCGAGGTGTGCGAACCGGGCGTCACCGAACCAGCGCCAGCGTGCCCACTGCAGGACGAGCAGGACCGTGAGCGCGAGCACGACGACACCCTGCATCGACGCGACGTAGTGGACGGGCTCGTCGCCGCTCGACTCGTGCAGACCCCACGTGGCGAGGCCGACGACGACCACGACCAGCATCGGCCATGCACTTCCCACCGACGACAGGTGCCGCCGGTCCGGGCCCGTGTACGAGCCGACACTCGTCGCCATCTCCGCCCCTCAACGCCGACATCGCTCGAACCTACGACCGGGCGACGGACCGGTCAACGTGCATCTTCTTTGCGTAGCGCGGACCGCCTCAGCGTGACCTGCTCTCGAACGACGGCGCTCGACCGACGAGTTCAGGGGCACGTCGTTGCACCCCGGCTCGGAGGAGTCGGGCGCAGTCGTCCCCGCCACGCCCACAACCCCGAGGATGGAACCTAGGAAGCGTGCAGTCACGTGCACCTACTCAACCGGGCCTGCCGACCTACTCAATCGGAGCCGAACCCGGGACTGGCCCGTGGTCGCGCACCCCCGGCCGGCGACGTTGCACGCCGTCACGGCACCCGGTGCCGCGTCGTCCGCGCTCGCCACTCACGGTTACCCTTCGCACGGCGACGCTGTCCGGCCACCTGCCCGGCTCCGTCGGGCTGCTCACGAGAGGTCGGGGTGACACGTCGGGGACACGGTGCACCGGCCACGGCTCCTCGAGCTGACCGCCCCTGCCCGCCTGGTCCTCGTCGAGGCCCCGTCGGGCGCCGGCAAGTCGACGCTGCTGGCGCAGCTCGCGGCCGCCCACGACGGGCCGGTGGTCGGCGCCACGCTCTCGGGGACGTCGGTCGACCGGGACCAGCTCCTCGACCGGCTCCGGCGCTCGCTGCGCGAGCGCGGGCTCAGTGACCTCGAGGCGGCGGCCGGTGGCGGCGGTGGGCTGGACCTGATCGGGAGCCTCCTGCCGTTGGCGGACCAGCAGGAGGAACGGCTGATGGTGCAGGTCGATGACCTGCACCTCGCCGACGACGGGCTCGCCGACTTCGTGGCCGAGCTCTGCGACCGGTGGCCGGACCCCCATCGACTCGTGCTCGCCGGCAGGCGACTCCCCGCTGCCGTGCGGGCCCGTCTGGTCGGGACCTCGAGCGTGCTGGTCGGTCAGGACGACCTCCGCTTCAGCTCCGCGGAGACGCTGGAGCTGCTCGGGGACGACGTCACCGACGTGCTCGGTGAGGCTGACGCCGCGAGGATCACGACACGCTACGAGGGCTGGGCTGCAGCGGTCGGGCTCGCCGGGGCGCGGCTGCGCCGGACGCTGCCGCACGGCCACGCCGAGGTGGCACGGCAGGTCGAGGAGCTGACCGACGGCCCGTCCACCGTGCGCGACCTCCTCGGCACCCTGCTCGCCCGGGAACCGGACGAGCGACGCGAGGCCGTCGCACAGCTCTCCCTGCTCCCGCTGCTGGACGACAGCCTCGTGCGGTCGGCCGGCATCGCCGGCGGGGTCGCCGACCTCACCGACCTCGGCCTGCCGCTGGACGAGCACGCCCCCGGGACGTGGACGTTCCCCAACGTGGTGCGCGAGGCCCTGCGTCCGACCGTGCCCGACGAGCGACTGGCCCGGACCGCAGCCGAGCGCTACGTCACGCTGCAGCTCCCCGGCGCAGCGTTCGACGTCCTGGGCGACGCGGGACTCGAGCACGACCTGGCCGAGCTGCTGGCGGACCTGCCTCCGGCCCTGATCGGACGGGTGGACGCAGCCGAGCTGGCGTCGGCGATCGCGTCGCTGCCCCACGACCTGCTCGTGGCGCGCCCCCGGATCCTGCTCCACCTCGCCGACGCCTACACCCTGGCCGGCCGGCCCGAGGCCTACGCGGACACGGTCGCACGTGCCGTCGCCCTCGTCGCGGAGCGCCCTGACGTGGACCCGGGAGACGACCCGGACCACGACCCGGACCACGACCCGGACCACGACCCGGACCATGACCCGGAGAACGACCCCGACGCCCTCGCCGTGCGCGCGGCTGAGCTGACCATGCGCGCCGTGGCACGCAACGACGACACCCTGGTGCCGGAGGCGCGTCGCCTGCTGGAGCGTGCGGAGCTGCCGGCCCTGGCACGTGCCCGCCTGCACGGGGCCGTCGGTCGCGCGACCGCCAGCCGCCGCACGGCCGCCGCCCTGCGCGAGGGTGCCCGCGACCTCGAGGAGGCGGCGCGGCTGTTCCAGCAGGCGGGTGCGTCGGTGCACGCCATGGGCGCGCAGGTCATCGCCGCGACGCAGACCGCCATCCCGCTGGGCCGCTACGAGATGGCACTGGAGCAGTTCGACCGGACGCTCGCGGCCGCGCCGGGGAACCGGACGATCCGTGTCGCGACGCTGCCCTACCGCGCGCTCGTGCTGGTCGACCTCGGGCGCTACGCGGAGGCGGAGCCGGTGCTGGCCGAGCTGCGCCGGACCGCGACCACCACCGGCCTGGTCGGCAACGCACGCGCCGCCGCCCTCGCGCGCTGGGCCACCGCCAGGATGGCGTCCCAACGCGGGCAGGCGGAGGCGACCTGGGCCGCGTGCCGCGCGGTCGAACGCTCCGAGGTGGCCGTGGACAGCGGCAACGGCGCCTTCTTCCGGGCGGACGCCGCCCAGCTGCTCGCGCGCGTCGGCTGGTTCGACGAGGCCGAGCAGTGGCTGGCCGCCGCCCGTGAACGCGACCCGGGCGGCACCAGCCTGGTCGACGTCGCCGAGTTCGCGGTCGCGGCGCACCTCGGTGACCGCGAGCGGGCCGAGGCCCTGCTCGACCTGCTCGACGGGGGCCGCGCGGTCGAGCCGCGCGACCGCTGGCGCGTGTCGCTGCTGCACGCACACGTCCTGCACCGCCACGACGAGGCCCGTGCGGGGGCGTTCGCCGCGACCGCGTTCGAGGAGGCGGCCCAGCTCGGCCACCCCGACCTGCCCCTGGTCCAGGAGCCCACGGTCGCACGCGGGCTGCTGACACTGGCCCGGGAGGGCTCGGCCAGCGCACGCGACCTCGCCGGGCGCGACGCGCCACACGTCCATCTCCTCGGTGGCCTGCGGGTCGAGCGCGGGGGGCAGGAGACCGAGCCGGCGGGTCGACCGGGCCAGCTGATCGCGTACCTCGCACTGCACGACCGACAGGCGACGACGGACCAGGTGATCGAGGCGCTGTGGCCGGGCAGCGATCCCGCGCGGGGCCGTGAGCGGCTGCGCACCGTCCTGCGCCGGGTGCGTCGCGAGCACGACGACCTCGTCGAGCGGCACGACGGGCTGCTGCGCCTGGACGGGCAGGTCACCATCGACGTGGAGGAGTTCCTGCGCTCCTGCGACGAGGCGACCGACCGGACCTCGGCTCGCGAGCAGGCAGCCACCACCGCGCTCGCGCTGCACCGCGGCGAGCCGGTGCCGAGCCTCGCCCACGAGGACTGGGTCGCCGCGACCCGTCTGCAGCTGGAGGCCCGGGTGCTGGAGATGCACGACGTGGTCGCCGACGAGGCGACTGCGGACGGACGCGTCGACGACGCGATCCGCTCGCTGCTCGCGGCGCTCGAGCTGGACGCCACCGCCGAGCACCGCTACCTCACCACGGCCCGCCTGCTCGCCGAGCAGGGCCGACGGGCGCGCGCCCTGCAGGTGCTCGACGACGCCCGGGGCGCGCTGCGCGACGCGGGCCTGGGGGCGAGCATCGAGCTCGACCGTCTGGAGGCCTACCTGGCCCGCAACCCCGCCACCGACACGGCGCGGGCGTCGTAGTGCACCACCGCGGCGACACCGACCCCAGCGGCGGCGGCGCGCCCGCCGAGGACCCGTCGTTCTCCTACCGGCAGGTCTGGTGGCTCGGGGTCGGGTTCCTCGGCATCCAGCTCGCGTTCGCGACGTACAACGCCTTCCTTCCGCTGCTCTACCGCGAGTCGATCGAGTCACGGGCCGCGATCGGCCTGCTGATGGGCACCGACAACCTCGTCGGGCTGCTGCTGATCCCGGTCGTCGGTGCGTGGTCGGACCGGGTCACCTCGCCGCTGGGCAGGCGGCTGCCGTTCCTGGTGGTCGGCATCCCGGTGGCGGCGCTGACGCTGTTCGCCATCCCGTTCGCGGCCGCGCTGCTGTGGACGCTGATCGTCACCGAGGTGGTCTTCACGGCCGCGATGCACCTGTACCGCGGGCCCATGGCGGCGATGATCGTCGACCACACGCCGCCTCGGCGACGCTCGACGTCGAGCGGGATCGCCCAGCTGCTCGGCGGCACGGGGACGCTGGTCAGCTTCGCCGGGCTGTCGCTGCTGTACGACGTCGACCCACGCCTGACGTTCGGCGTGGCTGCCGCCGCGCTGCTGCTGAGCCTGGCGGTGGTGTGGCGGGCGGCGGACCGCTTCCCCGCCCACGTGGACAACACCACGGTCGCGGCGGTCAGGCCGCTCCGGGATGCGCTCGCCGGCCTGCGCCGGCTGCTCGACGACGACCGCCGCGGCGAACTGCTGGTGCTCGCCGCCATGCTCGCCGGGTACGTCGGTTTCGCCGGTCTCCAGGCGATGTTCCCGATCTACGGCGTGGAGACGCTCGGGCTCAGCGAGGGTCGGGCCGCGTTCCTGCTCAGCACCTTCGCGCTGACCTATCTGGTGTTCGCCCTGTTCGCGGGGATGCTCGGCACACGCTTCGGCGAGGTGCGCACGATGCTCGTCGGGCTCGCGCTCCTGCCGGCCCTCTACCTGGTCGCGTTCGTCACCCGCGACGCGACCGCCGTGGCCGGCCTGCTGGCGCTGGTCGGGCTGGCCTGGCCGCTGTTCGCGGTCCCGGCCGTGGCGCTGGTGGCCAACATGGGCGGTCGGCGTGGGATCGGGTTCCACCTCGGGCTCTACTACGTCTTCACGATGACCGGGCAGATGGTCGGCCCGTTCGTCCTCGGCTCGACCATGGACCTGCTCGGCAACCCCGGGATGTGGCTCGCCGCAGCAGCGACGACCCTGCTCGGGTTCGTCCTGCTGCGCAGCGGCCGACGACGGCTGGGACCGCTGCCGACCTGACCGCGCTCGTCGCGCCCCCCGGGGCGTCACGGCGCCCACACCCCCTGCTCGTCGACCAGGCCCAGCAGCCGGACGACCGTCGAGGCCAACTGTCCGCGGGTGAGGTCGTCAGCGGGCCCGAAGCGCACGCGGTCGTAGCCCTCGAGGACCCCGGCGGCTGCGAGGTCGACCACCGCACCGGCGTGCGCGCCGTCGACGGGCACGTCCCCGAAACGGTCCGGTTCCCCGGTCGGCAGGGCGAGCCCGAGGGCGTCCCCGATCCCGACGAGCACGGTCGCGACCTCGGCCCGGACGATCCCCTCGGACGGTCGGAACGTCCCGTCGGCGTACCCGGTCAGCGTCCCGAGCCGGTTGAGGCACGCCACCTCGGCGGCGAAGGTCCCGACGCTGTCGACCAACGGGTCCCCGCCGGCGGGGCACAGCTCGCCGAGGTCCCGTCCGGAGACGAGCTCGATCGTGCGCATCGCCATGCCTGCGGCCTGGCCCCGCGTGACGGTCTCCGTGGCCCGCACCGTCCCGTCGTCGTAGCCCTCCAGCAGGTCGAGGGCGGCGAGGCAGTCGATGTCGGGCTCGTGGACGCTGCCCGCGTCGTCGGGGAACGCATCGGGAGGACCGTCACAGACATCGAGCGGCCCGGTGGAGGGCGGAGGGGGCGGTGGGCCGGAGCCGCCGCTGGTGACGAGCACGACCGCATCCGCCCGCTGGTCGACCGACAGCGACCGACCGCCCGGCAGGGACGGCAGCTCGACGCTGTCGAACGCCCCCGTGACCGTGCCGGCGCGCAGGATCTCGAACTCGTCCCCGCCTGTGGGCACGAACCCGTCCAGCAGCGTGACGACCAGGCTGCCGTCGAGCACGGCGTCGCCGGTCACGACGAGCCGGTCGAACTCGGTGGCGTCCGTGCCCGCCAGCTCGACCACGAACCGTCCGTCCACCTGCTGGGTGTGGTCGCCGTCGACGTCGATGCGTCCCGGCGACGTGCCCGGGCTGACCGTGCCGGCGTTGTCCGACAGGGCCACGACGTCACCGCTGCCCGTCAGCTCGGCGTCCCCCGACAGCGCCAGGTTGTCGGCAGTCAGCGTCGCGTCGTCCAGCTCGATGCTGCCGCCGGTCTGGGTGTAGTCGCCGTCGACGGTCACCGCGCTGCCGGCCCCCATGCCCAGCTCTCCATCGGTCTGGCTCGCCTCGCCACCGACCAGGATGGTGGATGCCCCGAACAGGCTGCGGCGGCCGTCGGTGTCGAGCTCGAGATCGCCCGCGACGTCGACCGTGAGGCCGGCGGTGAGGGAGCCCGACCGGAACGCGAAGCGGTCCACCACGTCCAGCGTCCCGGGACCGTCCACGAACGCGGCGTCCACGACGAGCAGGTCGGTGGACGCCCGTGCCGTCGCACCGAGCGAGAGGCTCGTGGACGACGTACCCACCAAGCGGGTCGTATTGACGTCGTAGCTGCCGTCGACGTCGAAGCCCGGTGTCCCCGTGGCCTCGACGGTCCCGGCGCCGGTCAGCGACGAGCCATCGTCGTGGGTGAAGCGGACGCTGGAGCTGCCCGGGGCGCCGCTGTTGACCGAGCCGACGAAGGTGATCGCCGCGTCCGCGTCGACCGTGAACGCGCCGGTGCTGTGACCACCGTTGGTCAGCCGCAGGGTGCCGGCCTCGATGGCCACCTCACCAGCCGCGGCGTTGTGCAGCGTGGCCGTGTTGAGCGTCTGGACTGCCCCGGCCTTGCGGATCGTGCCGTGGTTGGTCAGCACGTTCCAGGTCGCGTTGCTCAGGACCTGCGAGAAGCCCGCGTCGGCCGCCAGTTCCACGGTCCCGTGGTTGGTCACGCTGCTGGCGTCGATGAGTCGCAGCGGGTTGTCCGAGGTCATCGTCGTCGTCCCGCCGAGCTCGACGTCGTGGCCGTCGACGGTCTTGCTGCCCGGCTGCTCGACGCTGAGTGCGCCGTCGAACACGGTGCGTCCCGCACCGGAGATCGTGCCCTGCGCGAACGTCGAGTCACCGGCCACGACCAACCGCTCCTCGACGACCAGGCGTGCGTCGTCCCCGGCGAGCTCGAGCCCGAGGTGGTCCAGGGCCGAGGCGTCGGCGAGCGTGAGCGAGCCGCCCTCGATGCGCAGCGCGCTGCCGCCCAGGACCGCCGTGTTCGACAGCGAGCCGATCGTCACGTCGCCCGCGTCGGCGTCGATCACCACGGGCAGGTTCGTGTCGTCGTCGATGCAGACGTCCTCGCCGGGGCCGGGCACCCCGCCGGCGAAACCGTCGGTCCAGTTGCTGGCCACGTCCCAGGCGTCGGAGGTCGCGCCGGTCCAGCTGAACAGGCAGCCGACCATGCGCTGCGCCTCGAAGGCGCCGATGTCGGCGTCGGCGTTCGTGTCACCGTCACCGTCGACGGGGCGCGGCTCACCACGCTGGTCGACCGTGAGCGCGGTGCCACCGGTGTCGACCGCCTGGCTGTCGGGAGCGAGCGCGTGGGTCAGGGTCGGCCCGCCGTTGTCGGCGAGCGGGCGCAGCCCCGCGATCGCGTTCTCCAGGTCGCTCGCCTCGGTGAAGCCGCAGGTCTCGGCCGTGTCGAGGTTGTGGCCGTCCGACACGAGCGTGCTGGTGCCGGTGATGTTGCAGTTCTCGGAGCCGTTGCCGGCGACGATCGTGCTGTTCACGTTCAGCGTCCCGCTGTTGGCGACATGGATGCCGTCGCCCCCGGGGTCCGGGGTCCCGGTCAGGTTGTTGTCGGTGATGGTCGAACCGTCGACGTCCAGCTGTGCGTCGCTCTGGACGAAGATGCCGCCGCCGGCGCGCCCGGCACGGTTGCCGGACACGGTGCTGTTGGTCATCGTCACGGTGCTCCCCGCGCCGTTCACGGCGAGCGCACCACCCCGGCCGGTGGCGGACCCCTCGTTGTCGACCAGGAGGCTCGCGTCGACCAGGAGGTCGGAACCGCCGGTGACGGACACGGCCGCACCGGATCCCGCGGCCATGTTGCCACGGAGGGTCGTGCCCTCGACCGTCCCGGTCGCGCCGCCGTCCAGGAGGATCGCACCGCCGCCGTTGGAGAAGCTCTCGTTGTCACGGAGCATGGCGTCCGCGATCTCGAGCACGGCACCGACTCCATCGCCGGCGGCCCGCACAGCACCTCCCGGCGCGCCCAGCGAGCCACCGGTCAGCGTCAACTGCTCGACGCGCAGCCGACCGCCCGCGGCCACGTCGAGGATCCGGTCGTCGAGCTCGGACGCGTCGATGATGGTCTCGTCCACGCCCTGTCCGACGAGCGTGACGTCACCACTGACGTCGAGGTCACCGGTCAGGCCGCCGTCCTCGTCGAAGCCGTCGACGTCGAGCACGTACCTGCCGGCAGCCAGCTCGATGGTGTGGTCGTCGGCCGGAGCGTCGTTGGCCGCCTGCACCGCAGCACGCAGGGTGCAGATCTCCCCGTCGTCCACCGACGGGCACGCCACCGTCCCGCCCGCGGCGTCGTCCGCGAAGGTGGTGACCACCAGGTCGACACTGGCGGCTGAGGCCGGAGATGCCGTCGAGCCGGCGACGAGCGTCGCCAGGACGAGTGCCAGGACGGACGCCAGCGCGGCGACACGCGACCTGCCGGGGTGGGCGTGGGGAATGGTCATCGGGAGGACCTCTGTCGTAACGGACCGGGAGCGTTGCCGGGGGGCGTGTCGCGACCGTGTCAGGCCGCGGTCCGGGCAGGGCCCGGACCGGACCGGACCGGGACGGTGGGTCAGCAGTAGGAAGGCGCGCCGGACTCGCTCGGCAGCGTCATCTCGACCTCGACCACCTTGATGTCGCCGCCGGCCTGGGCCGGGGAGGTGATCGAGACCTGGTCGCCCTCGACGACGATGAACGGCCAGCCGTCCTGGTCCGCGAACAGGTCGCCGCTGCGGTAGTTGCGCAGCTGCCCATCCTCCTCGACCGTGGCGCTCACCCGCTGCAGCACCTCGCCGTCCTCACGCACGGTCTCCGTGGCGAGCAGGCTGTAGTTCGGTGGCTCCACCGTCGCGAGGACCATGATCGTGCGCTCGCCCGGGGGGTCACGGCTCGACTCCGGCTCGCACCAGTAGGCGGCCGTCACGTCCTGGACGGCGTCGCCGACCCGGATGCTGCCCACGACCTCGCCGTCGGCCGCCCCTGCCGCGTCCGCGTCGCCGCCGCCGCCGGCGCCCTGCTCCTCGCCAGCCTCGTCCGCCGCCGTGTCGTCGCCCGTGTCGGCGCCCGCGCCATCGGCCGCCCCGCCGTCGCCCGCCGTGCCGACCTCGGCCGCGTCGCCGTCCGACACGGGCTCGTCGGCGCTCGGCTCGTGCCCTCCGCAGCCCGCGAGTGCGAGAGCGAGTCCCGTC
>Ga0136604_1001360_pt1 | contig 11017 bp, 7 predicted proteins | sample AntRauFillE10628_FD_104928 | JGI IMG/M metagenome (GOLD analysis project Ga0136604, IMG submission 104928) | Saline lake microbial communities from Rauer Islands, Antarctica - Metagenome Filla E10 #628 | ecosystem: Environmental > Aquatic > Non-marine Saline and Alkaline > Saline | place... | reverse complement strand
CACAAAAAAGCCGCTACATGATTCTCACGCAGCGGCTTTTGAAAAATGTTATGGCCGATTACCTAACTACGGCGGCGACGAAGCAGCAGCGTGAGACCAGCGAGGCCAATCAAGCCAAGTGCTCAGTATGATGTTCTTGAACCCATTCCAATTGAGCACCAATGGAATGGCATATTCGAACTACTCAAGCAGCTTTCGAGTGGCCGGGGGTAGCGTAGGGGTTCCGTATTACAGTCATTTATATTCTCTCGTCGTGCTGAGCAGCAAGATTAATACGGATCTGTTGGGATACTCGGATCTAAATCTTCTACTCGATCTATAATAGTTGCAGCTGAGACATCAAGTGCCCTGCATATTTGAAATAGAGTGCTTATTTTTAATATGTATTTCCCTGATTCTAAGGCTTGTATTGTATTTAAATGAAGCGCTGCTTTCTCGCTAAGAATCAATTGCGACAGGCTTTGTTTTTGCCTTTCTTCCCTGATTACCTGTGCAAGAGCCATTTGGATGTCCATACAGCACTTAATTTAACTAATGCACAGTAAACTATATACATGGTAGACTGTGTATTTTTAGGTTGACGCAAGATTTTAGCTGCTGTTTCCTGTAATCATGGAAGTGGTGAATCGTCAGCAGCGGCAAAGGATTTGTTTTTTTACGTTTTTTATCGTTTACTTATTTTCATGTTGTGTGGGTGCTACGACTGTACCGAGTCCCGTTGAGGCTACCGCGATTATTGAACAACAGATGGCGGATCAGGCGGTCCGCGAAGAGCACCGAAAAGCAGAGCTAGAGTCGATGTCGGCAACCGAAAGCCGTGTCGTGTAAAAAGAGAAGCATCGCTTGACGATCAACCGCATCGTTCCCCCTCGGTTAAGGACCGCTTCCGCACCGGCATCGAAGAATACGCAAGCATCTAGGACCTGGACTGCGGAAGAATGGGCCGCGATGATCGCAGCGCAACCGGAGTACCAATCGATTTCGCTCTCGGTGACAGTATTTGGCGAAAAATACTCAAGAATTCTCTGGCGCAAGCCGCGCAACGAGGCTGAGCGGCGCAAAGCACCTGAAGAATTCGAGATCTGGACCAATATCAATTTGAACTATCTGCGTCCAATCAGCACCTTTGATCGGGATAAGGTCGTTTATGACTATTTTTGTTTTATACACACAGTTAACCGCGAAGATGAAGCTTGGCGTAAAGTTTATGCGAAAGAGTGGGGCTACGATTACGAATCACGCTGGCAACTCTCTCCGGTTCCCTTCATCGATGGAGAGGCGGAATACGTGGTGGTCGAAGGGGAGGAACGGCAAATACCGCCGAAACTGTACCAACAAATGGATGCGCTTTTCGGTCACTACCTTGAGAACGAGGCTAATTTCAAATCTGAATTTTTGCGCAGCGAGGCGCTGAGAAAAGCGCGGGAAGCCTACCTGAAGAAAAATCCACCGCAGCCGAAAGACGTGATCATCAATCACTGGCCGATTTCAGAAAGGGGTGCCCGATGAGTCGGAACCAATCGAAGACAAGGCTTCTTCTCGGCGGTTTGTTGGCGGTGCAGTCCACTCTCGTCTGCGCGGACCCAACCGCCTCTGACTTGAACCACGGATCAGGCGTCGAGGTCGATTCGCTCAACAATGTCTCGACGTTTTCCTGGTGGGGTATCAGTGGAGAGACGTATTTCATTCAGGTCACGCCGGACCTGACAGCGGGTTGGGAATACATCGACTACATTTACCCCGGCGCGGACGACGTGCTGGCACATGGTTTCGCAGTCAATACGGGCGCTTTTTTCTACCGCCTCAAATATACGGATCAGCCCACAAGCGACCCTTGGAATGATGACTTTGACGGCGATAACATCGGCAACCAGGACGAGCTCTATCAAGATACCGATCCATTCGCCTTCGACGATGCGAATGCCAACGGCATACCCGATGATTGGGAGACCTTCTGGGATGACCAGTTTGCGGTCTTTCCAAAACCTATTGAGGTGATATTGACTCACGGCGAAAGCGCGACGAAAACGCTTTATCTGAACAATCCCGTCGCTCCCGACGCGGATTTTAACATAACGGTGACGGGTAATGAGGCGGATTTTCAAGGTTTATACGCATGGGAGGATTCGCTGAGTGGATCCGCGACCTATACCTGGACTGAAATCAGCGTGACCGGCACGTTGCTCCCGCTTGTCTCAGAGATCGACAACGACTCGGAGAAAATCACGCTCACGCAGTTCGAGTTCCCGCACTACGGGCGGAAATACATCGACATCTGGGTTGCCAGCGACGGCTACTTGACGCTGAAAGAGGAATATAACGACCTCAGCAACGAGACCCTGCCGGACACTTCTTTCCCCGATGGCCTAATCGCAGCATTCTGGGATGATTTGGACACGGACGATAGTAACTCGAATGACTCTGGCACCATCTATTACCAAGAGTTCGCCGACCGGCTGATCGTGCAATACGAGGCCGTCACGCAAGACGCGAACGCTTTCACTAATACCTTCCAAGTCGTGCTTCATGCCGACGGCACCATCGAGTTTTTCTACAAGGAGCTGAATGGGGATTTGGACACCGTGACGGTCGGCATGCACAACTTCGACCAGACGCAGGCCGTTCAAGTCGCCTACAACGAGCCCTACCTGCAGAATCTGTTGGCTGTCCGCTTCACCCAAAGTCCGGCCTATTTTGTGGAAGTTTCGCCGCTTTCCGGCACGGTCACGCAGGGCGGCTTTTCCAGCCTCGCGGTGGATTTCGAGACTTTCGAGTTGGAGCCGGGCACTTATCAGGCCGATATCGAGATCGACCACACCGGCACGGGAACCACGCCGTGGAGGGTTCCGGCGATTCTTGAACTGACCAACCCGCCCTCGCAGATCGAGCTGAGCGCACCCGTTGACGAATTTACCATCTGGGGCGACGAGAGCGTCACCTTGAGCGCGATCGCCACCGACGACGATTTCGGTATCGAACGAGTCGAGTTCTTTGCCGATGAGGCTAAACAAGGCGAGGATTTGACTGGTTCATATTACTCTTATTACTGGCAACAGCCTACGACGGGCGTTTACAGTGTGACCGCTCGCGCGGTGGATCGGCTGGATACGGTGACTATTTCCGAGGCGATCACCGTCATAGTGCTCGAAGACGCGGATCTCGACCGAATGGAGGACGGCTGGGAGACGACCAATTTCCTCGGTCTGCAAGAGGGGCCGCTGGACGATTTCGATCAGGACGGCGCGTCCAACCTCCACGAATACGAGGCCGGAACCGACCCGACCGACGACACGGACACACCGGAGAACATTCCGTCCGTGATCGCCTTCACCGACCCGGTGGACGGAGCAACCTACCTCGAAGGCGACGACATCAATTTCTATGCCTCGTTCAGTGACGCGGATTTCGGAGCCGAGCGCATGGTGTTTTACGCAGACGGCGTCGAATTCTACACCGACAATAGCGTCTATTCCAACGCCTATGGTTTTTGGGACAACCCCGCCCCCGGCACCTACACGATTACTGCGATTGCGACCGACCGCTACGGAGCCTCCACTTCGGTGGGCACGCCCATCACGGTAACCATTTTGGAGGACTCGGACGGCGACCGCATGCCCGATATTTGGGAGACTGCGACCTTCGGAGGTTTGACCGAGGAGGCTTCGGAGGACTTCGACTTAGACGGCTTTCCGAACATCATCGAGTATCACCATGGCAGCGACGGAAACGATCCCGCTTCAGGGCCTCTGTTCGCCACGGCGCAAAGTGCGATCAGTCCTTTGGCGGAGATTGGTGAAGTTCGTTATTACCGCGTCGATGGCGCCTCCAATACCTCCTTCGAAAAGAGCACAATTTCGACCGCGATCAGCGCAGCGGACGACTTTGACGTTATCGAGGTGCTGCCAGGCATCTACGATGAAAGTATCAATCTCAATGATCGCATTTACTTGTTCTCGTCTGCGGGAGCCCGCTCAACTATCATCGACGGAGGTGCGCGAAACGATAATGTCGTCTATATCGGAACAGAGGCCGTCATCGAGGGCTTTACCATCCGTAACGGTGCCCGCAGTTCGGACGGCGCTGGCCTCTACATTTCGGAAAGCACGATCTTCGACCAGATGCGTATCGTCGGCTGTGTGATCCGCGATAACTTCGCGGGCGATCAGGGCGGCGGCGTTTACGTCAGCAACGGCCGTCCTACCTTCGTTTCCTGCACGATTGCCGGTAACGAGGCAGCCTCCGGCGGCGCGATCTACAACACCTCCACGTCAAACGTCATTACGCTGGTAAATACGCTTCTCTGGAATCCAGACGCGCCCGAGGAAATCGCTGGGCAGACCGCAAGCATTGTCTGGGATCACAGCCTCAGCCGCGACACTACGAGCGGCAATGTCATGATCGACGGAGCCGACCAGCTGACCGCCGATCCCGGCCTCGGCTACGCTTATTCACTCGTCGCCGCGTCCCCCGCCCGAGACGAGGGGACGAACGCACTTTACCCGGCACTCGATCTGGACGGCGAGGCTCTGACCGATGGCCTTAAAGACATAGGTGCGGACGAGTTCAACGACACCGACGCAGACGGCCTTCCCGATTGGGTCGAAGCACTCGGCGCGACCGATCCCACCGCCGATGCCGATGGCGATACACTCAACAATCTCGACGAATATGAAACCCATTGGACGAACCCCAATGACTCGGATACCGACAACGACCAGCTTGATGATGGGGCTGAGTTGACTGCCGGAACCGATGCCCTCGACCCGGATACGGACGGCGATACCCTGCCGGACGGCTGGGAAGTGAACAATGCCCTTGATCCGCTGGTTTCCACAGATGCTCAAGATGATTCCGATGCCGACGGCTATACCAACATTGAAGAATACCAAAACAATCTCGATCCTCAATTCGCCGAGGATAGTGACGGCGACGGTATTCCCGATGGTATCGAACGAAATCTTATCTACCGCACGGCTACGGGAGCCTGGGGCTTCCTCAACCTGAACGCTGCCGACACGCTGGGTAATGGCGTTCCCGATGGGCAGGAAGATTTTGACAACGACGGCTTGACCATTCTTGAGGAACTGACGCTCGGCACCGACCCCAACCGCAGCGATACCGACGCCGACGGCGTCAATGACAGCGTAGAGGTGAATCTCGGCACCGACCCATTGACGAACAACGACTTCGCCAATCAGGACAGCGATGGCGACGGCCTGACTGACCTCTTTGAAATAAACTACGGAACCGATCCGTATGACGCCGACACCAACGACAACGGTATGAACGACGGCGAAGAACTCGACAACGGCGGGGATCCAATCAACCCCGGCCCGCCGCCGGAACCGCTCGATCCCGGCGATCCACCCGGACCGGACCCGTTCCAGCCACCCCCGCCGTCGATTTCTCCCGGAAACTACGACATTCTGATCGAGAGCAAGAGCATCAGCTTTTCCAAGCGCGGCCACAGCACCTTCCAGAGCACCGACCCGGCTAAGCGTTACCTAACGCTCTCTGCCCAACAGTCCTTCAGCGGCGGCAACCCCGAGAGCGGCCCTGAGGGCGAGAGCGGCTCGAAGAGCATCGAAATCGACCCGATCACCGGAGAATCGACTACGACCGGTGACAGCTTCGTCAATACCGGCGGCACGCCCGATTCTCCCGTGCGCCGCAGCGGAGAAAGCCAGCGCACCAGCTACGACGATCCGCCGAATCAGGAAAACGACAAAGATGCCACGATCAATTACTCTTCCGTCCTGAGCAACGAAAACACCACCAGCATGATGGTGACCAACGGCAAAAGCGAGTTGGAGGACTATGAGAATGACTTTACTACTTCGAGTGCCACTCCTAGCGCTTACCGCAACGTGCACGCGAATGAATTACGCTACGATTACCAGAAGGTGCAATTCAAGTTCAAGTGGGACAACGGCGTTGACCCAGAGGCAAGATACCCTATTCGTTATCAAGTGCTTTTCATCCCCGAAGACGACCCCGACACCCCTGAAAACGAGGAAGAAACAGGACTGGAAATCGTCGACACCATCGAGTGGGATGGCATGAACGACGAGTCACCGGTCGAGGAGATCGATCCGGATAGCTTGAAGCCGGGCGAGGACGGGCGCTATCAGCTACTCAAGATGGATATAGCCGTCGATGCGGATCGAAATGGCGAGGTGAGTTTTGCTGGAACCGATGCAACGACAGAAGAAGATCCTTTTAGATTCTGGATCAACGACGATGATGATGGTGAACAGTCGTATTCAGAAGAAGTTGGCGATTCGGGAACTAAAGACCACGAGACTTTCGGATTCCTTGACACAAACGCGATTAAGAATGTCCGCGACCTAGAAGACTTCTTCAGGCTCTGGATTGATCTACCCGATTCAATCATTGAGGCCATCGAGAATGATAATCTGCAGATTGGATTAAAGTGGGCGAATGCGACCGGATCACCCGCTGTGAATTTATTTAAGGCCGTAGAAAACGACGGAGGCATTTTGTATTTGACTGAGACAGCTACAGCCGAGGCTCAGATTGAGGGTGAGTTTGATAATCCGATTAAAAGCGAAGATGGCGATACGACTGTTGAGTCTGGTCAAACCTTTGTCCTGAAAAAGGAAGTTTTTGAAGATGTTGGAACGACGCGCGACTCGGTGTTCCTTATTTGCGAAGGTGCCGGAGTTGGTAAGGGTGAATTGCAATTGGTCATCCTTGATAGCGACGGAAATGAAATCGGAACAGGTCCTGGCGTGTGGATGAACTTGCTTAATGTTAAGTCGATGTATGAGCGAGCGCTTGCCTCTGTCAGCTTTGGTGCACCATGGAGCTATGCTGAAAGTGGCGATGTTCCTTCGTTCTCGGTGACTGCCGCAACCGATAGTCAGGGGCATACTTTTAAAAAGCCTGATGATGAGACGGAAGAATGTTTGGTCTTTGTGCATGGCTGGAAGATGGAAGCTCCGGATGTGGAAGTCTTCGGTGAAACCATGTTCAAGCGTTTATGGTGGCAGGGCTACAAGGGGCGTTTCCGCGCCTTCCGTTGGCCGACTTACACAGGAGATTATTCCTTCAGTGACAGTGAGTTTATGGCTTGGAAGACAGGCTCAGCATTTAAGAGCTATGTCGAAGGAAACGTATCAGGTGCATCGCTGCCGAGCGGTTACTCCATGAAAGTTGCCGCGCATAGCCTTGGAAACGTTGTTGTTGGCGGTGCACTGGCCGATGGACTGTCATTAGATAATTACCTGATGATGCAGGCTGCTATTCCTTCGGGTTGCTTCAATACGAGCGATGCGGTGAACGGCTTTGCGCATCCGGGAGCCGCCTCATCTGCCTTTGATGCAGTCCCCGCCATTCTTGCTCTAAAAACAACTTTCGGACAGCAGGAGAACACCAACCCGTCACCTGATTATTCAAATCCTGACTTTGGGTATCGAGGTTACGTCCAAAATCCAGATGTCATTGTTACTACTAATTTTTGTAACCCAGAAGACTATGCCCTCACAACCGGATCGTTTATGGTCTTCGGAACAAATTGGTTAACATGGCAACTTAGTTACAAGCCGAGGAAACGAACGTTGTCGGGTAGCGGAGAGATCAATTTTGAATACGGCTACCTCTCGACAGCAAATGCTGGCGAACGACTGAAACTAACCCGCTTTACCGACAGCAACCACGATACGATTGATGCAGAGCGCTTTGTCGGTGATTCGCATGAGTCTATGGCTCAAATTGCCCGAACTCGATCACTGCCTGTTGGGGCTGACCGACAAGCTGGTGGCATTGTTGATGTAACTGTTAATCTCGATACTGAGCACGGTTTTACGGATTCGAGGTCTGACCACAGTGGTCAGTTCCGCCGCCCAATCCAAACCGTCTTTGGTCTCTACGAGGCAATAATGACCGCATTGGAATAAGATGAAGAAATCTCTACCTTATATCATTATCTGCCTACTTGTTGGGCTGTTGTTAATCATCAGTCTCTCATTTAATAAGGACGATTCGGCACTACCTAAGCAGGAAACCAAGCTAGAAGATCCAACAGAAGCGAATGAAGGGGATGTCTCTCAACTCGTCAGTCAAAACGTCACTTCCGAATCCGACTCGTTGGAAGAACTCGTCGCCGGAACTCCCGAATGGTGGCGCAAGGGCTATGAAACACCGATGGATTTTTACGGACTGGTTCTCGATCAAAATGGTGTTTCAGTTCCCGCTGCAAGTGTACGCATTAGCTGGAATGAATACGACGGCGAAAATGAAGTTGTCACCATGAGTAGCAATGACGAAGGGCGCTTTTCGTTTCTTGGGCGTCGAGGTCTACATCTTCGAGTAAATGTAGAGAAAAAGGGATACTATCAGATTTTCACTGAGGATGGCTCCAAGCAGAACCTTGATTTTTTTGTTCCAGGTGGTGAGCCAGATAATGATGGAAATCCAAATAATCCAGCGATCTTTCGCCTAATGAAGAAAGGCGAAGGTGTTGAGTTAATCACCAGTGAATTTAGAAATAAACTACCGTCGAGCGGCGAAGCAAAGATCGACCTCTTAACCGGAAGAGTCTCGCCGAATGGACAACTTGAACTATCAATAGAGCGACTTGGCCAAGAGCGGCATTTTCCTTGGACTGCTAAGGCAACTATTAAAGGCGGTGGCTTCGTTAAAGCCAAAGGACAGTTTATGCACGAGGCACCGGAAGATGGCTACGCTGAAGAGTTAAACTGGTCGTTTCCTCTGCAAGAAAATGGACGCGCAGAAAGCTATATCATTAAAGAGGATTATTACGTAAAATTTGGTTCTCCAGCAAAGTATGGCCGCATCATGATTTATCTGAAAGTTCATAGCTCGCACTTGCTACTGGAGTCTTGGGTAAATCCAGATGGTGGCCGTAATCTAGAGCCGAAGAAGTAGCGCGGCTTCGATCAATGCCGTTCGCTCCGTCCTCTGGGATCGCATTGCGATCCTTCGTCCTGCGCTCAGGCAACTCGCTGCCGCGCAATCCAAGCAGCCTCGGCAATGCCTTCCATCTCTTAGCCGCCTCTGCGTCCAACGCGCCAACTCGGCAACGGCGTAACGGGCAATCCACGAGCAACGGTTGCAATCAACCACTTCCACCCCGAACCGCCCGTCTGGCTGGGCATCGGTGAAGCTTCAACTCTTCGGTGAATACGGACAGCGGCAAAAGAGACATAATAGATTTTGTCATTAGGCCCCTCCTATCGGATTCCGATAGGAATCCTCCCACTTACAAAATCGTATTATGTCCAATTTGCCGCTTGGGTTCAGGACTTCGCGAGCGATAGGCGAGTCGAACGCCAGACGGGCGGTTCGGGGTGGTCGCTCCCGGGTCTACGTCTTGAGCATCCCCGTCATTCAGTTAGGGCTTCGCCATCAGTTCAAACCCCCGCGCCCGGGTCTTCACCCGTTTGAAGCATTTATCTCCGATCCGAAAGAGCGCCTACGTTTGGCCGCCCGTAGCCTCGTGCCTCGTCTCCGATCTCCATCGCTGTGCCGTGTCCCGCCACGCGCCCCCCAAAGGGGAGCTTCCCCCGACCACCAGCGCGCGGGTTGCCCCCGCGTCGCGCTTCCGCGCGTCAACCCGACCACGCCGCTGGCCAACCTGCCGATGGCCAATCCACCGCAGCACATAGGCACTGCTCCAGTCGCTCAGGCTCCCTGCACAGATCCTCTGTGAAAGCTACGCGGCCAAGGCCGCAGGGAAATGTAAAGCCATGCCCGTCGCGCAGACGCGACCGTCACCCCGTCTTGCTCGGCCTCGCCCCGAGCGCTTTCCTTCGCGGTATCGAGAGCCGCAGGCAAGTCCCTCTTTTCGTGTGCGCCGCCGAGATTGTACCTACGCGGTTCAAGGACTACTCGCCAGCAAGCTGGCTGCGTTCCTCCTTGAGCCTCTCCGGTTTGATCTCTTTGGGCTTCTCGAAAAAATACTCGGTGGGCTACGAAGCTCAGGCAGTGCGATCAGCGGTTAAAAGGAAAAAGCTTTCATCCTGCTGGATGTCTTCCAAAATGGCCGCAATGGACAACTCTTTCCCGTCAGTTTGGCAACGTATCGAAGCGCACCAGGACAAACCGTTCCTGATGCCGAGCGGCCGCGAGTTCCATTATCAGATCGCCAGTGAAGAGACGCTACGCGTCTCTTGTCACCGCGAACCAATCGACCGAGCAACCATCGAAGAAGCCTTGCAATCCATGCCCTGCGAAAGCTTCCAGAAGTTACCGAAACACCTCAAGCCGAGGAACGTCCTTTGGACGCTCCTGAGCGATACGCGCATTTATGAGAGAACTAAATTTACGGCCTACCAGTCGAAGAAGTATCCTTCTTAATCTGCTTGAACCTCGCCTTGTCGATATTGGCTGACGTAAGGCTCTAGAATGGAGCAAATTTTATCCTGCTGGCTGCGAGGCATCTGAGAAATCTCAACAAACATTTTACGCGCTTTGCCGTTCAAAGCAGGAAGCGAATCCTTCTTGGTTTTGCTGTTTAAAATATCTTCCACAGTTACGCCGAGTGCTTGCGCAAGCTGGGGCAGAATCTCAGCCCTGGGAGGCTTGTCACTCATCTCCCAATAGCCAACGCTGGATTGAGTTACGCCAATGCGACTTGCCAATTGATATTGGCTCAATCCGCTAGCTTTACGGAGTTCCGAGAGTCGTTGTCCTTGCTCTGGTCTGGTTTTTTCGGTTTTGCGTCCCATGGGACTCTTATACCCCAAGGTTTGCATAAAACTTGTTTGCTTATTGATATTGACACTCACGAATAAACGGTAAACCGTTTATTCGTGTTCTTTCAAGTCTAAGCTGTAAAAAGGCGAAATGCGGACTTGACGCAATATCGACAAAAAAGGCCGACAACCCCCGTGTCCAAACTTGGGGGGTCGATGGGGTCAGTCCAATTATCCTTGTTTTAATAATTGTTTCCATAATTTCGAGTCTTTGTTTTTACGGTGAAGGCAGACCAAGCTTTGCACATAAGAAGGTGCGCCCATTTTCAGATTTGTTG
>Ga0136604_1001359_pt1 | contig 11019 bp, 12 predicted proteins | sample AntRauFillE10628_FD_104928 | JGI IMG/M metagenome (GOLD analysis project Ga0136604, IMG submission 104928) | Saline lake microbial communities from Rauer Islands, Antarctica - Metagenome Filla E10 #628 | ecosystem: Environmental > Aquatic > Non-marine Saline and Alkaline > Saline | place... | reverse complement strand
GACGAGGTTCCCGGCGTGCAGGGACGGTGCCGTCGGATCGAAGCCGACGTAGAAGGTCACGGGACCCGCCGCGAGCCGGGCGGCGAGCCCCGCCTCGTCCGTCACGTCCTGGATGAAGCCCCGCGAACGCAGCAGCCCGAGCGCGCCCCCGTCGGGGGGCGGGCTCGTGTCGTGATCCGGCGTCGACGCGCTCATGACGGCGACGCTACCCCGTTCGGCGCCGCCGTCAGCTCCAGGCGGGCAGGCTCACGCGGGTCTCCGCGGGTGGTGTCACCGCGGGGACCTGCCGTGCCGGCATCCAGTCAGGCATCCCGTCGGCCCACACGTAGGCCTCGGGGCCCACGGTCCCGTCCAGGACCTTCGCGCGGATGTCGGCGAGGGTGAGGGGACCGCGTTGCTCCGCACCGTCGAGGTGGTACCAGCGGGCGGGCTCGGGCTGGGGCGTGCCGTGGTCGTCCACTTCCATCTCCGCGCACCGTAGCGCTCGGCCGTTCCCGTCGGTCCAACGAACACCCCGGGGGCACGCGCGCGGAGACCAGCCGCCGGTACCGTCGAGGAACGACGGCGCGGGCGAGACGCGCCTACCGGTGCGGACCCACGGCGACCTCGAGTGGCGGGCCCGCCACTCGAGGTCGCGGGGTGCAGCGATGAGCGAAGCCGACCGCACACGGTGTCGTTGCGCGGTGCTGAACGTGATGAGCGGCGAGGTGGCCCGCGATTACGCGCGCTACCACCTCGCCGTCGAGCGGACCGACGCCATGGGCCGCTCCGTCCACCGGTGCGCCGAGAGCGGCGTGACCTGGATCGAGGAGCGGCGACCGGCGCTTTACGGCGATGAGGCCATCGTCCTCAGGCGCGCGGCGACCTGACCGGCGAGGGGCGAGGGTCTCACCCCTCGTCGTCGAGCGCGAGCCGGATCCGGCGGAAGCCCTTGCCCTTCGACTCGATCTTGGCGATACGGACCTGGCCGACCTCGCCGGTGCTGGCCACGTGCGTCCCACCGTCCGCCTGCCGGTCGAGCCCGACGATGTCGACCACCCGTACCTCGCGCAGGGTCGGCGGGAGCAACGACACCTTGGTCCGGATCAGGGACGGATCCTGGTCCGCCTCCTCCCGGGGCAGGAACGCGATCCGTACGTCCCGCGCCGCGGCGAGCTGGGCGTTCAACTCCTCCTCCAGGGGCGCCTTCGCCTCCGGATCCCAGTCCGGCAGCTCGAAGTCGAGCCGCCCCAGCCCAGGTTCCATGTTGCCCCCGGTGACCGGGCTCTGGAACCGCTCCCAGACGACCCCGCAGAGGGCGTGCATCGCGGTGTGGGTCCGCATCAGCCGGTAGCGACGCTCCCAGTCGACCTCGCCGCGCACACTGGTCCCGGTCGGTGGGAGGCCGCCCTCCAGCCAGTGCCAGACGCCACGGTCATCGGCCGCGACGCGGACCACGGACAGCCGGTCGTCGCCGAGGACCAGTTCGCCGACATCGTGGGGCTGCCCGCCGCCACCCGGGTAGAACACCGTCCGGTCGAGCAACACGCGACCATCGTCCGGATCGACGTCGACGATGGTGGCATCCGTCTCACGGGCGTACTGATCGGTCGAGTACAGGCGCTGGGTCATCACGGGCTCCTTGCGGCGACGCCGCCACCCTACGTGGGCGGAACGCTGCCGTCGGTACGCGCCGTCGAGACGCCACCGTCCACGGGTGGGCCTCGACCCGCAGCGGCGACCCCCTAAGCTGGGCGACCATGCGCTGTCCCAACTGCCTCGATGAGTACGAAGCCGGTGTCGAACGCTGTGCGACGTGCCGGGTGGCACTCGTGCCCGAGGACGAACTCCCGGACGACGCCGCACCCGACCGCCTGCGTGAGGCGACGGTGCCCCAGGCGCCACACGAGGTCCATCTCGGCACCTTCCACCCGGCGATGGCCCGGGAGGTGGAGGCCCTCCTCGACGAGCGCGGCATCGACCATGACCGGCGGGAACGAGACGACGCCGTCCAGGTGCGGGTCGACCAGCGCTGGCGGGACGATGTGCGGGCCGAGCTGCTGCTTCGGTGGGACGAGCTCCTCGCTGACCTCGAGGTCGACGAGGCCGAGGACGTGCTCCCCACCGGTGGGCAGGCACCCGGCTGGCTCGATCCGCCCGTGGGTGGACACATCGACCGGGACGGCCGCCTCGTCGTCGAGGGGCCGGCCGAGGACGATCCCGACTCGTCCCGCACGCTCGGACCCGCGATGATCGCCGGCGGCCTGATCCTGGCGGTCAGTGCCTGGCAGGTCGTCGAGGTGCCCGCGCTCGTGCTGCTCGGCGTGGCCCTGGCGATCGTCGGGTTGCTGATCCCCCGCTGAGTGGATCCGGGCCGGGGCTCAGCTCACCGCCGAGCCCCGAGCGACGAGCCGGAACGACTCGAGCAGGTGGTGCCAGTGGCACAGGGTGCAGACCTCGACGGTGTAGACGGTCAGATCCCCGTGCCGCTCGGCGTGCCGCGCCAGCGACTCGCGGGGCAACGCGCGCCCGGAGCTGGTGCGCTGCCCCTTCCCTTCGAAGACGTAGCTGACGTGCTTGAGACCCCGCTTGTCGCAGAGCGGGCAGCTCTCGGCCACCTCGCTGCCGATGTGGACCCCAGCCCGCACGAGGTCCGGGTGGGCGTCACGGACGTCGTCGGGCGAGCGCGCACCGATCCGGACCTCGCGCAGCACCGAGCGCCGCTGGAGGCGGTAGTCCGTCCTGCTCTCGCGCACCGTGGCATCCGTCCTGGGCCGTCGGGATCCCAACAGGCTACGGAGCACGGGCCGTACGCGCACCGGTGATCGTGCGGACGGCGAGGCGGCGGCCCCTCGTGGGCGTTGTAGCGTCGGCCCTCCCGAACGCGAGCGAGGTGCCCCGTGTCGCCGCACGCCGAGCAGCGCGTCCCACGGATACCACGGGAGGACGTCGTCGACGTCGTGCACGGCCACGCGCTCGCGGATCCCTACCGGTGGTTGGAAGCACCCGCGTCCGACGCCCGGGTGCAGGCGTTCGTCGACGCGCAGGATCGCCGGGCCCGCGCCGCGCTGGCGGCGCTCCCTGCGCGGGAGGCGTTCCTCCGGCGGCTTCGCGGGATCTGGGACCATCCGCGCCGTACGACCCCCTGGCGCCGGGGGGCGCACTGGTTCCAGTTCCGCAACGACGGGCTGCAGGATCAGGACGTGCTCTTCTCTGCACCGGCCCTCCCAGGCGACGCGCGGACCACCCTGCCACCGGAGGAAGCCTGGGCCGAACTCCTCGACCCCAATGCCTGGTCGAGGGACGGCACCGTCGCGCTGTCGGGGCTGGCCATCAGCCCCGATGGGTCCCGCGCTGCCGTCGGCTCCTCCACGGCCGGGTCCGACTGGACCACCTGGCGGGTCCTGGACGTCGCCGGCGGCCACCTCCTCGACGACTCCGTGCCCTGGTCGAAGTTCTCCGGGGTGGCCTGGCTCCCGGACGGCAGCGCGTTCCTGTGTACGACCTACGACCCACCCGTCTCGGGAAGCGAACACGCCGCAGCCACCCGCGATCAGAAGGTCGTGCTGCACCGGGTGGGAACCTCGGCGGACGACGATGAGCTCGTCCATCACCGACCGGATCAGCCGGAGTGGGGGTTCCATCCCGACGTCAGCCACGACGGCCGCTGGCTGGTGCTCACGGTCACACGGGGCACCGACCCGGCGACCCGTGTACACCTCGCCCCGATCGGCGAGGACGGCACCATCGGAGGCGTCCGCGCGCTCCTCGACGATGGCGAGGCTGGCCACCACCCGCTCGGGGTGTACGGCGACGAGCTCCTCGTGCTCACCGACCTCGACGCGCCGCTGGGACGGATCGTCGCCGCGGATCTGACCGGTGGACGGGTACGCGAGGTGGTCGGCGAGCGCGACGATCGACTGGTCGACGCGCACCTGGTGGGCGGCGCCGCGCGCGAGGACCCGGGGTGGCTCGTCCTCCACCACCTGCACCACGCGACCAGCCGGCTCGAGGTGGTGGCCCCCGCCGACGGGACGGTGCGGGGCACGGTGCCGCTGCCGTGGCCGGTGACCGTCAACCAGCTCACCGGTAGCCGGGAGGACGACACGCTGCACCTGGCGGTCGGGTCCTTCACCGCGCCGGACCGACTGCTGGCCTGCAGCCTGCCCGAGCTCGCCGTCCGCGACGTGTGGCACGCGGCCTCGGCCGACGGTCCGCCGGTCGTCGTCGAGCAGGTCCGGATCCACCACGACGGGGTGGCGGTCCCGCTGTTCGTGATCCACCGCGACGACGTGGAGCCGGACGGTGCCCGCGCAGTCGTGCTGTGGGGCTACGGCGGGTTCGACATCGCTGTGACCCCGAGGCACCGCCCGGGCTGGCGGGCGTGGGTGGACGCCGGCGGCGTGCTGGCCGTCGCCTGCCTGCGCGGCGGCGGGGAGTACGGCCGGGCCTGGCACGACGACGGTCGGCTCACGAACAAGCAACACGTGTTCGACGATGCACTGGCCTGTGCGGCGTGGCTGACGGGACGACGAAGCGACGAGGTGTCGGCGACCGCGCTGCACGACGGCACCCGCCCGGACGTGACGTGGAGTGCCCCGGCACACCTCGGGATCGAAGGGCGGTCCAACGGCGGGCTGCTCGTCGGTGCCTGTCTGACGCAGGCACCCGAGGCGTTCGGCGCGGCGGTTCCGGAGGTGGGCGTGCTCGACCTCGCACGCTTCCACCGCTTCACGATCGGGTGGGCCTGGACCTCCGACTACGGCTCGCCCGACGATGCGGATGACCTCGGGACCCTCCTCGCCTACTCGCCGTACCACAACCTCGCGGTGGGGCGGTCCTATCCGGCGACCCTGTTGACCGCCGGCGACACCGACGACCGGGTCGTCCCCGCCCACTCGTTCAAGTTCGCGGCCGCACTGCAGCACGCGCAGGGCGGCGACGCACCCGTCCTGCTGCGGATCGACCGCTCCGCGGGTCACGGCGCGGGGAAGCCGGTCGCGAAGCTCCTCGAGGAACGCGCCGACGTGCTCGCCTTCGAGGCGCACCATCTCGGGCTCGAGGTCCCCCGCCGGTGACCGCGCCCGACATCGCCGCGGCCCGCGTGGCAGGCTCCTCCCGGATATCCCCCTCACCCCACGAGGTATCGACGTGGATCACCAGCCCACCGACCCCGCCGGGTACCGCCCGACGCGAGGCCCCTGGATCCGGGTCGACGACCGTCCGGGCGTGACGCCCGAACGCACCGCACCCCGGATGCGCTTCGATCTCCTGCAGCTGGTCGGCTGGGGGATCGGCGTGTGGCTGCTCGTCGTCGGCATCGTGGCCGTGGCCCGCACGGGCCTGGCCGACCTCGACCTCGGGTCGCCCGTCGTCGAGGTCGTGGGCCTGACCGCCACACCGTTGCTGGCGGGCCTGCTCATCGTGGTCGGGCTGATGATCCTGCTGCTGTCGACCGGAGCGGTCGAGGACCGCTCGCTGCGCATGCTCGGCGCGACGATCGCCATCATCGGTGCGGTCTGGTACATCGAACCGGACGCCTTCGCCTCCCTGCTCGCGACCGAGCGGGACCACGGGACGTGGACGATCGTGACCGGTGTCCTGCTGTCAGCCGCGTCGTTCATCCCGCCGTTGTCGATCCGGCGTCCGGGGGCCTGACCGCCACGGCGCTGCGCACCGAAGGCGATGCCCCCGCCGGTGGCGGGGGCATCGTCGTCTCCGGCAGCCAGGACGTCGGTCCGTCCTCGCCGACGGTGCGTCAGCTGGTCAACCAGTCGGGCTTGCCGCCCTTGGTCTTCCAGAAGACCTCCGCGATCGCGTCGATCTTGGCGATGAGGTCCTCGGCGACGGCCGGGTCGACGGTCTTCTTCGCCTCCCCCGCGGCCTTGATGGCGTGCCAGAACATCTCGTGCAGCTCGGGGTACTCCTCGAGGTGGGGCGGCTTGAAGTAGTCCGTCCACAGCACCGACAGGTGGTGCTTGACGAGCTCGGCCCGCTCCTCCTTGATCGTGATCGCGCGCTGCCGGAAGACCGGGTCGTCGGAGTCCTGGTACTTCAGGGCGGACTGCAGGACCGACTCGGCCTCGATCCGTGCCTGTTCGGGGTAGTAGACGCCGCACATCAGGTCGCAGTGGGCGTCCGCCACACGGGCAGCTCGGATCGGGGTGAGCGCGGCGGTGAGGGTGGACAGGCGCATCTGGAACTCCTTGATCGGTCCAGGATGGTCGCCGTCCAGTCTAGAGGACCTCGCCCGGGGCGTCCTCGCCCATCGGGAGGTGGCGAGGCGGGAACGGGCGAATAGGGTCCACGCACCCGCGCAGGAGGAGGCACCGGTGTCCGGACGTGGAGGGCTCGTGACGGTCGCCGCGACCGTCGTCGGCTGCTACCTCGGTGCCCTGGCCGTCGATCGGTCCCGCATCCTGGTCCGTGGCCCCTCGATGAGCCCGACCCTGCTCGACGGCGACGTGCTGCTCACCGTGCCGGCGCTACCCGGCCTCCGGCGCGTCGGCACGATCGTCGTGGTCGCCGACCCGGCCGATGCCGACCACCTCGTCGTCAAGCGGCTCACCGCCCGCGACGGCGACCGGGTCCAGGTTCGTGGCGACGATCCGGACCGTTCCACCGACGGCCGGGTGTGGGGATGGCTCCCCCGGTCCCGCATCCGCCGGGTGGCGCTCGCGCGGTGGCCGGACGTCCGGACCCCGCTTCGACGGGTGGTCCCACCACCGGAGCCGGTGCCGCCCCTGCCCGACGAGATCGAGGGCGCACCGGAGCAGGCGTCAGGGCCCCGGTCGGCGGGCGTGCACGAGTAGCTCGGGATCATCGAGGCCGACCTCGCCCGGTCGCCGACGGCCGTACGAGCCCGGCTCGACCCCCCGGATGCCCAGGACCTCGAGGCCGGCGTCCTCGGCCAGGCGTCGGGCCTCCCGAGCGGTGTAGCTCGCGGTCCACAGGTCGAAGCGCTGCCGGGCGTGGTCGGGGCCGCGGAGCTCGCTCACCTGATGGTGGACGAGGCCGAGTGTGTCGAACGCGTCACCGGGGGCGAGATGGCGTGCGGCGAACAGCGCATGGAAGCACGTGAACACGACCGCGCCCCCGGGACGCACGGCGGCGGCGAGCCCTGCCAGCACGGTCGGGTCGGTGGCCGGCGAGGTCCCGAGCGCCCCCTGGCACAGCGACCACGCCACGTCGTAGGTCCCCCGCTCCGCACCGAGCTCGGTGTCCAGGAGGCGCGCGTCGAGCACCTCGAGGCGCAGCGTGATGCCGGCGGCGGCCGCCGCCGAGCGGCCCGCCGCGATCAGTGCCGGCGCGATGTCGATGCCGGTCCCCGCGATGCCGGTCGCGGCGAGGTGACGCAGGTGCCGCGCATCCGCGCAGCCGACGTCGAGCACCCGCGTCCCCGGTCCGAGGGTCAGCAGGTCACGGAGCGTCTCGGCCTCCTCCACGGTGCCCGCGGCGAAGGCGTTGCGGGCGTAGTCCTGCCCCTGGAACTCCCCGAGCTCGCGGTAGAAGGCGGGCGCATCCGGCCCAGGGACGGACGGTGCCTCGACCGCACGATCGTTCTGATCGCGCCAGGACGGCTCGCCGAAACCCGGGGTCATGGGCCCTGGTCAGGCCGCTCGGCCCACCACGCGTCCAGCGCTGCCAGCGCCTCACGTTCGTCCATCGGTCCCCGCTCGAGCCGCAGGTCGAGGAGGTGCTGCCAGGCTTCGCCCACCAGCGGCCCCGGGTCGATCCCGAGGTGCTTCATGATGGTGTTGCCGTCGACGGCCGGCCGCATCGCCTCGAGCTCCTCCTGCTCGCGCAGCGCGGAGACCCGCTGCTCCAGCTCGTCGACCCGGCGTTGGATCCTGCCGGCACGGCGGGGGTTCCCGGTCGTCACGTCCGCCCGGGTCAACGCGTTGAGCCGCTCGTAGAGGTGCCCGGCGTCCCGGACGTAGCGCCGGACGGCGGCGTCGGTCCATCCCTGCTTGTAGGTGTGGAACCTGAGATGCATCCGGACGAGCTCGCTGACGTCGCGGATCGTCTCCTTGTCGAACCGGAGCGCGCGCATCCGCGCCCGGGTCTGCCGCGCACCGACCACGTCGTGATGGTGGAAGGTCACGGTGCCGTCGGGGTGGATCTCCCGGGTGTCCGGCTTGCCGATGTCATGCAGCAACGCGGCCAGCCGGAGGACGACGTCCGGACCATCGGTCTCCAGGGCCATCGCGTTCTCGACGACGGCCAGGGTGTGCGCCCAGACGTCCTTGTGCCGGTGCTCGGGATCGATACAGGCACTGAGCGACACGAGCTCGGGGAGGGCGTGGTCGGCCAGACCGGTCTCGAGCAGGAGCTCGAGTCCCCGGCGGGGCGTCCGTCCGGCGATCAGCCGCACGAGCTCGTCGCGGACCCGCTCGGCCGAGACCTCGAGCAGCAGGTCGGCCATCTCGGTCGTGGCGGCGAGGGTGGCGTCCTCCACCTCGGCGTCGAGGACCGCGGCGAAGCGTGCGAGGCGCACCATGCGCAGCGGATCGTCGGAGAAGGAGGTGTGCGGGTCGATCGGGGTGCGCAGCAGTCCCCGTCGGAGGTCGGCGAGACCGCCGTGCGGGTCCACGAACCGGAAGGACGGCACCTGGACCGCCATGGCGTTCACGGTGAGGTCGCGGCGGGCCAGATCGTCCTCGATCGTGTCCCCGTAGGTCACTTGCGGATGGCGCGACCCCGGCTGGTAGGTGTCGGCGCGGTAGGTCGTGATCTCCACGCGTCGGGTAGGACGTCCCGCCTGTTCACGCTGGCAGGAGACCGTGCCGAACGCGGCGCCGGTCAGCCACACCGCCGTCGCCCACTCCCGGACGATCCGCTCGGTCTCCTCAGGGACCGCCGAGGTGGCGAGATCCAGGTCGACCTGGTCCAGTGCACCGGCATCGCCACCGGCCAACAGCGTGTCCCGCACCGTGCCGCCCACCAGGTGCAGCTCGTGGCCCGCGTCCGCGAACGCCGTGCCGAGCTCACGCGCCTCCGGGTAGACATCGACGAGCCGACCGAGCTGGACGGCCTGCTCGGCGGTGAGCTGGTGGTCGGTCACGACGGGGGAGCCTTCCGTGCGCTGACGACGCCGGACACGGCGGGGCCTTACGGGCGGGGCGAGCGTAGGCGCCGCCGCCGGACCGGCGGTCGACCGGACGGGCCCGGGAGGCCGGGGGGCGAAGCCACGGACCCTATGGTGCGCTTGCGACCGAGACCGACGGGGAGCACGTGAGCCAGCCACCACCGCAACCACCACCGCCGCCACCGGGCGCGCTCGGCGGGACGGCGGCATCCGAGGACGGCCCGGTCACGGTGCGGCCCGGGGAGGAGGTCCCGCGCCCGGGGCTCGACGACCGGGAACGGGAGCTGGCGCCGGCGGTGGTGATCTCCTGGCGGATCACCGCGGCGCTCTCCTCGCTCCTGCCAGCGGCGGTCACGACCGTCCTGGGGTTCGTCTTCGGGGGCGGCTGGGGCTGGCTCGTGCTGGCGTTCGTGCTCGGTGCGTTCCTCTTCGCGGTCGTTCTCTACCCGCCGATGCGGTTCCGCCGGTGGCGCTGGCAGCTGACCGGGTTGGCCATCGACATGCGTTCGGGCGTTCTCGTCCGCCGGCAGGAGACCGTCCCGTACTTCCGGATCCAGCAGATCGACATCGTGGCGGGCCCGGTCGACCGGCTCCTCGGGCTCGCCAGCTTGCAGGTCACCACCGCCTCCGCGTCGGGTTCGGCGGCCCTGCCCGGGATCGAAGCGGACTCGGCGCCGGTGGTGCGTGCGGAGCTGTTGGCACGCGCCGCGCAGGCGGTCGCCAACCACCCGGGGGACCTCCGCGATGCCGTCTGAGCCGGACGGTGCCCCGCCGCCGTCGCCGGAGTCGTCCGTCGCGCGGGCAGATTTCCGTGAGCCCCGGCAGCTCCATCCGGCCTCGATCCTGCTCGGCATCCCGATCATGCAGTTCGTCCAGGCCGTGCTGGTCCCGTTCGTCGCGACCCTGGCGGCGCCGTGGTTCGTCACGGCGGGACTCCTCGTGGTCGTGGCCGTCGTCGGGTTGATCGTCCGGATCCTCGACTGGCGGATGCGGACGTTCTCGTTCGACGGCGAGGTACTCCGGGTCGACCACGGGGTTCTGAGCCGCAACCACCGGACCCTCGACGTCGGACGGATCCAGCAGGTGGAGATCCAGCGGGGGGCGATCCAGCGGCTCGTCGGGCTCGCGGCGATCCGGGTCGAGACGGCCGGCAGCGCCAGCGAGCCGGAGGTCGACCTGCGCGTGCTGCCCGAGGCCGACGCGGTCGCGCTCCGTCAGGCCGTCCGTACCAGCCAGGAACACCTCGCCGGCCGCGCGACGGATGACGAAGGCGCCGAAGAGGACCGTGGCTACGAGGTCCTCCGGGTCCCTATCGCCCATGTCGTGCTCGCCTCGGTCACCGGCGCACGACTGCTGGTCCTGCCCGCGGTGATCGGTGGTGTACTGCAGTTCGCGGGCAATCAGCTGGGCCCGTTCATGGACGACACCCTGGACCGGATGGTCGAGCTCGGACTGGCGGGCGAGACCCCAGCGTTCAACGGTCCCGACTGGCGCCTCATCCTGCTCGGCACGGGCGCGGTGCTGCTCCTCACGATCGCCGCCGCCATCGTGACCGGGGTCCTGCGCGACGGGAACTTCCGGATCCGTCGGATCGACGACGATCTCCACGTCTCGCGTGGGGTCCTGGCCACGCGGGAATCGGTCGTCCCGCTCCGCCGCGTCCAACTCGTCGACGTGAAGCGCAACTGGCTGCGCCGGGTGCTCGGCTTCGCCACGGTGCGGATCCGCTCCGCGGGGGGCTCGGCCGAGGGCGACGGGCGGGTCACCGTGCCGCTCCTGCAGGCGGAGCGGATCGACGACCTGCTCGGCGAGCTCCTCCCCGGCGTGCCCGGGGTCCCCGCGCTCCGGGCCCACCCACCGGCTGCCTTGCGACGGGCGCTGTTCCGGTGGCTCCGGCCGGCGGTGCTCATCATCGCGGCGGTGTGGCTCGTCCCGGAGTTCCTCGGCTTCCT
>Ga0136604_1001357_pt1 | contig 11020 bp, 12 predicted proteins | sample AntRauFillE10628_FD_104928 | JGI IMG/M metagenome (GOLD analysis project Ga0136604, IMG submission 104928) | Saline lake microbial communities from Rauer Islands, Antarctica - Metagenome Filla E10 #628 | ecosystem: Environmental > Aquatic > Non-marine Saline and Alkaline > Saline | place... | reverse complement strand
TCTTTGAGAGCCTCAAGGACGACTTTGGTCTTGAAGCTGCTGGTAAAGTTTCTTCTTTTTGGTTTCATAGTCAGCAAATTAACATTTTATTGTTTTACTGTCCTAATTTTCTAGACCACTACACAAGTGATTAAAGAGGTTCGCGAGCTGTTCGTATAGATTCGTTACTTCTACAATTTTTTATTACCTTATATCAATTAGAAAATGTTCAACTTTTAGTAAGCGGGTATTATTTATGTTTAAATCAATTACGAGTTTTAGCTTTATTATAGTGGTAGGAATCTTTTTGATTTCATGTGATTCTGAAATCAATAGCAGCCAAAATACTACCGATAGTGATGCCATCAATATACAATCTGGTAAAAAACAAACCGTAGGTTCAGGTGCTAAATCAATTGGTAAAGTTACAGTAGGTACCGACGCCTCTGTTTGGGATTCTGACATACCCAGAGATGATACTGAGGGTATTTATCCGATTGGAGGCAGCGGTCAAATAAATGGTGAATTTGCCATAGCCGAAAGAAAAGGCATACAAATTGGCATGCGCATACAGGAACGTCGTGAAGGCACTTATGAGGCGTCAGGCAAGAGGGTGGGCGTCTATGAGTCGGAAACGGGATTTAGTTCGGGTACCAGGGCGGTGTGGAATTACGACTGGCATGTTGATTTGAGGAACGCTGAAGGTAAATTAGCAGGGAAAACACTCGGTGATTACGATCTTACATTGGAGACCGATATTGCAGAAAGTATATTTGGTTTCAATGTACCTTTTGATCTGACGTTTGGTGATTTTAATAATGGAGTCCTATATCAGGGATCATTTAATCCTGATTTCGGAAATGATACGTTTGATCCGACATTAGAAGCAACATATAGCTTTCGATTGGTTTTAACGCCAAAAACATTTAATGGTGGGCCTTTAGCTATCAAGGTTCAGGTAAATGTTACCGATTAATTTCTGTTAAACTTATTTTAAGGAGAGGATCATATGGGTCTTCTCCTTTTTTTATTTATGAATGCTCAATGATTCTGGGGCAACTAATTCACGTTCATTAGATCTATCCTTGCTCCCAAAATTTATTGTCATAGATGCCAGGCACTTTGAAAGTACGCTGCATCTATAAGTTACAAATAACTTTGTTCGGTGAACTCAGCTTCAATTTGCAAATGCTTTAGTTGAGCCAATCGGTTTTTAAACTTTTTTGAGTTTTCAAGCGGGCAGCCCAAAATCAAGGTTATGTTTTCCGTGTAGGTTGAATCGAGTTCTTTAAGTTGAAACTGATGCATCAACTTTTCAATGGTATTTTGTTCAGCATAAGGATAGGTGATTTTAACTTTCCATATTAGTTGGATAGATTTTAATTCCGTTTTTTGCAGGCACTCTTCAGCTGCTGCTTCATAAGCCTGAATCAACCCCGACTTACCCAGGTTAGTACCGCCGTAATAGCGAACAACCACAATTCCTGCATTCACTACTTCAAATGATTTAAGCTGATTTAGGATAGGCAGCCCCGCCGTGCCGCTCGGTTCGCCGTCGTCTTGTGCAAACTCTTTTAATTGTGCAGGATTGATCCGCCAGGCATAACAGTGGTGGGTAGCATCGGGATATTGGCTTTTGATTTGTTCAAGCTGAGCCTCGAAGGCGGGTTTAGTATCAACCGGGAAAAGGTAGCCGATGAACTTCGACCCTCTGTCACGAAAAGATGTTTCTGTTTGGGCGACTACTTTTTTCAAATTTTCAGTTGTTTGAAAACGCTCAATTAAAACAAATAACTATTAGCAAATAACAAATATACCAATCACCAATTTAGACTTTTTCTGAATTAGGTGTTAGCCCTCAATTGGTCTTTTAGGTCTTGCCTTTTTAAGGATTTCGCCTCATTTTCAGCACGGAACGAGAAATATAGTCATTGCGTTGCTTTTACTGACTTCATTGAATAGTCCAAATCATTTTTTAAAATGCCATCATTTCTTAAAGCGCTTAAATCCCAGGTTGGCCGTAAGATATTAACGGGTTTAACGGGAATCGGTCTGATCATTTTTGTGATTCTACATTTGTTGGGTAATCTCTATCTTTTCGGTGATACCACGGCTTTTAATGAATATACGTACAGTCTTGAAAGCCTTGGATGGATTTTGTATATCCTTGAAGCAGGTTTGGCTATTTGCTTTTTATTGCATGCTTACATTGGTATTTCTATTTGGTGGAATCGCCGGAAAAACCGTCCCGAAGGGTACAAAAAATATCAAACCAAAGGCGGCCCGAGCCACAACAGCTGGGCTTCGCGCAGCATGGCGTTAACAGGAATTATAATATTGGCTTTTCTGGTGCTGCATTTAATTACGTTTAAATTTGGTGATACCGCCTCAACTATGGTTGACGGAACACAAATGCGCGATTTAAAAGCTTTGGTTATTAACACATTCCAGAGTCCCTGGTATGCATTTGGTTACACGGCAGTGATGATCTTGCTTGGACTTCACCTTAAGCACGGTTTCTGGAGTGCATTTACCTCGCTGACGATGAAGCACAAAAAATATTCGGCTGTAATATATGGTATTGGTATTGTGGTTGCTATCCTGCTGGCCGTCGGATTTCTATTCATTCCATTGTACATTTATTTTACCGATGGGCAAGGAGTTTTAATTGTTAATTAATTAACCACAGAAACACTAAAGCACGGAAATTTAGTGTTTCTGTGGTTTGGTGGTAATTTGATTGAATTTGTCTGAAGAAAAAAAATATTACGAACCTATTTCTTCTGAATTAAATCAGATTGGGAAAAAGATAGTTGATGCAGCTTATAAAGTGCATAAGGGATTAGGCCCCGGTTTACTTGAGAAAGTTTATGAAGTATGTTTTTGCCATGAATTATCGAAGAAGGGAATTAAGTATTTACGACAAGTCGATATTCCGATAGAGTATGATAATTTAATTTTTGATGAAGGATTACGTCTCGATGTGTTGGTAGAAGAAAATATTATATGTGAATTAAAATCTGTTGATCAGGTAAATCCAGTTTGGAAAGCTCAAGTACTAAGTCATTTAAAATTGATGGACAAAAGGCTTGGCTACTTGATAAACTTTAATGTGAAGAATATTGGTAAAGGCATACAAAGATTTGTGCTCTGAATTTTTCAACCACTAAATTACCAAATCACAAAATTTTAGTGTCTCTGTGTTTTGGTGGTAAAATAATTTTACTATGAATTTAGAATCAAAAGTACCCGACGGACCGCTTGAACAGAAGTGGGAGAAACATTTGAATGACATTAAACTGGTTGCGCCAAATAACAAGCGTAAGCATAATGTTATTGTAGTAGGTACCGGCCTGGCCGGAGGTGCAGCAGCCGCAAGTCTTGCTGAACTGGGCTATAATGTTACCAGTTTCTGTATTCAGGATTCTGCCCGGCGTGCGCACAGTATTGCGGCACAGGGCGGCATCAACGCAGCCAAGAATTATCCTAATGACGGCGATACCATCTGGCGCCTTTTTTATGACACTATCAAAGGTGGCGACTATCGCTCGCGGGAATCCAATACCTACCGGCTGGCACAGATATCCAACGAAATTATTGACCAAGCCGTAGCGCAGGGCGTTCCGTTTGCGCGTGAATACGGCGGACTGTTAGCGAATCGATCTTTCGGTGGGGCACAAGTATCGCGTACATTTTATGCACGCGGACAAACGGGTCAGCAGTTGCTGCTGGGTGCCTACCAGGCGATGATGCGTCAGACCAACAATGGCAATATTGATTTGCATACGCGTCATGAAATGCTTGACTTGGTGACGATTGATGGAAAAGCGCGGGGCATTATCACCCGTGATCTTGTTTCCGGTGAGATTAAGCGCTGGATGGCGGACGCCGTGGTACTGTGCACCGGTGGCTACGGAAATGTATTCTATCTTTCAACCAATGCAAAAAATTCAAATGTAACAGCCGCCTGGCGCTGCCACAAACGGGGGGCAGGATTTGCGAATCCGTGTTACGTACAGATTCACCCCACTTGCATTCCCGTTTCCGGCGATTACCAATCCAAGCTTACGTTGATGAGTGAGAGCCTGCGAAATGACGGGCGCGTTTGGGTACCCAAAGACAAAGATGATGACCGCCACCCCAATGATATTCCCGAAGAGGAACGCTATTACTACCTTGAAGAAAAATATCCGGCATTCGGCAACCTGGTACCGCGTGATGTAGCCTCCCGGAATGCTAAAATTGTGAGTGATGAAGGCATGGGCGTAGGTCCGACGGGCAAAGCGGTATATCTCGATTTCCGTGATGCCATTGAACGTGAGGGAGAAAAGGCTATTTCTGAAAAGTACGGCAACTTGTTCGATATGTACGAAAATATCACCGGTGATAACCCCTACGAGCAGCCGATGCGTATCTTCCCGGCGGTGCATTATACGATGGGCGGCCTGTGGGTTGATTATAATTTAATGAGCAACATTCCCGGTCTTTTTGTTGCCGGTGAAGCAAACTTCTCTGATCATGGTGCTAATCGTCTCGGTGCCAGCGCGTTGATGCAGGGTCTCTCGGACGGGTATTTCATCATCCCTTATACCATCGGTAACTATATCGCCGATGCGGAGCTGGATGGAGATGTAGACACCAAGCATAAGGCTTTTGACGAAGCCGCTGAAAATGCGCAATCACATATAGATAAGTTGCTGGGTGTGCAGGGCGACAAGAGTGTGGTTGAATTCCATCGCGAACTCGGAAAAATTATGTGGGACAAGGTAGGCATTGCCAGAAATGAAGAAGGACTGAAAAAAGCAATCGAAGAAATTCAGGCACTGCGTGATGAGTTTTGGCAAAATGTGCGCGTGCCGGGCGAAGCCGCCAATTACAATAAATATCTTGAATTTGCCGGGCGTGTGGCCGACTTCCTCGAACTTGGGGAATTGATGGCCAAAGATGCCCTGCACCGGGATGAATCGGCCGGCTGCCACCTGCGCGAGGAGCATCAAACCGAAGAAGGCGAAGCCCTGCGTAATGATGAAGATTATTCCTACGTGGCAACCTGGGAGTACCAGGGTGTGAACGGCCAACTGCAGGAAAAGCTAAATAAAGAAAACCTCGAATTTGAATTTGTCGAACTCAAACAACGTAGTTACAAGTAATTTCACCACTAAAACACCAAAACACGGAGATTTTTGTGCTTTTGTGTTTCCGTGGTAAATAAATGATTATGGCTGATACTTTTACAATCTATCTTAAAATTTGGCGGCAGAAAGGGCCCAATCAATCCGGGAAACTGGTTGATTATACGCTGGACACCGTCAATGAACACATGTCCTTCCTCGAAATGCTGGATGTGCTCAACGAGCAAATAATGCAGGAAGATGGCGATCCCATCGAGTTTGACTATGACTGCCGCGAAGGAATCTGCGGATCGTGCGACCTGATGATTGACGGCCGCGCGCACGGCCCCAAAGCCATGACCTGTTCCTGCCAACTTCACATGCGCAACTATAAAGATGGCGATACCATCACCGTTGAGCCATTCCGCGCTAAAGCATTCCCCGTGATTAAAGATCTGGTCGTTGATCGCAGTGCTTTTGACCGTATCATCGAAGCAGGTGGCTACGTTTCGGTCAAAACCGGCGCCGCCCCTGATGCCAATGCAATTTTAGTCGATAAGGAAGACGCCGATACGGCTTTTGATTATGCTACCTGCATCGGTTGTGGAGCGTGCGTGGCAGCCTGCCCAAACTCCTCTGCTTCACTATTTACGGGCGCGAAACTGGCCCATCTTAACCGCATGCCCCAAGGCGAACCGGAGCGCCACGAACGCACGGCAGCCATGGTAGAACAAATGGAAGAAGAAGGCTTCGGCGATTGCTCCAACTTTGCCGAATGCGAAGCCGTTTGTCCGAAGGGAATTTCCATTTCCGCTATTGCCGAGATGCGCCGCAATTATATGAAGGCGGCCTTGGCGGGTGATGGGGCGTAGTTTTATTCTATTTACTGTTCAATTATGCAGAATAATACTCGCCATTTTAGGTACATCTATTAGCTGATCCAAAAAAACTTTCTGATTATTGGTGTAGTTTATTAAGTTTATTGTAGCATTGAAATAGAAATAGTGCTTTAAACTTAGCAGGTGTAAAATTCAAGTTTTAACCTCCGAAAAAATGACGACAAAGCAAGAAATAATAAAAAAAGTTAATGCAATCGAAAATCCTGATATTTTGGATGAGATCCTGAACTTGATTGAAATCGAGTCTGATTTTGAAGAAATTTATGCGTTTACGGATGAAGAAAAAACGGCGGTGAATGAAGGATTGAAGGATCTTGATGAAGGACGTTCGTATTCCAATAAGGATTCAAAAAAAATTATTTCAAAATGGCTAAAAGAACAGTCATCTGGTCTTTAAGAGCCATCAATGGCAAATTGGAAATTTATCAATATTGGATTGAACGAAATCATTCAACTCGATATGCTGAAAAATTGGATGATTTATTCAATGAAGTACTGGAATTGACTTCCCTCTTTCCAAAAGCAGGTATTCAGACAGAAATAAAAAGTGTACGATTCAGAACGGTGAGGGAATATAAATTGATTTACAGGGTATCAGACGATTCAATTGAAGTAATAACTGTTTGGGACAATAGAAGGAACTTTAACGATTTAGACATTAAGGAGTAAGCTAACTTGTCTAATCAATGGAAAACCTAAAGCTATACGCAGAGGTTTAAATCTTATCCGCTACTTCAAAAAAACGGTTCAATTCCTCCTCTGTATTCATCAAATTTGGCGAAATTCGCACGGTATTAAGTCCCATATTTTCAAACGGACGAAATACAAAGCCGTGCTTATCGAACATGTTCTGGAAGAATTCTCCGCTTTTCATATTCTTGATTTCGATAGCATACAGTGATCCTGAAAGTTCCCAGTCTCTGGGTGATGCCCAGCCAGTCGCCGAAGACTTATCCGCCATTTTTTGAGCTGTACTCCACATTTTTTTTAAATGCTGCTCTCGTTTATTCCAGACAATTTGTTGATGAAAATCGAGGGCCGAGCCCAAGGTTAGTAACTCCGGCAGATTGCGCGTGCCGTAATCTTCGTATATGCGGGCGGTGCCTTTCCAGCTTTCTTGATTTTGTCCCCAAGTAACCCACATCGGTTGCAGCTCATCTTGTATGCGCTGGCTGATGTACGCCAGGCCAATGCCCTTCGGTGCCTGTAGCCACTTATGCGCGCTGGTTGCCAGCACGTCAATACCGGCTTGCTGCACATCAACCGGAATCATCCCTACCGTTTGAGCGGCATCAACAGCTATATATTCAACGCCTTTGGAGCGGGCCAAGTCGGTAATTTCTTTCAGCGGGTGGCGAATGCCCACGGTATTATCGATATGCGGCAGTACCAGCAGTTTGGTTTTAGGGGTGATGTGCTGTTCGTAGAGATTGAGGATATCCGCCTTGCTAATGTTGGGCGTTTTGAGCAGGGGGATATCAAAAGTTTTTACGGTGTAGCCTCTTTGGGTGGCAAATTTTTCAAAGCAGATGCTGGCACCGGCGTGATTTAAATTACTGAAAAGCACTTCATCGCCTGAGCCTATTGAAAGCCCTTGGGCCAGCAGGTTAAAGGTCTCGGTGGTATTATGGGTGAAGGCAATTTCATCGGGCGAGCAATTCAAAAAGCCGGCCGTTTTTTGGCGCACGTCATCACGGGGCTTATCCCAGCCATCGCCCCACATATACAGCCAGGGATTGGTCTCACAGAGCTCAAGGTATTTATTACGGGCTTGGTGCACGACTTTTGGAATGGTGCCGATGGAGGCATGATTCAAATAGGTAATATCATCAGCCAGCATATACTGTTTTTTTAATGCTGCAAAATCACTCGCATCCACGGATTCAATATTCTGGCTGATCTCCTCATTTAAGGATCCCAGTGCAGATAAAAAAGGAATCACTGCTGATCCTCTTGCCACTTGTTTGATGAACTCTTTTCTGCTTGTTCCCATATTGTATATCTTTGATTGAAAAGTTAATCACATTCTCGCTTTTTTAGCGGTTAAATTCAATATGCATTACATATAATTACGTTGTGAATGAGCGCTTTTGAAACAGCACAGAAAAATCTTCAAAAATACTGGGGATACGATTTTTTCCACGAGGGACAGGATAAAGCTATAAAGTCGGTTTTGGAAGGCAATGATACACTGGTGCTGTTCCCTACCGGCGGTGGTAAATCACTTTGCTATCAGGTGCCGGCCACGGTTTTTGAGGGGTTAACGCTGGTGATTTCACCCTTGGTAGCGTTGATGCAGGACCAAGTGCAGCAGCTGAATGCGCGCGACATTCCGGCCACCTTTATCAACAGTACTATTTCATCGTGGGAGGTAGAGCAACGTTTGGTGAACGCGCGCAACGGCATGTATAAGCTGCTATACTGTGCTCCCGAGCGGCTCAAGACTGCGCTCTGGGAAGCCGAACTGCCAAATTTAAATATTGCCTTGGTAGCTATTGACGAAGCTCATTGCATCTCGGAATGGGGACATGATTTCCGGCCCAGCTACCGCGAGATACCTGCGGCCCTCGAATCCATTGCCGATTCGGTGCGTTGGTTGGCGTTGACCGCTACGGCCACCCCGGAAGTACGTGAAGACATTATTACCAATCTGCAATTTAAGGAACCGGCCGTCATCTCTAAAGGCTTCGATCGCCCCAATTTAAAATGGTGGGTACTTGCAGATGAAAAAAAAGATCAAAACCTCTTGCGCAGTGTTAAGAAGGCTGCAAAAAAGGGGTCAGGAATAATTTATGGCGGCACCCGCCGAAATTGCGAGCGATTGGCTGATCTATTACAGGCTAAACAGAATATAAAAACGGCAGCCTATCATGCCGGGGTGGAATCAGAAAAACGGCGGTTGATACAGGACGATTGGATAAGCGGAGAAACGCCGCTGGTGGTGGCAACCAACGCATTTGGAATGGGGATTGACAAAGCCGATTGCCGTTATGTAATTCACTACGAGATGCCCTATTCGCTGGAGGCATATTACCAACAAGCGGGCAGAGCCGGGCGCAACGGTGAAGAAAGCTATCCCTTATTATTGTTTAAGGAGGCGGATGCGCACAAGGCGAAACAACGCATTGAAGATTCGTATCCTAACAAAGAGCAGCTACAGAAAGTGTATGATGCGGTATGCGATAGCCTAAATCTTGCCGTTGGCTCCGTAGAGGAACAAATGCGTGAGGTTTCTATTGCGGCCATAAAAAAGCGTATTCAATTACCGCACCGAATTGTGAAGGCTTCTCTTAAAACCTTAAAACATTTAGGCATTATTGATTTAGCTGAATACGTGGTACCGCAGGTTGGTATTAAGTTCATTGTAAATCCCGATTATTTGAGAGAGCTGATCAAAAGTGAAAAAAACATGCAGAAGGCAGATTTTTTAGATGTTTTGTACCGGCAGTTTGGAAGTGAGGCATTTGAAGACATCAAATATCAGGAGCTGGATTACATCACAAAAAAGCTGAATGTTACTAAAAACGGGCTTATCAAAGGATTGCAGGTGCTGCAAAATAACGATAATCTGCTGCGGTTCGAAGCTCTTGGCGAATTGCCGTTGGTGCGGCCGGTGGATGAACGGCAGCGTTCATTGCAATTGAAGAAAAGCGAGTTGGAAAGTCATCGCAACAGTTTATTGGATAAACTGGATTATATGATCGGCTATATTCAAACGGAAAACTGCCGGGAAATGTTTATCCGCACCTATTTTGGTGAGAAAGGGGTAAAATCCTGCGGGCACTGTGATAATTGTCTGAAGACTGCGCAGGCATCTTCGCAAGCGTTTACTGCCGACGACGTGCAGGACATACGCATGACTATAGAAGATACCGCATTAAGCTTGGAAGAGATACACCACCATTTGCAATGGAAGAGCGGCAAACTAAAACGCTATATTTCATACTTGATGAGAGAAGATAAAATTACCGTGGATGGGAAGAAATATCGGTGGGTGGGGTAGTTAGTCTGTAGTATTGGTTAAAAGTTAACAGGTCAAATATTCATAGGTCTCGCTTAGTTGCAATGGAGTTCTGCTCCCGCAGCAAGAAAGTTGTTCAGGAACAGAGCTCCTTCACAACTTTCTTGGTCCCAAGTCTAAAGTCGGAGGTCTAAGGTCTAAAGTCAGAGGGCACAGGTCGTGGGTCTGGTGGTCTGATCTCAAATCAACAATTGCTAATTGGCAATCTAAAATAAGCCGATAAAAATTTACGATTAATGATTGTAGATTTGAGCAGTGAAAGTCGCTTCATACACATTAGTCTTGACCTTCAGACCTTAGACTTTGGTCCTTCGACATTTAGATAGAATCCCTGGAAGCGGTCGAATCCTGACCGGCCAAACGATCTTTGCGCAGGTTTTCAATGGCCTTTCCGATACGGTTTTTCTGTTCTTTGATGTTCTGCTGGTAAAATTGATGGCTTCTCTGAAATTGTTTTTCTGTAGTTTCGTATTTTTTAAAAATTATCTGCCGAATTGAATCTACACTGGTACTGTCCGGTCGTTCCTGTTTCTGGTATTCTCGCAGAAGCTGCAGCTCAACAATCAGGTCCACATAGGCTTCTTCGTCCAGTATAGTTGAAGGAGGTTTATCACTGTTGCATGCAACTACCAGCAGGCCTGCACAAATAATTATTACAACAAATCGCATCTATTGCTCTTCCGGTGGTTTGGGGTTTAAGGGACGCATAACCACTTCATTGATGAGAAAGTTGTCGGGTGTTTCAATCACGTCAGTCATAATTTTGGCGATATCATCGGGCTGCATCATATTGGAATGGGTCTCAGCTCCGTCGACCTCATCAAAGAAATGGGTATTAACCGAGCCGGGATAAAAACAGCTAACTTTAATACCGTCATACCGTACTTCTTGAAAGAGTGATTCACTAAAGCCGCGCACGCCGAATTTACTGGTATTATAGCCGGTCATTTTCGGGTTTCCAACCTTGCCCGCTATAGACGCAATGTTGATGATATGGCACACATTTTTGT
>Ga0136604_1001356_pt1 | contig 11021 bp, 9 predicted proteins | sample AntRauFillE10628_FD_104928 | JGI IMG/M metagenome (GOLD analysis project Ga0136604, IMG submission 104928) | Saline lake microbial communities from Rauer Islands, Antarctica - Metagenome Filla E10 #628 | ecosystem: Environmental > Aquatic > Non-marine Saline and Alkaline > Saline | place... | reverse complement strand
GCATCTATTACCTCCTCGTAAAGATTCACATAGCTCAAAGATAATGGCCCATTTACGACAACTTCATTTTTTTCGAAGTCACCTTTCACATCAAATTTGCCCTTGCCTAAAAAACTAAGCTCTTCTGGAACGAAGGTAAGCAGTGAAAACAAAGGAGCTAATATTTTTTTTGAGTCAGAATAGCTCATCTTTTCTGTTTCTATGTTTAAGTTAAAGCCAGACCTCCCCTCATCGAATATGAATGATCCTTTGCCTTGATATAGGGAATCAGACAGCTTTCCATTTAAGGACTTGATCGCTAGTACTTCGCTATTTAAAGAGTAAAGTAAGTCTGCTTTTATTTCTCCTAGATAATACCCCAAGACTGAGGAGTCCTTTGTATTTACAGAGATATCAAACGCCACATCGTCTTTTGGGCCATAGACTTTTAATCCAACAGCACCTTGCCCTTGAATTTGGACGCCTGCGATTGGTCCAAACTCAGAAAAATCGAGTCGCCCCTGATCAGTAACAAAAGCTATTTCATTGTCAGCAACTCTTCCCCTAAACTTGAAACTAGAGCCCCCGAACCCTACTTTCGAACTAACAGAGACGCCCCCATCAATAGCAACCACGACCTGGGTTGCTGATAGGATTACCTCAGGATTTTGAAGTATCGGGTTGTTCAAGTCTTTACCTAAAATAAACCCCCTTACTCCAAGCTGGTTAGGCACTGTAAACTCAATACTTCTATTGTTTGGCTGCCATTTAAGATCAATACCACCAAACATTCTCCCTTTCACTATCCCCAGTACATCCCTGACGGCATAGAAAGCTGTTTCAGTAGACAGGTTTTCTGCGATGATCTTCAACTTATTCGTTGTTAAGCCTTTATTTTTTTCGTAAACCAACACATCCTGAGCAAGCGATGCTTCGCCATCATTATGTTGCAAATAAATCTCTTCAGCGACGACATCACCTTTTTCGTAACGGGCCTTAATATTAAGATAATCGGCCATCAGATCTTTGCTTTCTAGTTGATAAATCTTGGAGTCTAATAGTAACTTTGGTGCAACGATAGGTCCTTCTACTTCGACAAGACTTTCAGTATAACCTGTAGCCTCAATCTCCAAGTCAGTCTTTCTCCTTAATTGAGAAATTGGCCACTCCAGCGCCCCTGAATATCTAAGCTTCGCCTGTAAATGTGTATTATCAAATCTTAGACTTACTTCACCGCTTACCACATCCAACATTCTTCGAATCTCTATGTCAGAAATGTTTACGTAATTATCTGCTAGCTCAAGGCTCATGCTGACTTCATCAATTTGCTGTAGATCAGTGTTATAGTCCTTTACACTAGGCAAACTGATATCTCTTAGGTGAATAGGCCCGATCAAATAATTATCGTACAACCTTAGCTCTGAATGGAATATCTCAACATGTCTTTCTTGATCAACAACTTTCACTCGATCTAATTGAAGCGAGTTTAAACTAAAAGGAATGAGATCATGTATTTGATTCACAATTCCTGCCAAAGACTTAATAGATGACCGCATGTCAGCTTTCGTTACATCACTCTTTTTCGTATCCTCTATGAGCTTGCGTTGAAATTCGACACGAGAGTTTAAAAGCGCAATTTTATCTACAACAAGGTCACTGGAGAATAAATTTATAAAGCTGAAGTCAATACTTGCACGGTTAGATCTTATAGACAGTGAGAAATCTATACTTTCGACATCTAAGCTCAAGTCCCTTAAGTCTGTAGAAGGTGGAAATAATGAGATTTCTACTTTTTTTACATCAAAAGATATATTTTCTTTATCGAGAAACCTTTTGCTAACCTCATTTACGATCAAGCTTGCAAAACGTTCAGACTGCACAACCTTCCATAAAATCCCAATAGCAAGAAATGATATTGCTATGAACAAAAGGATATAACGATTTATCTTAAACACTTTCCTGCAACCTAATTCGTACCAAGCGATACCGTGGATTTATCTGACTAACACTTTTGTAGACCTTTAAAGCTTCCAAGCGCTGGCCGAGATGTCGGAGTACTTCTGCTTTCATATATAAAAAGCAGATATAGTCATTTCCCCCCAAGGACTCAGTTAATATCTCTTCATTGATATAGTCTAGGCACTTATGTATGTCTCCGTTTTCAAGCATGCACTGGATTTTTAGATACCATTTTTTTTCTAAATACTCTTGAGTTTGACTACCTCTTGGATCGTCTAATATCCACTCTGCCAACTTAGAGAAGCCCATTTCTAAAAAAGCAATGGTAAGATCTGCTTGAGATGATCTAAACAAGTCATCATCCATGTATTCTAGTGTTTTTCTAAGTGCAGACTTCGTTAGTTCATCTTCGCTTAAATCGCCTATATTGCTAAAAACTTTTATCTCTTTGAGTAAGTCTTCACTCACCTCATCAATGTTTCTATGTCTTTCAAGCCTCCTGCTGGCAGCATCGAACAATTTCTTTTCATATATTTCTTTAACGAACTCGTGGGAAGGGTCTAACTCCTCTAGCTCTGCAACCAACTCTTGTATTTTTGCTACGTGCCCTTCGTCTCTTAGAAGCTTTATCTTTTTCTCTAGCTCTTTAACTTTAAGAGAGCTGTCATATCCAATAACATGCTCTGAACGAAAGAGATCTGTTGCATAATCGACATCTTCACCAATCCCTTCGGGAATTTCTGAATATGCGACCATTTCTTTTTCTATTTTTTTTACAAGCAAGTTAAGCTCAGGTAAATCCTTTGAGGCTTTATAGTTCTGTGAAACCAAGTCTGCAAAATCAAACCTCCGAGATTTTACTGAATAGTTAATTAAGAGCACATTTTCGATAAATTTATTTTCACCCGTAATAAAGAATTCAAAAACTGAAACGGCATTTCTTTTAAGAGCGACAGCTGATAAATGCTCCTCTTGTAGTGACAACCAGGTCTTTAGAGCTTTATAAACGTGTTTCCGTTCCCATACCTTTTGAAGCTTGGCCGGAAGCTCCTTAGTCAGCTCTCGAACTGAAAGCAACGAACGATCCTTGACCTTTGAATAAAATTTTCTAAGGTCTCTCTCAAAATCATCTGTAAGTTTTTTTTCATCACCAGTCATGAGGTCAAGCATGTAATCAGACTGTAATGCTAATGATTTACTAAGACCGAAACTTTTTATTTTTTCAGACTGTTGATAAAGTTTGGCCGAGTCCCCTTTTTTGAAATAGGCCTTCAGGCACTTAGCGGCAGCGGCTTCTGACTTCTCAAGAAGTCCCACTTGAATATAAACTTCCCATTCTAACACCACGAGCTCTAATGCCTCTGCGGTATCTAGTTTCTTAAAATTAAGCGGAAGAATGCTAATAATCTCTGAGAACCTTTTTTCCTCAAAAAGTAATTTTACAAGTTTTAACCTATCACTATCTATTCCGGTGAAATTTTGGAGATATTTTTTACAGTCAATCGAATAACTTAGGGACTCAATCCTTTTAGAGTTTTCAAATTCTGCGGATTGAGATATTGCACGAAACATTTCAAGTGCTGTTTCATATTCGTGCTCATAAAAAAATGATTGTGCCTTTTCAAAACTTTTAAGCAATGAGTCCTCGAGAAAATTATTCACCAACAAACCTTTAAAATTAAAGACTTAGCCAGCTCTTATTTTACTTCATTTTCTTTTCGAGGAAGTTTGTAGCGTAATTATTGCCTCTAAAATCAAGATCATTGATGATCATTTTATGTAAACTGATATTTGTCGAGATTCCCTCTATAACCGTCTCATTCAGTGCCCTATTCATTCGATCTAACGCCTCGTTTCTTGAGGGGGCCAGGACAATAATTTTTGCCAACATTGAGTCGTAGAAAGGAGGAACTTCATACCCAGAGTATATAAAATCATCCACTCTAATCCCTAATCCCGCGGGTCTGTGATAATGGAGTATTTTACCCGGTGAAGGACGCTGAGTTTTAGGATCCTCTGCATTTATGCGGCACTCTACTGAATGACCTCGAAACTGAATATCAGATTGCTTAAATCTCAATTTCTCGCCCTCGGCGATACGAATCATTTCAGCAATAAGATCTACGCCAGTACGTTGTTCAGTTACCGGATGCTCGACCTGAATGCGCGTGTTCATTTCCATGAAATAGAACTTCTGCTCATCTTGGTCAAATAGGAACTCAACAGTTCCTGCGGAGTCATACTTAACATGTATCGCAAGATCGACTGCTGCTTTACAAATTTCTTGCCGCTTCTCTTCATTCAGAACAGGACATGGAGATTCTTCTACAACCTTCTGAAAGCGTCTTTGAACAGTACAGTCTCTTTCACCTAGATGTATGACATTTCCATATTTGTCCGCCAAGACTTGAACTTCAACATGCCGAGGATTAGTTATATATTTTTCAATGAAAAGAGTGTCGTCACCAAATCCTGCTTTTGCTTCAGTTTTTAGTCGATTAATCGAGGGCATAAGATCTTTTTCTTCATAAATGCTTTTCATCCCTCGACCACCGCCACCAGCGGAAGCCTTAATCAGCACAGGGAATCCCATCTCTTTCACTTCATCTTTTATTTGTTTTTCGGATCGATTTTTTATGGAGATTGGCTTCAATACTGGTAACCCAGCTTTCTCCGCGATATCTTTAGAGAGAATCTTATCGCCCATCTTTTCGATACAATCGATACTTGGACCTATAAATTCTACTTCCCATTTTTTGCATAAAGAAGCGAACTCTTTATTCTCAGACAAAAAACCAAAACCAGGATGAATGGCCTCGGCTCCGGTGATCTCTGCTGCAGATAAAATTGAAGGTATATTAAGATAACTTTGACTTGATTTTGCTGGGCCAATACAAACCGACTCATCGGCTAACTTCACATGAAGCGAATGCTCATCTGCAACAGAGTTAACACAAACAGTTTCAATACCTAACTCTTTGCATGTCCTCAATATACGAACCGCAATTTCGCCACGGTTAGCGATCAAAACCTTCGAAAACTTCACAGAAAACCTCTAAGGTCTAATTTTAAATAACGGCTGGCCAAACTCTACGTAGCTTTCATTTTCAACGCAAACTTCAACTACTTCACCTACATTCTCACTTTCGATCTCGTTCATGATCTTCATAGCTTCAACGATACAGAGAACGTCTCCTTTTGAGACCTTGTCCCCTACTTTTACGTAAGCCGGTGACTCTGGAGAAGAAGAGCTATAGTATGTTCCGACGAAGGGAGATGTAATTTCGATAAGGCCTTGATCCTTAGCGGAGACACCTACAGAGGGTTTACTCATCTCATTAGCATGAGTTGGCATTCCCATGGAGTGTGCAGGTAGGGCATCTGAATAAGGGAAGTTTACCGCAAATTCTTTATCTCCGTCTTTAAATTCAAGTTGGGAAGCTCCCGCTTCTCTTGCAATCTCTATAAACTCTTTAAGCTTATCAAAGTTCATATACTCACCTATTCTTTTACTCTCTCAACATACTCTCCTGTCCGAGTATCTATTTTGAGGAGTTCACCTTCTTTAATAAAAAGAGGTACATTAATCTGAAGACCTGTATTCATAACTGCTTTTTTAAGGCCACCCGTTGCCGTATCGCCTTTCAAGCCAGGGTCGGTCTCTTCTACTTTCAATTCGACAAAGTTTGGAAGCTCGACAGAGATAGCTTCGCCTTTATAAAAAAGAACACTAAGTCGAATTCCTTCTTGAAGATAACCTTTGGAGTCAGAAACTGAATCGTGACCCAAGTGGATTGTTTCGAAAGTTTGTTGATCCATGAAGTTGAAGCCGTCCATATCTTCGTACATATATTCGACTTCTTTTTCATCGAGGTCAGGAACTTCTGCTCCTGTACTGACTCCAGACTTAAATGTTCTTTCTATAGATGAACCTGTCTCGAGATTTTTGAGCTTACATTTTACAAAAGCTGAACCTTTACCCGGGTTCGTAAAATCAGATTTTGTAATAACAAAAACTTTTCCGTCGAGTTCGACTTTTGCACCTTTTTTTAATTCAGTTGTATCAAGCACGCAGAACGCCCCTAGTCATCAAGCTGAGATAGTACAGCTAAATAGTATGATTTTGCACCTAATCCTTCCATTATGATTGTCGAGGCCTTGGCCGTCAACTTAACAGAGCGAAACTCCTCTCTATGATGAGTGTTACTCAAATGCACTTCTACGATAGGCTTGTTCACCATTTTCAAAGCATCAAAAATAGCAACGCTCGTGTGAGAATATGCTGCTGGATTAATAATAAGTCCATGTTTATCACTGTCGGTAAATTCCTGAATCTTGTCTACAATTTCACCCTCAATATTACTTTGGAACCATTCAATCTCAACCTGATGCATCTTCAGCTTTGTTTCTGTAAACTTAATGAGATCATCCAGTGTCTTGCTGCCATAAATCTCTGGCTCGCGCTGACCGAGCTTATTTAGGTTAGGCCCATTAATGACAAGAAACTTTGATTGTTTCATCTTTGACTACCTTTTAAGTAATATTTTGCGCCAAGTTATCAAGCGCTTCAATGAATGTAAATGAATAACGAAAGCCTATAAGAACCTGATATCACTGTCTCTGTGATCGTTCCGTAAGCCTCTCATGAAAGAGCCATAATCGTTCTTCCAACTCTGAAAACTTATGGCGCTTTGAAATTTGAACTTTACTTTCGACAAGGTTCGCTAGACGTGTGTGGGCCTCTTCTTCCCCTAATTCCTCTGCGTCATGGTTTTCATCCTCGTCCTCAATTTCCAAGGAGCTCTTTTCAAGAGCGTTGTCTTCAAAAGAAATAAATCCCTCAACCTCTTTCATCTTTAAAGAGGTTTTTTCATCATCTGGATTTAGCTCTAAGATTTTCTTTAACAATTGATAAGCCTGTTCATAATGACCCTGGGCACAGTAAAGATCTACAAGAGTATGAGTAATAAGGGGCCTCGTATGACCACCTTCATCGGAACTTACAGACTTTGGTCTTTTAAAGTCTTCATTCGTTAAAACTTGAAAAGATCTTTCTACTTCCTTGTCATTATCAACCTTTTTATTAGCTTGAAATGAATTAGAATTATCCTCATCTTTTTGTTCTTCTTCCTTAAAAGAATGGGGCAGTATTGGCTCCATTCTCCAAGACTCTTCATCAACGTCCTTTTTTACTCTCTGCTTATATTGTTCTTCTGACGTCTTAGACTCATCTGAAAAGTCCACTGCTTGCCACCCATCGGCGGATGGTTCGCTCTTGTCTATATCCAATCTTTCAACAGGAAAACTTTCTGTTTTCTCTTCATCTTCACAGGAGCCTAAATGCTCATTAGAAAAAACTTGATCTTCAAGAGTGCCAATAACACCAATCGCCTCTTTGTTCATTGGATATAAAAAAAGTATGTATTTATATGCTTCTAGAGCTTCATTATCCATGCCCATTTTTAAGCAAGACTCCGCAAAAAGTCGCAGAAGTTTAATGTTATCAAGATTTGACTGTTTTAATGGATACAAGGTCTCGTAAACTTTTTTGTAATCACCTTGATCAGCATAACATTGCGCCAAACCTATATGCCCCAACACGGAGTCGGGGTTATGCTTTAGACCATCTCTTAGCGTTAAAAGTGCATCGGCCATCATCCCCGCTTTTCTATAACATTCAGCAAGAGGAGCAAAGACCCGTGAGGTAGGCTCTCTTTCAAGGTTTCGCTTATATTTTGCTATTAAATGTGAAAGCCGCGACTCTATTTCCAAAACAACTATCCTCTATCAACCAGACCAGCTTCCTCTTGGTTAATCACACGAGGAGTAATAAAAATGACAAGTTCATTTTTTCTAGTCGATGGGCTATAAGGTGTTCTAAATAACCAGCCAATGAGAGGTACATCTTTTAGAAACGGAACACCCGAAACACTTTGAGTTTCTTTGAAGTTATAGATACCACCCAACACGATTGTAGAACCATTATCAACAAGAACATTAGTTTGAATTCCTCGGCCTTGTTTATCTGGCGGGGCGCCAGGAGAAGGGGAGGTTCCAAACTGCTCTTTCGCCAATTCAATCTCTAAAGAAATAGAACCTTCATTCGTCACTTGCGGAGTCACTTGCAAAGAAAGCTCAGCTGAGATTTCTTCAAACTCTACAGTTCGATCCTCTCCGACGCCAGAAGACCTTTGATAGCTGGTCGTTTGTCTTGTCGTCAATGTTGCACGCTTCTTGTTTTCAGTGATAACTTTTGGGGACGCTACAATTTTTGCTTTTGACTCTGACTCAAGTAACTGTAAATCGAAATTTAAATTAAGAAGACGGCCAAACTTACTTACTGAAAGTCCAAACATTCCAGCATCACCACTACTTGTACTGCTGAATGAAAAGCCGGGACCTGCGTCTTGAGTACCAACCCTGTCTATTGATCCGACGTCAGCAGGTACGACACTACCGTTTGCCCCGATTGGATCATATCCAAAATTAAGACCATTTTGAAGTCCGATTTCTTGACGAAAAGTCTCAGTGACTTCAACTATTTTTGACTCAATTAAAACCTGCGGAGTTTGCGTATCAAGCGTCTCAACAATTCTTCTAATTTTCTCGATTCGTCCAGAAGTATCATTTACGATCAACGAGTTAGTCCTTTGATCAATCGAAATTTTACCTCGATCAGGTGTCAGGTATTTGGAGATAATTTCAGATAGTTCTGAGTTTGAAGCATAAGAAATTGGAAATACCGTTGTCACTAGAGGCTCTTCTATGACTGCTAGCTCTCTTGCCTTTGCAGCGTCTTCAGCTTCACTTGTTGCTTGGGTTAAAGTTTTGATAGTGAGAATCATCCCATTCTTTTCAGCAACTAATTTGTTTAAACTCAGAATTGTATCAAGCGCTTGGTCCCATGGGATATTTGTTAAATTGAGAGTTAGCGCAGGAAGTTCTTGAACATCGTTCGTAGTTATAATATTGAATCCACTGGTTTCTGCAATCATTTTTAATATATCATTTACGGCAACGTCTCTTAAGTTGAAGCTTATCTTTTGACCAACGTAACGTTTACGGCCAGATTGCGTGAGGTTTTCAAGTATGTCTTCTACTGACTTTGATCGAGGAACATTTAACTTACCCCTAATTTGACCTTGTTCTTGCTCTTGTACAAGCATTTCGTCTGAACCAGAAATCGACACCTCTAATGCTAGATTCTTTCTTAATTTTTCTTGCGAGAAGGCGCCAAACCTATTCTCTACTTTAAGAATAAGTCTATTAGGCATCCTCTCGAGGGTGCTTCTGACATTTTCCCGTAACTGTAGAGCAACTCGAACATCATCAGAGCTTCCAGGTTTTTCGTAAGCCGATACGAAAACAATACTTCCAGAAAACTCTGATGTATCAAACGCTCTCATAACTCTTTCGGCTGCACGAACATTTTTCAAATCGATAATAATTTGCTTATCTTCAGTAACATTAAATTTTTTTGCTTCTACTTTATTTCCACTCAAAACTAATTCGAGCTGACTCACTTCATCTTGTTGTGTGAAATTAATGGCCAATAGCTCTTCGCTGGCCATCAACCGAAGGGAGAACCCTAACATTGTTAGGCTTAAGACGAGAAAAATTCCTTTTTTCATACGGCCTCTTCCATAAGGCGCTTTAATAACTAAAGCGTCAGATATTTAAAGAGTCTTGGAGTGTCCAAGACATCGACACTTAAATTATAACAGCATCCACGCTGATTAAAAGGCAATTCTTTCTATATATACAGGATATTGTCTGATGATATTCATTAAGTATTTATCTTGCGGTAATCGGAATAATGGTTTCGAGGTACTCTTCTTGATCATAAACATTAGTGATTTTTTCTACAAGTACAATGCCCCCGGGTAGTATTGCCTTTAACTCTGCATCATTCTCACCGATTAACATTCCTTCCTTAAGAATGAATGTTTCCTCACTTAGCTGTTCGCGCTCACGAGACATGCCTCGATTATTATCTCCACCCGATTCGTTTGCAACTTTTGCTAAGGCCCTTCTGTTTTCACCTAGCAAAACCCCCACGATACGAAGTCTTCTTAAAGGTACTCCTTCGATCGAGGGAATGTTTTGACTAAAGTCGGTTCTTGGTCCATCGGGGATCTCAACGCCCCTCCCCGAAAGACTTTGCCTTTGCCTTTTAAAAGGGTCTCTTAGTTTGAGTGCCTCACGCATCTGCTGCTCGTCAGCATCAAAAAGCTCAATCGGCACGTCATCAGCATATTCAGTTTGAGCTTGTGCTAACGAGGTAAGTGTTAACATAAGTACAGTTAAGCAGGTATTAATTAGCAGGTGCACTGGCAGCCTCCTTAAAACCTCTATCTTCCTTATGAGATGGGTTATAGCGGTAAGCCTCTACGATGACTTGGGCATCAATAACTTGAAAGCGACCTCTTTGTCCTCCCGCGCGTCTTTCGAGTTTTATTTCATTGATATTTAAGAGTCTTTCATTTTCAGCAATTTTTTCGAAGAAAACCATAAATTGCAAAAATGTTCCGTAACCACGCACTTCGTACCTTTTTGCATAATAAAAAGAACGAAGTTCCTCATCCATTGGAGTAACTGTCACATCCTTAATATTCATTCCATCAGCAACAGAGCGCAGCAGGTTAATATTTTCAATATCTGAAATTTCAACAGGCAGCTGTCTTTGAGTTCTTTCAACCTCTTGGGCCACTAACTCAATTTTTTCGCGGGCTTCGTCCACGTCTTTATTATAATCCTTAAGTTGTTTAAGTTCTCTCTGTGTTTTTGCAGTGCGGCCTTCTACTGCAGGTATACGCATTTTAAGATCTTCTATCTCAGTTTGGGACGTTTGCCAAAATGTGAAGATGTTATAAGCTGCGTAAAGCAAAATAATAACATGGAGTTTTTTTGCTAGTTTTTGAAGCATTTACTGCACCCAAGCCCCACCGTCTCGAATCTTACCTTCAACTGTAAAGGTTTCAATTCGACGGGAGTTCATTCCTTGTCCTTCTTCAAGAACTTCAGTTCCGGAAAGGTTTAAACTTTCAAAATAAGCAGTTCCATTGGCCGACATTATAAAATTC
>Ga0136604_1001352_pt1 | contig 11036 bp, 9 predicted proteins | sample AntRauFillE10628_FD_104928 | JGI IMG/M metagenome (GOLD analysis project Ga0136604, IMG submission 104928) | Saline lake microbial communities from Rauer Islands, Antarctica - Metagenome Filla E10 #628 | ecosystem: Environmental > Aquatic > Non-marine Saline and Alkaline > Saline | place... | reverse complement strand
TGTCCGCACCCTCGAGGTCCGCCAGGGTACGGGCAACCCTCAGAATTCTGTGCAGGGCGCGGGCCGACAGACCCAGTCGCTCCATCGCCCCGGTCAGCAATGCTTCGCTGGCACTGTCCAAGGTGCAGTGACGGCCGAGTTCACGGCCGCTCAACAGGGCATTGACCACTCCCCGGCTGTTCTGCCGGTCACGGGCGCGATTGACCCGCTGGCGAACCGATTGACTGTTCTCGCTGTCACTGGCGGATGTCATCAGCAACTTCGGGCTTTGAACCGGCACCTCCACATGCAGATCGAACCGGTCCAGCAAGGGGCCAGATACCTTGGCACGATAACGGAGCACCTGCTGGGGTGTGCAGTGACATTCCACCGACGGATGCCCCAGATAACCGCAGGGGCAGGGATTCATAGCCGCGACCACCTGAAATTGCGCCGGAAAAGTGACCTGACGCGCCGCCCGGCTGATGGCAATTTCGCCGCTTTCCATGGGCTCGCGCAGCACTTCCAGAACCCGGCGACCAAACTCCGGAAGTTCGTCCAGAAACAGAACACCCCGATGGGCCAGAGAAATTTCACCGGGCCGGGGGCTGCCACCGCCGCCCACCATTGCCACCGAAGATGCTGTGTGGTGCGGCGCGCGGTAAGGCGGGCAGTGCCAGTTACCTTCCGGCACGGCCACCCCGGCAACAGAATAGATACTGGCCACGTCCAGCATGGCGCTGTTGGTCAGTGGCGGCAGGATACCGGGCAGACGGCTGGCCAGCATGCTTTTGCCGGTGCCCGGCGGGCCGAACAGCAACAGGTTATGCCCGCCAGCGGCCGCTACCTCAAGGGCCCGCCTCGGCACTTTCTGGCCCCGGACATCTTCAAGGTCCGGGGCATCAGCGGGCCGGTCATCAAACTGCACCGGCGCCACGGGAGACAGCCTCGCACGCTCACAAAGGTGTTCACAGATGGCCAACAGATGATTTGCGGCAAACACATCCCCCTCACTGGCCAGGGCGGCTTCATCGGCGTTTGCCAGAGGAATCAGCAATTGTCGCTGCTCCTTGCGGGCAGCGAGAACCGCCGGCAGCACGCCTTTTAGTGGGCGCAGCCCCCCATCCAGAGACAACTCCCCAAGGCATTCAACCGCTTCAAGACTCTCGGGAGGAATCTGGCCGGACGCTGCCAGAATGCCCAGCGCTATGGGCAGGTCGAAACGGCCACCTTCTTTAGGCAGGTCCGCCGGGGCAAGATTAATTGTGATGCGTTTGGCCGGGAATTCGAAGCCGGAATTAAGCAATGCACTTCGCACCCGCTCACGGCTTTCGCGCACCCCGGTTTCAGGCAGACCTACAATCGAAAGCGCGGGCAAACCGCCGGAGAGATGCACTTCGACCGTCACTGACGGCGCGGACACGCCAACGCAAGCGCGGGTATGAACAAGGGCTAACATGACAACCTTCCATGGTTTCAGGTAAGAAAAGAGGCTCCATTATGTCTGGCTCAGGCCAATGTGCAACATGCATTCTAGTGCCCATCCAGAAACCTGCATTTCTAGCCAGCTTAGCTGGTCTCTATAATTTGGGGGCTGTGAACCATACACCAACCGGCTTCTTAAATAGGTGGATGTAGCTGGGTTGTCTCGAGACTGGAGGAAGGGGGTTGTATCATGACTGCAAAAAAGTTGGGTAAACTGCAACCTCAGCCATTCATTTCCCAAGGAGCTGGTTATGAAGTTACGCACGTTCGTGAGTGTTTTATTCTGCGCGATCACATTGATATCTGCCTGCCTGGCGTTTACCTCGGCACACGCATCACCGGGCAAAGGTTCTGTCCAGATCGGGCCACGGCCGTTCTGGCTGGTGGCTAATATGGATGAGGGCCCGCTGAAGGAGCAGTTGGGCACATGCAATATCCGCCAGTTCAAAACCTCGGACTTCTCCATCGGCCACCGGGGTGCCCCGTTACAGTTTCCCGAACACACCCGGGAATCCTATACGGCCGCAGCGCGGATGGGAGCCGGCATTGTCGAGTGTGATGTGGCCTTCACCAAAGACCGGGAACTGGTGTGCCGCCACGCCCAGAACGACCTTCACACCACCACCAATATCGTTGCCGTTCCGCAGCTGAACGCCAAGTGCACCCAGCCATTCGTGCCTGCCAATTCTGCCACCGGCACCCCGGCGCAGGCGGAATGCCGCACCAGCGACATCACCCTGGCCGAGTTCAAAACACTAAAAGGCAAGATGGACGCGTTCAACCCGATGGCGACAACGCCGGAGGACTATCTGGCCGGAACCGCAGACTGGCGCACGGACCTCTACACCAGCCAGGGCACCCTGATGACCCATCGCGAGAGTATTGAGCTATTCCAGGCTCTGGGCGTGAAATTCACCCCCGAGCTTAAATCGCCGGTGGTAGAGATGCCGTTTGAAGGCGATTACAGCCAGCAGGCCTATGCCCGCCAGATGATTCAGGACTATATCGATGCCGGGGTAAAACCAGAGGATGTATGGCCACAGTCCTTCAACCTGGAGGATGTTCTTTACTGGGTTAACGAGACGCCCCGGTTCGGCCGCCAGGCGGTGTTGCTGGATCAGGCGGAATCCACGCCGGGCAATTCCTCACTCGCGCAGATGGAAAGCCTGAAAACACGGGGTGTGAATATCATCGCCCCCGCACTCTGGAAAATGCTGGCTCTCGACGGCGATGGTGACATGGTCCCGTCTGAATACGCCAGGAACGCCCGAAAAGCAGGCCTCAACATGATTGCTTGGACGGTAGAACGCAGTGGCCCGCTGACGACGGGCGGGGGCTGGTATTATCAGACCGTAACAGACGCGATCAACAACGATGGCGACGTGCTTGAGGTCATTGACGTACTTGCTCAGGATGTCGAGGTTATCGGAATCTTCTCGGACTGGCCGGCAACCACGACTTTTTATGCCAATTGCATGGGACTGGCCGACAAGGGCCGCTGATATCGGCGAGCTGCGCGTCCGAGCCGGGGACTTGCGCCCTAGGCGATCGGGCGCAATGCTGGAGCACAATCTCAGTTGCCGGTGGGCGCCTCTTTTTCGAGCGCTTCCAGCCGCTTCTCAAGCGCTTCTACTTTTTCCCGGGTTTTCATAAGCACCGCCTGCTGGGCGTCAAACTCTTCCCGGGTAACCAGTTCCAGGCGAGACATTACTGTCATTACCGTGGCCCGGGCCTGGGCCTCAAAATCCTCACGGGCGGCACGCGCCATATCGGGAACAAACTGGCCGAACTGCCCCTGTAGCTGGGCAAAGAAATCCTGGGGACCTTTCACACCACACCTCGCAAATGACTGCTATTAATAAGGCAAAAGTGTATCACACCACGACCCCTGCCATACTGGGGGCGGTAATCCCTATAATGATGTCCAAAGGGCGAAAGACCACGCACTGAGATTGTGCGCTATTTTAGTTCATTCGCTCTTTCGTGGCGCCATTTTGGTGCATCAAAACGGTCCATTTTGGATCATTGCATTAATAGACTACTGATATTAAAGATATTTTTTGCGTTGGCACACCCGATGCTAAAAGCCTTGTACGCAATCCGCACAATTGGTGTGCGAGGTGGCAGCATCCCGAACTCAATTCAAGGGACCCCAAGGATACTGACTTTTGAGACGGCTTTACCAAGGAGAAACCCATGAAACTTGTGACAGCGATCATCAAGCCTTTCAAGCTGGATGATGTCCGTGAGGCACTATCTGAGATTGGCGTACAAGGCGTAACGGTCACTGAAGTCAAAGGCTTCGGTCGCCAGAAAGGCCATACAGAGCTCTACCGCGGCGCAGAATACGTGGTGGACTTTCTGCCGAAGGTGAAGGTTGAGGTCGCCATCGGCGATAACCTTCTGGACCAGGTTATCGAGTCCATCACCAAGGCAGCCAACACCGGCAAGATCGGTGACGGCAAAATCTTTGTAACTGAACTGGAACAAGCCATCCGGATCCGGACTGGTGAGACGGGCGAAGAGGCCGTCTGATCCGGTAACACGATCAGAATCAGCCAACGCAAAAACTTTAATGCCAAAAGATTAGCCTCGTGCGGAGGGCTTACCAATGGAAAGTAATCTCAATCATATTTTCGAATTGCAGTACGCAATGGATACGTTCTACTTCCTTATTTGCGGTGCTCTGGTCATGTGGATGGCCGCGGGTTTCGCCATGTTGGAAGCCGGACTTGTCCGGGCGAAAAACACCACTGAAATCCTGACCAAGAACGTCGCGCTGTTCGCGATCGCCTGTACCATGTACCTGGTCTGCGGTTACGACATCATGTATGGCGGCGGCCTGTTCCTGAGCGGCATCACTACGGTTGCCGGAATGGACGAAGCAGCTATTGCTGGCGTTCTTGCGGCCTCCAATGAAGCCGGTTTCGGTGACATGGGCGAGTATGCAGGTGCTTCTGACTTCTTCTTCCAGGTTGTGTTCGTGGCCACTGCCATGTCCATCGTCTCTGGCGCTGTTGCCGAGCGCATGAAGCTCTGGGCTTTCCTGATCTTCGCGGTTGTAATGACTGGTTTCATCTACCCGATGGAAGGCGCCTGGACCTGGAACGGCGACTCTGTCTTCGGTCTATATGAACTGAACTACAGCGACTATGCCGGTTCCGGTATCGTTCACCTGGCGGGCGCTGCTGCCGCTCTGGCTGGTGTCATCCTGCTTGGTGCACGTAAAGGCAAATATGGCGCGAATGGCCAGATCAAAGCCTTCCCGGGTGCCAACCTGCCGCTGGCAACTCTTGGCATGTTCATTCTGTGGATGGGCTGGTTCGGCTTCAACGGCGGCTCTACCCTCAAGCTGGGCGGCATCGGTGTAGCCAACGAAGTAGCTAACGTGTTCCTGAACACCAATGCTGCTGCCTCAGGCGGCCTGATCGCAGCCCTGCTTGTGGCCCGCATCATGTTCGGCAAAGCTGACCTGACCATGGCACTGAACGGCGCTCTGGCCGGCCTGGTTGCGATCACAGCCGAACCTGCGGATCCGACGCCTCTGCTGGCAACCATCATCGGTGCAATCGGTGGTGTGATTGTTGTGTTCTCCATCGTGTTCCTGGACAAGATCCGCATCGACGACCCGGTCGGCGCCATCTCCGTTCATGGTGTGGTCGGCATCTGGGGTATCTTCGCGGTACTGCTGTCCGACGCTGACGCAACCTTCATCGGCCAGCTGGTCGGCATGCTGACCATCTTTGTCTGGGTCTTCGGAACCAGCCTGATCGTCTGGGGCATCATCAAGGCAGTGTTTGGCCTGCGCGTCAGCGAAGAGGTCGAGTACGAGGGTGTGGACGTTGCCGAGTGCGGCATGGAAGCCTATCCGGAGTTTGTCAGCGCCAAGTAATATCGGCTGACAACTGAATCAGAAAAGGGGCGCCAGTGGCGCCCCTTTTTTGTTGTCTTACCATCAAACGGCTGAGTGACACCTAACGCTCGCTCGACATCACCTCGTCTTCCAGTGCATCCACCATGAACTGCGGCATGGCCAACGCTCCGCGATGGATATCGGCATTGTAGTAGCGGGTCACGAACGGGCGCTGGTCGGCGTCTTCTTCGCGGAAATAGACCACCGGCTTTTCCTTGCCTGCCATGGTGCAGCTCCACCAGCCGGTGGGGTAGACAGGCTGCGGGAAAGGCAGGGTGCGGACGTGGTCGAAACCTGCTTTTTGCATGTCCTCGTGGATGGATTTGATGATGGTGTGGGTATGCAGCAGCGGGGATTCACTCTGCTGAACGATGATGCCGCCGTCCCGCAGGGCCAGCATGCAGTCGCGGTAGAAATCCAGCGCAAACAGGCCTTCGGCAGGACCGATCGGATCCGTGCTGTCGATGATGATGACGTCCAGACTGTCAGGCACCATGTCCCGCATCCACTGAACGCCGTCACCGAAGAAGAAATTGGCGCGGGGGTCGTTGTTGGATTCGCAGAGTTCAGGGAAATAGGTTTCCGAAAGGCGAGTCACCCGTTCGTCGATTTCCACTTGCCAGGCGTCTTCCACATCCGGGTGCTTAAGGACTTCCTTCAGGGTGCCACAATCACCGCCGCCGACAATCACCACTTTTTTCGGATCGCGATGGGTAAACAGCGCCGGGTGGGTCATCATTTCGTGGTAAAGAAAGTTGTCGCGACTGGTCAGCATCACGCAGCCGTCGATGACCATCAGGTTGCCGAAGGTTTCGGTTTCCCAGATTTCCAGTTTCTGGAACTGGCTTTGCTCTTCATGCAGTTTTTTCGTCACTTTGAGCGAAAACGCGGTTCCGTGGTCCTGGAATATCTCTGTAAACCAGCCGTCGTTCAGTTCTGTCATGGTGTTTCTCCGAGGGGCGATGAGCGGGCCTTGGCGGTGCTCGGTTTGCATTATCCCGATATTGTAGGTGTCTGCTGCCAGTAGCTAAAGCTCTGAGGTGCACAAACCTGCTGTCTTTTCTTTCGACAGGGCCGCGGAATCCCTACAATATGCGCCAGTTTCCGGCCAATGCTGTCCCGGGTCACAGAACAGGTAAAGGCAAGATGAGCGAATCAAATAAAAGCACAGCCTACGAGGTGTACAACATCGCCCACTGGAGCGACGGGTACATCGGCGTCAGTGATGACGGCAACGTGCAGATCCGCCCGGACCGGGGCCGCAGCCGGGACAGCATCAGCCTGCCGGAGCTGGCACACACATTGACCAGTCGCGGCATTCAATTGCCGGTATTGGCGCGCTTTACCGATATTCTTCACGATCGGGTCAATACGCTTTGTGATGCGTTCAACAAGGTGTCAGCCGAACAAAGCTATCGCGGTCAATACACCGCCGTTTACCCGATCAAGGTCAATCAGCAACGCCGGGTGGTTGAAGAGCTGTTACGCGCCCAACCGGCCGCGGATAACAACCAGATTGGCCTTGAGGCCGGCAGCAAGCCGGAATTGATGGTGGTATTGGCGCTGTCCCCCCAGCAGGGCTCGGTCATCGTCTGCAATGGTTACAAGGACCGCGAATACATCCGGCTGGCGCTGATCGGCCAGAAGCTGGGGCATCGCGTATTCATCGTGGTGGAAAAGCAGTCCGAACTGCCCTTGATTCTGCGCGAAGCCCAGGACCTGGGCGTTACCCCACTGATCGGCGTGCGCGCCCGGCTGGCCACCATCGGCAAGGGCAACTGGCAGAACACCGGGGGCGAAAAGTCAAAATTCGGCCTGTCCGCCAGCCAGGTTCTGGATGTGGTTACCACTCTGCGCGAAGCCGGAGCGCTGGATTCGCTCCAGCTTCTGCACTTTCATCTGGGCTCACAAATCGCCAATATCCGCGATATTCAGACCGGCCTGCGGGAATGCGCGCGTTTTTACAGCGAACTTCGACAGTTAGGCGCTCCGGTCAGCACCGTAGACATCGGCGGTGGCCTGGGAGTGGATTATGAGGGCACCCGCTCACGCAGCAGTTGTTCCATGAACTACAGCGTTCAGGAATACGCCTATAACGTGGTTCATATTCTGCAGCGTGAATGTGACCGCGCCGACATCCCCCACCCCAATCTGATCAGTGAATCCGGGCGGGCGCTGACGGCTCATCATTCGGTGCTTATCACTAATGTGATTGACCGGGAAGTTCAGGACCAGCAGGAAGCTCCCCGGCCCCAGAGCAACGCACCCGAACCACTGCATTCACTTCGACGGGATCTGGACAGCCTTGAGGACGGCAATTCCAGCCGGTCACTGGCTGAGATCTACCATGACATTCTTCATGCCATGGCGGACGTACACGCTCAGTTTGCCCACGGCGTGCTGTCGCTGACGGATCGTGCCCATGCGGAAACGCTCTACAAAAACGGCTGCCGGGAGCTTCAGAAGCAACTGAGTTCAGCCAACCGGGCACACCGGGAAATCATCGACGAACTGAATGAAAAACTGGCTGAAAAACTGTTCGTCAACTTCTCGCTGTTCCAGTCGCTTCCGGACGTCTGGGGAATCGACCAGATCTTTCCGATCATGCCGATCAATGGCCTTCACCGGCCGCTGAACCGGCGCGCCGTGATTCAGGACATTACCTGCGATTCCGACGGCCGCATCGACCGCTATGTAGACGGCCAGGGCATTGAAACCACTCTGCCCCTGCCGGCTGATGTCCCTGGCGAACCCCTGCTAATGGGCTTTTTCATGACCGGCGCCTACCAGGAGATACTGGGGGATATGCACAACCTGTTTGGCGATACCCATTCAGTAGATGTTCATGGCAACGAAGGCGGCGGATATACCATCAGCGATCCGATCCGGGGCGACACCGTGGCCAAGGTACTGCAGTACGTGAATTTTGAGCCGACGGCGCTAATCGCGGCCTACGAACGGAAGTTCGCTGCCAGCGAATTAGATCAGTCCACCCGGGGGACACTGCTTGCGGAGCTGGCGAGCGGGTTAAGCGGCTACACCTATCTAGAGGAATAGACAACTTCAGGCTAGAGGAATAGGGAAATTCAGGCGTTGTCTCTGCGCCAGTGCGTTGGAGACATTCCCTCCCATTTGCGAAAGGCGCGCCCGAAATTGGAAGGATCGCTGTACCCGAGGCGATCAGCAACCGCATCCACGCTCATATTGCCCTGTTTCAGCAATTCCAGTGCGCGTCGGTGGCGAATACCATCCAATAATACCTGGAACCGGGCGCCCTCATTGCTCAGTTGGCGCCGCAGTGTTCTGGGTGATACCTTCAGCTCTCCTGCGACTGTTTCAATCCCTGGCAGGCGCCCATCCCGCACTGATTCCAGCACCCGTTCAACACGCCCGACGGCGGATTCCCCTGCCTCAAGCAAACGCAGCTCTTCTTCGCACTGGGCTTCGGCAACACGTCGTGCCACCGGGTTAGAAAGCGAAATCGGCAGTTCAAGAAATTCACGGCGAAAACGAAGCTGATTCGCGCCTGCCGCAAACGTGAGGCTGATGCCGAACAAGGCCTGGTAGGGCCGCATATCAGCAGGCTCCGGATAACTCATCCGGCAACTCCCGCCATCCAGAAGGCGCGGGCCGAACAGCAGCAGATTCACATCCATCAGCGACGACAGCACAACTTCCACGGTAAATCGGTACAGATCGTCCACGTCATGGAGCACATCCAGTTGCAGAACCGCCTCATCACCCTCAGTAAAACAGTCCAGCTTCATGTAGACGAAACGAATCCGGAAGTACTTGATCAATACAGCCAGCGCCTGCCCCACCGTGTCGCAACTGATGGCGGCCTGGGACAGTGCGCCGTGCGTGGTGAATTTCAGCCGCTTGCCGTACTCGATGCCCAGCGACGGGTCATTGCTGCGCTGGATGGCCTCACGGCAAAGCGCGCTGAACTGATCAACGGTAATGAGATTTTCAGGATGGCCCAGCAAAGAGGGGCGAATATCAGCGGCCTTGAGCAACCCGGCCCTGGCGACCTGCTTCTCTTCCGCAAGCTGACACAGAATGTCGGCATAATGGGCGCGGATCACGGGCAGCTGTCCATACTGCTTTATCGAAAGCACCGAAATCGGGCGGTTTGATTGTGGTGGGGATGAATTCATGGCCCGCACTATCCTTGTTTTATTATCTGGTTCGAGACTAGCCCGCTACTGCCAATCGGGCAATCCCTGCACAGACGACACTACAGCGGCAGTTCAGTCACATCCGGAATAACAATTTTTTTCAGCCCGGGCGATCCACAAGAACCGGGAAAACGTATTAACCCCCGACTGACAAACCCAGGGCGAGCGCATAGAATGATAAACAAGACCATCTCAAGTCATGCACCAGTCGAGGAGCGTCCGGTGACCACACTGGATAAAAAGCCAGCGCGAGCCGAGGGCCGAAAGGACCAATGGAGCCTGCTGCTGGTAAAAGTGGGAAAACATCAGGACCGCGAGGCCTACCACGCCCTGTTCCAGCATTTTGGCCCGCAGATCAAGTATTACGCCATGGCGAACGGCATGGCGAACCACGCTGAAGAGCTTGTTCAGGAAGTATTCGTCTCGATCTGGCGCCGCTCCTGTCTTTACGACTGGACAAAAGCGGCCGCGTCGACCTGGATATTTACCATTGCCCGGAACCAGCGCATCGACATGTTACGCAAAATGAAGCGGACCAGCGCCGAGATGCCCATTGAAACAGAAGACCTTTGGCAGATTCCGGGCGAGCATGAGAACGAGCCAGTCACATCGCTTCACCGCCTGATGTCCGAACGAAGAGTTCGGGATTCATTGAAGCATCTGCCCGAAGAGCAGACGACGGTGATCGCCAAAGTTTACATGGAAAGCAAATCCCACCAGATGGTCGCGGACGAGCTGAACATTCCCTTGGGGACCGTTAAAAGCCGGGTTCGTCTGGCGCTGAACAAATTGAAAGTAATTTTACAGGATCAGAACGTATGAAGTCGCACCACCCAGATGCGCTTATTTTGATGGAGTTCAGTGCGGGCAACCTGACTGAGCCGCACGCGCTTTGCATCAGGCTGCACCTTGACCAGTGCACCGGCTGCAGCAGCCGGGTTGATACGCTCGACAGCCTGGGCGCCATAATGATGGAAAGCCAGCCCCAGACTGATGTGTCGTCGGGTATGTTTGACTCCATCCTGTCGCGTATCGACAGCGAACCAGTCGGAGCAAGCCATCAAGTCAGCATCGATGCGAAAAGCAGCAGACGCATCAGCCCATTGTCAAAACTCCTTGGCGAAGACCTGAACAGCCTACCCTGGAAGCGTCAGCTGGGCGATGTCAGCGTTTTAGACATCACTGACCGTTTTCCCGGCCAGAAAGAGCAGGTTGTGCTGCAGAAACTCGCGGCCGGAGGTAAGGCGCCCTCTCACACCCATCGTGGTGAAGAAACGACGATTGTTTTGCAGGGTGCGTTCGCCGATCACAAAGGTGTGTTTAATCAGTGGGATTTTGTAATACTGAACCAGGAAGATGACCATAAACCCGTGGCAGTGGGTTGCGAAGACTGCATCACTTTGTCAGTTCTTAGTGCGCCAGTGAAACTGACAGGCACTTTCGGCCGGATGCTCAACCCCTTTATTCGCTGAATACCGCTG
>Ga0136604_1001345_pt1 | contig 11065 bp, 7 predicted proteins | sample AntRauFillE10628_FD_104928 | JGI IMG/M metagenome (GOLD analysis project Ga0136604, IMG submission 104928) | Saline lake microbial communities from Rauer Islands, Antarctica - Metagenome Filla E10 #628 | ecosystem: Environmental > Aquatic > Non-marine Saline and Alkaline > Saline | place... | reverse complement strand
GGTCCTCCCACGGCGAGAGGGTGCGGGCACGTGGGTCGGTGCGGCGGGTGTGGTGCGTGATCCCGACCCGCTCGAGCGCCGGGCCGACGACGGCCAGCCCCGCGACCACGCCGATCGAGCCGGTCAGCGTCGCGGCCTGCGCGACGATCGCGTCGGCACCGCAGGCGAGGTAGTAGCCACCGGAGGCCGCGACGTCGCCCATCGACACGACCACCGCGGTGTCCGCGGCACGGCAGGCGGCAACGGCCGCCCACAGCGACTCCGACGCGACGGCCGAGCCGCCGCGGGACTCAACGCGCAGCAGCACCGCATCGACGTCGTCGTCCTCGGCCGCGCTGCGCAGCGCGGCGACGACCGGGTCGGCGGCGAGCGGGCCCGGACGGCCCGGCAGGCTCGGCCCGACGGTGCCGCGGACGATCGCGCCGGTGGCGGTGACCAGCCCGACGGTCGCACGCCGTGGGCCAGCGCCGGGACGCAGGCGACGCCACCACGGTCGCCCGGCACTGGCCCGGGAACCGGACCAGGGATCGGACGCGAGCTGGGACGAGTCACCGGCACCGGCGTCGTCCTCGACGCGTCCCGCGCCGGAGCGCGCCGGCAGGCCGGCGTAGCGGACGATCGGCAGCAGCGTGCCGTCGTGCTCCTCGCGCAGGCGCTCGACGGCGCCCGCGGGGTCCTCGACCGCGTCGACCAGGCCGAGCTCCTGGGCCCGCTCGGCGCGCAGCGGCGCCTCGGCGACGGCCGCCTCGACGTCCTCGACGGGGATCCGGCGGCCGCTGGCGACGAGCCGCACGAGCTGGTCACGCACGCCGCGGGTCAGGCGTTCGCCCTCGTCCTCGGCGTACTGCGACGGGCCGGTGCGCTCCACCAGCTCACCGGCGGACTTCCACTCGTGCCGGCCGGAGATGCGCGGCACGACGCCGAGGCGGTCGAGCAGCCCCCGCAGGTAGGGGCGGGTCGTGGCCAGCCCCGTCACCCCGACCTCGCCACCCGGCTGGACCACGACGCGCTCGCAGGCCGCGGCCAGTGCGAGGTCCACCGTTCCCCCGCCGAGCTGGCCGAGGGTGTCGGCGAGGGCCAAGGTCGGCACGCCCGCGTCACGCAGCGCCTCCAGCGCCGGAACGAGGTCCTGCACCGCGACCGGGGTGAGCGATCCGCCACCGACGCGCAGCACGACCGCAGCGACGCGCGGGTCGTCGGCGGCCCGGCGCAGCGCGCGCACCAGCGCGACGCGGTCGGGGACCTTCGCGGTGCGCCCGGCGACCTCGGGCGCCCCACCACGCAGGTCGACGTCGACCACGGCCCGGCGCACCCGCCCGCGCCGGCGCAGCAACACCCCCAGCAGCGCCAGCACGACGACGCTGCCGAGCAGCCACCACGTCGGCGTCGCCGTGACGGCCCAGCTCAGCAACCGCCACGCGAGCACCAGCAGCACCAGCCCGGCGATGCCGAGCAGTCCCTGCCCGATGCGTGCGCTGCGTCGTCCCGCGTCCTGCGCCACCTCGTGCCACCTGTCGACCGACGGCCCGCGACGCTACGTCACGCAGCAGCCCTGCCACGGCGACCACCCGGCCACGCAGCGCTTCCGCGGAAGCGGTCAGATGGCCAGGCCGGCGCGCTCGCCCTCGACCCACAGCTGCAGGCGGGGTGCGGGGGTGCCACCGAAGTGCGCACGGGCCGCGTGCTCGCCCTCGACGTCGATCTCGGCGGGGTGGCGTCCGCGCAGCGAGTGCGAGTCGACGAACGAGCACACGGTCAGGTCGTCGAGCACCAACCACGAGTACGTCTGGAACGGCTCGGCCTGCGGCGTCGCGGCGATGAGCCCGCCACCGTTCAGCGGCCGGTACGGACCGCCCAGCCGCTCGGCGACCCAGCCGTGCAGGCCGCTGCGCCCCCCGGGCGCGTCGGGGTGGAACGTGCGCGCCTGGGTCGAGACGAACAGCAGGTAGCGGCCCTCGTGCACCACCAGGTGCGGGCGCTCGAGCTCGTTGTTGACCCCGTCGGCGGTCAGCAGCGGGTCGAGCAGCGTGGATGTGCCGTTGGCCGCCACCTCGGCGACGCCCACGGCGCCGTCCCAGCCGGTGTCGGACTCGCGCAGCGAGGCCGTGAACAGCACGACCTCGGTGCCGTCGGCGGGGTCGACGAAGCGGAACGGGTCGCGGAACGCCTTGATGAACCCCGCCTCGCCCTCGGTCTCGTCGGCGAGGTGGTAGCGCTGGCCGTCGGACACCACCAGCTGGGTGTGCGGTCCGTGGTCGACCAGCCGCGGCGTGCCGTGATCCACTTCGAGGCGTGCCTCGCCGGTGAACATGCGCTGGCGGAAGCTCGGCTGCTCCTCGCCGCGCACGCCGGCGGCGGTGTAGTCGACCACGACGTGGCCGTCGTCGTGCCACGCGGCGCCGGCCCACTCGCGGGTGCCGGGCGTCTCGTCGTCGGCGAACACGGGGCCGAGGCGGCGCCACTCCCCCTCGCCGGTGCGGTGCAGCAGGGCGATGCGTGCGGCGTCGTGCCGCCCACCGGGGTGGCCCTCGGCCCGCGCAGACAGCGCCATCCACAGCTCGCCGCCGGCGACCGGGGTCACCGACCCATCACGGCGCTCGCGCAGCGGCCACAGGTCCCACAGCCACCAGCCGTCGACCGCGGGCTGCACCTCGTGGTCGGCCAGCACGGGGATCTCGTCGTGCCCGGTCTGCTCGACCAGCACCTGCTCACGTGTCCACGTGCTCGTCACCACGTCCGGCACTCCCGACTCCCGCCCCCGCGTGGTCGTCGACCCTACGCGTGCCTGGCACGGACCTACGCGTGCCCGGCACGGACCTACGCGTGCCCGGCACGGACCTACGCGTGCCCGGCACGGACCTACGCGTGCCCGGCACGACGGGGCGGGCCGAGCGTCAGGCTGCCGTCGTCGCCGACCTCGACCGGGCGCGGGTCGGTGATGCGCCCGACGAAGCCGTGGTCCTCGTCCGAGCGCTCCCACGCCAGGAACCACGGCACGCCGGCGGCGTCCTCGACGATCCGTCCGGCGTAGGTGCAGGCCGGCCAGTCGACCTCCAGCGGGCGCGGCGGGCCGTCGAACGGACCGAGCGGGTCGTCGGAGACGAGGTGGAACGTGCCCGTGCCCGGCAGCTCGATGCGGGCCCGGGCGTCCTGCGTCTCCACGTCCGAGCAGAACAGCAGGTGCCAGCGCCCCCCGAGCTCGACCAGCTGCGGGACCTCGAGCTGGCCGAGCTCCATCGGCGCGGTCACCGGCGGCAGCTGCTCCCAGGTGACCAGGTCACGGCTGCGGGCGTGGCCGACCACGCCGCGGCTGCGCGGCCGCGCGTCGACCAGGTGCCCGGGCACCCGCGCGGTGAGGTAGCAGTGCCACCAGCCGTCGGGGCCGGCGAACACCCACGGGTCGCGCCAGGCCTCGTCGTGCCAGGCATCGAGGTCGAGCTTCTCGTAGTGGGTCGGGTCGGCCTCGAGCACCGGCCCGGGGTGGCGCTCCCAGGTGACCAGGTCGTCGCTCGACGCGAGCCCCACGCGCTGCACCTTGCCGTCCTCGGCGCGGTTGGTCGCGGTGTAGAGCATCCGCCAGCGCCCGTCGTGGCGCACGATCGAGCCCGTCCAGGTGGTGTAGTCGTCGAACGAGCCCTCGGGCCCCGGCCCGAACACGTCGTCGTGCACCGTCCAGTCCACCAGGTCGGTGGAGGTGGCGTGGCCGATGGTCACGTTCCAGTGGCGCAGCCCCTCCTCCGGCAGCGAGCGTGGCGCGGAGAGGAAGAACAGGTGCTCCAGGCCGTCGTCGTCGCGGACGTGCCAGAAGTCCCACACCCAGCGGTCGGGCAGCTCGAGCAACGCGTGTCCATCGGGTCCGGGGACGGGCGGCGGCCGACGCTACCGAGCGGTGCCGGGGCGACCGGACGCCGCGGTCACAGCTCGACCTGGGTGTTGAGCTCCACGACCCGGCGCGGCGGCAGGTGGAAGTACTCCGCCGCGCTGGTGGCGTTGCGGCGCAGGACGCGGAACAGCCGCTCCCGCCAGCGCGCCATGCCAGGGGCATCCGTCACCAGCACCCCCTCGCGCCCGACCAGGTAGGTCGCGTCGAGGGGGTCGACCGAGAGGTGGTCCAGCAGGTCGTCCGCGACCGTGAGCTCGTCCAGGAAGCCGTAGCGCAGCACCACCTGCTCGGCCCCCGCGGGCAACCGCGAGCGCTCGACGCGCCGGGCCGGAGGCACGTGCGGCGCGTCGCCGGTCAGGACGCTGACCACCAGGACGCGCTCGTGCAGCACGTGGTGGGTGCGCACGCTGGTCAGCAGCGTCGGTGGTGCCACGCCCGGGACGCCGAAGAAGTGCACCGCCGTCCCGGGGACGCGCGGCGGCCGGGCCAGCTCGAGATGCGCCATGTAGGCCTGCAACGGGGTGCGACCACGCCGTGCCCGCTCGCGCACGAGCCGACGTCCGGTCGTCCAGGTCGTCAGCACGGTGAACAGCAGCCCGCCGACCACCAGCGGGAACCAGCCGCCGGCTGGCACCTTCGGCACGTTCGCGGCCACGAACGCGAGGTCGACGACGAGGAACAGGCCGCACAGGGCCATCGCCGGCGCCCTGCGCCAGCCACGACGCTCGCGCACCACGACGTAGAACAGCACCGTGGTCAGCAGCATCGTCGTGGTGACCGCGACGCCGTACGCCGCCGCGAGGGCGCTGGAGGTGCCGAAGCCGACGACCAGCCCGACGCAGGCGACCATCAGCACCCAGTTGACCACCGGGACGTAGACCTGCCCGCGGGCGCTGGCCGAGGTGTGCACCGTGCGCAGCCGCGGCAGGTGCCCGAAGCGCGCCGCCTGGACGGTCAGCGAGAACGCACCGGTGATCAGCGCCTGCGACGCGATCACCGTGGCAGCCATCGCCAGCAGCGACAGCGGGACCACCGCCCACGTCGGTGCGAGGTTGAACAGCGGGTTGGTCACAGCCGTGGGGTCGGACAGCAGCAGCGCACCCTGGCCCAGGTAGTTCAGCACCAGCGCGGGCAGCACCACGGCGTACCAGCCCGTGGCGATCGGTCCACGCCCGAAGTGGCCGAGGTCGGCGTACAGCGCCTCTGCACCGGTGACGACGAGGAACACCGCCCCGAGCACCACCACGCCCACGGTGCCGTTGTCGAGCAGGAAGCGCAGCCCCCGGCTGGGGTCGAGGGCCACCAGGACGCCGGGTGCGGCCAGCACCCCCCGCAGGCCGAGGACCGCCAGGACGGTGAACCAGGCCAGCATCACCGGCCCGAACACCTGCCCGACGCGGCCCGTGCCACGGTGCTGCACGCTGAACAGCGCGACCAGGATGACGACGGCGAGCGGCACGCTGAACCTGGCCAGGCCGGGCACCGCGACCTCCGCCCCCTCCACGGCCGCCAGGACCGAGATCGCCGGGGTGATCATCCCGTCGCCGTACAGCAGCGCCGTGCCGAACAGCCCGGCCAGCACCAGCACCGCGCGGCGGCGACCCGGACGGGCGGGCAGCAAGGAGGTCAGGACCATGATCCCGCCCTCGCCGTCGTTGTCGACGCGCAGCAGGAACGTCAGGTACTTCAGCGACACGACCAGCAGCAGCGACCACACGACCAGCGACAGCACGCCGGTGACGTTTGCCACGGTCGGTTCCAGGCGACCCTGCTCGCCGCCGAACGCCTCCCGCATGGCGTACAGCGGACTGGTCCCGATGTCGCCGTAGACGACCCCGAGGGCGGCCAGCGCCAGCGCCCCGCGCTGCTGCGGCGACTGCGTGCGCCCGTCCCCCGACCCCGCGGGTGCGCGCATGCAGGCTCCAGTCCCAACCGTTCGACGGTACGCCGCCCGGGGGCCGCGCGTGCGGCGACACGCGTGGCGGTGCGCCCTGCGTCACGCCGGGACGCGGCACGGTCCCGGACACCGCCCCGCCGCGGCGGGGCGGGGCGGGCTCGGCACAGGGATGTGGATCGCGTTGGCGTCGGCGGCGTCCCAGAACGCCAGAAGCGCCGGTTCTCGGGTCGCCCTGCTGGCCGTGGGTCGTCGACCCAACAGCATCGCCACCCGATTGCCGAACCCTCAGGCGGTCCGGGACTGCTGGCCCGGGCACCGCGCCGCCCGGTGCAGGCCACTGGCCGACCCGCGTCGTGCGGGCGCCGGGACAGCGGGGCCAGCACGCCAGCAGGTGCCGTGCTGTCGCGCAGGCTGGTGCCGAGGTCCCGGACGCAACGACGCAGCGGCCAGCATGGTGCTGGCCGCTGCGTCCGACGTCGTCGGCCTCGCGTCACCTGCCGACGGTGTCGCGTCGCCTCACGGGAGGTGGCGGGTGAAGGTCTCCGGGCCGTCGGGCAGCACGACGGTCACGGCGGTGACGATCCACTCGTCCGTGTCGTCGATGTCGAGCTCCACGGTCATCCGGCCGAGTTGGTAGTCCCGGGCCAGCGCGATCTGCTCCTCGCCGCGACGCCCGATCCGCGTGTCGATGGGGTCGTCCAGGTCGAGCTCCCCCTCGGACAGCCCGAGCAGCGCCTCCGCGCGCATGATCGCGGTCCTGCTGTCATACATGTCACCGGCCGGCTGGTCGTCGGACGCCAGCTCGCCCTCGGCCAGCGACTCCTCCTCGACCGGGGTCTCGCCCTCGGCCGGGGTGTCGTCGCAGTCGGTCGTGCCCTCGAGGCAGGCGCCGGCCGCGGCTCCGCCGCCGACGTCGACGGGGGTGTCGGTGGTGCCGCCGCAGGCGGCGAGCGTGAGGGCGACGGCGAGCAGGCCGCCGGCCAGGAACGTGACTCGCATGGTGGGTCTCCAGGTTCTCCGCGGGATGTCCGCGTGGTCCGGCTGTCGGACGCCGCACCTGGTAGGTCGGTTCCCCGCGGCGGATGCGTGCACGAGCTGCGCACGACCCGTCCCGCGACGCAACCTCGCACCCGCGGTGACGTCACCACCCGGTCACGTCGAGGGCCCGATCGAGTCCGTCGAGGACCCTGGAGAGGTGACCTGCTGCACGCGCGCCGGCCGGTGTGGCGGGACGCGGCAGGAAGGCCGACGGCACAGCGTCGGCTGCCCACCACGGACGCTGGCGTCTGTGAGCGCCCGGGTACGCGTGGCTGCAGTGCAACGACACGTTCCGGCCGGGCCACGGGCCACCGGCGCCGCGCGCACGGGGAATGCCTGGCGTCGCGGGCAGCTGCGCGCCGCTGGCCCCGGCACGGCGTGCAGCTGGAGGACCCGGACACGCTGGACATCGTCGACCTCCGGCGACGTGCCGCTGGAGGTCGCAGGGCAGGTCGACCGGATGCTCGACGGGGCGGAGCAGGCAGCCCGGGCGTCGTGGCGCTGGATCGTCGCTGGATCGTCGCGCTGGATCGTGGTGCTACGTGGTCAGTAGACCGGGATGCTCGGGTCGACCTGGCGGGAGTAGCCGTTGATGCCGCCCCACAGGTTGTAGGCCTTGAAGCCGGCGTTGCGCATCAGCTCGGTCGACTCGCGCGAGCGCGCACCCGACTTGCACTGCATCACGTAGGTCTTTGAGTCGTCGAGCTCCTTGAGGCGACCGGCGAGGTCGTCCTTGGGGATCAGCACCGAGCCCTCGATCCGGCTGATCTCGTACTCGTGGGGCTCGCGCACGTCGATCAGCACGACGTCCTCGCGCCTGGACCAGTCCTCGGCGTACTCGCTCGGCAGGATCTCGACGTCGCCGGTCTGCTCGGTCTCCTCGCGGTCGTGCGCCGGCACGCCGCAGAAGTCCTCGTAGTCGATCAGTTCGGTGACCGTGGGGTTCTCGCCACAGACGGGGCAGTCCGGGTCCTTGTTGACCTTGACGTACGTCCACGACTGGTCGAGCGCGTCGTACAGGCCGAGCCGGCCGACGGCGGGCGTGCCGATGCCGGTCAGCAGCTTGATGCCCTCGGTCGCCTGCGCGGTGCCGAGCGACCCGGCGATCACCCCGAACACGCCACCCTCGGCGCAGTTGGGGACCATCCCGGGCGGCGGTGGCTCGGGGAACATGCAGCGGTAGCAGGGGCCCTCCTTGGCGTAGAACACGCTCAGTTGGCCCTCGAACCGGAAGATCGAGCCGTACACGTTCGGCTTGCCGAGCAGCACGCAGGCGTCGTTGACCAGGTAGCGGGTCGGGAAGTTGTCGGTCCCGTCGATGACCAGGTCGTACGGCTCGATGATCTCCAGCGCGTTCTCGGAGGTCAGGTAGGTCTTGTGGTGCACGACCTCGACGTTCGGGTTGATCTCGTTGATCGCCTGGGTGGCCGAGTCGACCTTGTGCACGCCGATGTTCGAGGTGGTGTGGATCACCTGGCGCTGCAGGTTCGAGGCCTCGACGACGTCGTTGTCGACCAGGCCGATCGTGCCCACGCCGGCCGCGGCGAGGTACAGCGCGAGCGGCGAGCCGAGCCCGCCGGTACCGACCAGCAGGACCCTGGAGGCCTTGAGGCGCTCCTGGCCCTCCATCCCGACCTCGGGGATGATCAGGTGACGGCTGTAGCGGGCGATCTCCTCCTTGGTGAGGGGCTCGCGGCGCTGGACGACGGGATCCATCTGGTGACCTCGGTGCGGTCGGGTGCGGGAGGTTGGCGGGGCGGTGCGGGCGCACGGCTGGTGCGCCCGTAGGAGTGTCAACGCGGATTGTCCGTACTGCCCGCCCACTGCAGTGCAAACGGTGCGAACCGGCTCGTGCCGGACGCCCTGTCCGGCGCCCTGCGCGGTGGCCCGCACTCGCAGTTCGTACTCGCGGTTCGCTCCGCGGGCCTGGTTGGACGCCGGCCGTGCGACCGGGCCGGCACAAGGGCCCGGTCGCGTCAGGCGACCGGGGCCAGCTCGACGGTGCCGAACGGCGAGGCGAAGCGGTCGCACCAGATCACGACCGTGCGCAGGGCGTCGAGGTCGGTGTCGGGCGGCACGTCGTAGTTCTGGTTGCCGAGGTTGCCCTTCAGGCGCCCGAGGTCGGTCCCGTCGTCGTACGCGTCCGCGGGCGCGTCGCCCGGGTCCTGGTCGAGGTAGACGAACAGGTCGGGACCGTTGTCGGTCGCGAGGTCCTCGAAGCGCAGCGTGAGCGACCCGTCGGGCAGGCGGTACACCGTCGCACGCCCACTCGTCTGGTGGTCGCGGCTGGCGAACGTCCCCGCCAGCAGCGCGACCGGCGCATTCGCCGGGGACTCGTCCACCCCCGCGTCCGGCTCTCCCGACGCGTCCGCCTCGTCGCCCTCCGCGACCTCGTCGGCTGCGCCACCGGCAGGATCGCCGGCGTCCACGGCCGTGCCGCCAGCATCGCTGCCGGGCTCGCCGCTGGTCGATGCGTCGTCGGTCGCCCCGTCGTCGGTCGCGGCGGTGGCGGCGGTCTCGGTCGCCGCGGTGGCGTCCGCGGCGTCGCCGGTCGCGTCCTCGGCGACCGGGAAGGCGTCGTCGACCTCGGCGTCGACCAGCAGCAGCCACGGCTGGGTCAGCCACAGCCCCACGCCGACGGCGAGGGTCGCAACCACCGCGCCGACGACCAGCGCCGGACGTCGCCGGGCGCTGGTGGGTCCCGTCGGGTCGGTCGGGGGCGGATCAGTCCGGGTACCGGGCTCGGACGCCATGGACGTTCCACACGGTCGGGGTTCAGACCACAACCGCAGGGTCCGGCCCGCCATTCCCGGGAAGCCGCCGCGGCGACCACGACCCCATTAGGGTCGACCACCACGACGACAGGGCACTCGATGATCATCGTCACCGGCTCCATCACGCTGCTCGACGGGAGGCGGGACGAGATGGTCCGCGCGTCCGAAACGATGATCGAGGCGTCACGCGCCGAGGAGGGCTGCGTGGAGTACCGCTACGCGTTCGACCTGCAGCACGACCACGTCGTCGCCTTCACCGAGGTGTGGACCGACATGGCAGCGCTGCGGGCGCACCTCGACACGCCGCACATGGCCGCGTTCCGCGAGGCCACCATGGCGCTGGTCGCTGGTCGACCCGAGATGACCGTGTGGCAGGGCGAGGAGACGTCCTTCGGCTGACGCGCCAGCCGCCTCGACAGCGGTGGGTGACCTCGCGCATCGGGGCGGTGCCGTGCCCGCCCCACCAGCACCACTGCCGAACTCAGGCTCGGCGGACGACGGCAGCGGTCTGGCGGGCGATCTCGCCCTCCTCGTCGGTGGGCACCACCAGCAGCGCCGGGCCGTGGCCGGCGTCGATGCGTGCCTCGCCGTCGACGGCCGCGTTGGCCTCGACGTCGAGCTGCACCCCGAGCAGCCCGAGGCGGTCGCAGACCCGTCGCCGCACCAGCGTCGAGTGCTCGCCGATGCCGCCGGTGAACACCAGCGCGTCGAGCGCGCCGAGCCCGACCGCGTACGCGCCGACGTACGCGACCAGTCGGTGCACCAGCACGTCGAGCGCGAGCACCGCGTCGGCGTCGCCGTCGGCCGCCGCCGCCTCGACGTCGCGCAGGTCGTTCGAGCCGGCCATGCCCTTCAGGCCCGAGCCGCGCTGCAGCGTGCGTTCGACCTCGTCCAGCGACAGTCCACCCTGCTCGACGAGGTGGAACACCACCGTCGGGTCGAGGTCGCCCGAGCGCGTGCCCATGACCAGCCCGGCGAGCGGCCCGAGCCCCATCGAGGTGTCAACGCTCGCACCGCGGTCGACGGCGCAGACGCTGGCGCCGTTGCCGAGGTGTGCGGTGACCAGCCGCAGCTCGTCGGGGTCGCGGTCCAGCAGCTCGGCGGCGCGGCGCGCGACGTAGGCGTGGCTGGTGCCGTGGAACCCGTACCGGCGCACGCCGTGCTGCTCGTACCAGTCGGACGGCACGGCGTAGCGGTAGGCCGCGGGCGGCAGCGTCGCGTGGAACGCCGTGTCGAAGACCGCCACGTGCGGCAGGTCGGCGAACACCGCCCGGGCCGCTGCGATACCGGCGAGGTTGGCGGGGTTGTGCAGCGGCGCCAGCGGCACCTGCTGCTCGATGCCGGCAACGACACGGTCGTCGATGCGCGTCGGGGTGGTGAACGCCTCGCCGCCGTGGACGACCCGGTGCCCGACGGCCTCGGGCTCCACGCCCGCCTCGCGCAACTGGTCGAGCACCGCGGCGACGGCCTGCT
>Ga0136604_1001338_pt1 | contig 11093 bp, 10 predicted proteins | sample AntRauFillE10628_FD_104928 | JGI IMG/M metagenome (GOLD analysis project Ga0136604, IMG submission 104928) | Saline lake microbial communities from Rauer Islands, Antarctica - Metagenome Filla E10 #628 | ecosystem: Environmental > Aquatic > Non-marine Saline and Alkaline > Saline | place... | reverse complement strand
CGCTCGATGTCTTCTTCTTCCGACTCCCCGATTTGGACTTCCAAAATATCTACGTCATTTTCGGCTGGTGCGCTGGGGGCGTGCCAGACCCCGGGCAAGTTCATCTGCACTTCCCCATTGGGCATGAAGAAGAATTCACTACGCTTTTCGTGACGTTGCAAAGACAACTTCTGGCCTACTTCTAGATGCAGCATTTGCCTCAGGAGCCGAAGCTCGGACAGCATTGGTGTCGGTGTGTGTATGGGCTGCAACTCTCTCCTTTGCTGCGCCGCGAACTTTTCTTGCTTTGAGGTTTCAAACATGTCGAAAATCCCCGTCTGGATACGACTGCCGCATCCTTCTACTTTCATTAGACCATACTGTCAAGGAAGAAACTAACTTATTTACGCTGTATCACCATCGCACGAATCATTCGATTATTAAGCAGTGTTAAGGCGTCTTCATTTTTTATGTTCAAGAATAGTTCTCGGGTGTATTTTGTTTCTGTCCATTGGCCGTGTGATTCATAACCCATGTCAGTGTAGGTTTCTTTGCAGTTAGTACTCGCTATTGAGTGGCTCACAGTAAAACCTAAAGCGAAAAGCGACCCTAATACCTTTTTAAAGTTAAGATCTGTTTCATTGTATTCATCTGGGTGCACTTCAAGCATAATTTGAAATGGTTTTTTGTTTTTCTCCAAAAACGGCAACACCCCTTCGATTATCTTGCACTCGTATCCCTCTGCGTCCATTCGCAGCAGGTCTATCTTTTCAATATGTTCAAATTCATGCAGTGCAATACACTCCACCTCTACAGCACCCACCACATCTGGGCGATCGACAAAACTACTTACATTTGAACGCTCGCCTAACTGAAATGTTCTTTGTTCTTTCTTGTCTGACACGGCAGTATCATATACCGTGACTCGTTCCCCAAAGTCATTCAGAGCTACGTTTTCTTTCAAAAGTGGCACGTTGCGTGGATCTGGCTCAAACGCGTATACATGGCCTGTCTCACCTACCTGTTGGGCTTCAAGCAACGTGTAGTATCCGATATTGGCTCCGATGTCAGCCACCACCATGCCTTCTTTAATAATGTCTTTTGCTACCGAAGTATCTGGCAGCTCGCGTGTTCCGTACACAAACAACACCTTAGAAAGTCCCGGGGTTAATAAATCCAACTTCATCTTGTACTGATTCACATCCGCAACCACGTGTCGTACTTTCAATACTCTATAGACACTCAGCTTGATGCCTTGCCAAACGATTCTGATTTTGGACACTCCAGTGTAGGTGAGGAGTTGTTTAATACTATATTTTTTAAACGGATTCATACGGATTATAATTTTACGGCTAAAAGATTCAGACCACCTACGGAAGAGCTATCGTAGGGTACCACTTCCAGTACACCGTCGATTAGTTTTGGGGCCATAATACTAAATCCGTAGGTTTTGAGAAATGCGAAAATATCTTCAGGCTGATATTGATACCGCTCGCTATTAGTATACTCAAAGTAAATTACCGCCGTGTTCTTCAACATATCTCCCATAGACTCAAGCACAGACAGCTCTGCTCCCTCCACATCGATTTTTAAAAAGTCTATTTTACTGACTTGCACCATGTCAGCAAATGCTCCTAGCCGCACGGCAGGTACGGTATTAGTACCAGTCTCTTTAGTAGCAATGTAGTTTTGCTCGTGTGATTGCGCATGTTCAAAAAAAGACACAAAGCCAGATTGATTACACACTGCCCCATATACTGGGTATATATTTTCGATTTTATTCAATCGCACATTTTCTGTCAGGTACTGAAACGTTTTCGGTGTCGCTTCAAACGCGTACACAACCCCCTGTGGAGCCAGCCGCGCGGCAACGGCAGAAAACATGCCGATATTTGCACCCACATCGAAGACTGTACTCTGGGGCTCTATGTATTTTTTAAAAACAGCGACATCTAAAGTTGGAACATAGCGACCGATAAAAAGTTTATGTGCGGCGGACGAGGCGTGTAGGTATGTCCGTACACTCAACGCCTGATCAAACGTCAAAACAAACGGTAAATCAATACCCGTGTACAAGAACACTCGACTCACCACAAAACGCAGTGGGTACTTCTCACTAAGAATTCTTTTTATTAAGCGTAAAATATTTTTCATATAAGTCGTGTTCAATGTAACTGAAGTGGAGCTGACTATTTCGTGCGATTTAGTATACCTTTTTGATCAAGAAAAATCTGGGCTGTTGGCCTTAAACAAAACTGTATCATTTTCATCTTACCGTGCGTTATAGTAACAACATGAGACCACTGCTTGACGCCTTCTTCCAAAAGCTCCAGGCTTTCACTCGAACCGATATTTCATATTTATTGAAAGGTGGTTCTTGGTTAATGTTAAATTACGGAATACAGATAGGAAGCGGAATACTTACAACAGTAGCCCTAGCCAACTTTTTGCCAAAAGACATCTACGGTACATACCAGTTTGTGATTGCGGTAGCTAGTATCATCAGCGTCTTTACACTTTCTGGATTAGGTCCAGCGGTGACTCGTGCCGTAGCACAAGGAAATGATGGGGTGCTGCGCCACGGAGTCCGTCTGAAATTTCGGTGGAGCTTTGGCATATTATTGGTGGCCGGAGCGACTGCAAGCTACTACGCCGTACGGGGTGACCAGACATTAGCAATAGCCTTTTTGATTGTCGGAGCCTGTGCTCCTTTTATCGAAAGTTTCAATTTGTACGAAAACTTTTTACACGGTAAAAAGTCATTTAAAGACAGTGTCATCTTGGGAGCCTGGCGCAAACCACTTCCTCTGATTGCGGTGATTACCGCTGCGTATTTCACTAACGACATTCTGATTATATTGGCCGCTTATTTCGTGAGTAATGCCGTCTCAATGGTAGCTGTTTATTATTCGGTAACTAAAAAGTATCAACCTCCAAACAACTCAGACCTCGGAACAACTCAGCTCGGCACTCACTTGAGCACTCTAGTGATCGTTGGCAGAATTGCGGAGCACGCCGACAAGTTACTACTCTGGCATTTTCTTGGTCCCGTAGCAGTTGCCACATTCACCATCGCTCAATTCGCTGCCCGATATTCATCAGGCCTACTCAACACCCTGAGTGCTTTGGTGATACCCAAAGCTGCCACCCAAGATCTGGAGACTTTACAGAAAACCCTGCCACGTAAGGTACTCTTACTGATGTTTGCCATGGCGGCAGGAGCACTTGTATACGTGCTTTTCATACCACTAGTATTCCCCATTTTATTCCCTGAATATGTCAAAGCGATAGCCTTAGCGCAATTCCTAGGCCTGACTTTTCTTTTTGCACCAAGTACTATTTACGGAAAAGCACTAATAGCTCACAAAAAAATTACTTCGCAATATATTATTAATCTAGTCAGTGTAGTCTCTCGAATATTTCTACTACTGATGCTTATTCCCCTTTATGATATTTGGGGTGCAGCGTACGCACTAATCTTAAGCCAAGCTTTAATTATGGTATTAGCCTATTTTTTATTCAAAAAAGCCTCCCCGGAAGGCACGCCAGGAACACTTAAGGGGTAGCCACTATTTTTAGTAAAGAGTCGGCTACTATCTTGGGAGTGAAGTGCTCTGCTTGCTTGCGGGCAGAAATCCCCATTTCAGCCAATCTGCCAGTATCATATAACAAGAGTAATCTACTCACCATCGCATTTACATCACCAGTTGGAAAAATGTACCCTGTTTCGCCTTCCTTAACATACACATTTGCTCCTACCGTGTCACTTGTAATCGTTGGCAGACCGCAGGCCATTGCCTCAGGTACCACCATACCAATAGCCTCGTTATAACTTGGAAGAATCAATACATCATGTACATGATATAAACCAGGTATCTCATTCATCGGTAGCGGTTCCCGAAAAGTAACCACATCTTGCAGCCCGTACTTCTCTACCTGCTTTTCAATTGTCTCTCGGCCACTATCTGCTCGACCGATCAGCGTAATCTGCATTTTTTTGCCTTTCGTAAGCAAATCTGCTGCCGCTTGAAATAAATCTTCATGTCGTTTGTAAGGTAAGTATCGTGCATTCATCAAAATACGCAATACACCTCTAGGCAACGTTGCTTTACCAGGCAATACACAAAATGCCTCGACGTCGACTGGCGCTGGCATGAGTACTGGCGAAAATTCTGGTAAGTGCGTTGCAAAGAAACCAATTCCTTCTTGTGTGTATACCAAAACTGTATCAATATGTTGGGCGTTCCTTCGCATATACCAGATAAAAAACCACAAAGCAGAGCGAGACAGCCAAGACTTTGGCCATCGCTTAGTTTCACTATAAATGACTAATTTTATATCTACATGACGTTTTCTATATCGTATCGCCTGAATAGAGTACCAATGATATACATCAAAGCACACCAAGACATCTGCTTTAGTTTTTTGCATCGTTCGTTCAAAGTCCTTTACCAAGAGCGGTAAACTGCTTTGAATACTCATTCGATGCCGCCAAAGGTGAAGGCCAAAAAAGTGCACCGGCGTAAACATTGACCACTGTTGATGCTCGTCACATATATACGCCCTGGCTCCGTTATCGGCTATGCTGCGAACACTGGCATTTCTGATAAGTGCATCGTATAGTAATTTAAGGTGTACTTTGTAAGGGAGAAAGACTATTTTTTTCATTGTATTATTTATAATAGCACCCCTGTGATTTAGCGTAAAAATGGTATTATATTTTTTATGGTAAATGCCTTCATAATTCATCTTCAAAATCAGTATGGTACTGAGCTGGAGATAGAAAAACCCAGATTTCAAAACATGGTTGACAGTCTACGCAGCAGGGCTGTTGCACAGTATCCAACTATGCGCATTGCAGAAGACGGCAAAGCTGCCGGCACGATTAATGTGGCCGATGTAGAAGTTCTCTATTTACTCGTACGGCACCTCAAACCAAAAGTTATTTTTGAGATTGGTACTTGGATAGGTACCAGCGCTTTGATAATGGCAGAAGCAATTCGCAAAAATAACAATGGTGGAATAATCTACACTTGCGACGCTAATAGCTATTACTCTCTATCAGACGATTATGATGATGTCATCAAACCAATCAATGCGTTTAGTGACGTTGCTCTTGATGAGCTGCCGAGGAACACGAAAATTGACATGGTTTTTGCGGATGGCGAATTAACTTTTAAAACAATCCAGAAACTCAAAAATAAATTAGAAACAAAAAGTATTATTGCTACCCATGACTATGTATTACCCGACGATAAAGGTGTTCTAAACGCAGTACGGATGCAGTTAAAAAGCAATTTCCAATACGCAGTAATAGCTCCAAGTTACAAAAAACAAGAACCGGACAAGTGGAAAGAGTCTCTGATAGGGATACTAGTACCCTCGAAATTTAATAACGATTTTTACGTAAAGTCGGATAATTATCTAACTCGTATACTCTCTACTATCAAAGTTGCTATGACTGCTTTGTTAGCTAAAGCCGTTAATAAAATAGCTAGGTGATTTTTCTATCCCGTATCCAATCTGCCACATTCTGAAGCCCCTCATTAAGCTTTGTTTTCGGTGACCAGTCAAAGTTCTTTCGGAGTTTTGTGATGTCAACTTCTCTTCGAACGGCAGTGTTTGCAATTGTGGGTACTTCAACATATGAGAAAGGTCTCTCATCACCGTGCTCCTGCCAGATTATTTCAGCAAGCTCTCTAATTGAATAATATGTGTCATTACCAATATTAAAGTCTTCTTGTTTTATTTTCTGTTCATCATTAAGCGCGGCTTCAACTAGTAAAGAAGTTATTTCAACCGCATCATCGACATAGGTGAATGGACGTGTCGAGTCCGGATCACCAATTATTTCAATTGGATACTGTTTGAGGGTTAGTACTTTTTCAAGTAGTGCTGGTATTACATGAATATCACCTGGGGTTGCTCCCTTACTGTCTTCCCCCGGTCCATAAATATTGTGATAGCGAAGAATTGTATAGTTTAACCCAAACTGGGAATGAAATGCTCGACAAAAATACTCACCCGATAATTTAGAGAATCCATAAACGTTTGAAGGAGGATTGATGAGCGCTAAATCTTCCTCAACGTAAGGGTAGTTTGGTGGGTGCTGAAACACCATAGAACTTGATGAGTACAGCAAATGTTTTACGTCATTTTTTATTAACGCAGGATATACGGAAGCATCTATTTGAGCATTGTTCACAATAATATCAGCCTGGTGGTTTTGCATGTATGAGAGTGATCCAATGTCAGCAGCCAAATGCATGACCACATCTATGCCTTCAAACGCTACCATTGCCTCTGGAGGCACCTTTAAATCACACTGTCTAAACCGAACATCGGCTTTGGGGTTACCAGGTCTTTTATCAGGATGGACAACGTCAATATTAATCACTTCATACCCCTTATCTGCCATCACTTTTATCAGCCGTGAACCCACGTAACCTGAACCCCCTGTAACACCAAGTACTCTACTCATAAGCTTTAGAAATTTTTATATGTTAATGAAGAATATGCATGCCCAGTCAACGATTTATGAATATCGTAATACATACCCCACGTGTCTATCACTAATTGCCCAGGTAGGCGTGAATTAATGAGTTCTTTAACCAGAGGTTCTTGTAAGTATGGTGAATTATGCATGAAGACAACAATGTCTGTTTTGTTGAAAATTTCTTTAAGATTTTCACATCGACGAAGGTTGTGGGTACTAAAAACAGAGTCATCGACTAGATTATCGTATGCAAAAACACTTTCTATTTCGTCAACGTTCTTTAGCTCACCAATCACTGATAAGGATGGGGAGAAACGCACATCTGATGTTGGCGGATGTGACTTGAAGGCAAGACCCACAATCCCTAAAATTACCTTTTTATCGGTTAACTTTTGAGCAATAAATTCTTTGACAGTACCCACAACCAAAGATGGCATGCTGTCATTAATTTTGCGCCCAGAAATTATAAAATTATGTACTTCAGAAATACCTGGAATACTTGCTGCAAATAGTTGTGGGTCTTTCGTTAAACAATAGCCACCAACGCCAGGACTAGGTAAAGGTATACGATTTCGCTCATAACCATAATTCGCCAATGATACTAGTTGGTGAGCATCAATATTTTGCTCACTAGCTCCTAGTGCAACGGAGTTAGCGAACGCGAAGGTAACATCTCGGTACGCATTACTGACTAACTTAACTAATTCTGCAGCTTCCAGAGTATCAGCGTCTAATACTGTTGGAGTAATTACTGAAAAAAAGTCTCTTGTTACATTAAGACACTTTGAAGAATAGCCTGCCACAACTTGAGGTAACGTCCGTAATTCCTCAAGTGCCCTGCCTTCTATTGTTCGTTCAGGTGCAAAACCAACGTAAAAATCTTCACCAGCGGTCAAATTTGTCTTCTCTTCTAGTCTCTTGACTACTCTGTCTCGAGTAGTTCCAACAACAACAGTCGAGCGTAAAATAACTAGATCGTTTTTCTTTAGAATACAAGCGAGAGCATCGATAGCTCCGTCTATTTGGCTAAAATCAGGTTTTCCGTCTGACAAAAGTGAGGTGCCAACTGCAACAATAAATACTGTAGGACTACTGTGCACATCTAGTGTATTTGTGAAAGTCAGATGACTACTCACTTCTGTCAGCAGTTCAGAAAGGCCGTTTTCATGAAAATGTGGAGTTCCATTTTGCAAACCAGCAATTACTGCCTCACTACTATCAACACCAACTACTGTAAAGCCCTCTTTCGCGTATGTAGCAGCTATTGTCAAACCTACGTAGCCAAGACCTATAACTGAAACTGAATAATCACTTTGCATGTAGCTCATTATATTATGCTAATATCACTTTTGCGTAACTAATCTCTAGTCTTCCAAAATCATCGTTATCAAAAACGTTAATTTCAGGCATTATCTCGACTTTGTATTTACTTCGGTCGATTGCATCAATTACTGTCTTGCAGCCATCTTCAACTCGATTTCTCCAGTAGTCGTCAAAGATTACAACGGATTTCTCGTGCATTAACATTTGAATATTATCCCAATCACTCTGTATTGTTTCTACACTATGTCCTCCGTCAATGTAAATAAAATCTATCTTTGGTAGTTCAGTTGATGCTTTTTTTAGAGTCAATACTGTATCTCCTTTGAACAAGTTAATATCAGATTTTGCATCTTGTAATAATTCAAACACTTCTGACTCTCTCGGAGGTTTTTTTGATAGCTCAGATATGTATTTTTCGTCAGACAAATCTTCAAACAAGTCGAAGCCGTAGTAAGTCACACCTGGCTGGTGTTTGTTTGCAAGTTGCAGCATTTTTAATGCCCGCTCCCCGTTCCAAGTGCCAACCTCAAGGATAGTCTTTGGCTTTATTGTCTTTATTGTCTTGTATAAATTTTGATAGCGACTGGGTTCAGTCAACCTTCTACGGATGTCTTCGTATTTTTTAGGAAGGAGTCTCTTTGCAATATTTTTTAAAAACTTCATATAGTTATGTTAACAATTTGGTTACAGACCGAGCAAAATTTTTCCAAGTCAGTTCACTCACGCTGCTTTTGACTCTTGCATCTTCTGCCAACGCCAAACCACTTTTTATCTGGTTAATTATTTGCTCAGGTTTAGACTCAACGTCAAAAAGTATACCATTTTCGTTCTGAGTTATGAGGTCTGGTGCAAAACCAGTACTACTCATCACTGGAAACACGTTACAAAACATTGCTTCTAGCATTGGGACAGGGCCTCCCTCAAGGTTGGAAACAGAAACAAACACGTTCATTTGTGCATAGTATTCGGGATATTCTTTATATGAACACTCAACATATTTAAAGTGAGGCAAGTCTGCCACTTCTATAAAGCGATCATAATCTCTCCAGTTTTTACCTAGTAGTATCACGTCACAAAAATCTACACTTTTTATAATGTCTATTATTGAATCATAATTTTTTCTACCGCTATACGATTCCCTTGCTTCGTACCTAAGATTAAACCCTATTGTTGGTCGGGTATTTTGTTTCTGTCTTGGATAGAAAATTGTCTCATCTACACCGATGAAATTTACTTGCAGTTTTTCTTTAGCAACACCTATTTGTTCTAATGCTAAAGCTGTAGTTGAATTCATGTTAAAGACTGCAGTAGCATGATTTAAAGTAAAAGCAACGTCGCTGTCACTCATATAATCTGGCTTAGAATGATGAGTGTACTGAACGATTGTTTTGTATTGCAAAATATGTGGATTTTGGATAACGGCCGGAAAAAAAAGAGAGTGGTGAGAAAAATAATAAATCTTTGCGCGTGGGATATTTTTTAAACTATAATGGAAATGTTTACTACCAGGCACATGAGCAGCAGTGTCGCGACAGAATCCTTCTAGAATCCACCCTTCGTTGGCCAAAATATATACCGAGTCGTAATCAGACTGTTTTTTCGACATAATACGAGATATTAGTACCGCTATCTTGAAAATAAACTTATTTAAAAATGGCACCTTGCTTACTAGTGATTTAATAACAGATTTCATAATTAAGCTATTGTATCAGTTCAGGAGAAAATATCTCTCCGTGGAGGCCCTATTTAATTTCGATAAACCACTCCCTTATTATTTTTAGGCAAAAGTACGGGCAACGAGGTTTTAGCAAACGTTGTTGGTAGTGTCTTTGTCTATCATTCTTTCCACCCCACCACCTCGAGGTGAAGGTAAGAAAAACATAATTCATCGTATCTTTTCATTTAAAAATCAAAGTAACAACTATGATAATTCTAGACACAATGACTTTCACGTATGAAAAAGATGCATATAAAAAACAACAAATGGTATGATTGAGCTCACATGGAATATTTTACACAAAAATCTAAAACCCTTTTTTCTATCTTGCGGCATCCTTACTTTGGTTATCTCAAACTGGCCACAAAAAGTTATCTGTCTCCGTCTGTATATTACAAGCTCTATTATTACGCTAAAAAAGCTCCAAACGGGCATGCTATTGATATTGGTCCAGCCCAAGGTGGTACAACTATCGCCATAGCAAAAGGATTCATAGAGGCCGACAAGACTACCTATGACATCCATAGCATTGAAAAAGGACATTCTTCTAATGCACTCGCAAACGAATCAGTGTCTGACAACAAGCAGATTCTGGAACAAAACATAAATCGCTTCGGAGTGAGCAGTAGCGTAATAGTGCATATGGCATATAGTCACGAAGCGTTTATAGCGGGCGCAGAACCAGCCCCTTTAGGCTTCATTTGTATAGACGCAGACGGTGCTCTTGACCGTGATTTTCGCCTTTTTTATAACCACCTCTTAGACAATGGATTTGTCGTACTTGATGACTACGAAGATATGATTAATCGTCATGGTAAGAAATTATTACAAGCAGACGCTCAAGGTATAGAGAAGTTTATAAACCAGCACAACGTACAAACATTAGCAGAAGCTACTCCTCTTGGTAAAGAATTGCTTATGTTTAGATTTGTTAACTATTGTTTAGAAGCCGGGCTCTTAGAAACGAGCGAGATAGTAGGCGCCAATACATGGTTTGGATACAAACCTGTTGGGGCTCCAGAATTTAGCGAACAGCACTGGTTAGATATGCAAAATATCCGAGAAGAAATTGCGTCTGAGTTTTGGAAAATGCGATCTGAAAATTTAGCTTAACCCATACCGAGAACGCTTTCGGCAAGACTCCGCAATAAGCTAAGCTACTACCTGTATGCGACCCTCTCACGATATAAATTATATTTAGTTTACCTATTGAATGTTGCGCATAAATACAGTATCATCTGTCGCTACCCTTTGGCTTTTTGCTGATTCAAACACATCTCCCTAGGGAATATCTACCAGCAACGTCTCCCACTCAGTCATAATAGTTTCGTAGACAAAAGCGTCGGTGATGCGTTTTTTATAGGCGGTATAAGTAAAACCCTGTTTCCAGCCTCGCTTGAGCATGTCATTCATGGCAGCTGCGAGCTGTATTTCTTCTGGTATGAGCGGACGTTGTGTAGGTGTTTCAAAGCCGGCTTCAGTGATAGCAAACGGTGTCGTTAAGATGCCGTATGGCGTTTCGTGTGGGTAGGTTGTTGATGCGTTCACCGGTAAATCAGGTGCGATTATTTCTCGCGG
>Ga0136604_1001331_pt1 | contig 11121 bp, 10 predicted proteins | sample AntRauFillE10628_FD_104928 | JGI IMG/M metagenome (GOLD analysis project Ga0136604, IMG submission 104928) | Saline lake microbial communities from Rauer Islands, Antarctica - Metagenome Filla E10 #628 | ecosystem: Environmental > Aquatic > Non-marine Saline and Alkaline > Saline | place... | reverse complement strand
TGACCACCATGTATACTAGCGCTAGAGGTAAATACGCAAGCAGGCTTATTAACGAGCGCGCCTTTAAACCAAAGCTCTGCTGTGCCATCCCAGAAAAATTTCATAGCAGCTGCCATATTGCCAAATCGGGTTGGGCTGCCAAGCGCAACTCCAGCTGCATTTTCTAGTTCTTGCAAAGTTGCATATGGTGCGCCAGCTTTTGGCACCGGCTCTTGTTGTTTGCTTAAGTTATTTGAAATCATAGGTACAGTGCGAATTTTGGCTTCAATGCCATCTACTGAATTTATGCCAAGCGCTATATGTTCAGCTAACTCTTGGGTGGCACCGTGAGTACTATAGTATAAAACTAACACATAATGTGACATAACAATTATCCTTTTGAATTTTTAAAAGTATCATAAGCAACTTAAATGTTTCAACTAAATTATTTTTTAATAAGTTTGTTTATTGTTTTATATTTAAGTCATTTGCGTAAAAAACTTAGTATTTTGTAATATAAGTTCGAACTATAAATATTAGCTTTAAGTGTTTATCTATATATGCTATTGAAACTTAATCTTGATAACGCGCGCCCAGATAGTGGATTCTTTTTAACAGGATTTAAGCTAAGTATTATGCGTTCTAGTTTAAATGATATAGATATAAACAAATTAAAACATAACAACCTTATATTAAATATGGCGCGCCGCTTAAAAATGCAGCATACAGAAGCTTTAAGATTATTAATTAAACTTAAACGCTCCGTTGCACTTTATCGCAGGCGCCAGCGCTTTGATGAAGAAGAGATTTTAGAGCAAGAAGAATTAGAGCAAGAACAAGCAGTTATAAAGATGAGAGAGTATTTTTTTAATTGTAAATGAGTTGTTGTTTTTTTATTTAATTAAATTAATTTAACTAAATTGTCGGTTTGACTGTTGCGGTGGTTGCGGGTAACATTGCTGCTACTTAATTGGAGTTATGACGTGTTGCAAAAAATTGTTGCATTGGTACTTTTATGTTTTACATCTAGCTTGTTTGCATTTAATAGTTTCATAGTTAAAAAAATTGATGTGCAAGGTGTAAAAAAAATATCAGCAGATGCTGTATTAGATAGTACTTCAATAAAAGTAGGGCAAAAGTTGGAATCTGATGCTAGTGCCGCTATTATTCAAGATATTTTTCATATGGGTTATTTTAATGATGTGGTGTTAGAGCGCGAAGCTGGCACGCTTATTATTAAAGTTGTCGAACGCCCAACAATTGCAGGCATTAATTTTGCTGGCACTAAAAAAACTAAAGAAATAGAAGAGTTATTGGAAGCTGAGGGCGTGCGTGAGGGTAGAATCTACAATCCAACTAAGCTATTGGTTTTTAAGAAAAAGTTAGAGCAATATTTTATTGGCCAAAAGCGCTTTAATGTAGAGGTGAGCTCCACAATTAAAGAATTATCACGCGATAGAGTAGAGCTTGAAATTAGTGTGCAAGAAAATGATTTGGCTTATATTAAAGAAATAAAGTTTATTGGTAATGAAGTTTTTAGTGATAGAGTCTTAAAGCGGCAAATGCACAATTCTACCAAGAATTGGATTTCTTGGTACACCAAATCTAATCAATATTCTAAAGAAAAACTAGATGCTGATATTGAAATTATAAAAAGTTATTATAAAGACCGAGGTTATATTAATTTTGCTATTAACTATACCCAAGCTTCTTTAAGTAAAGATAAAAAAGATGTATATATCACCATCTCTATGCATGAAGGTGATTTATTTAGCTTTGGTAGTGCTAAACTTTCCGGTAAATTTGTAGTAGATAAGGCCAAGTTAGAGAGTAAAATAAATAAAAATATTAAACCTGGTAATTATTTTGCGGAGCGTGAGGTTTGGCGCACTAAAGAAGAGCTTGAGCAAGTTATGGGCGAATATGGCTATGGCAAAGCAGATGTTAGAGTTATTCATAGTGTAGATGAAGCTAACAAGCGTGTTAATTTAGAATATATAGTTGCCCCACGTAAGCGCATTATGGTGCGTAATATTAATTTTGAGGGCAATGTATTAACCAAAGATGAAGTATTACGCCGTGAAGTTGAGCAAAGTGAGGGCACTTGGATTTCAACTAAAGAGCTGCGCGAAGGTCGCGAAGCTATTATGCGACGTGGTTATTCTAGAAATGTAGATATAATTACTGATTATGTGGCTGATAGGGATGATTTGGTTGACGTATTATTTAAAATGGAAGAGCAAAAAACTTCAGACTTATCTGCAGGCTTGTCTTTTTCTAAATCTACCGGGATTTCAGGTCAAATAGCCGCGCAAGTGCGCAATTTTTTAGGTACCGGGCGCGATATTAGTATTAAAGCGCAAAAAAACAAAGCTATGCGAGTTTTTAGTTTTAATTATCAAGACCCATATTTTACGCGTTATGGTACAGGTTTTGGGGTTAGTATTTTTAATAAACGCACTAATTTAAGTAAAATTTCTGATGTGTATGATTATATCACTGACTCTAGTGGCTTTGGTCTTAATTACCAGCATCGTTTAGCCAAATATTTAACCTTAAAATATGGCATAACCTATTCAGTTACTGACTTGACTTTAAATGACTCAAGAGTGCCAGCTGAAATTATATTGTTTTCTCGCAGTTATAATAATGATTTATATTTTCATGAGTTTGTATTTAATACTGGTGTATTTTACAACTCTTTAGATAGTTATATGCTGCCAAGCAAAGGATTGTTTGCCAGTAGTGATTTAACATTTAGTTTGCCTATTTCCGATATTAATTGGTATAAAGTAGAGCTAAAATATAATTGGTTTTACCCTATATTAACTGAGAATTTAGTATTTAATTTTAAATCAGATTTGGCTTTAATTGAAACTTATGGTGATTCACGCAATAGATTGTTTCCATTTTTCAAGCATTATTATATAGGTGGCATGGATACCGTGCGCGGTTTTGAAGAGCGCTCTTTAGGCCCTCAAAATACTGGAGGTCGCCCTTTTGGTGGTAATGCTTTTGTGTTGCTAAGAGCCCAGTTATTATTCCCGCCACCTATGTTTGGGGATGCGCGTAATGTGCGCTGTTCTTTATTTGTGGATGCAGGGCAAGTTTATCATACCCATAATAATTATACTTATGAGGTATTTGACCCCAATCCTACAGGTCTTAAGTATTCTGCTGGTATTTCAGTGACTTGGCATACTCCCTTTGGTATTCCATTTGTGTTAAGCTATGCCAGACCATTGAATGAAGAAACTGGGGATAAAACTGAGTACTTTGCATTTAGTTTAGGGGCTAGCTTTTTTTAAGCAAGAATAGATTTTACGGGAGATTATAAATGAAGTTTTTACGTGCAATATTATTTGGCATGTTGCTGGCAATATCTGGTGGCGTTTATGCAAAAAATATCGGTTATATAAACCAAGAAGAAATAGCAACTAATTCATTGTATGCTAAAGATTTTCAAAAAAAAGTAGAGGCTAAATTTTCCTCTAGAATTGATGTTCTAGATGCTAAAGAAAAAGCTTTAAAGTCTGAAAAAGAATCATTAGATAGAGATCATGATATTTTAGCTCAAGAAGAATTAGAAAAGCGCGCCATTGATTTACAAAAAAAAGCGCGTAGCTTTGCAGAAGAGAGAAATGAGCTCAAAGAGGACTTGAATCAATTTCAAGTACGCCAAAATAAAAAGCTTATGGAAATAGAGCGTGAAATTGTGGCTAAAATAGCCAAGTCTAATAAGCTAGATTATGTTGTTGAAAAGAACATGTTAATTTACAGTGATGGCTCTTTAGATTATACCTTTAAGGTGGTCGAAGAGCTGGACAAGCATTTTAAGCAAAATAAATAAAATATATTAAGTAAATATGCTTTTCAGACAGCAGCTTACTGTGGCTCAAATTGCTAAAATTACAGCCTCTGAGGTTATTGATGCCGATACAGTGGAAGACACTATTAACGGCATTGCTCCTTTAGATGAGGCTGGGCCAGAGCAATTAAGTTTTCTTTATAATGCTAATTATTTAAAAAACTTAAGCGCTTCAAAAGCCCAGGTAATTGTAACCAACGCTGAATTTGCTCAAAAACTTAAAGATTGCGGCAAGTGTGTATTAGTTGCTAAAGAGCCAAGAATGGCTATTGCCAAGTTATTAGAATGGTTAAATAATGCACAATTTGCGGCAAAGCCGCATATAATTCACCCTAGTGCTATTATTGGGACTAATGTTGAGCTTGGCCTCAATGTTCATATTGGGGCTAATGCTGTTGTTGGAGATAATGTGAGTATTGGCAATAATGTAAGCATTGCCAGTGCTGTAGTGATTTTAGATAATGTTGTTTTAGAAGATAATGTAACTTTGCTACCCCATGTTACTATATATCAGGACGTATACATTGCCAATGGCACTAAAATACACGCTAACTCGGTTATAGGTTCTGATGGTTTTGGTTTTGTACAAGATAAAGGTAAGTGGTTGAAAATGCCACATTTAGGTGGCGTTAAAATTGGCAAATTTGTAGAAATTGGCTCGAACACTAGTGTAGATAGAGGTTTAGTAGGTGATACTCATATTGGAGACTACGTTATTATCGATAACTTAGTACAAATAGCCCATAACGTTAACATTGGGGCAAATACAGCTATAGCTGGCTGTTGCGCAATTGCTGGAAGCGTTAAAATTGGTGAAAATTGTATGCTAGGGGGCGCTTCTAGTATTGCTGGACATATAAGCATTGCTGATAATACCATAATAACTGGAGCTAGCGCTGTTACTCGCTCTATTGAGCAAGCAGGCACCGCATATTCTTCTGGGTTCCCAGCAAGGCCTAGTAATAAATGGTGGCGTATAGTGGCACGTATTATTAATATTGAGCAGCTGTTTAATAAAGTAAAAACTTTAGAGGTCAAAATCGAAGAATTAAAAAACGAGGAATCTTGATGGATATACAAAAAATTATTCAGCTACTCCCGCACAGATATCCATTTTTATTAGTAGATAAAGTATTATCTTATGAATTAGATAAACATATTATTGCTATTAAAAATGTCACCATCAACGAAGAGTTTTTTCAGGGGCATTTTCCCGCAAAGCCAGTAATGCCAGGAGTGCTTATTATTGAAGCACTAGCCCAAAGCGCTGGTATTTTAGCTTACCAAAGCACGGAAATAAATCCAGAGGAGTCGTTATTTTATCTGGGAGCAATTAGTGATGTACGCTTTAAACGCATGGTTATTCCTGGCGATCAATTAATTTTAAAAGTAAACATATTAAAACGCAGAAAAAATGTTTGGCGCTTTGCTTGTGAGGCCTTTGTAGAGGATGAATTGGCTTGTAGTGCACAAATGACGTGTATGGATGGTAAAATAGAGTGATTAGTGATAGAGCGGATGTTAGTCCTCTAGCGAAAATTGGAAATAATGTAAAAATAGGTTCTTTTGCAGTTATTGGGGCCGGGGTTGAGCTTGGGGATGATTGTGAGGTTGCCCCGCATGTAGTAATACAAGGTCCTAGTAAAATTGGCCGCAATAATAAATTTTATCAATTTTGCTCTATAGGGGCAGATGCGCAAGACAAAAAATTTCAAGGCGAAGATGCGCATTTAGAAATAGGCGATAACAATTTATTTAGAGAAGGCTGCACCGTACATCGTGGCACGGCACATGGTGGTTATTTAACCAAAATAGGTAATAATAATTTGTTTATGGTTAACACCCACGTAGCCCATGATTGTATTGTAGGCAACAATGTTATTTTTTCTAATTCAGCAACTATAGCGGGGCACGTAACTATTCAAGATAGCGTTAATCTTGGTGGTTTTGTTGCAGTGCAGCAATTTTGCATTATTGGAGCGCATTGCTTTTGTGCTGGTGGGTCTATGATCACCAAAGATGTAGCGCCTTATACTAAAGTATCTGGTTATCCACCTCAAAGTTATGGTTTAAATACCGTAGGGCTGGAGCGGCGGGGCTATAATGATGAGGTGTTATTGGCTTTAAAGCACGCATATAAAACTATTTTTAGAAAAAATCTAACAGTCAAGCAAGCTCTAGCTGAAATCGAAGAGCTAATTCAAAATTTTGAAGATGTAGCATTTTTTGCTGATTTTATTGCAAACTCAGTGCATGGGATAGTGCGTTAGTGATAAGAGTAGGTATAGTCGCTGGCGAACACTCTGGGGATTTTTTGGGAGCACAGCTAGTTAAGTCTTTATTAGCTATGTACCCTGAATGTATAGTTGAGGGCATAGCCGGCCCCAAATTAATAGAGGCCGGTTGTGTGCAGCTATTTCGTATGGATGATATTGCTGTAATGGGTTTTTGGGAGCCTATTAAGCGCTTACCTAAAATATTAAACATAAGACGCAAATTAATAAATTATTTTCTGCAAAATCCACCAGATATTTTTATTGGTATTGATGCTGCAGAGTTAAACATAAGCATCGAAAAGGCATTAAAGGCTAAAGGTATTATGACGGTGCATTATGTGAGCCCAAGCGTTTGGGCGTGGCGTACTTCGCGCGTACATAAAGTTAAAAAAGCTGTAGATATGCTATTAACTTTATACCCTTTTGAGCAAGAATTTTATAAAAAATTTAACGTACCCGTTACATATGTAGGGCATCCACTAGCGGCTAGCTTGCCAATGGTGCGAGAAAATTATGCAGCTGCCCGTCAGCAGCTTAAAGTTGCGGAAGGCTTTACAGTTATAGGTATCTTCCCGGGTAGCCGGGTAGCTGAGCTTAAGGCTATGACTAAAAAATATCTGCAAGCTGCGCAAATCTTACAAGCTAAAAGCTCAAAGCTATGCTTTATTATGCCGTTAATGGAGTCTGAGCATGCCAGTTTGGTTATGCAAATTAAAGCGCAAGTAGCTCCAAAGCTTGAGCTTAAAATTATTATTGCTAACAGTAAATTAGTGCAACAAGCAGCTGATGTTGCCATAGCTACTTCTGGCACAGTAACTTTAGAGCTTATGCTAAATAAAGTACCAATGGTTATAGCTTATAAGACTAATTTTTTAACCTATTGGTTAATGCGCATGCTAATTAAAGTTGAATATATAGGTTTACCTAATTTACTAGCAAGAAAAGCCTTAGTGCCAGAGCTTATTCAACAGCAAGCAACACCTACAAAAATTGCACAAGAAGTTTATTCTTATGTTATATCACCATCAAAGTGTGCAGAATTTGCTGTGGCAAGTACTGCAATGCACCGTACTTTGCGTTGTGATACTAATGCTCAAATTATTAAAGTTATAAAGGGAATGCTTTTTAAATAAAGGAGATTAAACATGTACACTATTGGTGTAGATGAAGCAGGGCGAGGTCCGCTTATAGGGCCGGTGGTGGTAGCTGCTGTGATTTTAGCCGATAATGTTGTTATTCCTGAACTTACGGATTCAAAAAAATTATCAGCAACTACTAGAGCAAAGCTTGCGGCTATTATTCAAAAAACGGCACTTGCTTATAATATTCAAGTAATAGATGCAGCCATTATTGATGACATCAATATTTTGCAAGCTACTCTTTTAGGTATGCGCCAAGCTGTGGCTGGCATAAATCTGCAGCCTATATCTAAGGTATTGGTTGATGGTTTGCAGTGTCCGCAAACTCCATATCCTACCCAGGCCGTGGTTCAAGGAGATTTGCTGGAGCCGGCCATCAGTGCAGCTTCAATTTTAGCCAAAGTACATAGAGATGCTTTAATGTGTGATTTGGCGCTTAAGTATCCTAATTATGCGCTAGAGCAACACAAAGGCTATCCTACTAAACTGCATTTAGAGCTCCTACATCAGCATGGTCCAACATCTGAGCATCGCAAATCTTTTAAGCCAGTGCGGGCGCTACTTGCTACTTATGAATAAAAAGTAAAGCTCAAAACATTTTAATCAGAAAATGCTTAAATTATATTTAAGTCATCATTTTAGGCTAATCCTTATATTTTCTTAGCTTTCATTTAAAAAAAATTAAAAATAAAAATAAAATTATCACCATATTGTAAATATTTTAAGCAAATATTTACAATAAAATAAATTAATTTGAAAAGTGCGAAGCAATTAAAGCCAGTATAAATTCCTTAAATCTAGCACTTAATTAGATCATCAGCTGCCTAAATTAGAATTACAGCTAAGTTCTTATTGCTATTATTAGTCCTTTGGATTAGCATAAATAAAAGAGCTTAGTTTATAACTTAACTAGGGAGCGTATGATGCAAGCTTTTATATCCAAAGCCGGAAAAAAAATTTTTAACTTATTCATTTATCCTATTTATTGGGTTTTTAAAAAAACTATTGAGAATATAGTTTTTGTAGCAGATAGAATCTTTGCAGCTTTTTCTGAAGTATTTAACGCTTTTAATCCTTACAGCACAAGCTCAAATGATGTTAAAGATAATGCAAAGCTTGTAGCTCAGCAAAATGAAGAAATAGTTGTAGCTGTTGCAAGCCTAAATGCAACTGTGAATGATTTAAATGAAACTTTGGAAGATGATAAGGATGATGTTAGTAGTGTTACTGCTAGTAGTGGACAAAGCGATCCCAAAGCTTTGCAAGACTCATCTAATAACTTATTGTCACAAGCTAGAACTGATGCTTTGACTTTAGAACAAGAAAATAATCTTATTCAAACATATGATAAACAAATTAATGCTCTCCTACAAAACCTTCAAAGTGAGCATCAGTTTAATATTGAAAAATTAAAATCTGCAGATTTACCTTCAGAGGAGAAATTAGGCTTATTAAATACCATGCAAGATAAAATTAGCGCTGAAGTTGGTGAAGCTTCTAAATTAGGTCAGTTGGCATCTACAGCTTATAAAAATCATTTGAAAGAGCCTCAAAATACTTCTCTTACTGCCGAATTAAAAGGATCCATGCAAAATATTCTTAAAAATTTAGATAAAATTTTAGCTGAATCGCGAAAAAAAATTGAGGAGTTGTTACAGGTGGTTAATCATCTTAAAAAACCCGCATTTGATGAAGCTATAAATGATTCTTGTTTTGTCGCAGTATCGCCTCTTTCTAATAGCCCTGATATCTCTTTTAGTTACAGCCCAATCCCAATGAAATCTCCCATAAGTGGTGGTGCCATTGAGCATAGTAGTACGCCCTCTAATAGAGCAAGTGGAGCAAGGCTATAAAATTTAAAGATAAAAAAATTAATAGCATAGGATTATGTTAAGTTTGAGAATTTAAGGAGGAATATCTTATTTCATAAGACTATATAAATAGCTGTAAGCTGTAAGCTGTATGCATTAAAATCCAGCAAAATTGATTTTTGCGTAGTGGCTTGTAGGTTGATTGTATAGGAGATCAAGTGCCACTAAAAAATTTAGTAATGAATGCTAATGCAATAGTAGCTAAAGTTATCCAGCAGCTTCCTTGTCTTTTGTTAGCTATATTAAGTTTTTATATTGTGGCTGTTTTTTCCATGCTTGGTATGTTTTTGTTATATTCTATAGCTATAATAATAGGCGCTGCAGGTTTGGCTAAATATTTAAATTACCCCGAAGCTGCGCAAAAAATTTATCAATTTGCAAGCGTTATTAATAACCTTATTGCAAGCTATATTGCTATTGTGGCGGGTGTGGGAGTCAGCTTAGCTCTTGGAGAGACGGCAATTAAGGGTGCTATTTTTGTATCCAACATTATATCATCTTGTAGTTTTATAAAACCAAAAGACTCACCTGAAAAAACTAAAATTCCAGATCATGTTGAATCTGCAAGTATGGCTAATATTAAAGATAAAGTTTATCAAAATTATATCAACTCAATTGGCATGGCTTTTGGGGCGCTATCTTTATCTTGTATAATTATCCCGATTAGCTTTTGCGCCACAGCTTTGCGATTTTTTTGCACCGCCCAATATAAACTTGCTCCTGCAGCTGGCGGTGAAGAAAATTCATTTTATGCAATAAGGCTTAGCTTGCAAAACATCATTTGCGTTATGCATGAAACTCATACGGCCATTGATTCTAGAGTAAACTTGAGCGCAGATGCAAGTTGTGCTAAACCTCAAGAAAATAAAACACCTAAAAACGCAGGGTGGGAGTCCCCGCCAAAATATTTTTTTAATAATATCTCTAGGCAGGGAGTTAATGAATCGCCACAGAACTTGTCATCCAGACTAATTTTAACTTAATAAAGCAAAAATTTATTTTGCTTTATAGTTGTAAAATCCTATATTGCTAGGCGATTAATTATGATTTAATTATAAAAATTATTAAGTGGATTTAATTATGCCAAAGTCAAAACCAAATAAAACTAAATTTAGTCAAGCTTTGGCTAGCAAAATTAGCCAAGTTAAGGGTTTAATAATTACTGGGGCTAATGCAATCTATGAATACTTATTTGGACCCTTTAATGCGCGATTGGAGTTAAGGGGCGCTTCTTATGTCAATGCAGCAGAAGATGAAAGTAGATTCACTTGGTTTTTAAAGCAAAGCTTATTATTGGCAAAAACTTGTATTAAAGGCTTAGCTAACAAAATTTTAAATATTGCGAGCTTAATTTATAATTATGGGGCCAGCCCTCGAGCTGAAACTCTTAATTTTACCCAGGCAATGTATGAACTAACTTGTGCTCCTACCCATGCTGAGGCTAGGAAGCAATATATACTCGCTAAATCTTACTCTGAGACAATTAAGGAAGAAGAATTGAAAGAGGCTTTTGATAACACTTTATTACTAGCAAATTCTTTAGTAGTACTTTTAAAAGTATATGAAACCACAAATGATTCTTTAAACGCTAATTTCAATAGCTCTTGGCTGAGCCAATTTGAAAATGAGGTTCATACATTTATGGATGAAGCTAAAGTTTATAGTGATAAAATTCAGGGCCAAGCAAATGCGGCATGGCAGATTTTAGAAGAAAATACCGGCCAGGCAATAAATGGCTTTAAATTAAATCTTTTTGAATTAGATCTTTTAGCTAATTGTAGCTGTAATATTTTAGGCAAAATGCATCTAATACTGGGTCAGATTAAAGAAAAATTATCTGGTTTGCAGTCCACTCTGGTGGCTAGCCCTGAAAGTCCAAAAAGCACGCGTCGGCAATTAGATTTTTCTTCTCCTTTGTCTGATGCTGCGGCCTCTGTTACTTTTCCTGATTTAGAGAGTAATGAGGGCTTTTCCAGAGGACCCTCCTC
>Ga0136604_1001330_pt1 | contig 11130 bp, 10 predicted proteins | sample AntRauFillE10628_FD_104928 | JGI IMG/M metagenome (GOLD analysis project Ga0136604, IMG submission 104928) | Saline lake microbial communities from Rauer Islands, Antarctica - Metagenome Filla E10 #628 | ecosystem: Environmental > Aquatic > Non-marine Saline and Alkaline > Saline | place... | reverse complement strand
GTAGCTTTTTTGGCCTCTTCCGGGATGTTGGTAGGAATTGTCACGTATTTTTGGAAGCTGGAGCCGCGATTGCAAACCGTCGAAAACGAGCAGCAAGATCAAGCCCAGAAGATCGCCAACCTGCGGGAAGATCATCACCCGCGAATCACTCAAAACGAGAGGGATATTGCCGAAATGAAAAGTCAACTCGGCGTGATTGAAATTCAGGTTCGTCATAATGGTGACGGTATCGACCGGATTCTAGATAAAATCGACAAGTAAAGAGGGGGGGAAGATTGCTCCCCTATGACAACCACACCAATGAGCAACGAGATCGAAGGGTCTGGCTTAACAGAGAAAGCGGCCCACCGAACTATTTTGAAATTATTTTCGGCCATTCAAGCCCCCGCTGCAGGGGTAGGGTCGATAATGGTTTTGTAGAACGCTCTTAGTGTAGGACGCGGGCAGTGGATGCCCATTTGGTGAATACATAGGATCCTAGTTTCCGTCTCTCCAGAGGCGGTATCACGGAACCCACCCCCTGATTCGAGAGCGGTCATCACCCCGCAAATCCACCTCGAATCGGGAGGTGGGTTTTTTATTTTAACTGTGAGCTGAACCGCTCACGACACACGACCAACGCTAACTTACGAAAGCGAAGATCAGCGGGTTCGGCTCCTCATGAGAGGAGCTACAGATGAACAGGCAAAAGCAAACTAATTTTTACTACCTCTCCGATACGTGGCGAATCGTCTACGGCGACGACACAGCTAGGGTAGAGGTGAAAGGCAAGACAGGCTGGGATATTCGGGAAAATGATCTCAGCGAAAATAGGGAACGTGAGCTAAAGCTGGCGTTTGATGAGACTTATACGAGGTGAACATGGGAAAAGTGAAAGAGCCTTCAAAGGTATACCAGATCAACCAGGAGCAACCAATGTCAGAAGAAGCGAAAAACATCGAGACAGAAGATAGCGTAACAACCGAACCCGCAGAGCGCGAAATAGGTTTTGAAGAAGTCCCCCGTGACGATCATGGGGATATCATCCCTTGGACCGGAGGCGGCACGTACCGCCGTCAGGTGGATTACGACCGGATTCGGGCCGAGCTGGATATCCAGCTCGTAGCCGCTGATATAGGCGTATACGACCACGGTCAGGGGCGGCATTCGTTTCCCCACGAACTGCACACGGACACGGCAAAAATCCAGTTTGCCAGCGGAAAGAATCTTTATGTTCACCATAAAACGGGGATCGGCGGCGGACCCATCGAGCTTGTCGCACAATGGCAAGCCGGGAAATATGACGCCGGTGAGTTGACCAAAGAGGAAAAGCGGGCTGCGGCTGACTGGATTGCCGAACAGTACGACATGTGGACGAACTACGAGCCGCAGCGGCAGCTATCTAGCCGGATCGCACGGGCAAGACGGCTGCGTATGGAAGCGCAAAACAAGCCTCCGCAACTCACGCGACGTGCCGAACTAGCGGCACTGGTAAACGGGTCGGCCCCGGATGAGGTTATGGACCAACTCCGGCAATATTGCGAAGCGGCAGACCTAGAGTGGGACCGGGTATCGCTGGCGTATTACGTCGATGCTATTTGCATCGTGCCGGGAGGCATCTGGCTCGGTGATCGCATCTTGACCAAGCCGAAAAAAGAGGAAAATCGGGTCGAAGGTGCGCCTCTTGACGCACCGGTTAACCGTATGTGGGGAGGCTGGACAAAGAGCGCGGCGAAAGAGGGGCTGCATGGTGGCTATGGTGGTCATCTGTATGTGGTCGATTTTGACGGGTCCGACGATAGAAAGCCCTTGATCTCGCTGGTTAACCGTATCGTCAGGACTCTGGGCAAACGAGGGCTACCGGCGTGCGCTGTCGAAATGACCACGCCTGACCCGACCGACGAAGATCGGGCAAAGATGCACGTTTCGTTCAAATGTACGGACGATCAGCGAGCTAGTACCGAGGATGAATTCGAACAACGTCACGAGCTGATTGACGCCGCGATCCAACAGGTAGTTGATCAGTGGGCCGAGGCCGGTGATATCCCGGAGGGAGAGCTAGGCGCTCTGAAACGGGATGAATCCATGCGACAGCTCCAGCGGTTGAAGCGTCTGGCCGGCTGTAACAAGGAAGGGTCGGATAACGCCGTTGTGATCCTGCAAACGGACAAGGACGCTTATGTTGACTTCCACGAACAGACGGAAACGCGGGACGTTCGCCTCGGCGACGGTCCCCCGTATGCTAGCTCGACCCGGTGGCAAATCGGTTTCATCTGTAAAAAGGAAAAGTGGGCGTATGATTCAGATGCGGGGAAGTGGTTTCACGACGAGACGGCAACCATAGCTCGAGAGGTCTGGCCTCTGTCGATAGTACGGGTTCAGGGGTCCGGGGATTACGGGGTTCGGTACCGTTATCATGATCGAAAGGGCCGGGTACGGTACGGGACACTTGAAGCAGATGCGTGGGTCGATTCGACGGCGGCCAAAAACGCAGCCGGTGCTGCCGCTAAAGCCGGCGTTCAAATTCAACCGCGATGTGGTGGGGATTTCTGCGAAATGTTGGGTGAATGGTACTCTGAAGCGCGGGACGTCAAGGAATCCACGGTCGTTCGGCGTAGTGGGTGGCACGATGACGACGGTCAGGCGGTCTACGTCAACGGTACACAGGTGATGGGGGCTGATTGGTACGCCGAGGGCGCACACACGGCTCTGAGAGGGCAGGAAAAGGGAACCCTCGACGACTGGAAAGACGCCGTTGAAGAGACGGTCACGACGCCGTACCTAGCCTTTGCGTTAGGTGTGTCGCTGGCGGGTCCGCTACTTCACGTTTTGGATCGGGATCCGTTTGGTGTCCATCTGGCGGGGGCGAGTTCCAGCGGGAAAAGCCGCTCGCTTTATGCCGCTTCGTCGGTCTGGGGCAACCCCCGGTCCTTGATCAAAAGCTGGGACGGCACCAAGAACGGGCACGAAATCGCTGCGCAAGATTACAGTGGTGCGTGTATGATTCTCGACGAGCTGCAGGAATGTGACCCCCGCCACGTTCGGAAATTCGTCTATTCCTTTGCTGACGGTGAAGGGCGGCGGCGGTCTAACCGGTCGGGTACGGAGGTCGTACAAACGCGCTCATGGTCCTGTACAGCGCTTTCAACCGGTGAGAACACCATCACTGATTGGATCGGCGCGGATCACGTTCAAGGTGGTCTGACGGTTCGTATGCTTGATGTGCCGATCGAACGGGGCGAGGTCACTATCGATCGGGACCATGCCGAAGCGATCCGGGAGCGTTTTCAGCAAAACTACGGTGTAGCCGGAAGGACGTTCATTCAATGGATGATTAACCAGCCGAACCTCGACGGGGTTCGGGCGTTTCATCGCAAATCGCAAGATATCCTGATCAGCGGAATCGAAAACGGCGAAAACGTCCGGATCATGGAGCAGGTAGCTATCGTATATACCGCTCTGGCGCTCGCTGATTTTGTGGGGATCTTGCCGGAATCGTGGGCTGAGACGAAAGAGGAATATGGGAACCGCAGCTTTGTCGAATATGCGGTTGAAGTGGTGAAAGAGCGAATCATCGGAAGTAGGGGAGATGTTACGACCCCCGAGGCTAGGGCTTGGTCCGTGTTGCAAAACATGGCTGCGGCCCAACCGGCGAGATTCCCCGTTGAAACAGACTACGACCGAGCACACGAGGCGTTTGGGGTTCGTTTTGCCGGTGTATCGGAAGACGGGAAAACCAGACGTGACGGACTATATACGACCCCCTCTATGCTGGACGCTTCCGGTGTGACCAAGGGAGCGGGCTGTACAGCGTCCCAGCTTTTTGATTGGCTGGCTGACCAAGGCCTTGTTGCCAGACCCGATAAGGCTTGGAGAGTCGGGGGTTCATTGCAACGGTGGTACACGGTCTATCTACATCAAGTGGACGTCGAAGAAGGGGACGCTCAACCTTTGCCGGATTTGGATTCGTTGATGGTTGATATCGACGACTAAGCACCGAGTCCGTGGCGGATTCAAAGGGGCTGGACCGTAAGGGTCCGGCCTTTTTGTTGGGTCCGGCCTTTTTGTTACAGATCGTTACAATTGTTACAAGTCGGATCGGGTTTGTAACAGCATTTGTAACAGCAAAAATCGGCCCGTGGGCGTTACCAAACGGCGATTTTAGGGGGGGTGTTACAAATGTTACAAGAATAATAGATATAATAAATAATAAACTCTCAGCCGTAACCAACCACGGACACACCCCCTCTTACAGTATATTCTTTTACTACCCCCAGAATCTGTAACATTTGTAACAGCAAGGCTTAACCCCTTGTAAATGCTAGGGGATTTGCTGTTACAAGGTCTGTAACAACCCCGCTTTTTGACGTAACACACCTGTAACAGCAACCACAAGGCACTTGACACTTGTTCAGTTGTCTGCTGGGATACCCAGTGCAATCACAGTTACTCAGTTACTCATTCACCTCTCAGAACACCCTCTAGAGGGGTTCAGCCTCATATTTTCCACAGATGGTCATACCCTCTAGTATATATAGGCATAGCCATCTGTGGAAAATCCGTTATCTCAAAGACAGTGATGTGTTCACCGAAGTGAAATCGTTGCGCGAAGATTACCATTGCTTTTACAGGCTCCCCGATGAGCAAAAAGCTGGCCGATAAAATATACGACTTCGCCATGTCGTCGCTAGGCTATATGGTGCTCATAGTGGTTTTCATGTCCGCTATCTTTGCGCTTCGGGCGTCTTGCTTTATTTGTGAGAGTTTGTTATAAATGACTTGACACTCACTCACACACACACACGGAGACAAAATGAGCCAGCGACGCCGACACGACGAAGAAAGCGACGATTTCAAGACGGTCAACGACCTCATATTGGCACACGCGCAAGGCGAAATAATCCCCCACAAAGTGTTGGAGCGCTTCGCGGACTCATGGTCGCGCTTTTCGGTGCGCGCACTGTACCAGTACGACCATGTCGACGAGCTTAAAGCAGCCTATCGCGATCTAGACGAGACGATGCGCGATTTGGCTGTGCACAAGGCGGCTCCCCCTAAGTACCACGGTCGTAACGCTTCGGCTTCGGCTTCGCTGGGTTGCCCGGAGTGCGGTGGACCGTCTGCCATCCGGGGCGAGAAGTGCGATGGATGCAGGTAGACCCCCTCCCCTTTCCGGCTCAGGCGCTCGACGACGTGTAGAAAGATAGTTTTGTAGAAATCCGGCAAAGGTAGAGCTAGACGTCAGCGAGAACCTCCGGGTACACTGTCATGCGGATACAGACCCGGAGGTTCTCGCTGAGTACGCTGACCTCTATAGAGACATTTCACAAACGGATCAGCGAGCCCGGGTGACTGAGCGCAATTTGAAGCAAAGAGGGAGCCTTTAACCGGGCTCCCTCTTTTTATTCGTGAGACTCCCAACCCTTAGAGAGCTGAGTCTTGGTGTCACCGGAGTTGTCTAGAATCCACTCCATCACGATGGTTGAATCCCGATCACCCGTTTATGCCTGCAAAACCACCGGGTCAAATGCTTGCAGACCTCGACCCATTTGGGGTGTGAAAATACCCACCCGATCTCGGTTATCCGTTTGTGAAATGTCTCTATAGAGCGGGGCAATGGTTGCTCCGATTTTGAAAAGCAAAGGAGCCTCCACATGAACCCCATATTACGTGATATCGACATAACCGCCGTCATTGACTCCATAGACCCTACCGAAGTTGAAGGGGATCACGTCGAAGTACCAGCCAACCACGAACCAACCTTCGATCCAGACGACCCCAGCTTTGACCTAGAACGGGGCGTCTGGATCCGTGAGCTTGATGTCACGTGGAAGCTCGAAGGGCAGGGGAACGTGGGGCTACAAAGTCATGGCTGCACGCTTAGGGGATCGCTCAGCCGTTGCGTGGATGGAACTGAAGAGCCTTACCCTTGGGATCTTGTTTTGAGCTTGCTCGCATGAGGTGCTCGCATGAGGTGCTCGCATGAGGTGCGAAAATGACCGACGACCCCTTTGACCCGATCGACCAGTACGCCCCTTTCCCCCAGAGCTGGGAACCTGATCCGTCTTTGGTTCAGATCGAGCATAGGCTCTGGCAGATGGATATCGTGGATGACCAGATCACGGACCCCGACATTTCAGACGGATATTTTCACAGCCTGTTAAACGGTGCGCTGGAAACATCTCAGTGGGTTGAAACCAGCCTATCAGCCGTGTTGATGACCTATCAGCCGGTTGGATGGAACTAGATGTGTGATAAATCGCAAGATGTATCGCCTGAAGCCGTCAGATCCACGGAGAGCCATTCTGTGATCAGGTGCGGTTGATGGTGTGCCTTTAGGTCGTTGATCCAGCTCCGTTGATCCTGTGAATTATTCGCCTAAAAGTTAAGTGAGTTAAATGCCCAAAGAATACACCTACCTCGTTTTACGCCGTTCGCTAGATCCAGCCGATCCCCGGCGTCCCCGGATATTACCTGACCCCCGTATATTTCGGATAAGATCCACCCGCTTTGCCTGTCCTTGGACAAGCGTCAAAGCGAATTACCTCCATATGAAAAAGCAAAACCCCGGGGCTGCTTCCTACCTCGTCCGCGTTCCTTGCGAACCTGATCAGATGATCAAGACCCCCGTTGATCACGAAAAGCTGGTCAATAGCTATACGACCACCCTCTCCGAGCTGATCTGGCAAGATGCCGAGGTGTGGCTCGAAAAAAGCGAAGAACACAAACGGGACGACGAGCCGCAAGGCTATTGGTGGTCGTTGTCTGTACCCGCATAACCCGCTCTAAATGAAGGGAAACCCCCCACCGATTCACACGATGCCTGCCACACTGACGGCGAAAAGTTCGGGGTGTCTAAATCGACGATCGGTTACACGTGGCGCAGCCGGTGATTCATCTATCAAAAGCTCTGGTAGCTAATCTATATCTGTTATCGGAGCTTGTGTATGCCTAACATCCCCGAACGCCCTTTTAGCTGGATCATGGCTTGGAATGCTGCCACCCGTGAGCGGTATGTCGAAATCCGTTTCCCCGACGAAAGGGACCCTATCCGGCTACCCATCGAAACGGTCCGTACCCTGATCAACCGAACAGCCAAGAAGTCCGAAACCCGGTGATTTACTTATATCCCACCTTTAGTGGTTCTCTTGTCCGGGAACCAACTCCGCCCCCGATTAGGCTTATACCTTTGCGCCTAATCGGGGGTTTTTTCGTCCCCTCTCGGTATTCCTTTTGTAACCCACCTCTATAGCGGCACAACAAAGGGCCGGTGTTCGTCCAATATCGTCCGAGGATCCCATGCCAAAGCTGACCGGAAAACTCCCCGCTTTTGTAGAGGCTTACGTAGGCGAAGCACGTTTCAACGCTACTGAAGCGGCTCGGCTGGCTAACTATGCGCACCCCGAGAGTTCTTCGAAAGACAACATGCAACATCCCGCCGTGCTTGAGGCTATTGAAGAGCGCCTCGAAGAGATGCGGGCCGGTGCAAACGAAGTTCTTTCAGAGCTGACTTACCTGGCGTTTGCACGTGAAGATGATGGCTGGGTCAGACCCTCCGATAAGGTCCGTGCTCTGGAGCTGCTGGCGAAGTTTCACAAGATCTATGTTGACCGCGTAGAGCACAGCGGCGACGTCGAATACACCTTCAACCTCCCAGATCCCACCAACGACCACGATACCCACGAAAACGACTAAATGGATCTGGACTCATCACGAGTCCAAATGTCCCAAGTCGTTCACATAGACCTCCCCGAACTGTACCCGCTGCAATATCGCTCGATATTCGCACCGGAGCGTTATTCGTGGATTGAGGCCAGTACCAAAGCCGGAAAAACGCTTGGCTGCTTGGTCTGGATCCTCGCTAAGGCGCTGAAAGCACCTTACGTGGGTGCAAACTATTGGTGGGTGGCTCCGGTCTCAAAACAGTCGTCTATGGCGTTTGACCGGCTTCGTTCATACCTACCCAGAGAGATCTTCACAGCCAATCTTACCGAAAAGTCAATCACCCTAAATGGTGTGGGTAAGATCTGGTTCAAGAGCGCTGATAAAGCGGATTCCCTTTACGGTGAAGACGTATACGCAGCCGTTATTGATGAGGCTTCACGGGTCAAAGAGACCTCATTTCACGCGATTCGGTCCACCCTCACAGCTACTCAGGGGCCGATCAGGATCATTGGGAACGTCAAAGGGCGTTCCAACTGGTTCTACAAGGGTAGCAGATCCGCTAGGGACCGTGAGAACCACGCTCATTTCAAGCTCACGGCGGTTGATGCGGTTGAAGCCGGTGTCTTCCCACAAGAAGAGCTGGATGATGCTCGCCAGACACTCCCGGATCACGTGTTCCGTGAGCTGTATCTAGCAGAAGCGGCAGATGATGGCGGGAACCCGTTCGGCCTCAAAGCTATCGACGCTTGCTTGATCCCAGAAATGCCAGAAACCGACCCCATTGCATGGGGCTGGGACCTAGCCAAGTCCGTTGATTGGACCGTGGGTATCGGCATCGACAAAGAGGGTAGGGTCTGCCGCTTTCACCGGTGGCAACAAGTACCTTGGCCAGAGACGAAAGACAAGATCATTCGGGTAACAGACGCTCCCGCTCTCGTAGACTCAACGGGGGCCGGTGATCCGGTCACAGAGGACTTGCAGCGGCGCTCTCAGTGGATCGAGGGCTTCGTGTTCTCACCGAAGTCAAAGCAACAACTGATGGAGGGTTTAGCTGTTGGTATCCACGGGCAAAAGGTCCGGTTCCCCGATGGTGAGATCCGAGAAGAACTAGACGTATTTGAATACGAGTACAGACGCAACGGAGTACGCTACTCAGCTCCCTCCGGTCTTCATGACGATTGCGTATGTGCTCTCGCATTAGCCTACCGACATTACGACCAACGACGCCTCACCACGACCACCACAGAACACGTCGGCTCTTTACCATCCCGCTTAACCGGGATCTCCCGATCGTGGTGATCGTCAATGTCTCAAGATGACCTTCATAAAAAGTACGGTATTCAGCAGCTCTCGAAGTCCGTGGAGGACTCCGAAGATGTTCAATGGGAGACGGTAACACTCTCCACCGAACAAGCTGAGACCATCGAACTGGCGACCTCTGAGCAAGGGCGTCCAAACGTCCAGTACATCTCAGGTAAGCCAATCAACAAAGATCGGGCCGCTGATTTCGAATATCAGGCTCGTGGACTCCGTGGAGATCCCGGAACCTATCATCACACATACGTCAGTGACCCTCTTGTTTCTTCAAGCGTTGACGGAGGTTGGGAGGGGCTGGTTAGTGGTCAATGGGATACCGAAGAACAGCAAGATACCCCAGAGGACCAGCTTGAAGCGGCTGAGATCCACGCTCAATGGATCAAGCGCAACCTACTAGGAAAGCCCTCCCACTGGCGCGATCTCTTGAAGGCGTGGATCTTAGGTGATCGGGTTTTCGGGTTCATGCTCTGGGAGATCATCGACCGTGAAGATGGTGGAGTGTCTAAGCTCGCTCCCCGGATGCCTAACACGGTGGATAAATGGCTATTCAGCCAAGACGGACGTGAATGGGTAGCTACTGAATTCGCTTATCCCGGATCTGGCTCGAACGTCACGATTCCCGCTGATGATCTCTTGCTCTATTCGACCGGCGTTGGGCTGGACCTGGAAGGGCGGTCGGCACTCAGGTCGGTTGTGAGATGGGTGGAGACAAAGCAGCTCGTGACACAGATCGAAATTGCCGCTGATGAGAGTCACGGAGCTGGATACGTATTCGTTACGTCCGATGGTCCGTTTGAGGATGAAGATGAAGCTCAGAAGATCGTAGACGTCCTATCAACATCCACGGGAACCGACGTCCCAATCATCAAAATCAAGGGTGGGTACGGCATTGAATGGCTTTCACCTAACGGAAAGCTCCCGGACTTCGAGAGCCTCCGTAGATACTGTGATGAACAGATCAGTCTAGCCCTCCAAAGCACCGGCTCCCTTGTCGGCCTCGGAGATACCGGCTCTTACGCTCTCGCTGACTCCAAGGATCAGCAAGAGAACGTCCGTCGAATCCGCTTCTATGGTCAGTCGGTATGTGACCTCATCAATGAGCACCTGATCCCCCGTATCTGTCGTAACGCGATTGCAGCCGGAACCCTACCCCAGCTCGATGAAGAGCTATATCCCCGCTTAACGTTCAGCCTAGCCAGCGAGGCCCGTGATCCGAAGTGGATTGAGAACGTTGTCAAGGCTTCACAAGCTGGATTGCTTGGAACCGTAGACAGAGACACGCAAAACCGGGTCAGAGAGTATCTGGATCTTTCACCCTTGCCGGAAGAAGAACCCACGGACCCCGATGACCCGGAATCGGTGGACCCTAACGGTGGGGACGGTGAAAATGCTGATCCCCAACCGGTCGAAGCAACACACGGTTTTTGCACCCATGAGCCAACACCTGAAACAGACGCTGAAAAGGCTATCCGGCTAGGGCTATTCAAGCCGATGGACACCGGGATCACGCTATCCAACTACGACCCGGAGCGGCTGCGTAAATGGGTGATGGAAAGTAACAACGAGATGGGCTCAGAGATGCGCAAGATCGCACGAAAGCACCGTGACGAATACGTCCGGTTAACAGCCGGTGTATCAGACCCGGCCCGCGTAACACGCATCTCTAAGAACCTCCGCAATAAGTACGTTGATGAGTACGCCGGAGCTATCCGGTACGCCCTCAACCGACTGGCTATCAAGGGTAGCGCCTCTCAGCTCCGTGAACTCGGCGTTTTGAAGGCAAAACAGGGGACGTTGGCGCTCCCGAATGTACCTAAAGACGCCGGTGCCAAGGTCTACCAATTACAGGGGCTCTCAGACCAGTTTCATAGACACATCGAGGCGCAATCTAAGCGTATCGCTGACCACGCTGCGAACGTAACCAAGTCTTATTTGGACTCGAACGCCTTTGATGAACTGGCACCGGCTGCACCGGAGCGGCTGAAACCGCAGATCCCGACCCAAGCAGCCTTTGCAAAGCAAGCCAAACGATACACTCAACGGACGTTCACATACGGACGTGAAGAGGTTGTCCAGCGTATCAAGAACGAGGCTGAAGCAAGGGGCATCGAAGATCAGCGGGTTGTGATGGAGTTCTCTAGCGTGATGGAGGCCAATTCATGCGACCCG
>Ga0136604_1001328_pt1 | contig 11140 bp, 8 predicted proteins | sample AntRauFillE10628_FD_104928 | JGI IMG/M metagenome (GOLD analysis project Ga0136604, IMG submission 104928) | Saline lake microbial communities from Rauer Islands, Antarctica - Metagenome Filla E10 #628 | ecosystem: Environmental > Aquatic > Non-marine Saline and Alkaline > Saline | place... | reverse complement strand
TTCCTGAAACCGGGGGAAAGGACAACCAAGTTTTGTTCGATTCGTTTTTCAAATTTAGCAAAGGTTCTGGAGAGATGATCGTTATTTTTTAGTTGCATGATTAAATTCTCATTCTTTAAAACAGAGCTATCTACAGAGCCCAAATTTGGATTTTGTACAAACTTTATTGAAAACAAGTACTTGTCGGGCCCCATAGGACGAGAAAGACACTATCGAAAAGTAGATATAACAGAGTTTGGATTGACTCTATTACTCCTATACATCAATACACCAAAAGCCCGTAAAATATCAGCCGAAATTCTTTATCGTTTCTTTATTCTAAAGACTTATCTTGATGGATTAAATGATCACCAAATTGGTGCCTTAAAAGGCTATTACAGGAAGAGAATGAAAGAATAGCGCCTGTAAGTTTAATTTTGTCTGTGCTTAATACTGACAAGCCAGAAGGTCAAAAACTTATAGTGCTGCGATCTCTCTGATCGTTTTAGAATACCAATTACCTTCGCCTGACCTAGTCTCAATCCTCCAATGGTTTTGCGTGGTCAAACTTAAGGATTTCAGAGGCTTCAATTGTGTGGAGAAATTTTTCGCTTAGTGACTTAAATGGACCACCAATTTTGCCTTCTTTGCCCAAAAGCCTCTTTACTGCTGCATTAACGAAACCCCATTTGATATAAACCCAAAGTCTCCCCAAGAATAACCATTCACCTCTTCCCACTTCTCAATTTCAGCGTAGTAGACATCCTTATGAAGTGATTTGAGTATGGCAGTTTTCTTTATCAATGACGGCCAAGCCCCCACCGAATGAGCCTTACAAAAGACAACGGGACTTTCTTGAATAAGAAGATCTAAGACATCTTGGTCTGCATGCTTTAAAAACTCAGACTTTTCTTCATCAGATATAGTGGCAAAACTGAAGGCCCTTCTGAACTCATTACATTTTTGATAATCCCAATTCGTATATTGACGAATTATTTGAATAATGTCTTCTTGATAAATAATGACACCATGATTGGGTTTCAAATATTCATTTAAAGATGAGGTTAGGCATTTATAATAAAAGCCTTCTTTTTTTGCTACTGGATAGCGATCGATGTATTGGCGCATAAATGGTTTTTTTTCCAAATTATCTGGTCTAAAGATGGCCTCGATATTAAGTAAGTCAGAAAAATCTATAATTTCTTGAGAGATCAAATATTTTCTAAACTCAGGAAGTAATTTTCCTGCTTTTATAAAAGGGTCATAATATTTTGCAACTAATGTATTTTCGGGAATATCAAAGGATAATATTTTTTCAATATCGCCTTTTCTAAAATGGTCTAGAACAATTGGATCGTTATTATCTATGCGATCATAATCAATAGCTTGGCCGAGTCTCTTGTGAACGTTCTCTATAATATCTAATATCGGGAGCTTAAAAGCTTCTATTCTACCTATCGGTAGATTCATTGAAACACTCTTGCAATAGTCTACAAATTTTTGACCGTTTTCAAACTCAACATCAATATGAATATTCAGGTTTGTAAGTGCGAGTCGCTCAGGAATGAGATTTGATGTTGTTGGGTCAAAGTTCCCCCATCCAAGTGAATACAAAGACAGCGAAGCCGGCGCAGCACCTCTTGCAGGGCCTAGCTTTATGTCTTCATTTTTAGCAAATTGAAGACATTTTTTGACTCCTTCGATAAACTCTCTTTTTTCGGGAGTATCAAAAAGATAATCTTCTCTCTTCAAATACTCTAAGTCTCTCTGGTTTACATTACGTTTTAGCTTCAACTGCTCTAAAACTTCTGTTTTAATCGCTTCCATCAAAATCCTCCTCTGACCTTTTTCTAATGCTTTTCCATCCATAAAATTATTTGCGGCCAAAAGTTGATTTTGTACTTCTTCTTTACTCTTTAAAAGTCTTTGTATTTCTTTATCCAAGCTTATCGATTTGTTATTCAATTTCTCCTTTAAGGAAGCTTCAAGCTGATTATCCTTAAAATCCAAAAAAGATTTTATTTCATCAAGTGCAAACTCCATTTTTTTAAATTTTTTAATCTCCTCAACTCTCGTAATGATTTCCTGAGAATAATAGCGATAACCGTTCCCACTTCTTCGGATAGAAGTAAGAAGGCCTTTCTCCTCGTAATGACGTAAAGTTCTTGAAGTTAAATTTGTAAGCTTAGCTACTTCGCTGATCGAGTACATTCAGTCTTTTCCTAATCAATCTATTGTTCGCTAATTGATCATAAGGCCTTCCGTAGCGTCAAGGTCAACGGCAGACGATAAAAAATAATCTAGTGCTAAATACCTGAATACTCGTTAAAAGCTTGATGCGCCCCTGGTCAAAAGCTAACGTAATGTTAGGAGTTCTAGATATTCCTTTAGACTCATTGCTTTTTTTATTGCAACAACTCTTATAGAATAATGATTATCGTTTTAATAAAGAGGGATCACCATGAGAATTTTCTTATCATTGCTTACGATGTTTATAATTGCTCAATCTCACGCCTCAACCGGCGACATTGAACCCACATTAAAAAAGGCACGATCAATCAAGCCTGAATCCGGTGAATCTTCTGTCGGATTCATAATATCGGACTTAGAAAACAACAGTGTCTTTAAAAACCTGGGTCTTAAGTCCGGGGATAAAATACACAAGATTAACAGGCAGGAAATCAACGACCTTTCTGACGTCATGAATAACATCGACGATGTTGAATCACTAGAAGTTAGCAGAAAAGGGCAAAGCGATCTCATCGAAGTTATCTTCACGAACCTATAAATTTATGACCAGTGCTTTGCAACTTTCCCACCATCTTTCAAGTCACTCTAGCTTCGATGGTAAATGATTAACCACTACTGACTCGCGCCAACACTCCACATCCCAGCGGGGCGTGTATTGCCCAAGAAATCCTGAGTGAAATCATAGATATTATTTGGATCATTACTAAGGTCAACCCCTGCATCGATTAAGGATGAAGAGGCCCTGAGCCTAAAGTCCAGACCAATAGGATCTTCTAAATGAAGAGACGCATCTCCCACGTTTGAAATACTAGTCCCTGAGTCATTACTAATACTATCAGCAGAGTCATCACCAGAGGCATTGTTTCGCGGATTAATTGATCTTGAACCAAAACCCACATAACATGCATCGACACAGTTTAAGGCCAGGTTATTCTTTGCACTTGAACTTAAGTAGTTGTGAGAACTAGTATATCTCATGGCATGATATACATCGTAAAAGGTATTATTGTAATGTGCCTTCCTGCTTTCATTCCACTCCCATACATTATCAACAGCATAGCTACCTACAGTAGTGAATCCAAAGTAAACATTGTTTACGTTGGCGCCTTTATGTCCACGTGTCGCCCTAAAGCCACGAAGAGCTAACCCAATAGAAGATGAGCGTACTAAGTTATTCATAAAAATAAATTTTTCCGCATTATTAAACCTCACCGTTGTGGCACTGTCTTCGGTACCGACATGGTGAATTTGCAACCCCTCAATCACAACAGAGCTTACACCGCTTACTCTGAACGACTCGCTAGATGATGTCTCAAACGTGTAGAGATTCGAGTTCCAAGCACCTTGATGTCGTTGCAATGATCCACTCGAAACCATATTATGGGGTGTAAAGACTCGAACCATGTTTCCCCAGTCTGTTTTCCATGGTGAAGAAATCACCACGGGAGTATCATCCACCACTCCCGAATCATAAAGTGCAATGTTCCAGTTCAGGTCACTGCCAGTTTGGGCACTAATGTCATAACCTCCGCTCCATATGTCAAAATCTCTCAACGACGCCGGGATTCCTTCGTTTTCAATACCCTCGACAGCAGCGTGTAAGCTCGTGTAGGAACGAAAGATTTTCCAGTCCTCATCTCCTGTGACAACGGGAGCGTCGCCTCCATTAAAGGTTTGCACACTAAAGGTCGAGTTATTAATACGCGAGTTGATAAAAACCACAGTATCTGGTGCGTTAGAACTTGAGCTACCATTTGAATCAAAAATTAAAGCATCTCCAACGCCTACAGCATTTGAGAGTGATTGCGTGAAGCTTACAGTGCTCGCAGAGTCGATTGTGAGTGTTGCTCCCGCGATTATCGCGGAAGAGAGCTCAAGCTCTTCACCAACACCTACGGAGCGATAAATATCTATTGGATTAGGAATTAAAACATCTATTTGGAAAACTCCTGGAGAGCCCACAACACCATCAGCGTAAACTCCGTCTGGATCAGTGACCTCGACTCTTAAATTCAAAACATCGCCTGGATCATTAGAGCTTAGAAGACTGGTTAGATAACCTTGAATTAGTCCACTAGATTTTGAAAGGGTCTTGGGCGTATTCGTTAGAGGATCACATGAGGCGTTGTTTGTTTTATTACAGTAATAGGCTTGCGTTACAGAGTCACCGTCTCCATCTCCACTGTAATCTAGGCTGATATAAAACTGATCCTGAACAATACGACTCACATTAAGGTCTTGAACGCTAATTCCCGTCAAACGAAAACTTCTCTCCATGGGATTATCTATATATCTTACGCCATCAGCATCCGTTCCAACGATACGGATTTTTATCATATCACCGTGGCTAAAGCCCACTGTTACACCTGTTAAATTGACATAAAAATCGCCTGCCAAGCGACTCATAGGAGCGCTTTGCCCATCGATCACAGGGTCACAAGAAGGGTTATTTGTTTCGTTACAGAAATAAAGATCAACCGAGCCATTCGTATTGTCTTCGGTATACTGAACTTCAACCTCAAAGCTGTCTCTCGTCGTATTAATTAAGTAATCCGACTTAATATCTAAAGTCAGATCCGCCAGGTAGGCCGCCGAATTTATCGGACTATCGACTGTCCCATCCACATCGTCCGCCACCACACGAACCTTAACCCTGTCAGCTTCATTAAAATCGGGAGCAGCTAATCCCGAAAGTGTCCCTACAAAACTCGAGGCACCTTTCGTCATTACCAGAGGGCCGTTTACTCCTCCTGATAAATCCTCTGGATCGCAAGAGGAGTTGAGAGTTTCGTTACAGTAATACAGAGTCGCACTACCATTATCTAAAAGATCTCCACTAAAATCGACCTCAACTGTCATCCCTGTTTTTGTCGTATTTGTAATCGAAAGATTGGAAATCGTTAGTGGTTCATCTAGGAGTGAGATCACTACGTTTTGAATATCACTCCCAATGACACCATCTGGGTCAACACCGACGTAGCGAACGGCGTAATCAGCATTAGGAGTGAGCCCTGAAACAGTGGCCGTAAAACTTGAAGCGCCTCTATCCATCGCCACACTCATCCCATCACTGACGGGGTCACAGGCCGGCTGCGCACTTCGATTACAATAAGATAACGTGTTGGTGGAGTTCTCCTCATAATCGGCGTCGTAATTTAAACTCGCTTCAAAAGAGTTGTAAGTGATGTCACTTATTGCGAGCGTTTCAACTTCTAGCTCCGAAGAAGGAGGAAGTGTCACATCAATATCGACAACTCTCACAAGCTCCACCATTTAGAAGTTAAACGAACTTCTGCTCCATTAGGTGCAGAAGTCGTTTTACTCTTTCTCTTCTTATTCAATGTACCACTAGGATCAGGGCGCACCCTAAAAGTAATGCAAGTATAGTTTTCGGGATCGACAATAATACTATGAAATATTTTTTGAATTTTTGTCTTAAGTTCAGATCTAGACATTTTATCTAGTTTATCCATTGAAGCACCTAAAAAATCAGATACCTTTTGATTATTAAAATGAAACTCAATATAATCTTTCTGAGCCTTTAGATCTGACTGCTCTGCCCTGAGAGCCTTGAGCCTACACTCAGTTTTCGACCTCTCTTCCTCCAGTAACTTACAAACGTTTACAACATTTTCCGGAGAAAGAATTACCTTTCTAATTGCTTTTGAGAAGCCATCAAGCTCTATCTCAGTATCATTTATCGCAATTCTATTTTCATAAATTCTCTCGTTAATCAAAGGAGGTCCTAAATCCTTATCTTTTAGAGCTCTTTTGAAAATTGCATTCACGGTAGAGCTATCAGAAAGGTATGTTTTTAACCTCTGGATTACTACCTGCTCCAGTTCATCCCTAGAAATCCTGACATCATGCTTCTTGTTGTAGTAATAAATATGCTTTCCGCTCTTTGCGGCTTCTCCTGTAAAAGTATCGCCATCAACTTTTTTTAAAATGCCACTCAATAGATAAACTCTTTTTTTGTGTCTTCTTTTTTTAGTTTTATAAGCCTCCAATGCTTCATCGACTTGGTCTGTCAGCTCTTTTAAAACGACCTCCCCATGTTCATATTTCCACTGAACAAACCCCCTGCTATCTTGCATCTGCGGGAATTGCCCCCAATCATCTTCAAATTCACTCACTCCTCTTATCTTTCTACTTGAGAGCAATTTTTTTAATGCCTGCAAAGAAAAATCTTTTCCTCCAGTCTTTCTGGCTGGTATAAGAACTCCCTCGCTATCAATTTTTTTCTTTATCGTCTGTATTTTCGTCAGATACCTTTTCCCAATACAGTAATTAAGTGTTTCCTTATAAGAGCCCGTTGCAATAAATTTTTTATATATATCAATGACAATTTTTTGCTCACCTTTATTGATTACATAAATACCTGGCTTAGTTGGGTGACCATCGATACCCAATACAGGCTTAGTACTTGAACCCTTGCCATTGTTTACCATTGCCTCCCTTACTTTTTTAGACATTTTCTCAGAAAGCTCTAAAGAGTAATCTTCGGCATTCATATTCTTAACAAAGAAACCTAGTCGACTTCCTCGCTCCCTCATATCGATCTTCCCACCTGAGTCTACGTCATACACCTCACACTTGTATTTATCAGCCAACTTCATAAACTCCATATTGAAAATTGCATCCCTGGAAAGTCGATCTAGTTTCTCAAACAGTACAAAATCAACAAGCCCTGCCTCTATCAATTTTCTCACATTTCTCAAAGTTTCTCGACTACTTGTATTTGATGCTTTTCCGCTTGTTCTCTCTTCAAACCAATGAGAAATTTCAAATTTCACATCACGATAAAGTCCCTGAGCATCAACCCATCTCTGAAGTCTATTCTTTTGCTGCTCAAGAGATCCTCCAAATGAGTCTTGCTTGTTCGTCGAAACTCTAATCAACGCACAACCTTTTAAAGTTTCCAAAGTCTCCTCCTTATTCAAAAATCAAATCATATGCAAAGTCTTTCAAAAACTTTTCATGATCCTCTTTAACAAAATCATCGTCTTCCTCTTCTGGAAAAACGCATGTTCTTATATCTATTTTAATATTTTTTTTCGCCTGCGAAGCCTGTTTCTTAATCTTGTCTCTTCTCTTTTTACCAACAGATGCTTTGCACTTTTTACAAATGCTTTCATATCTAGGACTGCCATCCCCTTTCCTTCCTTTGGTATAAAATTGATCAAGAGGTTGACACTCGCCCCTACAACCAACTCCATGACATTTTTTTCCTTCCTTGGAGTCCTCAATATAACTTACTTGAGCTACTTCCATATCTAATCTTAACACAAAACGTTAAGACATTCATTCAAAATATGTTAGGATGTTTAATCTTTATAGGTTAAGATTAAATATAAGTAGCCGATAAGAGGTTGAGGGCGTGGTGGTGTATGAAAATAAATGATATTATGAAAAAATATAAACTCAGTGCAAGATCAATAGCCATCCTTGTCGACGTCACCCCTGCCACCGTTAACTACTGGCAAAAAAATCACAATGGAGTGATTCCAGCTAAATTCCTTGATCGCACCCAGTCTGCACTAGGAACAATTGATAAAATTGCAGAAATCTCTAACGTTAACTTCTCAGAGATCTGCCCACTAGTAATCGAGTTTAAAAAATCCCCCTTCTGGAGAAACTGGGCACACTTGAAATACCTACTACTGCAAAGCCTGCCCGCTAAAAATGAAGGAAGCTCCTCATTCTTAATAAAGGAAATTGAAAAGTATATTGAAAAAACGGAAGGAAATCTAAAAGAGTATGATAACCCTCGCAAGGAAACAGCAAAATTAGTTCCAATGCTGGATATTGCCCTAGGAAACGATGAAGGTAATCTGGTCGGTTTTTTTATATTCAATAATACTATTACACTTAAAGGCATCCTCAAGGAGCTTTCAGTTATTGAAGAGATTCATAGCGAACTTCCAGAGTCTAAATACTACTTCTTTGCCTCAAAGGTTGAAAACTCTATATTGCTCGCTACGGAAGATGATAAATATGTGAACTTTGTGGAGTTCAAAACTGGCAAGAACACCCAATTTAAAAAAGTGCAATAGAACCCATGGCAGCTTGGGCCCAAGCGGTCCGATACAAAAAAAGAAGTCACAACTACTTTCTTAACTCATTTAACATAACTAGTATACTGCACATAGCTTATCTATAGTCTGAACTTTATTAGCCACTAATTTACCGGATGAAGGCTCATAACTTCCATAGCTCGTATTAAAATCTTCATAGTAGTGTAATGATGACTTAATATGATGTCTAATGTTTGGATAAAGATATGGTTTAGGACTTCCCACGTAATGAGTAGTTCCGAGAGAAAGAATCTTACACCCATCAGCGGTGCAAGAACTTAATTTCTCTCCGTAGTAAAAGCCCTTGTAGGGCTTTAGATCAACCCTGTAAATACAGTTGGCTTGCCATTTGTCAGTGTTAGACAAACCAACAGATTCCCACTTCATGCTAGGTACTTCTCTTTCTCTATCACAAGACAAAATAGTACTCTCTCCACTAGAGTCAGTCGACATTCCTACATTGACATTAAAAATTTTTTTCATTTTTCTTCTTTGAGATGAATTAATCTTCTTCTCATAAATAATAACCAATTGACCCGTATCACTATCGGTTCCATCACAATAATTATCAGAACATCCGCCAAGTCCATTATTCATGACAAGCTTCATCGAGGTTATATTCAATTTACCAAACTTACTTTTGTCATCGCTGCCAGGACTATCTGCTCCATTAAATTTCTTCAAAGTTCTAGAGTCTCCAGCAACATTGCTATACCAGAGGTCAACATCTAAGCCTTCACTTACTTCTGTGAAAGCTGATCCTCGGTTTACTTCTACTCCAGCAAAATCAATATCTTTTTTCTTAAAAGTTACAGGACTACCTGCTGGATCTTCTCCAGCAAGACTTATTCTACAGTAATTGGGATTATCTAGAACCATTCTTACAGAGATTGCCATTTCTGCTTCATCAGCCATCGAATTGGCACGACTTTGACCATCTCCAATATTTTTCATTACCTGCATTACCGCAAGAGATAGTCCACCTAACATACCTGCTGCAATCATGACACTGACAAGTGAAAAACCTTTGTTATTCCAAAGCTTCATATAAATCCTTTTCCTTTAATTCTATTAGAAAGAAAGAAAGAAAGAAAGAAAGAAAGAAAGAAAATTGTTCATTTTAAAAAGTCATATTCATTCTATAATGAATCGAATGGCAATATGGCCCTTTGGCCCATATTGCTATAAATGAGAGCTGAGATCTCATCCAACAGGTTTATTTACATTAACGGTCAATCCAATATTCGAGGCTTCTCTTTTAGTCTTTTTCTTAAATTTCTTTTGAAATTTTCTAATCTATTATTGATCTCGGGCTTTTTGTTAGTTTTTTTGTCAGTTTTTTCAACCATGTTAGTTCCTCTTTTGGTATGTCGGTATCTGGAATGATGATGTTTGGTATTAGATATTGACCACTATCAACTCTCTTATTAGCAAACTGGCAATACTCCTCAACAATTTCAGATCCGATGTAGTTTCTTTTTAGATCTTTGGCGACAAAAGCAGTCTGACCAGAGCCCATAAAGGGGTCTAGTATAAGATCGCCCTTGTTTGACGAGTACACCAACATCTTCTCTATTAACTCATAAGGAAGCCGTGTTGGCGTTTTTAGGCAACTTTTCCAGTACTCTCTCTTGATGTCCCAAACGCTCTCTCTGTCGGCGTAATTGAGTGATTTTCCATTCTTGTCTTTGTACCTTTCTGGATATCTAGTAAATGGATAGTACTTAATTTTCTTTGGATCTTTGCCAACCATAAGTATGTGGTAGTGGCTATTGACCCACTTTCTTGTTGTGTATACCCCGAATTGATACTTCCACACCAGACTACTGATAAAGTGAAGATTAAGGTCATGAATAACATTTAAAATTTCTCTAAGGTGAGTATATCCAGTTACAATATACATAGTGCCGTCATCCCTGAGTACTCTACTGGCTTCTCTTATCCACTTCTCAGTAAAGTCTAAGTAATCACATGCGTCGACATCTTGATAGCCCTTGAGGACGTTCCTTTGATCCCTGTTGTAGGTTTTGTGATCATGACTAAATTCTAAGCCAAAAGGTGGGTCTGTGATTACGGTAGCAACGGACTCAGCTTCCATGCTGCTCATAAGATTAATACAGTTTGTATTGTAAATGTTGTTTGTTTCGATCTTCATGCTCTTGCATCCTTTGTTAGAGTTGATGCAAAAAGGCTTATATTAGTTAATTATCAAAATGGGGGTGTCTCCTCCATGTGTTTTAATAGAATTTCTTTTACTTGATCCTGCCTGATTGTATTCCTATCAATATGTCCAAATATGTCCCTTAGATTTTTGTTAGGGATTACCTGCTTGGTTTTGGTGACAAGATTGTTTGAGATAACATAGTCGGAGAAGAGATCCCACATGGTGATTTTATCCAGGGGAGCAATGCCAACTATTTTTGCAAGGGCTTGGGATGGTGTGAACTTTAAAGTATTCTGAGCTTCATATATATTGATCTCGCAATCAATCTTCTTAGCAATATCGTGCAGGTCTGTCGGTTCACCGTGGACGTTGAAAATACCATCTCTGAATTGAAAGTTGTGTGAATTAGAGTCTCTCCTAAAGTCTGTTAGGTGTATTTTTCTTGAGATATCAAACTGTGTTACTTCGTAAGCGATCCATCAACTCATCTTTTATAATTTAATTTCTCTGTTACCATCCATCTCAATGGAGGTAACAATGGACAAAAAAGACTTAATCGAAAACTGTAAAACTTGGAAAGATCTCGTTGAACAATATAAAATTTCAGGAAAATCTCAAGTTCAGTTCTGCAAAGATAATAATGTTAAGCCCCATCAGCTAAATTATTACG
>Ga0136604_1001327_pt1 | contig 11144 bp, 8 predicted proteins | sample AntRauFillE10628_FD_104928 | JGI IMG/M metagenome (GOLD analysis project Ga0136604, IMG submission 104928) | Saline lake microbial communities from Rauer Islands, Antarctica - Metagenome Filla E10 #628 | ecosystem: Environmental > Aquatic > Non-marine Saline and Alkaline > Saline | place... | reverse complement strand
GGTTCGAGCCCAGGTGGGCGCACAAAGCAGACTAGCCCCTTTCAAAATTATGAAAGGGGCTTTTTATTTTGTCAATTCTTAAGCGAGTTCTTTCCAGAACTCTATTTTTGTCGCTGACTTTAATATGAAATGACCCAAATCAAAAAATTATCTGTACTTGTTCCGGCCTATAATGAGGAGCAAACTATTGAGCGGATTCTCGATCGGCTGGGTGATGTTCGGTTGATCAATAATATTGAAATGGAGTTGGTGATCGTTAATGACGCCTCAACTGACCGCACTAAGGAAATTGTAGAAGCTTACATCGAAAACAACTCCAATCGATCCTTTTCGTTTTTCTCTCAGCCGAAAAATATGGGGAAGGGAGCCGCGCTGCACAAAGCCATTGAAATGGCTACGGGCGACTACCTCGTTGTCCAGGATGCTGATCTTGAATACGACCCCGATGAGTTCAATGGGTTACTCAAACCGGTTTTTAAGGATGACGCTGACGTGGTTTATGGATCGAGGTTCATGGGGGGCAACCCGCACAGGATTCTTTTCTTCTGGCATTCTTTGGGAAATAAGTTCCTGACTACACTTTCCAACATGTTTACCAATCTGAACCTCACGGATATGGAAACGTGCTACAAACTCATGCGTACATCGATTGCCAAAAAACTACTCCTCAAGGAAAAACGATTTGGCTTTGAGCCTGAAGTCACTGCGAAAATTGCTCGAATACCAGGTATTCGTATCTACGAAATTGGTATTTCTTATTATGGCCGCACTTATCAGGAAGGCAAGAAGATCAATTGGAAGGATGGATTTAGGGCGATGTGGTGCATTTTAAAGTACAATGTATTTTCAAGACAGAGTCACAAATCCTAGTTGATTGGACTAATACTTTTCTCAGCTTTTAAGGTTAGTTCTGTCAGTACTTACCTGGGAAAAGACATAAAAAAAGCGGGACTTTCATCCCGCTTCAATTAGTTTCTAAAATTTCTTAGCAATACTCGTCAAAAGCCATTTTCAGGTTTTCAGCGATCATCTCTGGCGTGCGGCCTTCGATGTGGTGTCTCTCAATCATGTGCACGAGTTTGCCGTCTTTGAAAAGAGCAATGCTCGGTGATGAAGGAGGGTAAGGCAACATATATTTTCGCGCCTGTTCTACCGCTTCTTTATCTACACCTGCGAAAGTTGTGGTCAAATGCTCGGGTAGTTTCTCGTTTTTAGTAGCGAGAATTACCCCAGGACGCATAGATCCTGCTGCACATCCACAAACTGAGTTCAACACTAAAAGTGTAGAACCATCTTTGCTAATTGCCGTGTCGACTTCTGTCGGTGTATTGAGTTCCTGAAATCCCGATTCTACGAGTTCGCCTTTCATTGGGGCTACCATTTCCGGAGGATACATATTCTATTGTTTTTTAAGTATTTAAATTCAAAATAGGCGATTCATCGCCTCTGCAAAATTAATGCTTTCATACGAACAGCACATACTGATTTTAGTTCATGACTGTGGCGCCTTTGGCCAAAAGTTCGCGAAGTTCTTCTTCCGCTCCCATGGATGGGCGTGTGGCTTTAACCGTTACGATTTCACCGTTGGGATTAAAAATCATGAAACGGGGAATTCCGGTGATCAGATAGTCCTTGCTAAATTGCCTTTTAGCTTCATCGGCAATGTGAATTTGTGTTCCACCCAGGTTGTCTTCCGTCACCATTTCCTTCCACGCCTTTTTATCCTCATCAAGTGAAATGCTCACAAAGCGAATGTTCTCTCCTTTCAATGACTTCTGCATTTCTTCGAGATGCGGGATTTCCATTCTGCAAGGGGCGCACCAGGTGGCCCATACATCCAGGTAGACAAATTCTCCCTTCATATCAGCAAGACTCATCGAATTTCCTTCAATGTCTACAGCTGTGAATCCCGGTGCTGGCTGGCCTGTTGCCAGGTCTTCCCATTTGGCCAGCTCCTCCTCGATTAGTGCCAGTTGAGCACTGTCAGTAACTACCTCTTTGACTTTTGGCATCGCCTCTTCCATGCCGTTAAGACCTCGATATTTTAGGTTATCTAGCGTTAAACTGGTGTACAACTCCTGCTTGATTTCGGAGTTCGTTATTTTCTCATCTATCACGTCAAACATTGCTGTCAATTGCTTGCCGGGATCGTTGACCACTCCAGGATGCTCCTTGTTGACTTCCAGAAAAAGGTAAGTGTTCATAAACGAATCGAAAGCTGGGACTTCCAGGTTGTTTGGGTCGTTGAGATCCAGGTCGTCCATGAAACTGTAAAAACCTTCAGGTAGCCTCACTTCTGCGACACCAAGTTGTTGCTTTCTTCTGGGTTCGTACATGATCATTTCTTTCGCTTCGCGAAAATCGATAGAAATCTCTTCATGTTCTACAAGGTCATCTGCAGAACCCGAAGCAGCTAGTTTTTGCAAGGTTTCTCGTTGGTCGCTGTACATTGAATCTACCGCGGATACAAAAACCGTAGGGTCTAACTCGTGGATCGATCTCGGTGGATACTTGTTGTTCCAGTTCTCTCGATTGAGCACCTGGTTTACAAAGTATGTATTCACCGCCATGTGATCTCCGCCAAAGATGAGCGTTTGGTCAATGTCTTTTGTGTCGAGGCTGAGGTGAATGCTGTCACCAGGAGAAAGAAAAATACGGGCGTATTCGCCACCGTGCAAAAAGCGATATTCAGCTGTTGAGTCCAGGGTTATTTCCCCGGAAAAACTTCCGGCATCATCAATCCAGAGAGTGTCATTACTGTCTTTTGGACCAGCAATCATCACCATGTCATTTTTGGGGTTAGTGATTTCACCCGACACAACTGCAGATTTCGGGAGTTCGTTTTCGGTTGTCTTTTCACTGTTGTCGCCACAGGCAAAAAGAAAGCTTGTGCTGGCAAGTACAAATAGAATGGCTTTTATCTTCGTCATAGCTGATAGAGGTATGTTTGGAAGTTCAAAGTTAAATAAAAGTGCGAGCTCAAAATGAAAAAGGCACCACGACTGAGTTGCTTGTCGGGTGCCTTTTTAATATTGCTGAATACTTCAGTTTAGCGGGTCATAAATGATCCTGACTGAATAAGCGTTTCGCTGTTCTGAATTCTGAAAGAATAGATTCCCGTTTCAAGCTCGCTTGTAGAGAAGGTCACTTTTTCGGTAGATCTTACTTCGCGAGATTCTACAATTGCTCCTAGAGAATTGTAAATCGTGATTTGAGCAGCATTCGTACCGAGGTCAGTTTCGGTAAGATCGAATGTTACAAAATCTGTAGCTGGATTTGGATATACCTGAATTTTGGCATTTCCGGATGTAGCATTCTCCACACTGCTGACTGGAGAGACTATAACTCTTCCGGTCATGGCGGGATGAACGTCACAAACGTAATCGTAATTTCCCGGTGTGTTGAATACAAAGGTAAAGGTCCAGCCTGATCCTACAGAATTCCCGAAGGATTCAGGATTGTCAGGAAAGTCTTGCACTGTTCCATTTACATTATGGGTTCCATTAGTGTTAGTGAAAATGACAGTGTCACCTTCGTTGATAGTAAGCTGTGCAGGGTCGAATTGGAAATCTGATACATTCACATTGTGACTCGTCTGAGCACTGCTGTTAAAACTAATTAGCGCCACAAAGAGAATGGCTAACATTGAGATTCTTGCGTAGTTGTGTTTCATAACTGATTTTTAATTTTTGATTTTATTTGATGTTCAGCTTGGTGATAAACCAAGATGCAAATTAGTTGTATTTCAAGCGATAAAGAATCACGAGAATCTAACAATGCTAAAATGGACTTGTTAATCTGAAAACTCGATGAGCATGCTGCGATACACAGAGAAGAGTTTTGATTTTGAGATAAAACCCTTGTAAACCTCTCCTTCAACAACAGGTAAATTCCAGGCGTCCGTTTGCTGAAATTTTTTCATCACGGTATCCATTTTTTCATTGCGTTCGATTGTAGCCGGGGGCGGACTCATGAGCTGATTGACATAGGTGGTGTCGTAAATGGATTCGTCAAACATCAGATGACGGAAATCATCAAGAGTAAGCACGCCCACCAGTTTGTGTTCGTCATCCACCACGGGGAAGATATTTCTGCGGCTCTGGCTCACGACCTTCACCAGGTCTCGCATGTTCATTTCAGGATTCACCGTGTTGAAATTGTCTTCAATGACCTGGTCTATGCTGAGAAGTGTCAAAATCACCTGGTCTTTGTTGTGGGTGAGCAGATCACCTCGTTTTGCCAGCTGATCAGTGTAGATGGAGTGTGGGCGAATTCCTCTCGACACCAGGAATGAAATTGCTGACACCATCATCAGTGGCAAAAACAGTTCATAACCTCCAGTGATTTCGGCAATCATAAAGACAGCCGTCAGTGGTGCGTGAAGCGCCCCGGCCATGAGGCCCGCCATTCCCACCAGAACAAAATTACTCACCGGAATATCAAAAAACTTAAACTTGTTGATCAGCTCGCTGAACACGTAGCCCAGGGAAGCTCCGGTGAAAAGTGAAGGTGCGAAAATCCCACCTACCCCACCAGCTCCAATAGTGAAGCTGGCAGCAAAAGATTTTAAAAATACCAATCCCCCAATAAGCAACAGAACCACCCAGCTATTAACCAGATATTTCGATAAGATGCTTTCACTCATCACAGCGTCAATGTTGCCGTTGAGCAAGTGATTTATCGTAGTGTAGCCTTCCCCGTAAAGCGGTGGGACAAGAAAAATGACCCCACCCAAAAGTAAGCTGCCAATCAACACCCGGTACTGATAGTGCTTCACTCTGTTGAAAAGTCGCTCCATTCGAAATGAGGTGGTTGTAAAATAGACAGAAACAAGTGCACACAAAACACCGAGCAACAAATAAAACGGCAAATCGGAAACATTGAAAGCCTCGGACACTTTGAACTGAAGCATGGTGCTCTTCCCCTGGATAAAAATAGAAGTGATGGCTCCCGAGGCAGATGCCAGCAATAGCGGGATCAGCGAGCTGAAAGTGAGATCGATGCTGAAGACTTCGATCGTGAAGATGATTGCTGCAATGGGCGCGTTAAAGATCGATGCAATGGCACCGGCACAAGCGCAGGAAATCATCAAGAGGCGCGTTTTGTAGTTGAGCTTAAAAAGCCGGCCCAAATTGGCGCCAATTGCCGACCCAGTTCCTACTGCCGGTCCTTCCAGTCCAACCGATCCCCCAAAACCAACGGTAAAAATACTTGTGATGAAATAGCTGAACATTTGCCTGGCTTTGATAAAGCCGTTTTTCCTGGAAATGGCAAAAAGCGTTGAGGGGATGGGCTCGGCAACTCTATCCTTAAGGAAAAACTTTTTGATCAGCACTGTTATCACAATCCCGATTACGGGGAAAGCGAAATAATATGGATTGAAATACGCTGTGAAATACCCCGTTTGCACCATCTCCTGGATATAGTGCGTGACGTTTTTCATCAACACACTCACCACACCTGTTATCAGGCCAATGAAAACACTGAGCAAGAGCACAAATTGCCGCTGGGGAATATGCTTTGCCCTCCACTCGAGAAATCGCTTAAGCCATCTACGGGGAGTGCCTCGCCTCATTTTCTTAGTCCTCTTTCGGATTTAATTTTAGGTGCAGCTCCTCAAGTTGAGAAGGGTCAATTGGAGAAGGTGCATCGATCATCAGATCGCGGCCAGCGTTATTTTTCGGAAATGCGATAAAGTCGCGAATCGAAGTCTGCTCCCCAAATAGGGCGCAAAGTCTATCGAACCCGAGAGCAATTCCACCGTGCGGAGGAGCTCCAAATTCAAAGGCACTCAGCAAAAATCCGAATTGGTCCTGCGCTTCTTCCTTGGTGAACCCGAGCAAGTCGAACATTCGCGATTGGATTTCGCGATCGTGAATCCTGATTGACCCACCACCGATTTCTACTCCATTTACGACCATGTCGTATGCGTTGGCTTTCACTTTCCCCGGTTCTTTCTCCAGCATGTCGAGTTGATCGAGCTTTGGAGAAGTGAACGGGTGATGCATGGCATAAAAACGATTTGTATCCTCGTCCCACTCCAGCAATGGAAAATCTACAACCCACAGCGGTTGGAATTCGTTGGGCTTGCGAAGGCCCAGTTCACTTCCCATTTTGAGTCTGAGAGAATTCATCTGAACACGTGTCTCGTTCAGTTTTCCCGATAGAATCAAAATAAGATCTCCAGCTTTGGCTCCAGTTTTTTCGGCCCACTCGGTGAGGTCTTCCTGACTGTAAAACTTGTCTACACTTGATTTGAAACTACCGTCTTCGTTGCACTTCACGTAGACCATTCCTTTGGCACCCACTTGTTGACTTTTCACAAAGTCAGTGAGGGCATCGAGTTGCTTGCGCGAATAGTCGGCACAGCCGGGAGCAACAATTCCAATTACCGCTTCAGACTGATCGAAAACATTGAATCCCTTGCCTTGAGCCAGCTCAGTAATGTATTTGAATTCCATCTTAAAACGGATGTCGGGCTTGTCGGAACCGTATTTTTCCATCGCCTCATCGTAGGTCATACGAGGGAACTCACCGACTTCAGTGTTTTTCACATTTTTGAAAAGGTGGCGGACCATTCCTTCGAAGGTCGTCAAAATATCTTCTTGCTCAACAAACGACATTTCGCAGTCGATTTGAGTAAACTCCGGCTGGCGGTCGGCTCGCAAGTCTTCATCGCGAAAGCATTTCACAATTTGATAGTACCGATCGTAGCCCGAGACCATTAGCAATTGCTTAAAGGTTTGTGGCGATTGAGGAAGGGCGTAAAATTGACCTTCGTTCATGCGGCTAGGCACCACAAAGTCGCGGGCACCTTCGGGAGTAGATTTGATGAGGTAAGGTGTTTCCACTTCAAAGAATCCAATGCTGTCAAGGTACTTTCTTGTTTCGATAGAAAGTCGATTTCTCAACGCCAGGTTCTGTTTCACCGGGTTTCTTCTCAGGTCGAGGTAGCGGTATTTCATGCGAAGATCTTCGCCCCCGTCTGTGTCATCTTCAATGGTGAAGGGAGGGGTTTTACTTTTGTTGAGCACGTTGATCTGACCTACAACAATTTCGATATCTCCAGTGGGAATAGCGTTGTTTTTGCTACTGCGCTCTGCCACTTCTCCCTTTGCCTGAATCACGTATTCCCGACCGAGATCACGCGCTTTTTCACAAACTTCAGCATTGGTCTCCATGTTGAAAGCTAACTGAGTGATTCCGTATCTGTCGCGCAGGTCGATAAAGGTCATTCCTCCCATGTTTCGGATGCGCTGCACCCAGCCGCTGAGGGTTACTTCATTTCCTTTGTGTTCTATCCGGAGTTCTCCGCAAGTGTGTGATCGGTACATGTAAATTGGCGTTGTGGTTTATTCACTATCAGGCAATTGCCCGCATCTGAAATTCTTTTCAAAAATTAGTGTGCGAAGATAAAAATTCGACAGCAGTTTAGTGGGGTTTCCCGGTGTCTTCTCAGTGAAAGAGTCAACCAAGGTGTAGGCCCGGACCAAATCCCTCTCGCATTGCCTATGAAAGGGGGCTCTTAACTTTTTGGGATCACCCGGCTGCGATATGGTCGCCTTAGCACGTTGAGCAGCAAATAAAGCTGAAAGGAAAACATGACCACGGCAAAGAAAAGGTGCATTGGCTGAGCCCAGGCGGGCATGCCGGCATAGGACAGGATAATGCCAAGTACGACCTCAATAATTATTGTAATCATGATCCATTTGGTGAGCACGATTCCGTAACGTTTTCTGCGATTGATCCAGAGTAAAATTCCATTGGCAAAAATTACAGCTATGGCAAAGCTCCTGTGAATTTCGAACAGTGAGCTGAGACTTTCTATCCAGTTCTCGCGAGAGGCGATCTTGGCGACTTCATCCACTTCTTCGCGCACCTGAGTGCCGAGAACAATTTGTAACAGGGAAAGAAAAAGCACGAAGAGTAGAGTCGAATTGAAAGGGAAAAGGACGGCTTTTCTACTTACCGGTTTTTTGCGGGTTCGCGCCATGATGGCCAGGAGCAAACCAATAATTATCAGTGCCCCCATCATGTGAATAGTTATTTGGTTGGGGATCAGATTGCCGTCTACCACAAGTTTACCGAGCCAGGCTTCGAAGCCGAGCATGAAAGTAGTTGCCGCTGATAGCAAGAAGAGAAACCAGTCTTTTCTAATGTTGATGAGGGTGAAAATGAGCAGTGCTAAAACAGGAAATCCTGCCAACACTCCGGCCAATCGGTTGATGTATTCGGTCCAGGTGTGGGCCACGTTGAACACAGCGTAGTCGTGCTTTTCATAAACCTCCCAGTGACTCGAGTCAAACTGATCTGAGGTGGTGAAATCTCCCTGAGCAACGAGCAGTTGCTCATTGCGGACGATCATTTGGCCTTCTTTAAAATCGCGACCCTGGTTCCAGCTCACTGTGGCTTCATCAGTAGGCGGAATCATGTACCCAAAACACTTTGGCCAATCTGGACAGCCCATACCGGATCCGGTCATGCGGACAACGCTTCCTGCAATTACTACAAGGAAGATGCAGCCCAGGGCGATTTTTGAAGTAATACGAATTGTACGGATCATTAAACTGGAATTCGGGGGCAAATTTAGTCAATGATTGAATTGGCTCGAAGTTTATTGATGAGAGTCAATTTTGTCTCAAATCCGTCACCTATTGCGCCCGTGATTTTTTCGTGACCAACTGTTTAACTCTTCGTGAGAAACTACTGAAAGGCTTTGCTGGCAGTTGATTGAGTGACTCAGAAGTTTCTGGATTCTCTAATTGAAAATTGCCGTCACCCGTTTGTCACCCCCTCCCGGTGCAGCCATTTTGCTCCAACAAGCTTCATTTGCTTTGAATCTAAAAACACGATTAATCATGAATTACTTTAAATTATTATTCAGCGGCATTCTGCTGGCTTGTTTCACTTTGGTGAAAGCCCAGGAAGCAAGTACCGTATTTGTGCGGTCTTTCAACGAAAATCTTTACGAAATCCGAATGACAGACGACTTTCAAAACAACCGAATTGTTGCTGCGCAGTGGGCAGTTGGTTCCGGTCAGGGCGTTTCCAATCCAAACGTATTTATCGAAAAATACAACTCCCAAAATGCCATGCAGTGGGGAATGTCCACACTTTATGAGTTTGGAGCTGTGCAGGCAACTTTAGTGGATGTGGCAGTAGACGAAGGTGGAGCGGTCTATGTACTAATCAATTACCAGGGTGGAACTGCAGAGCTCAATGGCGTGTCATTTGAAGGAACTGTAGAAAATGAGAATGATTTTTTTCTCGCGAAAATTAGCCCTTCGGGGTCTGTACAATGGGTGATTGGTCCCGATTTCGGAGACTTTCCCGAAAAGGACAGAACCGCCAGGAGCCTTTCGATTAACAGCGAAAATGAAATTCTGATCTGTGGAGATCACCACCGCGACTTCTCCATGGGAGGAACACTTGTAGAAGGCGCGGCAAGCGATGCTGAAGATTCGCAGTTCGAATATCCTATGAGTTTTGTTGTGAAACTCGATCATGAAGGAAATGGAATTATGTCGCAGTCATTTAATAAAATTGACAATTTAAGTGTAACTGGATCTCAAGGGCCTCAGGACGTTCTTCAGGCGCCAGACGGAACGATTTTTACATTGCTCAATTTGAGTGGAGCTGTAGAACTCAATGGCGACACCATTAATCCGAATAGCTCTGAAGGCGAATTGACGAAAGCCATTTTGAAAACCGATGAGAATTTTGGCAATCCGACTGTCTTGATGCTCCATTCACCGGAGAGTTTTGGCTTTCAAATATCTGAGTTTATTCTCGACCAATGCGGTGAGCCAGTGATTGGCGGAACCTACAGCGAATACCTCGACATGGGAGGTGAAGAAATATCGACCACCACAGGCACGAGAGATATTTTTGTCGCCAGGCTGAGCATTGAAAACGAAGTGCAGTGGCTGCAGGGTTTTGGGACTTCATTTAGTGACAATTTTCGCGGTTTGGATGTGAACGATCAAAACGAAGTTTTCTTTTCAATGGAGTATTCCGGTGAGTTTACTTACAGCGATGAACCGTACACACCTGAAGGTGGAGATGCCGCGATTTTTAAGCTCGACTCTCAGGGAGAATTCATCTGGGAAGTGCACACCACTGGTCCGGCTCCAGTTCAATCATATGATCTGGCCGTGATGCCTGACAACACAATCGGTATGGTGAACACACTAAATGGGTCCGAGAACATTGGCGGAGCATCGTTACAATCGGATGGGCGCATGGTTCTTAGCACCTGGATCGACAATGAGCACAGCGGAGAGCCAGTGGATTGCAGCGGAGTTATTTCGGTAGAAGAACCAAAGATCAACGAAACGGAACTCGCAATTTACCCCAACCCAGCTCAAGATTTCATCACGGTGGAGTTCCGTGGGAAAAAGAGTGAAGATAACCAGGTTGTGGTGTTCAACTCTAGCGGACAGCGCGTGTTGACCAAAAATCTAAACAACAGTAAAAAGCTCGATGTCTCCACCCTTCCTTCGGGCCTCTACATGCTAAAAGTAGAAGGCATTCAAAATCCTGCTAAGCGATTTATAAAGCGATAAGTAAGTTAGAATAGGAGTAATAGCAGGACCGCCTTGTCCGGAAAATGGGCAGGGCGGTTTTTTTGTTCAGGGATTTTAAAGGGATGGTTGAGGACCAAATGTGAAAAACCATAATGTCGCTCCTCCGGAGCTTTGTTGAATTTTATGATCAACATCCTTCTACCATAATGCCGCTCTTCCAGAGCTTCGGTCTGAAATTATTAACACAATCGTTTTTTAAGAGAACAATGACGTGACCTGAATCGGTATCCAAGTCCCAGCGGGACGGCACTATGGTAGCAAATGGGCGAATCTAAGAACCACCAAGTCCCAGCGGGCCGACATTATGGTTTTTTAGAATAATCATTAGTTTTGATTTTGATCCAATAATAATTGAAAAGAACTTTTGCCCCCTTAACCGAAATTCCCAACCATGCTAAAACTCATTCTCGCTTCCTTGTCATTTTTGATTTTTTCAACTGATGCATTCTGTCAACTAACCACAGATTTTTGGGGAAACGGCCAAAAGCGTGTCGAAGGAAAAGTGGTTGTTGGAAATCGCGACAGCACCTGGCACACCTGGAACGAAGAAGGCCACCT
>Ga0136604_1001326_pt1 | contig 11151 bp, 10 predicted proteins | sample AntRauFillE10628_FD_104928 | JGI IMG/M metagenome (GOLD analysis project Ga0136604, IMG submission 104928) | Saline lake microbial communities from Rauer Islands, Antarctica - Metagenome Filla E10 #628 | ecosystem: Environmental > Aquatic > Non-marine Saline and Alkaline > Saline | place... | reverse complement strand
CAATGAGACTATTTTTTAGATTCATTGTACCAAATTTATATTGTCTTTTCATATTAACAAAATTAATAAGATTATATTACAAAAACAAGTTTATTTTATAACACATCTTGTTAGTTACTATTTTAATTTAAATTAGAATTTCTGTAAGAAGTAATAACTTCTTTTAAAATTATTTCATAATTAGCAGGAAAAATAACTGTTACTTTAGCCCAATAATCTCTTATACGAGTATTGTCACCATTGTTTCTAGGTATTGTAAACCTCCAATTTCTACCAAATCTTCGAGTATTGCTTGCAGTACAAGTAATTGTTCCAGTATCCTGATATTGATTTTCTACTCTAATGCTTGTAGGCATTACTAAAGCTGCATCAGTTCTATTATTATTACTATCAATGCTATTCATTTCTAAATTTAATAATAAAGTATCAAATGTTTTAACAACCTCTGATTCAGGATTTACTATAAAACTTACTGAAGTTAAATTAGTAAATGTAGGACTATTAGTTTTATTTAATAATTCAAAATTTCCAGAAACTATTGATACCATATTAGTTAAACCTGTAAAATATAAATTATTACTATTATTATTTACATTAAAAGATTTATCTGTAATCAATTTTTTTATATTATTATCATATGTTATATAAAACGAATCTGTAGGAGATTCTATGTAATTAGGAATAAATACGATATTTGTTTGCCTATCATATATTATAGTTCTGTTCAAACTAAAAGTATCATCTTTTATTAATAAATTTGATATACCAAATAATTCTCCTTGATTTAAAGTATATAATTTGTTTCTAATTATATCTTGAAATATAACATCTTGTTGTATTTGAATAGCTTGATTATTATTTTGTATTCCTATATTTTTTAACACATATATATGTTGCCCAGCTACGTCTCCAGTACCTAAACTAATTTCAGAAATATCATCTACTTGTTGTTGAACTTGTTCTACATATTGTTGAGATACAGCATGTTCTTGAAACACAAATAATCTATCTTTTTGATCTATTACTTTAGTAATGCTTCCCCAAGAAGGATCAATTATTTTTGTATTATTTGTAAAAAAATTTAACCAACTATCTGAACTTTCACCAGAAAATCTTTTTTCTGAAATACTAATTGTAAATGGATATGAAGATGTAGTATTATTTTGAACATTTACACTTTTATTACTAATATCAAACGGGATATCTAAATTAGTAGTGGGATTAAATACTCCATCCACATCAATTGCATTTATACTTTTATATAAATTATAATAAGTTTGCATATCATATACAGCATTTTCATTTTCAGAATATAAAGTATGAAAATTAATTCTACTTTCTATTGGAAAAACTGTTCCTCTATCAGATTGAGTTACTAATGTAGTATCTGGCTGTTCTACTCTACTCCAATCTAAAATTATATCCGGTAAACAAGCATAAGCATCTCCTTCCGGTATACTTGATTGAACAGTTCCTGTAATTTTAGTATAAGAACCTAATATAATTTCATTTTTTTGTCTAGCTACATACCCTGCCCCACCATATTGAGATGTAATTTTTTTTCTTAAAGAAAATAAAACTACAGTATCATCAGTTATATCAAAATTATTTTCTGTAATTATTAAAGTTTTAGTATATCTATCGCCAACATAATCATTTACAGCTAAAGAACTTGGATGTACTGCTGGAGTAGCGAGTTCTGCCATATAAGTACTGTTTAAAACTCTTGTATTAGGATCTATTAAAGTTAAATTATCAGTTATATTATGTCTATCTGTAAGTTTAATAAGTTCTTGTACTGGTTGTAATTGATTAGGCGTTGCTAAACTAGTTGAGCCAGTGTCATATACAAATCTAAAATCTCTTTGATGTTTATTTGCTACAACAGTTTCAGCAAGTAATGTAGATGAACATATTCCTATTTCTTTTAAATAAAGTTCATCTATAGTGCCATATGAATTTACTAGTTTTGCCGTTTCTAAATCAAAAGGAAAACATTTAATTTTAGACAATTCTACAAAATCTGTATTATCATCAGTGTTTAAACTTCCGTCATTAGTTAATTTAGTAGTATGTTCTGGGTAATCAGTATGAAATAAAACAGTATTATTTGTAGTTAATGTAGTAGATAAATGCATACCTAAATCAGGAGCTGTAAATATTACTGAACTATTTTCAATATCTCTAGGAGTATAGCCTATAGAAAAAGCACTTGCATCACCTAAAAAAGAACTAGTGTTTACAGAAAATATAATATTTTGCTGATATAATGTAACAGGGTTTCCTGGAGTTCCAGCAGTGCCTCTGGCTATATTAGTATTTTCAGGAAATTTAATATCACCAATCCATTGTGCTAATGTAGGTTTATCTTCTTTCCAAAAATAAATAAAAAATCTATATACTTCCCCACCTTGAAACCCTTTTAAAGTTATTGGATTTCTATGGCTATTATAATATCTCTGATTTGAAGATAAAACTTTTGTACCATTTGCACCAACTGTAAGAAGTTCTCCTGTGTCACTATCTCCTAACCAAGGTTGTGTTGAATTAACAAGTGTTTCATTTGCTACTTGTAAATCATCAAATACATAACTAATATTTAAACCTTCTCCACCTATAGTAGTACCATCAGCTTTAAATTTATATTGTTGATTAGTATTCCAATCAGCATAATTAGTATATTCATCATTAAATTTGTTAATTGCATCTAATTTTTTATCAATTATATAATTAGGACTAGACCCATCAATAGTAAGTTCAAGATTACCATTAATATCATATAAATTAGAATCTCTAGAACTATTAAACCTATAAGCTCTCGCATCAAAATTTAATAATTTATCTAATGCAGTATCTTTTAAATTAGCCTTAATTCTTCTATTCTTAAAAATAACTTGATCTTGTGAAATATTTTCTGTAGATATATTTGCATTTAATTCTTGTAAATTAATTTCATTAAATGTAGTAAGATAAGATGTATTATAATTAACAATTATAGTTCCATTTGTTAAAGGAACCTCATTTAATGGTCTAACTTTAAAAGTGTTATTAATATCATAATGTATAACATATGGTACAAGAGTATTATAGTTTAAATTTTCAAACCCAGATATACTAAACTGTAAAGAAAATTTATTAGCTACATGAGGAAAATATCCTAAATCTTCAACTTGGCCGTATGGATCAGCAGATATATCATTTTTAGGAATAAGAACACCTTTAGCAAACGGTGCTATTGCGGATAACTTATTACCTTGTTTTAATTTATAAGTAAATAATACTCTTTCTCCTGGTAATAATTTACCGCCTTCTTGATCGTTAATTATACTATAAAGAACTGGTCTAGGAATAAAATTATTAGTTACTTCAAAAAAACTATTATTTGATTGGGAATACAATGAGTTTCTTAGTGCTGAAATATAAGCAGTAAAATCTGTATACTCAGAAGCTATTAAAGATGTATTAATAGTAATATTTTTATCAGGATATGTTCCATCAACCCAATATAGTAAATGTTTTTCATTAGAATCTCTAGTATATATAATATTTTCAGAATTAATAAATGTAGAAAATTCATTACCCATATAAATAATTCCACTACCTATAAAAGTATTAGTAGAATTATCATAATAAATAGCTTGAATAATAAAAACATTATTTGAATTTTTTCTAAAAAGTAATATTAACCTTTTTGAATCTGTAACAATTATTTCTTTAAATCCTAAATTAATAAATGTACTATCATAATCAAAAGTTTCAACAGTAATTTTGGTACGAATGGTTACACTTTCAACTGAAGTTAAAGCAGCATTAAAATTAGATAAAGAAACATTAGGATCTGTAGCAAGAATTATTAGTCCGGCTGCTAATACAGTGCCACCAAGATTAGGCATTGTAGAATTTATTTCCGCATTAAGTTGAGTAGCATTTGCTAATGCCGTAGTAGTTAAGTAAGGCGTTGTTACTTGATTTTTAGTAATATCCCATAAAGTATCTCCTATAGCTAAAGAAGGGTTTGGAAACTCTATATCATACCCATAAATTTTATCAACAACAGTATTTATAATTAAATTTTCACTTACTATAATAACTTCATTTGAATTAGTATAAACAGTTATATTAAAAGCAGATAAACCTGTTTTTAATTCATTAGCTAATTGCGCAAGATTAGTAATTGCTGCAACAGCATTAAGATCTGTAAATGCTGCACCATTAGCATATTCTAAAATTCTTTGTCCAAGTGGAATAGTATCAGTCAAAGTTAATTTATAAATAATAAGATTATTATCTATATTATTTAAATTTACTGCACCTGAAATATCTTTAAAACCATTTAAAGTTGTAAATGACATTTGATTTCCATCTTTACTAATAGTAAAATTTTGTGAACCCCTATTAGTATTAGGTTTTACTAATTTTTCATCAGTATCTTGATCAATACCACCTTCAAATGTATTTCTAGTTTTCTTTATAGCCATTATACAAATTTAAGAGAGTTTACGTTTCTTATGTTTACAAAATTATCTTGATATAATTGTTGATTAGGAACAATTTGCATTGATTGATTTACAATAGTTTGCATTTGTTTTTTATCTGGTATCTTAAGTTTTAATCTAGCAGCAGCACCATGAAATAGTTTTTGCTGATGTATATGAGTATATACTTTATCAGACATTTTTCCCATAGCCCATAAAGGATACGCTATTTTATAAGCAATATTCCAATAGATATAATCTATAACTCTTTGCATATCTGGAACTTGAGGTAAACCATCATTGTCTAATTTGTACCCTTTAAACAATATTTCTATAGTACCTGTTTCAAATTCTACATATATAATTTTATCTTTAATATCATACTCTAAAGAATTAATAATATCTGTATGCTCAGATTGACTGCTAGGAAATTTATTATGAGTTTCATTTAACCCAAGTCCTGTTTTAGTATCTCTAATAGCTTCTATGTCTTTAAAATTAGATGGTAAAACACCTTTACAATCAATAATAGGTATTTCACAAATACTCATAGCATATAAACTATTAGATCCTAATCTATTAATAGCATCACCAACCCACTCTACAGCATCCCCTAAATTTATCTCATTGATATAAGGTTCATCTTTTAAGAGTCTGTTTAATATATGTTTTATTGAAACAAAATTAATATGCGCCTTCATAATAGTCTATATGTTTTTCTTGTTGTATTTTTTTAACCCCTCTTGAAAAAGCCCTAGTAGGTAAAAATATATACCTGCTTTGATTCTTTGCATTAGAAGTTCTTTTATCCCAATCTATATAAAATGTGTAACCATCAGTATGCTTATTATCAAAATAAAGAATTGGTTTATTTTTTATTTTTTTTAATATTTCTTTGTCAGTCGTATTATATTTCTTTTTCCATAAAGCAATAGTTCTATTCCAATCTGGATATTTGTTTTTATATACTAAATTATCATCTTCATCTAAAAACATTTTAATCTTAGATTTTCTTACAGACATATCTCCTAATCTTCCAGCCATACGAAAGTCTCCTGCTTTTTCTATGATATGGTACATAACATTTTGAATAAAGAGTTCATAAACTTTCATAAACTTAGAATAAGGTAGTTTACCACCTTTTTCTTTTTTATAATATTTATACACATCTTGAATAGAGTAGTCTCTACGTAGTAAAGCCTTTCCTCTAACGTTATTGGTTAGCCCCATCGTTTATTTTATCATCAGGTTGAGAAATTTTAGCACCCATTTCTTGTACTATTGTCTTAATAATATTTTCTTTCATCCATCTACTAATAGGGTAATCTTCCGTTGTATCAAAACAATCACTATCAAATACAGTAGTAGGATCTTCTAATACTAATCTAATTTCAATCTTGTCTATTAATTTAATAAAATCCACACATTCATCAGCATAAATATAAATATACCCATTTAAATAATATGTATTTATTAAATTTCTAGAAAATCTATTAAACTCAGAATAAAATGTTTCTGAATAATTGTAGTAATTAAAATTAGCTTTACGTAAATCAGTTGGCCCTATTCGAGTAAATAACAATTTACCTTTAATTTCTAAAGGTTTGGGTATTTTAACAGTAGTTCTTAATATAGTATTAGTACCTGATAATTGAGGACACTCTACAGTATCAATAGATTCTACAGCTACACACCCTAAAGTTTGTACGTAAGTCTGTTCTATTGGCCCAAGAGAAGATAGTTCCCTATACAAATACAAAGCCCTAAGATCGTTTATTCTTTCTTTAATTAGTCTTAAGTCTATATCAGAATCATCAACTCTTGTAGGACGAATTAATTCAATTATTTCATAAGCTATATTATCTAATGTTTGTTGAACAGCCATTTTATTTTATTTTAAAGGTATATAAGATACCTTTGGTATATTAAACATATTTTGAAAACTCATATATCCTGATGTAGAAGTAAATCCTGCCTTCTCAGACCAATCATTACCTGTAAACACAGAAGGCACTACATAGCCTGAATATTTAACTGAGTCACCAAATATTGAATCCCCAATAAGTTCTTTCTTTTTTCTACTATGTAAATGAGCAGATAATGCTACATTATAATTATTATTTTTTGGAGCATAGTTTAATAACAATGCTTCAATAGTTTTATTCGATAAACCTAAATGGCCATGAGTAGCTATATAATTAATATTATCAATTGTTTTACTTATGACAACATCAGAAAATTCAAAATCAATAGTAGGAAAATCTCTTTTAAGAAAGTATGCAACTAATTTAGCACCATCAGCAGAAGTATCTTCTTGACTATTAGATGTTAATCTGTCATGATTACCTCCTACAACATACACACCTTTTAAATTTTTAATTTGTAATAAAAAATATCGTATTAATTCAAAGGCTGCTATCATAGCATCTGTACCATATAGTTCTAATTGTTTCCAAGAATTTATATGATTTAATCCAGTAATTGATTCAAATAAATCACCCATAATAAAGATATAATTTTCTTTATTATACTCACTGTTTATCAATTTAGCTGTTAATTCTAGTCGAGATTTAATAATACTAATATTGTAATCAGGTGTAAGAATCATATTTTTAACAAAAGACCCTATATGTAAATCAGCAATACAATGAACACCTGTATTTGAAACAGTAGATAATTCATACAATAATTCAGAAGGAGTTGGGTATTTATCTAAATAAGTATTAAACTTATCTAAATCTAAATTAGATTCAACTTTATTTTCATTTTTAGTAACAACAGAAAATCTAGCTTCTCCTTTTATTGTTTGCCAATGTTTTACAGATTTAACATCTGATTTTTTTATGCCTAAGTCTTTTAAATGTTTTTCATAAAGAGTATCTTTAGATTTAATATCAAAGTTTTCTTTTACTTCATTAGTAGATTTATTTTTATTTTTAAATTCTTTTCTAAATTCTTTTAACGCTTCATCACATTCATTATAAGTACTTCTAATATTTAATTGTTTGTCAATTACTTTTTGTAACCTGTTTGGGTTTTCTTTACGATACCCAGGTTTTTTTTGTAAAAACTTAATAATATTATCTTTCTTATTCATATTTATTTTTTAAATACTATTTTTTTAGAATAATTTAATAATAATGTTTTTTCATTATTAGGAGAAAATAAATACTTTAAACCAAAGGAATTATTTTTTTTATCCAAATAATTAACAGAAGGCCCAATCATAAACTGATTATTAAACCCAACTGTACCACCAATATAAACCATTCTTTTTTTAAAAAAGTCTTCAGTTCTAAGATTAGTAACCAAATATTGTCTTGCAAATATACTATTTTTTTGAAGAGTATCTACTACTATTATTTTTACATCTTGAGATTCAATAGAATCTCTATATGTTTTTAATGAATAATAATCCACTAATACTTTAATAGTATCTATTTCTCGAATAGTATCATATGAAACTATTGGAACTAATTTAAAGCTCCCTGTATCACGATAAATAATTTTTGGTACGAGTACCCCATCTTTTGAATTAATAACAGCAGACGTAGTTGAAATTAAGTCTGGAGTAGTCATAATAGTATCAGCTACTAATTCAATAGTATCATCTAATGCTTTTTGTAAACTATTTACTTTATTAGAGTAATAAATTCCTCCAGCAACTAATAATAAAATTAAAATAACCAATACAGTATATATAACTTTATTCATAATTAAATTATTTTAAATATCCCATTTAGAATATTTATTAGTAAGTTGTATTCTATGTGCTAACCCATTAAAGCCGCCATTAATTCTTTTAGTTAATTGTTTAATTTCTTTTTCGTCTAATCCTTTATCACAAATATCCCAAAGATTATGATTATCAAAATAAAACATAGCACTTTCAAAAGCATATTTATCACTTACTAATTCAGGATGAAATATAATAGCATCATTTGACATATAGTTTGCAAAATCTTCATAATTATATTTACCTGTTAATTGTAAAGCCCCCCTACCTCTATACTTCCATCCATCACCAGATAATTCATCACCATTACCCATTCTATTTCCGTAAACCTTATTAGCTATCATACTAGGTTTTCTTGCATATTTTTGAGCTTCTTCGTACGTTTTAAAATACTTACCAAAAATAGCTCTAAGCCCTTTAGTTGAATAATTTAAATTTTCTTCAAATAATTTAAAATTACCAGTTTCATGAGAAACTTGCGCCCAAAAATGTACTGCTCTAAAATGAGTAGGTATACCTAAATAAAAAGATGCTGCTTTAAAAGTATTGGGACCAAATAATCCATCAGGAACTAACTTTAAAGTTTTTTGTAATTGTTTTAAACTCATAATTTATTTATGTATTTTAATTTTTTCATTAACACTTAATGCAGCATTAAACCCTGCCATAGTTAATAAAGTTCCTAATGCTACATAGTCTAATTTAAAATTAAACCAAGAATTACCAAAAATTAATATTAAAGCTGCTATAAAAGATATTATTGCCATAAGTTTTTTACTGCTTACTTTATTAGAAATTGAATCCCATATAATATCTTTCCAAAATTTTTTTATTTCCATAATGTTATATAAATACAAATTTAGTTACAAAAGAAGCTTGAGCCAAACATTTCATAAAATGATGTGTTCCTGCTTTTATTAATATAGGTTGTTTACTTAATGAATTATAAGTATTTTCTGTAAAGCTGCCATCTTTATTTTTAGTTAAAATTTCTAAAACTCCATGTACTAAATATATATATTCATCCGCTTCTGTATGATAATGAGTTTTTACAAAAGAACCTTTTCTCCAAAAGTTTTGAGCTGACTTAGTAACTTTTTCTTGACCATTAATAAGTTCTTTAGCATCAGAAGAAAAACATCTAAATTCAATATGACCATTTGAATGTACTTTTAATAATTGCCATTCTTCTCCTATTTCAAAATCAACTTTAAATTCTTCAAGTTCATTTGTAAATTTAGCTGCAATAGAAAATTTTTCTTCTAATTTTTTCTTTTTCCTATAAAACTCTTGTTCAAGATAACTAAGTTCTTTTTTTTGTTTTGTAAAAAATCCCATTTTTAATTTATTTTTTTTCAAGTACTACTTTAAGTAACTTGATTTCAGTCAATATTTCATTTCTAGTTAAAATAGCAGTATCATTAACTGCTTTATTTTCCATTAACTGTGATTCAACTAGTGTTATAATACCTAAAGATTCCTTTACGATATTATCTTTAGATAATTGTACATCGTTTTTTTCTTTACTAATGCTTCTTATCCAAAAAGCAGCAACTATTAATAATATTACTAATAATCCTATTACAAAACTTTGTTCAAAAGCTTTTGATATTAATTGTTCTTGTCCTAATTGTAGTAACATTGCAAAAAGTTTATTGTTTAATTATTTAAATTTTATAATTGTTTATATGTCTCCTGATAATAACCAGCTATTAGCTGCATATTTAGTTAAAGTCATTCTAGCTCCAATTCCTGATGACGTTAAAGAAGAACCAACTGAAATTATAGCTTGACTGCCACTTACGGAAAAAGTTAATGCATTTACACCATCAACATGAAACACTTTAAATTCTGTACCGATAGATACTGGATTACCTCCAGCATCATCAACAAGAATATTAACAGCTCCACTTGCTGTAGTTATTAAAGATATTCCACTTACTTCTAAAGTAGATACACTACCTGTAGCTGAAAGAGGACTTCCTACAGATAATAAAACATCTTGTTTGCCTGATAAATCTTGATCACCTGTATTAATTCCGCTTGTGTTACCTATTGTAACTAATTGTGCATCAGTTACAAAATTATCATCTACTCCTTTAGCTGGTTCATAATCCGTAGAATCAAAAGATTTTATCTGTGCAAGATTAGTTACCTCATTATCCATTAAAGCTCCTGCACTAGTTACATTAGCAGTATTAGTTGTAGGTGCTGCACTATTTAACCATTCAGTTCCAGACCAGATTAAAATTTGACCTGGTGTAAGACTACTATAAGTAACATCTGAATGTGTACTAATAGAACCATCTGCTGAAATTTTAGCTAAATTAGTATTTATATTTCCTTGATTAGTTGAAATAGCAGTTCTTTCTCCTGCTGAAATTATAATACCTGAGCCAGCATTTGTTACATCTGAATGCACTGTTACAGATCCTGCAATATTATTTCTTTCAGCCGTAGATATAATACTACCTGAACCAGCATTTGTTACATCATTATGAGTAGTAACTGACCCATTTGCTGATACAATGCTTCCTATTGCTGTTTGATTGCTTATTGCTAATCCGAATGCATTATTAGCAGTAGTTTGAGCAGTACTAATATTAGTACCATTACTCTCTATAGCAGAAGTATTATTATTAATATTTAAAAGATTTAAAGCAACCGCTGCATTAGTAATACCAAAGTTAGAATCAATACTATTAAATACTGCTTGTACAGTAGTTCCTGTAATTAAATTAAAAGATGTATTAATTATAGGCCCTGGTGGAATTAATCCTTTGTCTATTAGTATTTGAGCAAATACTTCATCAGACATATAATAATTCTTATCGTTTTTTTGATCTCCAAATATTAACCATAAATCTTCTTCATCCCACCCTGCAGCAGTTTCAATTTTAGTTAATGCTTTAAAGTTTATATATTTTCCACTCATTTTGT